>Ga0316195_10001225_pt1 | contig 11304 bp, 7 predicted proteins | sample Phised1_MG_FD_204937 | JGI IMG/M metagenome (GOLD analysis project Ga0316195, IMG submission 204937) | Coastal sediment microbial communities from Maine, United States - Phippsburg sediment 1 | ecosystem: Environmental > Aquatic > Marine > Coastal > Sediment | place: USA: Maine | collected... | reverse complement strand
CAGGCGATTTACACCATAATTACGGCGCTGGTGCAACCCGGTGATGAGGTAATTATTTTTGCGCCGGCCTATGACTGTTACGATCCAACCGTTCGGATGAATGGGGGCAAAACGGTTGAAATAGCCTTGAAAGGACCTGATTTTAGGGTTGACTGGAAACTAGTGAAATCCTCTTTGACCGATAAGACCAAAATGATCATCATCAACACGCCACACAATCCAACCGGCACTATTTTAAAAAGGGATGACATGATGCAATTGGAGGCGCTGGTAAAAAATACGGGAATCATCATTTTAAGCGATGAAGTGTATGAGCATATTATATTTGACCAGGAAGAGCATCAAAGTATAGCCAGATTTCCGGGTTTGGCCGAACGAAGTTTTTTGGTAGCCTCTTTTGGGAAGACCTTTCATAATACCGGATGGAAAATGGGTTATTGCACAGGTCCGGCAGCGCTTATGGCAGAATTTAGAAAGGTTCATCAATTCAATGTTTTTAGCGTAAATCATCCCATTCAAAAGGCTTTGGCCGTTTATCTGAAGTCGCCCGAGCATTATCTGTCACTGCCTCAGTTTTTTCAGGCTAAAAGGGATTTATTTCTGGAAGCCATCAAAGGGTCACAATTCAGTTTTAAACCTTCAAAAGGAACGTATTTTCAGTTACTGGGATACGATCGCATAACAAAGGAAGAGGATACAAAGCTGGCAGAAAGATGGACCAGGGAGAACAAGATCGCTTCCATACCAGTGTCCGTTTTTTATAATCAGCACCTTGATCACAAGGTCTTGCGATTCTGTTTTGCCAAAAGCGATGAAACCATTTTGAAAGGGGCAGAAATTTTGAACAAAATTGTTTCATAGGAGTTACGAATAAAATTTATAATGACATTAACATGAAAAATTCATTGCGTATTAGCCTGGTTCAAACCGATACGATTTGGGAAGACGTTGGAGGAAATCTTGAAAGATTATCGGTTAAAATGGATGAAATTGACAAGGATACAGATCTGATCATTCTTCCTGAGCTGTTTTCTACAGGATTTACCATGCAGGCCAAAGGAGTTGCCGAGTCCATGACGGGCAAATCTGTTCAGTGGATGTTGCACCAGGCGTCAAATAAAAACAGTCTTGTGACAGGAAGCGTACTGATTGAGGAAAAAGGCCATTTTTATAACCGACTGATCGTGGCTTTTCCGAGTGGAGAGCTCAAATATTATGACAAACGACATCTATTTTCTTTTGCCGGGGAAGACAAGGTATTTAAAGCGGGCCACGAACGTTTGATTTTTCAATATAAAGGATTTAGAATCTGCCCTCTTATATGTTATGACCTGCGTTTTCCGGTTTGGTCAAGAAACACTGATGATATTGATCTCTTGATCTATGTGGCTAACTGGCCAAATGCCAGAATGCTTGCCTGGGACACTTTGTTAAAGGCACGTGCCATAGAAAACCTGTGTTTTGTAGCAGCGGTTAACCGGGTGGGAGTTGATAATAATGATCTGGTTTATACGGGGCATTCAGGTATCGTTGACGCTATGGGAGTCAACTTGATGGCATTAGAGCCCGGTAAGGAGTTCACCGGTTCTTATACAATTGATAAAACGCATCTACATGAAGTGCGAAGCAAATTTCGTTTTCTGGAAGACAGAGATGAATTTGAGATCAAATGATCATTTTAAGCCTCAGGATTGAGTTTGATCAATGCTTCTTTGATCGTGTTCTCCGTTTTTGCAAATAACGCATCAAAAGGCATGGAATCTGCTTTGATGGGTTCATGTGCTTCCATGGTTACTTTGATGCCTACACCAAGCGGAAAAGCCCCTTTTCGTACAAGCCTCCATGAATTATTAATAGACAACGGGATGACATAGCAGGAAGGCGCTTTTTTTACCATCATTTTTAAACCGCTTTCACGGAAAGGTTTTGGCACTGACGTTTTACTTCGAGTTCCTTCAGGAAAAATAACCGTCGTAAGCTTTTCTTTTTCTATTTTCTCTCCATACTGCATCAGAGTATTGATGGCTTGTCTGGGGTCTTTTCTGTCAATCAAAACCGAATCACCGTGACGGAGATTATAAGAAACGCTTGGGATCCCTTTTCCCAATTCTATTTTTGAAATAAAATTGGGATAGATCGTCCATAAATTCCTGTAAATAGGAGGGATGTCGTAGGTACTCTGGTGGTTGGCGACGATAATGATCGGCACATTTTTAGGGATCTTGTGATTATTGATAAATTCAACTCTTGAAAAGAGGAAGTAAAGACTCCAGGTAAGGCAAACATTTAAGGCAATAACAGTACTTCTGTGTGCTTTCTTCCCAAAAAGATTAAAAGCGATCCATTGAACCGGATGAAAAAAAAGCAATAGAAAACCAAAGACGATATAGTGCAATACCGTCAATGGATAGGAAATCAATTTTAAAAATTGTGCCATGTGTTTTGAACCTGAGTTAAAATAAACACTTAATATAAAGGTGTTAAAAAGTGAACCAGCTGCTCCATGGGATGCGGCTTAGAACAAAAACCAAAGCAATTCCGTAGTACAAGGCAATGGTTTTGAATTTACCTTCATCTGTGGTTTGTTTTTTGTGTTTGGAGAAACCTACAGTGATCACGGTGATGGCTAAGATCATCATTAAAGGGTGTTCAACGATATACAACCGTATAGAAGGCTCTTTCATCGTTGCACCCATGCCATGTTCCAATAAATAAGCAAATTGTGCAGATACAAAATAGGCGATCAAGCCAATGATCAGTTGCAAATGGGCAACAATAAGGGTGAATAATGAGATTCTTAAGTCTTTGTCTTTAAACTCTTTTTTTGAAGTAAATCCGATAAGGGCGTTGGCCACAGCAAAGATCAGAATGATCAATGTAATGTAGGCCCAGCCTGAATGTAGCATTTTAATCATGGTATAAATGTCTTTTTAATTAGTAGGGCAAAAGTAATCAAAATAAAAAACCTACACTTTAATTGTTTAAAAAGTGTAGGTTTTAAAAGGTTTGTATGATCTAGATACTTAGAATCTGAATCTTACCGTAGTATTCCAGGATGTACCCCAGCCAAAGTAAACTCTGTTTCCGGTGCTAATTCCATTCCAAGTCTCATCTCCAGGTCTAACATGATAGTTCGTGTCAGATTCAGAGATATATAATTCATCAAAAATGTTATTTATATTGACACTGAATTCAAGTGAATTATTTCCTTTCATGTTCCAATTGTAAGCAATGCGCGCATCAAAAAGATTATAAGAAGGCAGTTCCAAAGAACCTTCATTATCTTCATCCCCAAAATCGGTTACATTGATATTCGCGTATAAGCTACTTGCCATTCTCCAGTTCAAACTTGCGTTAAAATTTTTAAAGAAAGTATAGTTGGCACCAAGGGCAGCAGTAGTCTGAGCAGCATCACCCACTTTTACACCGTCAAGGTATAAAGTTGAAGTACCCACATAATTTTGACTTTCGTCGAAAAGGTCAGCTTGAGCATCGCCTTCGTATTCCCAGTTTCCAAAGGAGGCCATACCGGTGATTCTTAAATTATCCAAAGCTCTCCAAACAAAATCTACTTCAATACCTGTATGAACTTGTTTTACTCCCTGATAATTGGCTGATCCTCTAAAGTCATTAATGGTTATAGACTGTGATTCAAATCTGTCTTCCCATGACGTTCTGTATAAATTTGCGTTGGCATTAAAACTGGCGCTTCTGAAACCATAACCCAATTCAAGTCCTATGATCTTCTCATTTTGAAGGTCAGGATTCAGATTGTTCCCAAAATTGATAAACACGGCGTCAAATTTAGGCTGTTTAGAATAGTATCCTGTGTTAAAAAATATGTTATGACTTTCATTGATGTTATAATTCAAACCACCTTTAATATTTCCTCCGGCAATGTTTTCTTTAACAGATTTCTCTGTAGCAGGAGTTTCATTAAAATATTCAACTCTTTGAAAGCCTTGATTTGAAAAAGAACCCTGAACAAATGCGGATACGGTTTCATTTTTATATTCTACCTGTCCGAATAATCCTGCCCAATTTACTAATCCATCATTATAGTAGTCAATTTTTTCCTGACTGTCAATGTTATCCCAAGGGTTCCAGCTCGGTGAAGCTTCAACAAAATCCTTAGGCTCAATTACATGAACAGGGTTATTGATGTTATCATAATCAATATAATTATCCGCTCCAAGCACATCATTAACCGTTCTGTAGTGGATTCCTTTATAGGTTCTCAGATCAACTCCCACGTCAAAACTCCAGTTTGTGTTGATATCATCATGGAAATTGATAATACTACCATACCAGTTATGAGAATTCATAGAAGCTCTTCTGGAGATACCGTTGTCAGAACCATTACGTCCACCACCATCAGGGTGTCCGTCATTTCCGGTATTTGAAAAGGCTCCATTGAATAACGTTCTGTCGTCACCAAAACTCGGAACAGAGGCTCCACCGTTCCAGGCAAAAATATCATCCACAGGAATTAAACCGGCAGGGGTTTTTAACTGATACTGGCGTTTTCCGTTAATTCTGCCGATCTCACCGGTTCCACCTCCACGACCCCAAGAGCCATAAAGAACAGTAGATAATCTCATTTTTTCATTGAGTACCCACTCCCAGTTGATAGACATTACGGGTTTGTGATAGAAGTTTCTTCTGAAACTATATTCTTTACCATTTAAAAAGCCATAATCAGAGTTGTATTTTCTGTTTGGTTTGGTTGCATCAGGATCAGGACCATTTTGTTGATATAATTGATGGTCTGAAATACTGGGAGCAAAATCTTTTTGATGGTGCCATTGCGGTGCGCCGGTAAAAATGAATTGCAGATCGTGTTTGTCATTTACTTTATAGCCCAAACCAATAAAGTAGTTGTTTCCTTCATATTTTGTTCCGTTTATGTATCCGTCACCTTGTGAATGACTGATCAATACGCTTGCAGAAAAACCGCTTTCCAATAATCCGGTATTATAAGAACCAAGTATTTTAACAGCATTGTTATTTCCAAAACTGGTAGCAACGGTTCCACCTTCTCTGGCAGCCGAAGTTTGAGTAACCACGTTGATGGTACCCCCTACCGATGAAATAGCCAATTTAGAAGCACCTAACCCGCGTTGAACCTGCATAGCCGAGGTAACATCTGCCAATCCGGCCCAGTTAGACCAGTATACCCATCCGTTTTCCATGTCATTTACGGGTTGACCGTTGATCATAACAGCAGTATTTGCCTGGTCAAATCCACGGATATTGATTCTTGAATCACCCCATCCACCACCTTGTTTGGTGGCATAAACCGAAGGAGTAGTAGCTAGAATTTCAGGAAACTCCTGGGTACCCAGGTTTTGTCGAATGTCGACTGCTCTTATTGTGGAAACAGCAACAGGGGTTTCTCTTTCTCTCGCAAGGTCAATAGTTCCTGTGACAACAACTTCTTCCAATACGTTTTCATCACTTGATAAAGAAATAGTTCCTGCATCAATGTTTTCACCACTGGCTGCCGTAAAAGCAAAGTCAGTAGCAACCATTCCAACAAAAGTAATTTGGAGAACACCTTTACCTTCCTGAACCTTAATGGAAAACTTTCCATCAAAATCAGTAGTAGTCCCATTAGAAGTTCCTTTTTCTAAAACATTGGCCCCGGGAACGGGTCCATTAACATCAACCACAGTTCCGTTGATCGTAGCTTGAGAATAAATCGCCGAGGCCATAAAAAATAAAGCCAGGGCGAATACGTTTTTAAACGTTTTCATAAGTAGTTTAATTTGAGTTAATAACTGCTGCAAAACTACTATAAATCTCTTAAAATATTGTTAAAAAATAATTATTAATTTTAACAGTATTTAACAGTTATTTAACCAATAACTTATGAGCTAACTCTTTTCCAAGTTCCACACCAAACTGGTCAAAACTGTAAATATTCCAAATTACGCCCTGAACAAAGGTTTTATGCTCATACATAGCGATAAGCGACCCAAGGCTTCTGGGATCGAGTTTTTTGATCAAAATGGCATTTGAGGGACGGTTACCCTCAAACACTTTAAAAGGCAACAGGGTACTGATCTTTTCAGTTTCTCCCTTAAATTTCATGTCAAGGTGGACCTCCTCAACTGTTTTGCCTGCATACAGGGCTTCAGCCTGGGCGTAATAATTGGCCATGAGCTTTTGGTGATGGTCTTTGTTGCCGTATAAGGAACTTTCAAATCCAATAAAATCAACCGGAATCAGTTTGGTTCCCTGGTGAACAAGCTGCATAAAGGCATGTTGTACATTGGTACCCGTATTTCCCCAGATGATGTTTCCGGTTTGATAGGTTACTTTATTGCCCTCTCTGTCAACCGATTTACCATTGCTTTCCATGGACAATTGTTGAAGAAATGGTGCTAATTTTTGAAGGTATTGTGTATACGGAATCACAACTTCAGATTCAGCACCGAAGAAATTATTATACCAGATGCTGATCACCGCAAGAATCACGGGTATATTATTGCGAAAATCCGTATTTCTAAAATGTTGATCCATGGCGTAGGCTCCGTCCAGAAATTTTCTGAAATTGTCAAAACCAATAGAAAGACTGATGGAGAGGCCTACGGCACTCCATAAAGAGTATCTGCCACCTACCCAGTTCCACATGGTAAAAATGTTTTCTTCAGCTATTCCAAAGTCTTTCACCATTTCAATATTGGTAGACACGGCCACAAAATTATGCTTGATATCAGTTTCGGTAGCCGACTTTAAAAACCATTTTTTAATAGTGCCTGCGTTAGTGAGTGTTTCCTGTGTGGTAAAGGTTTTCGAAACGATCACGAACAGGGTGGTTTCAGGATTTAATCCTTTTAATACCTCTGCCACATGATCTCCGTCAATGTTGGAAACAAAATGGGTTTTCAGATGATTTTTATAATAATGAAGCCCTTCCACTACCATGTTGGGCCCAAGATCAGATCCTCCGATCCCGATGTTGACCACGTCTGTGATCTGTTTTCCTGAAAATCCTTTAAATTTCCCGGAAATGACCTGATCAGAAAAGAGGTTGATCTTATCAAGGGTTTGACGCACTTCAGGCATGATGTCAATGCCTTCCACCTGAATGGGTTGCTGATCAATGTTTCGAAGTGCAGTATGGAGAACCGCTCTGTTTTCTGTAGCATTGATGAGATCACCTCCAAAGTATTTTTCAATGGCATCCTCAAGTTGGCATTCATGCGCTAAACGGAGTAAATAATTTAAGGTTTCCTCAGTAAGCCTGTTTTTTGAAAAATCAAGGGAAAGATCTTCAAATTGTAATGAAAGGTTTTCCTTGCGGTTTTTGTCGGCATGAAACAGTGCTTTCATATGCACCTCTTTTATTTCTTTGAAATGACCGGTTAGTTGTTTCCAGGCTTCGGTAGAGGTTGGATTGACATTTTTTAAAGGCATAATAGGCTATTTGAAAAAGATAATAATTTATGGGGTATAGTTTTTAATCACAGCTTTTTCCAGAAAACTTGTCGGGATACTGTCGATCTGTCTTTTTAAAGGCGCGATGTATGAAAAATAATCGTCTTTTAAATTTTCTTTGATCGGTTCAGCCGAGGGTAATTTTTCCTTGAAAGGATCCACTTGCTGACCATTTTTCCAGAACCTGTAGCAAACATGGGGGCCTGCGGTATTTCCTGTCATACCAACATAACCAATAACATCTCCCTGTTTAACGTAATCTCCCTTATTTACGGCTCTTTTTTTCATGTGTAAATATTGGGTACTATAGGTAGAATTGTGTTTGACCTTTACATAATTGCCATTACCCCCTTTATATCGTGATTCCACCACAGTACCATTGGCGGTACTGAGAATAGGGGTACCCACATTGGCGGCAAAATCAGTTCCTTTATGTGCCCTGACTTTATTGCCGTAATATTTGATCCGTCTGTGCAAATTATATCTGGAGGATATCCTGCTGAATTTAATAGGTGATTTCAAAAATTGCCTTCTTAAGGTTTTGGCATTTTCGTCGTAATAATCATTGATGTTTTTAGTAGAATCGGTAACAAAATTAAAGGCGTAAATGGGGTTATCTTTGTGGACAAAATAGGCTGCCTTAATATTTCCAATGCCTACCGGGATCGTGTCATTTATATATTTTTCGTCATAGATCAATTTGAAATTGTCTCCTTTTTGCAGATGGAAAAAATCAATAGTCCAGGCATAGATATCACTCATTTCATGGGCCAAAATATAATTCAGATTCTGGTCTTCAATTGCTTCGGACAAAGAGGATTCAATAATTCCGGTGGCCGTTTTTTCAACTATTTTCACTTCTTTTCGACCAAACTTTGTTTGGATGGAATCTGTAAAATCAACAATGAGGTATTCAACCAGATTAGGTTGGTATATAAAAACCTGAGCCTGCTCGGTCGTATCATTTTTGGCAAGGATGGTGTATGGTTTTCCTGCTTGTAATCTTCTGATGTCAAAAGTATCTTTTGCCGCCGCCGCAATTTTGTAAATGGTAGGATAATCAATGTGATGCCGATCTAATATTTCACCAAAACTTTCCCCGTTTTTGATGGTGTCCTTTATTACCTTATAATTGTTTAAAATGTAACCAAACTCTTCAATAATTTTAGGCTCTTCCTCCTCAATGACCTCATATGGAACATCTGCCTTAGTTTCTTTTTGACACGAATAAAAAAGGATGGCTCCCAGAAAAATAATAATTGTTTTCTTCACGTTTGAATAATTTGCTTACGACGCTGCAAATTTATTGATTTTAGCAAATAAACGCCCCTTAGATTCGTTAAAAATTCAGGGAAAAGGATGAACTAAGCCATTATATTCAATTAATTCAGCTTTGGCCGAGCCCACGATCAATGAAGCCTTGATTTTTAAGGGGATTTTATTGAGGTCATCACTTATCCACAAGGTTACATTCTCCTCGTCTTTAAAAATTCTTCCTTTTTGTACAAGGGGCCTTATTTTTATGGTATTGATTTTACCGAAATTGGTCTTGATGGTTTCTCTATCCAAAATGATCAGTTTGATCGGATACATTTTTTCATCAAAGAACATATTGATATCAATGGAATCATTCTGTTTCAAATTTGAAAAATCAATTCTTCTCATATAGTAAAATGAGGAAAGCATATCCTGAACATTATTTTGAATGAAATAGGAGTTTTCAGTTCCTTTTTTATGATTGAGCACCTTAGCCTGGTGCTTTTCAAAGTCAAAATAAATCTCTTTGTCTTGCGTGTATCCTCCCTCGTTAATTTTTCTGATAAAATGCTTTGGCCGGAGGCTGTTTTCATAGAAATAACTCTCATACACATCTTCTGTGGGAAATAAAAAATTTACCATACCGGTGGTCCAGCCTTTTCCAACGGTGTGAAAAAGGGAATCATTTACACCAAGGCCATTTTTAATCTCAACACTGGCCATCCCGGCGTTAAGTAAGCCGTATTGGATTTTATACTTCAAATATTCCCCTTGCTGAAACGATGAAGCGTCATTTTGAGAAAATGTGATGGTGGAATATAAAAACAAGAAAACCGGAAATACCTTTTTCATACCCTGGAGTGGCTTAAAGCAGCAATATAACATTTGTGCGTTCAACATAACGAAAACACCTATAGCAAATTGCATACCATTTTTCCTTTTTATTTTGAAGGCTGAAAATTACCGACCCCTTCCTGTAACCAGGCTAAATAGGCTTCGATATCTGGATTATAGGCCGAATAGTCATTCAAATTGGAGCCCTCTTGATCAAGTAAAACATAGTAAGGCTGGGCATTGGCCTTGTATTTATTAATTTGGAATTCGCTCCATTTTTTACCGATAGTTGTTACTTTTTTACCATTTATTGATGAAGTATATTGTGCTGCTTCGGGGAGCTTTCTTTTATCATCAACGTATAGCGAGATCAGAACTATCTCATTTTTTAGGATTTGGAGTACTCTTGGATCTGACCAAACCCTTTCCTCCATTTTACGGCAATTGACACAGGCGTGCCCGGTAAAGTCAAGCATCACGGGTTTATTTACTTTTTTGGCATAGGCCATGCCCTGCTCATAATCCAAAAAGGACACAATATCATGGGGTCCCAGATGTGCTCCTTCGGGCATCTTAGTTTCTACCATATTGCCAGACTCATTTAATTTGGTATAACCCACACCATAAGAAGACTCGCTATAGTGCATTGGAGGGGGAAAGCCACTGATCAATTTTAAAGGCGCTCCCCAAAGCCCGGGGATCATGTAAATGGTAAAAGACAATACAACCAGCCCGAGGCTAAGTCTCCCTACTGAAAGATGTTGTAGGTCAGAATCATGAGGAAGCTTGATCTTTCCAAACAGATAAAAAGCCAGTGCGCCAAAAATGGCGATCCAAATGGCAATAAAAAATTCTCTTTCCAACAAGTGCCCCTGCAGCACAAGATCTGCATTGGATAAAAATTTAAAAGCCAGAGCCAACTCTAGGAATCCTAAAAATACTTTTACAGTATTTAACCACCCCCCTGATTTAGGAAGTGAATTCATCCATCCGGGAAAAGCGGCAAACAAAGAGAATGGCAATGCAATGGCCAGCGAAAATCCAAGCATGCTTATAACAGGTGCGACTCCCCCTTGGGCAGCTGCGGCAACCAGGGCAGTTCCAACAATGGGGCCAGTACACGAAAAAGAAACAATAGCCAGAGCCAAAGCCATAAAAAATATTCCTATAAGCCCGCCTCTGTCGGCCTGAGAGTCAACTTTTGTTCCCCAGGAGCTGGGCAAGGTAATTTCAAAGGCTCCTAAAAAGGAGATAGCGAAGACCACGAGTAACAAGAAAAAGATAAGGTTAAACCACACATTGGTAGACAAGGCGTTTAAGGAATCTGCACCGAAAATTGACGTTACAACGGTACCTAACAGAACGTATAAAAATATAATAGAGAACCCGAAAAGAATCGCGTTTCTGATGCCAATGGCCTTTGTTTTACTTTGTTTGGTGAAGAAGCTCACCGTCATCGGGATCATTGGAAAAACACAGGGCGTTAGCAAAGCTGCAAATCCGGCAAAGAAACTCAGGATAAATAAAGTCCATAAACTCCTTTGTTTTTCCTTTTTTGGGACTCCCACGATGTTTGTTTTATCTTTTTCGGTTTCTAAGACCGCGGGTTCATCCTCAACATTACTTTTTCCCAGAAAACTTGGGTTGACAAGAGTATCAAGAGGTAAAGTATTCTCAATCAACACTGCACTCTGAAGGTCAAAACTGAGGTCAACCTCAGTAGGAGGAAGGCAATGAATGTCATCACACACCATAAACTCAAGAGATCCT
>Ga0316195_10001224_pt1 | contig 11307 bp, 7 predicted proteins | sample Phised1_MG_FD_204937 | JGI IMG/M metagenome (GOLD analysis project Ga0316195, IMG submission 204937) | Coastal sediment microbial communities from Maine, United States - Phippsburg sediment 1 | ecosystem: Environmental > Aquatic > Marine > Coastal > Sediment | place: USA: Maine | collected... | reverse complement strand
AGCGTCTTCGACCAGCGCTCGAGCTCCTTCGAGTTCAGGTCTGGCGCGGTCTTCGCCAACATCGTGCTTGGCGACGAGATCAACCGCGCCTCCCCCAAGACCCAGTCGGCGCTCCTCGAGGCCATGGAGGAGCAGCAGGTCACCGTCGACGGGCGCACCTACCCGCTGCCTCAGCCCTTCATGGTCATCGCGACCCAGAATCCGGTCGAGATGGAGGGGACCTACCCGCTGCCCGAGGCGCAGCGCGATCGCTTCCTCATGCAGATCGGCCTGGGCTACCCCGACCGCGCCGCCGAGGTGGCGATGCTCGACCGTCACGAGGCCAGCGACCCCATGGACACCCTGAGCCCGGTGACGGACGCCGAGACCATCCGACGGCTTCGCACGACGACGCGCTCCGTCTATGCCTCGGACCATGTGAAGAAGTACGTCGTCGACATCGTCGCCGCGACCCGTCGGGAGCCACTGCTCCGGCTCGGCGCCTCACCCCGCGCCAGCGTCCACCTGCTCCAGGCCGCCAAGGCGCTCAGCCTGCTGAAGGGCCGCGACCATGTCCTGCCCGATGACGTGCAGTCGCTGGCAGCTGCCGTGCTCGGCCACCGGGTCCTGCTGTCCACCGAGGCGCACCTGGACCGGCGACACGCCACGGACGTGGTCGGCGGGGTGGTCGCCCAGATCACGGTGCCCTAGGAGATGCGCAGCCTGACCCGCCGAGGCCGGGTGCTCATCGCGGTCGGCGTCGTGGCCGCCGGAGCGGGCTGGGGGCTCGGGCAGCCCGCCGTGACCGCGGTCGCACTGCTGCTCATCCTCGTCCCGCTGATCGGCGTCGTGGTCGTGCGGCGCGCCCGGTTCGTTCTCGGCAGCGCGCGCACGGTCACCCCCACCCGTCTGCCCTTCGGGAGCGAGGGCGAGGTGCTGCTCACGGTCGAGAACGGCTCCCGTTTCACCAGCGGGGTCCTCCTGCTGGAGGACGTCGTCCCGGAGGCCCTCGGCGAGCCGACCCGTGTCCTGCTGGACCGGATCCCCCCGCGCACGCAGCGATCCGAGCGCTACCCGATCATCGGACGGCAGCGCGGACGGACCCGAGTCGGCCCGCTCACGGTCGTGGTGGCCGACCCCTTCGGCATGGCCGCGACGTCCCGGTCGTTCACGTCGACGAACGCGGTCGTGGTCACGCCCAGGGTCGTTCCACTGTCCAGCCCGGGTGCAAGCCGGACGCCCGGCGGCCAGGCCGACACGATGTTCCGGGCACTGTCGGCCCGGGGGGACGACGACCTGCTGCCCCGCGAGCACCGGGCCGGCGACGACATGCGACGCATCCACTGGCGGGCGACCGCGCGGCAGGGGGAGCTGATGGTCCGCCGCGAGGAGCAGGCGTGGCACAGCGCGATGACCGTCATCCTCGACGACCGCGGGGCAGCCCACGAGGGCGCCGGGGCCTCCTCGACCTTCGAATGGGCGGTCTCGGCCGCGGCGAGCATCAGCGTCCACTACCTGCGGCAGGGGTGGCGACTGACGGCCGTGACCACGAGCGGGCACGTGCTCGTCGAGGCGCGTGGAGCCGGGAGCACTGACCTGGACGAGGTGCTGGGTGCCTTCGCCGACGTTCGCCCGTCGACCACGGCCATGACCGGAATGGGCTTCGAGACCGACAGCGCCACCGCCACCGCCACGGTCGCCATCCTCGGCCGCCTCACCGAGGAGTCGGCGCTCACCCTCTCGCGGCCCACCGCGGGTTTCGCCGGCTGCCTGCTGCTGGACCCGGGCCCGGACGCCTACCTGCGCTCCCGGGGCTGGCGAGTCGCCACGTGGAACCGCGCCACGGCGATCGACGAGGCGTGGGGCCGGATCGCCCCAGCCGGCACCAGCCTCCTTGCCGGAGCCGGCCGATGAGCGGGTGGACCGTGGTCCGCACCCGGGCCCGGCTCGCCGACACGACCGTGGCCGCGGTCGCCGTCATGCTCGCGTCGCTGTGCCTGATCCCGCTGTTCGTCGACCTCCAGTGGGTGCTGCCGGCCGCGGTCATGGTCGTGGTCATCGGCTTTCTGGGCGCCGGGGCCCGGGCCCTGGGCCTGCCACTCCCCCTGATCCCCGTGGTCGAAGCCCTGGGACTGCTCCTGACCCTCACCTCGATGAACGCCGCGTCGGAGGCGTGGGCTCGATTGGTGCCTACCTCGCAGGCCTGGGATGTGCTGCGAGCCCTGGTGCAGCAGGGGATGCAGGACGCCCAGACCTATGCCGCCCCCGTCGCCACCTCCCCCGGCGTCGTGCTCCTGGCCGTCGGCGGAGTGGGGCTGGTGGCCCTGAGCACGGACACGCTGTTCGTCTCGGTCCGTTCGCCGCTGCTGGCCGGGCTCCCGCTCCTGGCCCTCTACCTCGCGCCGGCCCTCATGCTGTCCGACGGATCACCCTGGTGGGCCTTCCCGCTGCCGGCCGCCGGCTGGCTGCTCGTCCTCGCCAGCGACCAGCGCGACCGGGTCCGCGACTGGAGTGGCCTGCCCAGCACCGTTCGCATCAGAGGGCTGTCGGCGGGCGCCCGGCGGACGGGACTCGCGGCGATCGCCATCGCGACGGTCGCCGCCGTCGTCCTGCCGGCGGGCGGAGTCGCACCCTGGCGCTCCGGAGACGGCACCGGCCCCGGCGGAGGGACATCGAGCGACGGGGCGGAAGTCCTCCTCGATCCCCTGGTGTCGCTGCGTCGGGACCTCCTGCAGCCGACCGACACTCCGGTGCTGACCTACCGGACACAGGCGACCACGCCCTCGTACCTGCGGGTCTCCGTCCTGGAGGACTTCGACGGCACGACCTGGCGACCGCGCGAGGGGCTGGACACCGGGCGCGACGGGGGTGTGCCCCTGCCCGGCAACGTGCTCAACGCCCTGGTCGCCGACAGCGACAGCAACCGCGTGACCGGCGGGTTCAGCTTCAACTACCAGATCACGGTGGAGAGCCTGCAGAACACCTACCTCCCGCTGCCTTATCCGATCTCCGCCGTCGAGGAGCTGCCGGCCGCAGACGGTGCGGCGCTCGGCGAGGACTGGAGCCTGGATCCGGCCACCGGCGTCGCCTTCTCCGAGGCCACGCCCGCCACGGGAGTCAGCTACCAGGTCGCGGCGCTGGATCCGCAGATCGAGTCCGGACAATTGCAGGGGGCGTCCGCAGCGAGCGGCGAGTTCTGGCCGCAGCTGAACCTGCCCGGCGGGATGTCACCCACGGTCGCGGCCGCCGCCCGCGAAGTGACCGCGGAGGCCCGCACGCCCTATGACAAGGCCGTGGCGCTGCAGAACTGGTTCACCCGTGACGGTGGGTTCACCTACAGCACGTCGGTGCGCAGCGGCGCCGACGCCGACTACATCGCGGAGTTCCTCGACGCCCGCATCGGCTACTGCGAGCAGTTCGCCGGTGCGATGGCCGTCATGGCGCGCACCCTGGGAATCCCCTCGCGGGTCGCCGTGGGATTCACCCAGGGCTCCCAGGACGTCGACGGCACCTGGCATGTGACGGTGCGGGATGCGCACGCCTGGCCCGAGCTGTGGTTCGACGGGGTGGGTTGGGCTCGCTTCGAGCCGACCCCCGGCGGGGGCGGCACGATCCTCGCCCCGGCGTACGCACCCGATCCGGCGACCGCCTTCGAGCCGGGCGCCGACGGGCGCCGCTTCCCACTGGACCCGGGCGGTTTCGAGGGAATCTACGTCGAGCGGAACCCCAGCACCGACGTGCCGGTGCGCTCCGCCGTCCTGCTGGTCCTCGGGATCGCCCTGGCCCTGGCACTGGTCCCGATGGTCACCCGTCTCGTGCGGCGTCGGCGCAGGCTGCACCGCCGTCGCTACGCCGACGTGGTGGACGGCGCCTGGGCCGAGATCGCCGACCTGGCCACGGACCTGGGACAGCCGTGGAGCGGGCAACGCACCCCCCGGCAGGCTGGGTCCCGACTCGCGCGGGGAATGAGCGAGCCTGCGGCGGATGCCCTGCGGCGGATCCGGGAGCAGGTCGAGCAGGTGAGGTATGCGGCACCGGACGCGCGGCGCGAGGGGATCGATCCGGACCGGGAGCGATCGGAGGCTGTTCGTGCCGACGTCAGGACGGTGGCTCGGGAACTTCGCAGCCGCGTGCGGTGGCAGACGCGGGTGTCGGCCTACTGCTGGCCGTCCTCCGAGCGACGACGCCAGCGGTCTTCCATGCGGTCCATGAAGCCGGAGGACCTGGCCGGCCCAGGATCGGCGGGCTTCGCGGGGGCCTCGGCGTCATCAGCGGGTCGGGCGGAGAAGGCGGAGTAGATGATCACCGAGCCGACCAGCATGACGATGAAGCCCAGCACGCCCAGCGCGATGATCGTGGTGGCGACTCCAGCGAGGAGCAGTCCGAGTCCGGCGAAGAGGCCGAGCACGCCGAGCGCGGCTCGACCGCGGGCCGCGCGGGCCCCGGGACTCGAGCGAAGGCTCGTCGCGAACTTGGGATCCTCGGCGTAGAGGGCCTTCTCCATCTGCTCGAGCAGACGCTGCTCGTGCTCAGACAGTGGCATGAGGAACCCCCTTTCGCCTACCCCAACCGTATGGGGACGCTCCAAGGATAGGCATGAAGTCCGCGAAGCGAAACCCGTACCCCGGATTCGCGTGGCGCGGTGCCCGGAGCCGGCGATTCACCCGGTCGCTAGCCACGGTGACGCCGATCCGGATCGACCAACCGGGCCGACCGCACGGCATCCGATCCGTACCGGGCACGGAGGGCATCCACGGCGACCTCCGCCTCCCGGCGGCCGTGGTCCTCCTCACCCAGCAGCAGCTGCTGGGGCGCATCCTGGGCGCTGGCCAGGCCCTCCATCCGCACCCCGACGAGTCGGATCCGCACCCGCTGGAGCCCGAGCGCGTCGTAGAGCCCGCGGACCGTGTCGTAGATGTCCTTGCCGACGTCAGTGGAGCGCGACAGGGTCCTCGATCGGGTGATGGTGCTGAAGTCGGCGAAGCGGACCTTCACCGACACGGTCCGTCCGACGTAGCCGGCGGCACGCAGTCGGGCTGCGACCTGGTCGCTCAGCCGCAGCAGGTGCGCATGGATGACCTCGGGGTCGTCGATGTCGTGCTCGAAGGTCTCCTCGTTGCCGACGCTCTTCTCCGGCTCGTGCGGGCTGACCGACCGCAGGTCACGCCCCCAGGACAGGTCGTGCAGGTGCGTGCCGGCCGCCTGGCCGACGGCCCGCCGGAGGGTGTCGACGGGAGTGTTCGCGATGTCGCCGACGGTGCGCAGGCCCAGGCGGGTGAGCTGCTCCTCGGTCTTCTCCCCCACCCCCCACAGCGCACCGACCGGCAGCGGGTGGAGGAAGTCGATGACCCGGTCGGCCGGCACGACGAGCATCCCGTCGGGCTTGGCCCGGGTCGAGGCGAGCTTGGCGACGAACTTCGTGGTCGCGACGCCGACGGAGCAGGTGATCTGCTGCTCGTCCTCCACCCGGGCGCGGATCAGCTCGGCGATCGCGGTGGGGCTGCCGAGCCGGCGCAGGGCGCCGGACACGTCGAGGAAGGCCTCGTCGAGGCTGAGCGGCTCGACGATCGGGGTGATCGATCCGAACAGTGCCATGACGTTTCGGCTCACCTCCGCGTACTGGCGGTGGTCCGGCTCGACGATGGCGGCCTGCGGTGCGATGCGCCGGGCCCGCGACATCGGCATGGCGGAGTGGACGCCGAGTGCTCGGGCCTCGTAGGTCGCGGACAGGACGACGCCGCGGTTGCCACCACCGCCGACGATGACGGGGGTGCCGTGCAGCTCGGGACGGGTGCGCAGGGACACCGATGCGTAGAAGGCATCCATGTCGACGTGCAGGATCGTGCAGCCGGCGTCGTCGGCACCGAAGCCGATGCGACCGGTGGGCCGTCGGACCTGGCTGCGACTCATGTGCTCATCCTGCTCTCATCCCGCGTTGATCCGGCCCGGTTCCACCCGCTACCACCCGCTGCTCCCCGGGCTGCTGTGCCACAGCTTGGCCGGGGCAGGCGACCTCGAGGCGTCCGCCCCCGCCGGCTTGATGTCGGCGTAGGGCGACTGCCGGTATCCACTGGCATGCACCAGCACTCTCCTGCGGGTCGGTCCGGCGGCCGCCGTCGGGTCGACCCCGGCGTCGAGGTTCACCAGCTCCGCCACGGCGGGCAGCCCGCCATCGGCCCAGGCCCGCCGCACCTCGCCGAGCTCCCAGCAGCCGGTTGCCCGGATCGACACCCCGCGCGGTCCGGTGCGCCGCACCTCGCCGCGCACGAGCAGCAGCCAGGAGGCGAACACCGTGCCGGCGAAGGGGCCCTGCGCGTCGTCGAAGAAGGTGGCATCGACCGGGCCGGTCGCGTCGTCGAGGGTGAGGAAGATGACCCGCCGGCCGCTGCGCACCGGCGGGGTCTGCGTGGCGACCTTCACCCCGGCGACGAACACCTCGCTGCGCGACCGCTGCCGCAGCAGGTCACGCGATCGCACGACGGTCATCCCCCCGGCCGCGAGGGAGTCGAGCATCGGGACGTAGAAGTCCACGACGTGGTGGCTGACGTCCATGCCCAGCACCGCCAGCTCGGCACTGACCCGTTCAGCCGACGACATCTCCGGCAGCCCGGAGGCGATGATCGTCGAGGGGTCGTCCGACAATGCGTCGTACAGGCCGAGGGACAGCTGGGAGTGCGTACCCGACCCACGTGCCGATCCCTTCCCCGATCCGGACCGGGTCAGCCGCTCGAGGTCGGCGATCTGGAGCAGCAGGTCACGCCGGGTCATCCGCCCGCGCTGCCGCATCGACGGCGGGATGTCCAGGCCGTACATCGCGTCGAAGCCACCGGACACGATGATGTGCTCCGCCGTGGGCCGGGACATCCCGCTGCGCTGCCAGGCGTCGGACAGCGAGGCGTACGGCTGGCCCGCGATGATGCCGGCGACCTCGCCCTCGCTGATGCCCCGCACGTCGGTGAGCGGCACCCGGATGCCCTCGCGCCCGTCCGTCCCGTCGGCGCCACCGCCGGCCGGGACCGGTTCCACGCGATACACGTCGGTGGACACGTTGATGTCCAGGCCCAGCACGGCGATGCCGCGGTTGCGGGCATCGTCGAGGATCAGCCGCTTCGGGTACATGCCCGGGTCGTGGGTGAGGATGCCGGCGTAGAACGCAGCCGGATGATGCGCCTTGAGCCAGGCGGACTGGTAGGTGGGCAGGGCGAACGCTGCGGCGTGCGCCTTGCAGAAGCCGAAGGACGCGAAGGCGCGCAGCACGTCCCATACCCGCTCGACAGTGGGCAGGTCGTAGCCGCGCTTCAGCGCCGCCGGGTAGAACCAGGCCCGGACGTCGTCCTGTCCGTCGACCGAGCCGAGGGTGCGGCGGGTCTCGTCGGCCTCGGCCAGCGAGCAGCCGGTCATCGTGGCCACGATGCGCAGCACCTGCTCGTGGAAGACGACCACGCCGTAGGTCTCCTCCAGCGCCGGGCGCAGGTCGTCATGCAGGAAGAGCGGCTCGCTCCAGCCCTGACGGGCCCGCAGGAACGGGGTGACCATGTCCGACTTCACCGGGCCGGGCCGGAACAGCGAGATGTCGATGATGAGGTCGCCGAAGGTCTCCGGGGCGAACTTGCCGATCAGCTCGCGCTGCCCGGGCGACTCGATCTGGAAGCAGCCCAGGGTCTGCGCCGACTGCACGAGGGCGAAGGTGTCCGGGTCGTCGAGCCCATGATCGTCCAGCTCGATCCGCTCCCCGCTGGTGCGCGCGATCTCGTCGAGGGCATGGGCCATCGACGACTGCATCCGGACGCCGAGCACGTCCAGCTTGAGCAGGCCCATCTCCTCCACATCGTCCTTGTCGAAGTGGCTCATCGGGAAGCCGGCGGCGCTGCGCTCGACCGGCGTCCGGTCCAGCAGGGAGGCATCCGACAGCAGCACCCCGCACGGGTGCAGGGCGACATGCCGGGGCAGGCCGTCGAGCTTCTCCACCAGGTCGAGGAAGGTGTCGAGCCGGCCCTCCGCGGCGAGCCGGCCGAAGCCGGAGGTGCGCAGCTCGGGCAGGTCGGCGAGGGCGTTGCGCGCATCACGGGCTCGGATGTGCGGGAAGGACTTCGCGAAGGCGTCGATCTCGCCGGCCGGCATGCCGAGGGCGGCACCGACGTCACGGACCGCGTGCCGTACCCGATAGGTCTCCATCATCGACACGCAGGCCGTGCGTTCGGTGCCGAAGCGGTCGAAGATCCACTGGTAGATCTCCTCGCGGCGGGCCGACTCCACGTCGATGTCGATGTCGGGCAGCGCGCGGCGCAACGGGGACAGGAACCGCTCCATCAGCAGGCCGTGCCGGATCGGGTCGACCCCGGAGATGCCGAGCAGGTGGTTGACGAGACTGCCGGCTCCCGAGCCACGGGCGGCGACCCGCACGCCGCGATCCTTGATCAGGGTGACGACCTCGGCGACGGTGAGGAAGTAGCCGGCGAAGCCCAGGTAGGTGATGGTCTGCAGCTCCTCCGCCAGCCGTTCGGTGGCGTGGCGGCGGTCGGCGGCCCCGGCGTACCGATGCGGGATCGCCGCCTCGCAGCGGGTGCGCAGCAGTGCGCTGGCCTCCGCATCGGCCGACTCGGGAGGAACGGGCCGCCCGAGCAGCACGTCGAGCTCAGGCACGAACACCTCGCCGATGCCGAGATCGGCTTCCGGGTCGAGGGCGCAGTACTCGGCCAGTCGCTGGGTGTCGGCCAGCAGCCGACGACCGTCACGCTCTCCGGCCGCCACGGCGATCTCGTCGGCCACCTGCGCCATCTGCCGGGCGTCCTTGACGAAGGCCTCGCCGTTGTCCGGGTCGATGTGCCGGGAGGCCAGCGGCACCAGCCGTCGAGCCGAGTCGAGGACGTCGGCCACCCGGGCATCGGCTGGCTCCAGGTAGCGCACCGCATTGGCCAGCACCACCGGGAGCCGCTCGGTCCGCGCCCACCCGAGCATCGCGGCCGCGGTGGCCGTGGCGTACCGATGCCGGCCGGGGGTCCGATGCGAGGTGACCGCGATACCGAGTCGGCGGCCGAAGACCGCCCGCCACGGCCGGACCGCACCCGCGGCGCGGTGGGTCCGCTGGGTGGCGATGAGCCGGCCGACCTCGGAGTCGGCGGGCAGGAGGGCCACCAGCCCGTCCTGGTGCGCACGCAGGGCGGCCCAGGTCAGCCAGGGCAGGCCGCGCTCGGTGTGGTCGCCGGTATGCGCAAGGGACACCAGTCGGCACAGGGACGCCCACCCCTGCGCATCGCGGGCGAGCAGCAGGACCCGCGGCCGGGTCTCGTCGATCCAGGCGCCCCCGCGCGCGGGTGAGCGGCCGGCCGGTCGGGGGACCTGCCCCGGGGATGTCTCCTCCATCGCGAGGTCGACCCCGAGGACCGGCCTGATTCCGGCCTTCCGGCAGGCGAGCGCCCAGCGCACCGCGCCGTACAGCCCGTCACGGTCGGTCAGTCCCATGATCGGCTGGCCGAGCTCGGCGGCCCGGTCGGCAAGGGCCTGCGGCATGGCGGTCCCGTACTGCAGCGAGTACGCAGAGGCCACATGCAGATGGCTGAAGGTCATCGGTATCCCGGCTGTGGGCTGGACGAGTGGGCTGGACGAGTGGGATCGCCGGCGGTTGGGACTCGGCACGTCACAGGAGTGCCGAGTCCCAACCGCATTCGGGGGATCCGCGATCCGGGCTGGGCTAGCCGACGTGCAGCAGCCCGCTGCCCAACGCCGGCTGGTAGGGAAGATCGAGGGTCTCGCAGATCCGGATGACGAAGGAGTCCGCCTCGCGGACGAGATCGTCGGCCTCCCGGTGCGAGACGCAGTCCAGGCCCGCCTCGGCCGCAGCCCGCTTGCGCGCACCGGCGGCGAAGAACGTCGCCCACTCCCCCAACTCGGGGGCCACCTGCGGCAGGACCACCCAGACGCTCATCACCCGCGACCGCCGGGAGGAGGACGGGCGGCCACGCGCGGCCAGCACGGCGGCCGCAGCACGGAGAGCAGCCAGGTGCGCCGCGGCATAGCGCTCAGCCGCGGTCGTCGCGATGCTGGCCTCGGCCAGGCTGCGGCGGGCGGACATCAGCAGGTCGTCTGCCGAACGGGGAATGGTCATGTGCGGTCTCCCGTGACTTCGAGGATTCCTCGCGGTCGACATCGAGGCCTCCTCGCGATCGTCAGTCGATGACCCGCTCCAGGCCCCACTGCCATCGATGGCCCCGGGGGATCCGGTACAGGTCGTACACACCAGCGGTACCGGTGCGTGGTGCTGCCTCGACCCGCCAGACATGTCGCTGGCCGCTCACCCCGTCGGACCGGGACTCCCCAGCCCACCAGGGCAGTGCCTCGACCCAACTCGCCACGATGACGTGCACGGTGTACTGCCGACCCCGCCAGCGGAACACCGCTGGCTCCCCGCTCTCGTTCGCCACCACCTCGATCAGCTCCGATCGGTAGCGGCGGCTCATCTGCCGCCTCCCCTACCGGAGCCTCGGCCGCCGGGACCGGGGTCGAGGCGGTCCCGGCGGCCGAGGTGGTACCCAAGGCCCAGCCGCGAATCCGGGCCTCAGATCTGTTGTTCGAACACCTGTTCGAACAACAGCAACGCTAACCCCCACCCCTGACAGTCGTCAACCCCCAGCGCCGGACACCGGGGCGAAGAACCGGGATGATGTGCCGGTGGCTTCCCCGAGCACCCCATCCGCCACGGAAGACCCCGATGGCGCCCGGTCCTGGCAGCGCTACCGTCTGCTCTCGGATCGCTCCACGGACGCCATCTTCGAGGTCGACCTCGACGGCACCGTCCAATGGGTCTCCCCCACCGTGCGGAACCTGCTCGACTGGGCGCCCACCCAGTGCTCCGGCCGCCCGTTCCTGGAGTTCGTCCACCCCCTCGACGCCGACCGCGTAGCCGCCGTCTGCGCCGACGTCGCCCGGGGACAGACCGCCTACGAGTCCCTCCCCTGCATGATGCGCACCGCCCACGACTCCTACCGGGCCCTGACGCTCCACGCCCGCCCGCTGCTCGACACCGACGAGGCGGCCAGCAGCGTCGTCGTGACGGCGAGCGACACCCACGACCGCGACTCGGCCCTGCGCGCCCTGGCCACTCTCACGCAGGCCAACCGCGCCGTGGTTCGGGCCACGGACGAGACCACCCTCCTCCAGCAGATGTGCGACGTCGTCATCGAGACCGGCCGCTACACGTTCGCCTGGTACGGCCGACCGGTCGACGACCACGAGCAGTCGGTCGCCGCGATCGCCCACGCCGGTCAGGACCAGGGGTACCTCGACGAGATCACGGTCTCCTGGGGCGACAACCCGCTCGGGCACGGCCCG
>Ga0316195_10001223_pt1 | contig 11309 bp, 11 predicted proteins | sample Phised1_MG_FD_204937 | JGI IMG/M metagenome (GOLD analysis project Ga0316195, IMG submission 204937) | Coastal sediment microbial communities from Maine, United States - Phippsburg sediment 1 | ecosystem: Environmental > Aquatic > Marine > Coastal > Sediment | place: USA: Maine | collected... | reverse complement strand
TTGATAATCCAGAAAATCTCCGCGTCATTCATATCCTGGAACAGGTCAGCGGAACCCAAATCCGGCGGACTAGGGTAAAGCCCTTGGGCAAATTCGACCCGGGCGATGCCGGGAGCGCCATGGCAGAAACGACAGGTGCCCTGGAAATGATGGGATCCAGCTTCTTCCATTTTGGGATCGTTCAGCGAGGGAACGACAATGCCTTTGCTGTGATATGAAATCGACTGATCACGTGCTTCCTCCAAAATATCCAATGTAAGGGACCAATGAGGCACCCTGGCGGAAAAATTGTAAATACCTGAAAAAACAAACCCTGCTATCCCCCCTATGATCACGACCATGGCCAAAATAAAACCCGCAAATACTTTCATTTTCCACCTCCGTATCACCAACAGTTATAGTTGCCGCGGCTTCTTTCGGATAGTCAGTTACAACGGCATTCTATTCACAATTCAAGGTTCAAGGTTTGACACCCTTTTCATGCGAATGGGTTGTTCCTGAACAACCGAAAACTATACTGTAAACTAGCAGAATCAGTGCAACAAATTTACATATTTTCCGTGGGTTTTTCATGCTGTAAATTCTCATATCTCACTTTTCCATAACAAAAGGTGCGTGCCCACCCCAAAACTGGCGGGAGCTTGCTGTGGTTTTTATTTTTTTAAACAAGGATCGAGAGTTGCCCCCTCGCCGCGGATTATTTTTTCCAAGCCCCTAATCTGCGCAGAAGATTAACAACCGGCTCGGATCTTGAGGGGTCATCCGAAGAGACTGGCTTCAAACGGACCATGGAACAAAATACTCCGGCAACGCAAAGGAAGCAGAAGATCATCATGCAAAGATGCATGCTGGCAAGAAAAGAGGACTGTGTTTCCGCATTCACCGGGTGGTCCCCCATGATATGTTTGAACACAAGGGTGATGATGGTCATGCTGCACAGCATCCCCATGGTCCGCATGGTGGCCAGAAAACTGGATGCGATACCATAGCTTTTGGGAGAAACACTCCCCATCACCGCAGTGGTATTGGGGGATGAAAAAAGACTGAATCCCACACCCATCAAGGCCAACATCCCCATAATCACGGGCATGGGAGTTCCGGCATGAACCTGGGAACCCAGCCCCAGGCTCAGGGTACACACGCCCATGCCTGCAGTGGCCAGACCCGCAGGTGAAACCCGGTCTGCCAGCCTTCCAAAAAACGGAGAAAGCGCCGTCTGGAACACGGGCTGGATAATCAGAATCCATCCTGCCCATTGGGGAGAATACCCTCTGACCACTATCAAATACAAACTGAAGAAAAAAGCGATGCCAAAAGACGCGGCGTAATTGATAAGGGTGGCCAGGTTACTGAAGGCGAAAACCCGGTTACGGATGACCAGACCCACATCCAGAATCGGAGATGAACACTGGTATTCAAAGGCGAGAAAGATAAGAAATCCCAAGGCGCCTAATGCCATGAATACCAGATAAATACCCCCCTCTTTCTGGTTGAGGGTGCCGTAAATCAGACAGAATAAAGCACTCATGTAAAGAAGGGTTCCCACAAAATCAAAAGGCTCGCCTTTTGCATCCGCCCATTCGCCCTTGAGTTTAAAAACCGTGAGCCAAAGACAGAAAAGCTCCACCAGAACCCCCAGATAAAAGATCCATCGCCATCCCAGATGGGTGACCATAAATCCGGAAAGAACCGGACCCAGAGACAGCCCCAAGTAGACGCAACCCACGATGATCCCCATGGCCCGCCCCCGGTTGGCCGGTGGGAAAACCGAAGAAAGGATGGCCACACTGGTTCCGGAAATCATGGCCCCGCCACATCCTTGAAAAAACCGGAACACAATAAAACTTTCAATGCTAAAGGCGAGGGGTAGCAAAAGGGTTCCCCCAGTGAACACGAGAATGCCGATGGTGAAGATTCTTTTCCTTCCGTAAATATCACCCAGCCGTCCAGCCGGAATCAAAAAAAGGGAAAAGGCGAAGATATAGACGGTTTCCACAAGTCCAAGCTGAACCGCACTGGCTGAAAACTCCCTGCCAATGGCAGGAAGGGCCACTCCCACAGCAGACAGCATGAAGGGGGTCAGGAACTGAACGGCGCTGACCACAAACAGGATCACACCATCGGAGACGCCCTGATCGGAAGGGTTTTTTGAAGCAATGTTGTGAGGGTTTGCGTCTGATTTTTCTTTTATCTCTGCCACGTCGTTATTCACCCTATGGACGCTTCATGGATTATTGGTTATCATTCTGCAGTTAAAAGCGGGAGGAAAATATAATGGCAGAATATCGGACAGGCAAAAAAGTGTCAATTATTAATAATTCCGTATCGAAGTCGATACCCTAACGACCCTAATGCATTTTTTCATTTGACCCTTCCCTTATAAAGTTGATATCTGACAACCAAAATATCTATTTCTGCAATCCGATATAAAAAGCAAAACTAAATATTTGAGGGGTCGGGGAGTTTTTATTCTAACTCCTTGAGTACCAGCGGAATGGATGATCTTTTAAAAAAACACCTCGACCCCTCAATTATTTAAGATCATTCAAAATTTTGACACATAGCTCAACAGGTGCCGTATTTTGTATAAGGACCGCCTATGCGACCTCGCCGGACAATTATCCTGTATGCCATTATAATAATTGCATTGATCGTCAAACCAACCGCAGTAAGGGCTGAAACGATTTCCATCTCTGTGTTTCTTGACTACCGGCAATTACAGCTTCTGATGATGCGGGATGCGTTTAATGGACCGAATCACACTGCACAATATCTATTGGATGATGACGGTTGCACCCGCATTACCTTTTCGGAACCCCATCTGTCAGCAGAGGGAGAGTTGTTGCGCGTAGATACGAAGACCCTCGCAACAATTGGCGTCACCACAACGACGGGTGCTTGCAAGGTCATTACCCAATGGAACGGTCGCGCCACGGTTACCGGCAAACCTGTTTTAGTCAGCGATCAACCGTTTTCCGTAGAGTTTCGGGTCCAGGACACCCGGCTTTACAATCAACAGGGCCGGCTGCTTGAGGATAGTCTTGTCCTCCAGGCGGTGAAAGAACAAATGCATCTTTTTTTAAGCCGTTACCGGCTGGATCTGAACCCTGAAACCGGTCAGCTCAAAGCCCTTCTACCTTATTTTTTGCCCCATTATCCGGCAAATCGCCTATCAGGAATGATCGACAGCCTGCGCATCGGTCTTCTTGATCTCCGGCCCAACGAACTGGAGGTCCGGCTGCTAATGGATGTCGAAACCGTTGCCAAAGCCGGGCCGGAGCCCGTCCTTAGTGAACATGAAATGGAGCAGCTGGAGCAACGGTACCGAAGCTGGGATTCTTTTTTGACCTTTGTCATCAAGGAGGCCGCCTCTGCCACTCCCTCGGAAGAACTTCGAGCCGCCCTGTTGGAAATACTTCTGGATGCACGCTACCAGCTCAAATCGATTCTCACAGAATCCCAGCAAAGTGCAGCTGACCCGGTCAAACAATTGTTTATCCGAACCTGGGAACAGCTGATGCCGGTAATGCGGGAAATCAGCGTTCGTTCACCGGAAAAGAACCTCCTCCCCTTTTTATCGTTCATAACAGCGGCTGACGCATTCAAAGCACTGGATCGCCTGGGGCCTGCCTTGGGGCTGGATATATCCACCGACGGTCTGAGACGTTTGGCACGCCTTCTAAATGACGACCCATCCATTGATCCGCTGAAATATCTGGATGAAATCGATCCGGGACTGCAACAACTGTTTGATTTCGGAAGGTCTAGTGAAATTAGCCCACAAAAAAAATCACAGGGTTTTAACTTCCAGCTGATCCGGCCGGTCTATGCTGCAAACCCCAGGGATCGTCTAAATCGCTGGGTTCCTGCCCCTGCCGAGGTGAATGCGTATCTCCTTGAAATACGAAAATTATTGTTGAAAGAGGCGGATGCTCGAATTCGTTCGTCATCAATCGCTCAGAAATACGCTCGTATTTACCGAAAATTGATGCTTACCGCCGCATGGCAAGAAAGCTGCTGGCGTCAATACATCCTACAAAACCGCAAAGTCGTTCCCCTTATTTCCGCCACAGGTGATATCGGTATGTTGCAGATCAATGAAAAGATATGGCGGGGCTTTTACTCTCCCTCCAAGTTGAGATGGGACATCACCTATAACGCCCGTGCAGGCAGTGAAATCCTGTTCAAATTCATGGTCGATTACGCATTGAAACAGAAGGAGCATACCTATGGAGGCGGTCTATCTAATCTGGCCCGGGCCACTTATTCTGCGTATAACGGCGGGCCATCTCAGGTGAGCCGTTACCGAAAAAACGACGTCCCGGCCGCACACAAAAAAATCGACGCCGCCTTTTGGGAGAAATATCAGCAGGTACACCAGGGCCAGGAATTGGCCGTAACGAAATGTTTTGGCGGTCAAGCCGCCAGTTCAATGACCGCCGCGCCGCCAATAAACACGAGCCGAAAGCAATCCGGTTCAAAACAGGCGACCACAGTCAAGCCGTCACAGCGCATTGAAAATGTCGGGTGGATCAAAAGCCGCAACCCCAAACACTTTACGCTGCAACTGACGGCGATGAGCGGTGAGCAGGCGGTCAGAGCATTTATAAAGCAACAATTCCAAGGCGGCAGCTTTGCCTATTATCGAAAAAAACAAAACGAACGGTATTTATATGTCGCCATCTACGGCAGTTTTGATAGCCGGGCACATGCGGAAAAGGCCGCTGCTCGTTTTGCTCCCCTTAAACCCTGGATACGGGACTTTGGCAGTATTCAGAAGATACTGTCAAAATAATCATTACGAATGCGAGACCTTATCAACGGAAGGGTTTAACTCATTTTCCTTGGGACAATTTTCACCTGAAAACCGATAAGATGTCCCGATCTAAACCTGATTTGACAGGATATCATCGAAAAATGGGTTTCTAAACGGCCTCTTTGAACCGTCGTTCCAGTTGAACGCTTTGTGTTTTCTTGTCATACCATCCTGCGAATAAAATCAGGTCCATATGATTGTCCAGCTTTGGAGAAAACGTAACCATCAGAGGAAGAGGTCGTATTTTTGGATAAAAAATGGCGATTGACAACCTGACCCGCCTTTGGTATCCGATTCTAAAGTGTTTTGCGAGGGTCTTAGGATGAAAACTTTCCGGATAGAAAGCACATTATGCAAAAGATACGGCCAACACCTCTGGTTCTAATGCTTATTTTTTGTCTTTGTCTGCTCCTGGGTATCAATCTGGGAGAAGTCCAGGTGGTTCTGGAAAAAGCAACGGCAATTTGCTTGAGCTGCATTGGAATCGGGTAAACCCACCCGCACCCAAAATTCAGGGGTAAAGATGGACTTAAGACGTTGGATTCAAACCCTCGCGGTCTTTTTGACCAATGCAAGCTGGCAGTTTCCGTTTACGCGAAACCTGTATAAGGGAAACCTGAAAGCTGTTTGCGCCCCGGGTCTCAACTGTTATTCCTGCCCAGCCGCCACCAGCGCTTGCCCCCTGGGGGCGATGCAGACCTTTATGGCCACTGCCAGGCCCAATTTCGAGGCCGGCCGTTTTCACCTGGGCCTTTACCTAATCGGCATGCTGGGACTGATCGGAAGCCTGGTTGGGCGCATGCCGTGCGCCTGGCTGTGTCCCTTTGGTTTGATCCAGGAATTAATCCACAAAATTCCATCTCCTAAATTCGAAATCCCCAGATTCTTGACTTATTTCAAATACATGTTTTTGGCCCTGTTCGTAGTGATCTTACCTTTGGCAGTAGCCGATGAGTTCGGATACGGGGTGACATGGTTTTGCAAGTACGTCTGTCCGGCCGGGACCCTGGAAGCAGGGTTGCCGATGCTGCTGCTGAAGCCTAAACTGCAGGAGGTGATCGGGGGGTTGTTTTACAGCAAGGTCATCATCCTGATGGGCTTTCTCGTTTGGATGGTGGTAAGCCGGCGCCCTTTTTGCCGGGTCGCCTGCCCATTGGGTGCGATCTACTCATTTTTTAACCGTTACAGCGTCTTCAGGCTGACCTATGATCCTGAGAGATGTACCCACTGCCAGTCCTGCTATCACGGTTGCCCCATGGGTGTGAAGTTTTATGAGGGGCCCAACCAGAAGGATTGTATCCGCTGTTTGAAATGCCTTCAACAGTCGTGCAAATTCGGTGCAATCTCCTATGATGGTGCGGGTCAGAGGACAATACCGGTTCCCCTCAAGATTAAAAACGGGTCATAGCCCCCTTGGCCCTTTCAGGGTAACTCGAACAGTTTTTTGATTTTTCGATCCAGATCCGCATGGGATCGCTGCCCGGGAAGTTTTTCAACAACCTGACCATTCTTGATAAAAAAAATCATCGGGATAGCATAGATATCGTATTTTTGGGCCATGTCGACGCCGACCCAGTAGACCGGAAAGTTCACATGTAGTTTGTCAAAAATCGGTTGCATGGCTTGGGGTCCATTGGCATCCAGGCTGATGCCGACCATTTTCAGACCCTGATCCTTGTATTTATCGAATAGTTTAATCAATGTCGGCAGCTCCTTGCGACAAGGACCACACCAGGCTGCCATGGCGATAATCATGCGCTGGTTGTTGGGGTCTTGCATCAATCGGTCGAGCCCGGCCATGTCCATTTTTTCAATCACGATTCTGCCTTCGGCGGCCAGGGCCGTCATATTCAGTAAAAGCATAACCGCCACAACGGTTCCCATAATCCACGTGAAATATTTCAACATGAGGACTTACTCCACAGAGATCAATAGTTTCAGATAGTGCTGCATAACCGCGATCCTATCCACCGGAAATTCCATGGCCGGAATCGGATGCCCAATGATATCATAATTATGTTGAAAATCCAATGTAAAGGCCAGCCGGTCATCCATAGGGGCTTTCAGCGCCATTGGACTTGAGGGTGAACCATAAAAACACGGGGCAAGAGAGCCGGGTGAAAAACGGATGAAAACATGACGCCTCCCAATGTCTTTTCCGTCCTTCAATGTTGGGTTTTCCTGATTGGGCCTTGGATCTTATCCGTTCTCCGGATATTTGTAAACGTTCAAACCGATGATAGCATCCGTACCCTCAACCTTCTGGTTGCCCCGTGTGCTGGCAATGGTTATTGTTTTTCCGGATTTTGAGGGTCCGAAGTCCTTTTTCAAATCTATCTCAATAATTAATTTATCGCCTTTTATTTCCCATTCCACGTTCTGCATTTCTTCACCTTCTTTCGTCTTTTCGTCTATACCATTTTGAATGCACCCCCAATGTCTCATGTCTTGTTTATTTAAATCAGGGGGAAGATAATTACATTTGGCCACGTCTCTTTTTTTCAATATTTTCTATTTTCTTTAAGAGCCTCTTGGTGTTTTTTTGCTTCTCCTTTTCTCTCAACTTTTTCTGAGATTCAGTATAATATTGGTGTTTATTTAAAAATTCGAGGGTACCTTTGTACCATTTTGCTTCATCACTAACATCTATTCCTCTTTCACTCCGCCCATCTCTTACTTTTCCATCTAATTTGAAAAAATCTTCTCTGCCGAGGTGGTCGAGATCGGCATCACAAAGGATTTTTTCAAGATGGGTTTTCGGTTCACGCTCAAGATCGGTTGATAGTATCATCTTTTGAACCTTTACAACTTCGTTTGGCTTATAACCGATCAATTTAAGGATTCTGCCTGCCATTCGTGCCGCAATCGGCTCATTTTTTTCATATTCTCTAATGTAACCCGTGTCATGGAAATAGGCCGCAGTAATTAATAATTCTCTATCATGTTCGGAGATATTCTCAGATATTGCAATACTGTTGGCAGTAGCAACGACTCCTTTGGTAGGATGAAGTGTGTGATCAGCATCATGATATTTAATGCCGGCTGGCAACTCATCTCTAAATAACTCCCTTATATAGTGGTCCACGATTTTCAGCCGAGGTGTATGAGGCTTGTATCTTAGTCGCATATCTATATTCCCTTTACTTTTGTAGGTGTTATGGTTATTTCAGGTTCTTGAAAATATGATTCTTCTCCAATTTTGTTGGAGAAGAATCTTGACGGTTTCGTAAAAAGTCTTTTGTGAGCGACATCGAGCAATTTTGGAGAAAGACTCATGATGCGCCTGGCGTTAAAAATTGCAAGCTGCTTGAGGGTGTTAGCCCGAGTTCTTGCAATTTAGCCAGGCGGGTCAAGAATCCCAAAATTGCTTGCGGAGCGATCAAAATCAGACTTTTTACGAGTTCATCAATCTTAATAATTAAGATTTATCCCGCCTGTTGGAGCGTAGCGGAAATCCCGTTATCGGGGCTCCGTAGGTAGTTTACTATCCTACTGGGGTTAAACGGTGTTGCTTGTATTTAACTGGGATCCACCTCTCCTGTCTTTCCCTGCCTGTTGGGCGAATACCCAGAATCGGCGTGCTTCCTCCTCGTTTCCCATCGAAGCATATATTCGGCTGATCTTCTGAAAATATAACGGAGCATTTTTCAGATCATCCTGAACCAGGGAAAGATACATTTCCATAATCCCTGAAGAATGCTGGCCTAAATCAAAGCTGATATCTGCGAATCTTCGTTTGATCAGAGGATCGGTTCGGGAATGACAGCTGCGGCACTGATCCATAATTTTGGCATATAAATCCCGGGCGCTTTCAAGGTCTCCCAATGTCTCCAATGTGCCGGCAAGGGCAATCGATAGTGGTTGGTTCCATCCGTATGCTTCCATGGAATCTTGATATAAAGAGGCGGCTTCCGGATGCCTCCCGGCCTGAGATAGGGTTTCGCCACGGAGCAGGACATAGGCCAAAGAGTTTTTAAGGTCATCCGGACAATCGGCAAGAAGGGTTTCAGCCTGATCAAAAGCCCCTATTTCCCAGTAAACCTCGCAAAGCAACTGATAACCCGGCAGAGCATCCAGATGATGTTTGAGAAAGGTCTCCAGCAGACGGCGGGCTTCATCCAATTTCCCAAGGTTCAGGTTGGCCGTGGCCAGCTCAAGGGGGATAATTGAATCCGGGGCAGGGTTCTCCTCCAAGGCCTGTGACAGTTTATCGGCTGCAAGATCAAAGTCTCCCCGGTTCAGTGCAAGATAACCGGTTTTAAAGGACCCTCCATAGGAAATGTAGGCCTCCTGCACCTCTTCGGGCAGTGCACTGCAGAGTGCCATAAAAGTCTCATCGTCCTGATCACCGGTGAATGTCTCGTCATCGCCGAGGGGAGTCAGGTCAGATTGAGGCACTTCCATTTGAATATCTCCGGCTGTGATGCGCTCAATCTCATGCATAAGTTTCTCAACAGCGGATATCAATGCAGGGTCCCGGGTCAAGTCGAGGGCCAATTGAAGAAGCCTCCTCGCCTCATCGTAATATTCGGCCTCCATCAAATCTTCAGCGGCCTGCCGGTGTTCGTGTGCCAGGGCCCCTTTGGCCTGAACCAGTTTATCCCGAAGCCTTTTTACTGAAGCATCATCAGCCGATGTTTTTTCCAATGCGGCCAGAGTCTTTTCGAATTCAAGTTTTGCCCTGCCCCAATCGGAGACCTTTAAAAAGGCATCACCCTTCTGCTCGGTCTTTCCAGGATCTTGACCGAAAAACTTTTTGAGAAGTCCCATAAGCTCAGAATCCTTTTGCCCTTATCAAGAAAGGAGTTGTAAATGAGTTGATTCAAACAATTATCACAAACCGTCTCCCATTCCCGATATCATATCCTCCAAGACAGCATCCGATTAATATCATTGAAGATTGGGTTTGTAAATCTTGAACTTTTGGGGATCTTTATTTGGACGATGTAATGAAACGTATTTAACCGGTGCCCCCCTTGTTTTCCAGGAAATGGGTAAGAAACAGGATGAGGCTGGAGCCAAGCTCCAACTCCATCCCAAAATCGGAACGGAATACGACTACACTTTTAAGCAGAACATGGTGTGTGTGTCTCTAATGCCGCCAATGACTCTTATCTTGTCATATGTCACAGAAAGCATACTGGCGTCATCAGGAGTCTGTACCTCAGCCACGATATCAAAACGCCCGGCAGCCAAATAGACATTTTTTACCCCTTCGATTTTCTTGACTTGACCAGCGACCTCACGGTCGACACCCGGATTTGACTTAATTAGAATAATTGCCTTTGCCATGATATAATCTCCTTTCAAAGTAAAGGTTCTTCTCCAATTTAGTTGAGAGAAGAAGCACAATTAAGATATATCCCGCCTGTTGGAGCGTAGCGGAAATCCCTTTATCGGGGCTCCGTAGGTAGTTTACTATCGTATTGGGGTTAAACGGTGTTGCCTGTATTTAAATAGGATGCGACCCCATGTCTTCAGGCAGCACCTCACCGAATTCCACACCGATTCCCTGGGAATCAATCCGAACCACTTTACCACTCACTGTCAGGTCTTTTTCGGCTCGGGAGAGAGAGAAGGTCATTGTGATCTCCTGACCAATTTTAAAGCTGAAATCGGTATGAATAAAGACACCGCCATGACTTAAATTCTGAATGAAACACATATAGGTAAAACCGTTGGTGGAGACTTCGACAGGCGCAGAAAAAGGTCTTCGGGGAAACTCCCTTAACTCGGTGTGTTTGGAACGATACCAGTTGGTCAGCTTTTCCAGAAGTTCCCGTCTTTTTGCTTCAGATATACTGGTAATGAGCGATGACAGGTCTTTTCTATGTTCGGTTTTGGATAATTTAGATTTTAATACGGAGTTAAGGTTTCTCCGTTCAGCTTCGGACATGAAGGAAATGATTTGAAACAACAGAGAGTTTACCTCATATATATTAAATTCCTCTTTGTTGTTCGGCATGAATAGAATCCTTATCTCGTGTCTTTCGTCTATAATCTCCCGAATGCCTTCTTGAAATATCGAGGATATCAAAAGCATATAATATTAAGGAATTAATGTCAATCGACACAGATCGCATCCTCCAGAACAAATGGGCAGGAATGAGGTTTAGAACCTAATTGACTTGTTTGTGGATGTCCCGTTTATTTCCCAAAGTCCGAAAAAGACGGGCCGAAACAAGGATCAAGCATACCACCCGCTCCGGTATACTCTTCTCGCATTCTCATGGTGGAGGAAGACATTAGTTTCGCCACATTCTTACCCTGGCATTCGGGGCATTGGGGGGGGGGATCATTGGAAGACAGCAATAGTATTTCAAAGCAGTGAGAACAGTCTTTACACTCATAGTCATAAATTGGCATTGGCTCCTCCGCAAAAAAATAACAGTTGATTAATCAGAAGCCATTTTTATAACACCAATATCCAAAATTAATCAATCTTTATATTTAATGGTCGATCCGATTGCCAGACAAGGAACTTACAACCTTA
>Ga0316195_10001222_pt1 | contig 11309 bp, 8 predicted proteins | sample Phised1_MG_FD_204937 | JGI IMG/M metagenome (GOLD analysis project Ga0316195, IMG submission 204937) | Coastal sediment microbial communities from Maine, United States - Phippsburg sediment 1 | ecosystem: Environmental > Aquatic > Marine > Coastal > Sediment | place: USA: Maine | collected... | reverse complement strand
ACCACATGGCGGTGTTGTTCGAATTCGAAAAGGTGTATTACGAACAGGCCGGTATTCCCGTTACCTTTGTCGGCCATCCCCTGGTTGGCAAGGTGAAGTCGACCAAACCTGCCGAACAGAGGCGCGCCGCTCTCGACCTGTCGCCAAAGGCCCGTGTGATCGGCCTGTTACCCGGCAGCCGCCGCAGCGAAGTTTCGCGCCTGTTGCCGGTCATGTTTGCGACCGCGCAGAAAATGGCGGCACAGGATCCTGCGTTGGGCTTCGTACTGCCGGTCGCGGCGGCACTGAACTACGAGGAGATCTCCGCCGAGGCGCGCGCCAGCGGTGTCGATATCCGCGTTACCCGGGAGGATATCTATGATGTCATCGCCTGCTGCGATGCCGTTGTCACCTGCTCGGGGACGGTGACGCTCGAAGTCGCTCTGCTCGAGGTGCCGATGTGTATCGTCTACCGCATGTCGGCACTGTCCTACCAGATCCTGAGACGGCTGGTCACGATTCCGCACATCGGCCTGGTAAATATCGTGGCGCAAAAGGCCGTGGTCAGGGAGCTGCTGCAGGCAGACGCCAACGCCGACGCTATTTCGCAGGAGTTATTCAAGATTCTCGACAACCAGGATTACCGGGCGCAGATTCAGGCCGGGCTGCGCCAGGTTCGAGCAAATCTGGGGAGCGGCAATGGCGCCCGCAATATGGCGGATTTGGTACTATCGATGCTTTCCAGATCCGATTGAAATTATCTTTTTACCAATACCGGGAGGGGCTATGGCCACGACAGGACATTCCGAGGGAATAACAATGAGCGCTGGCGGACTTTATTCGCTGGCAACCATCGGCGCCAAACACGTTATCGATGCGGCAACACCGTTGGTGCTCGAGGCAATTGCGGAATTACCCACGGCAGCGTTTACCTCCGGGTTTACCCTGTCGGATATGGGTACCGCGGATGCGGGCACTTCGCTGTCCATGGTTACCGAGGTGATTGGCGCGGTCAGAGCGCGGGCTCCACAGGCGCCGATTTCGGTGGTCTACTCGGACCAGCCGCGCAACGATTTCAACGCACTCATTGCCAATGTCTACGGCCTCGGCGCCTACGAGTCGTACCTGGAGCGTAACGACGATGTGTTTCCGATGGTATCCGGGACTACGTTCTACAAGCAAATCGTGCCCGCCGGAACCCTCGACATCGGCTTTTCAGCGACTGCGATGCACTGGTTGAGCGCCAAGGTATGTAACCTGTCCAACCACGTGCAGGCGGTTGGCGCCGAGGGCGATGAACTGGCCGCCTTTCGCGAGCAGGCACACGCCGACTGGCGGCGAATCCTGTTACACCGTGCGCGGGAGTTGAAGCCCGGCGGCAAGCTGGTGTTGATCAATTTCGCGCGTGACGACCAGGGGCGTTACCTCGGCAATACCGGTGGTGTCAATATGTTCGATACCTTCAATGCGATCTGGCTCGAGTTTCTAGACCAGCAGCGCATCAGTCGTGACGAGTACAACAACATGACCTTGCCGCAGTACTACAACACGGTCGCGGAGTTCAGCGCGCCGTTACTCGACAGCAGTGATCCGGTTTACCAGTCCGGGTTGCGCCTCGAGCACATCGACACACGCATCGTCAAATGCCCTTATGCCGAGGATTTCAAAGTCCATGGTGACCCTGCCCGCTTCGCCGACAACTATATCCCGACGATTCGCAGCTGGAACGAAAGTATCTTTTTCAACGCCCTGTCGACGGATCGCCCGCTCGAGGAGCGGCGCCAGGTCATCGAGGATTATTACGGCAGTTACCACGAGCGCGTGCGCGCCAATCCAGAGGGGCACGGCATGGATTACGTGCACGCTTACACCGTCATATCCAAAACGAAGTAGCAAATCCGCGGGCCGAACGCCCGGGGACATGACTGCAGCAGCAATTCCCGCGGGCCGAACGCCCGGGGACATGACTTCAGTCGTGTCCCCTTCGAAGATACGAGAATGGGATCCGATCGACCGAAGCCTCCCGATCCCCTGGGCCTCATTCCGGGTTGATCTGCCCCCGAGGGTTCGGGTAGAAGATACCCGCTTGCGCGGGACCGACCCGCCAAACTGCCCCGGCCATACCGGCTCAGTTCGGCGCGTCGGTTTCTACCGGATAGCCTGCCTTTTCCCAGTCCGGCATGCCGCTGTGGCTGATGCAGGTAATCTGCTCCAAACCCTGGAAGTGCAGGTTCGTGGCTGACGTTTGCGCGCGCCGGCCGGAGCGACAATACAGGTATATGCGATCGTATTGCCGAAGTTCAACGACGTGCGAATTTTCAGTCCCCATCGGGATATTGCGACTGCCCGGCACATGGCCGCGGGCGAATTCTTCCGGGGTGCGGTTATCCATCACCAGTACATTGTCCGGCAGGTTCAGCCAGGCGTCGTGCAAATCATTCATGTCGAAATCCCGCAGCAGGTAGCGGTTGGCGTCAAAATCAATGCCAACCTTTAGATTCGCGGGCACGGCCTCGTTGATTCGCTTCGGCATTTCCAGGTTGAGGTTATTCATCAACTCGATGAAACCTTCACGGGTCTGTTCACCAGCGAGTCTCGGATTCCAGGTTTTTTCCTCGCCAATGGTCGACGAGGTTCGGCCGTTGTAATCGTGTGCCGGGTAAACAACGGTATCGTCGGCGAGCACAAACAACTTCTGCACGATGCTGTCGTATAACATGCCAGGATCACCGAACTGGAAATCGGTGCGTCCGCATCCCCGAATCAACAGGGTATCCCCGCTGAACAACTTGCCATCGCAAAAATAGCTGGTGCAGCCGCTGGTGTGGCCCGGAGTCGAAATCGCGGTGATGCGGTAATGACCCAGTGCGATGCTTTCGCCGTCCTGCAGCGGGATGTCGATTGCCTCGATACCCGAGCTTGCGCCGTAAACGAGTTTTGCTCCGGTTTGCTCGCGCATCTTGCCGGCCGAGGTAATGTGGTCGGCATGTGCATGGGTTTCGATTGCGTACAGCAATTCCAGGCCCAGTTCGTTGATGATCTGCAGGTCGCGCTCAAAGGTTTCGAGCACGCCGTCTATGATCGCCGTCTCACGCGTATCGGCATCGATCAACAGGTAGGTATAGGTGCAACTTTCGCGGTCGAACAGCTGTTTCACTGTCAGTTCTGGATTGCTCATGTCGCGGGTTTCCTCGGGTTATGGCGTGAAAGTGGTATTTTTACCGTCGCTGCGGCGAATTGCCAATGGCAATTTGGGCAACTTTGGATATTATTTCACCTGATGGATATTAAAAAAACAATGAGCCAACTCGACCTGCAATCCGAACTGGTCGCCGTTATCATCATCGGCCTGGCAATTCTGCTGATACTTTATATCAATCGTGCGCGCCTGCAACTGCGGCTGCGCGAGTGGCGTATCCAGCGTTGCCTGAATCGAATCGGCGCCGAGCAGATCCGCAATTTCATTTGTCCTGACGGGCTCGACGGGCACTACTGCATCGATCGCCTTGCGCTGACTCGCGACGCCATCCTGGTGATCGGTTACAAGCCCTACCTCGGCAATATCTACTGCGCTGAGCGAATAGCGGAATGGACCCAGGTCGTGGGTCAGAAAAGTTTCAAGTTTGAAAACCCCCTGTTTGAACTGGAAAACCAGATAACCGCGCTGAAACTGTCGATTGGCACTGTGCCCCTGGCGGGCTACCTGATGTTCAGCCAACTGGTGGAATTCCCCAAGGGTCACCCCGATTCGGTATTGCAGCCCGACAGCGTACCAGAGCGGTTTTCGATTGAGCAAAACCAGCAGATCAATCCGGAGGTTGCCGCCGCCTGGGAGCATCTCAAATGGCAGCAAAGTAATGCGAGCAGCGCTGGCGAGATCGGCGTTAAAACTTGAAATGTCAGGGTAGAAGGCACAGAATGGCGCCGTTGTATCAACGGGGCATGCCCAGCATTCAGGCCCCTGTCACTATAAGAATTTGAAACAATATCAAAAATACGGAGAGAACCAGCAATGAAACGTCGTGATTTACTCAAAGGTGGCGTTGCCGCCGCCCTCGCAACCGGAGCAGGCACCGTTGCCGCACCCGCGATCGCCTCCAACCGGGTCGAAATTACCATGGTATCCACCTGGCCGCGTGACTTCCCCGGTCTCGGTACCGGCGCGCAGCGATTTGCCGCAAGCCTGGCCGAAATGACCGATGGCCGCATCAAGGTCAACTACTTCGCCGCCGGCGAGCGCGTCAAGGCATTCGACTCGTTTGACGAGGTCGCATCCGGCAATGCGCAGATGTACCACGGCGCCGACTACTACTGGAAAGGCAAGCACCCTAGCCTGGCCTACTTCACCGCCGTACCCTTTGGCATGACCTACACCGAGATCAACGCCTGGATGCGTTTCGGCGGCGGCCAGGAACTGTACGATGAACTCACCGCCGACTTTGGCCTGAAGAGCCTGCCCTGCGGCAATACCGGCGTGCAGATGGGCGGCTGGTTCCGCAAGGAAATGCGCACCGCGTCTGATTTCAAGGGGCTGAAAATGCGTATGCCGGGCCTCGGCGGCGACGTTATCGCCAAGCTGGGCGCGTCACCCGTATCGCTGCCCGGTGGGCAGATCTACGAGAATCTTGTCTCTGGCGCAATCGACGCCACCGAATGGGTGGGTCCGTGGAACGACAGTTTCATGAAATTCTACGAAGCCGCGAAGTTTTACTACTACCCGGGCATGCACGAGCCGGCGGCGCAGCTTTCAATCGGCATGAACCGCAAGTGGTGGGAAGGTTTGAGCAAGTCGGACCAGAACATCATCAAGGCAGCGGCCGAGATGGAAAATTCCGTCATGATGTCCGAGTACAATGCCAAGAACGGTGCTTCACTGGCCAAGCTGATTTCCGATCAGGGCGTCAAACTCAGAAGTTTCAGCGACGACATTTACGACAGTTTCGGTGACGCGGCTGCGGAAGTGTTCGAAGAGGTACAGCAACACAGCCCGATGGCGAAGAAGGTCCACCAGAGCTTCCTCAAGTCGCGCGATGAAGTTGGCGCCTGGGCGAAAATATCGGACCAGGCCTACGTGGCACAACGCAACCGCGTGCTCGGACTGTAGCCGGCGCGTAAGCAAAATGGAAAACGGAGTCTACGGACTCCGTTTTCTTTAGGCCGCCGAAATATATCGATTCACTGATGACAAGAACTTACATCCCGTTGACTGCCAGGGCGTTTGCCTACCTGATGGTCAGCGGCGTTTTTCTCTACCTGATAAACAATTACCTGGTGTACTGGCAGGACATGCCGGGAAGCTATCACCTCGTCCTGCATTACGGTTGGTTCGGTCTCGAGGTCGACCCCATCGAAGATGGCAAGCTCACCCAGGGCTGGGTGCAACTGCTGGTTTACCTGGGCTTACTCGGCGCGAGCGTCGGCTACGTGCTGATGACGAAATCGCGCAACCTGCTCGACGACAGCGTCCGTTTCGCCAGGCTCTCCGCCTACATCATTCGCTTCGCCTTCTGGGCGGTCACCCTGGTGGGCGCGATCGATATGCTGATCTCGTTTCTGCGCGTCGAGGGCTTGCTCGAACCCATTGTCGGCGAATGGCTGACCCAGCAGCTCGGGCGCCCTATTTTTCGCGGTACCTGGGTGCATTATCCGTTGCTGTTGATTTCGTTTGTGCTGGCAGCGTTGCTGCCGCGCATCAGCTTTAGCTGGCTGGCACTGTATTGCGTGCTCGCCGAGTTCCTGATCGTCATCACCCGCTTCGTGTTTTCCTACGAACAGGCTTACATGGGTGACGTCGTGCGTTTCTGGTACGCGGCATTGTTCCTGTTCGCCAGCGCCCACACGCTGGTTGAAGAAGGGCATGTGCGCGTCGATGTGCTGTATGCGGGTTTCAAACGCCGGCGCAAGGCTTTTTTCGATACGATCGGCAGTATTTTCCTGGGCATACCCATTTGCTGGGTCATCCTGATGCACGGCATGGGCGGGCGCGGCAACAGTATCAACAGCCCGCTGCTCACCTTCGAAGTCTCGCAGAGCGGTTACGGCATGTACGTCAAGTACATCATGGCCGGCTTCCTCATCATCTTCGCGGTGAGCATGCTGATACAGTTCGTCAGTTACCTGCTGTTCAACATCGCGCAGCTCTGTGATCGCGGCAGGCACGAAGAACACCAGACCTACCAGCAACTGATAGCCGAGAGTCGAGCCTAAGCTATGGAACTCTACTTCCTGGTATTACTGGTTGCCATCATGGTCTTCGCCCTGACCTCGGGCTACCCGGTGGCGTTTGCGCTGCCCGGTTCGGCCATCGCGACAATTGCGATCGCCGCTTTCTGCGGCTGGATATTTGAGGGCAACGTCGACGCCTATTTCGTGCTCGGCGGACCAAACCAGTGGCTCAGCGCCGGCGTCACCAACTATCGAAGTCTGTACTGGGAAGTCGAACGCGACACGCTGATCGCTATCCCGCTATTCATTTTCATGGGCATCATGCTGCAGCGCTCCCGCATTGCAGAAGATTTGCTGGTTGCAATGGCGCAACTGTTCGGGCCTATTCCGGGTGGCCTCGGTATCTCCGTCGTCTTTGTCGGCGCACTGCTCGCGGCTACCACCGGCATCGTCGGCGCCACGGTCATCGCCATGGGATTGATTTCGCTACCGGCGATGCTGCGCAACAACTATTCGAAATCGCTTGCCTGCGGCACGATCTGCGCCTCTGGCACGCTTGGCCAGATTATTCCGCCGTCCATCGTGCTGATTATTCTCGCCGACCAGTTATCCAGCGCCGCCGACCAGGCCGCTACCATGCGCAAGGCTGAATACAAGGACGCCACCGGGGAGTTTTCCATGCCCGGCGACTTCGATGTCGTCAGCGCCAGCGCCGGCGATATGTTCATGGGCGCCTTCATTCCCGGCATGATCCTGGTTGGTATCTACATGCTTTATATCCTGGTGACGGCCCTGATCAAGCCTGAGAAAGCACCACCGGTGCCGTTCGAGGGTAACTACGACCGTTATTTCATCGTGCAGGTACTGCTGGCCCTGGTGCCGCCGCTGGCGCTGATCTTTATCGTACTGGGATCGATCATTCTTGGCGTCGCGACGGTCAACCAGGCCGGCGCGATCGGCGCTGTCGGCGCCATGCTGATGGGTAGCTATCGACTGATGGATGGCAAGCCAAAAGCCTACTATCCGGCCGCGCTGAGTATTGGTTCGGTGCTGGTCATGATCGTCCTGCTCAACCTGTTCGATCTGAACATCAAGGATATCAAGACCACGCAGGATGCTATCGGTATTGCCATCGCCCTGGTGGCCGCGGCGGTACTCGTGTTTTCGATCGGCTGGGCGACCGTGCGCGCCTATCGCATCGACGATACGCTGCGCGGCGTCATGATGGACACGGCGAAAACGACGTCGATGGTATTCATTATTCTGCTCGGCGCGGCGATGCTGACGACCGCGTTCCGCGGTTTTGGCGGCGAGGAACTGGTCAAGGAACACCTCACCGCGTTACCGGGCGGGTTCTGGACCCAGTTTATCGTCGTCATGGCGGTCATATTCTTTCTCGGGTTTTTCCTCGACTTTCTCGAAATCGCGGTCGTCGTGGTTCCCATTGTCGCACCGATCCTGCTGGCCGATCCGAGCGCCAACGTCACCGCGGTCTGGTTTGGCGTGATGGTCGGGTTGAATATACAAACCTCGTTTCTGACACCGCCTTTCGGCTTTTCGCTGTTCTACCTGCGTGGCGTGGCACCAAAGGAAGTGCGCACGACGCAGATCTACAAGGGTGCGGCAGCCTTCATCGTTTTACAGCTCCTCGGGCTGGCGATTGCCGGCGCCTTCCCGAGCCTGGTGAATTACCTGCCGAACAAGACCCAGCTGGTTTCCGACACCGCGCCACCGCCCAGCAATCCCAAGTTGCAGCAGTGCCTGGAGAACTACCTGTTTGACGAATATGACCTCAACCAGGCTTCGATCCAGCAAAGTATCGAGCGCATGCGCACGGCCAGCATTTCGCAGCTGCCCGACGAATACCAGGACAAGCTCGCAGAAAGTTTAAATATGGCGGCAAATACCTTTGACCTCGTCGAAGATATACGCGCGGCCGAGCTCCGGCTCGCAGAATTCTCACCCGGCTACCGCCCCCTGCATCAGCAGGTGCGCCAGATCCAGAAGAACATACGGCGGCTGGCGGCAGACATCGATGAACTGGAGCAACAGCGCCAGCGCATCGTTTTCAGTGGTGAGCTCGACCAGGCCCGCATCGACCAGATACTGGCCCGCATCGCCACGCTCGAAGACGAGCAGAAGACACTCCAGGCCAGTATTCCGGAGAGCTGGGAAGACGCGCGTGCCGAGTTCAATGCGCTGACGAAGGCAGAGAAGACCGCCCGACGCAAGTACCGCCAGAATTCCGACGACAGCTACGCCGTGATCGTGACCCTGCGGAAAATGATTGCGCAAACCGATAAGCTTGCCAATCTACAGGAACCGATGGCGCAGCTGTCTGACCTGGTCCGTGACAAGAGTGCCGAGGAAGGACTCGATGCCGTCGATGCGCTTACCGATCAAATCGACCTGTTAGCCGAGACCCACCCGATCACCTCCAAATTATCGCGCGCAAAACGCGCCCTGCGCGGCAACTCGCCAGACAAGGACAAGGCCCTGGCACAAATTCAGCAGGCACAGGAAGTGTTGCAATCCGAGATTTCCTGGAGGCAGCTTTCAACCTCACTGGCACAGGATCTGGCCGAGTATGACCAGGCGATCGCAAAGACGATCGGAATCCGCATGCAGCAGCGCCTGACAACCACGCAGGCCGAGTCTATCGCCAGCTGCCTGTCGGTGCACAAAGACCTGTCGCTGAACTTTTAGCGTCTTAAAGAAGCTCAAAGAAACCCCGAAATATCATGTCACAGGTCGACCTCGTCTATCGCATCGTTGCGATCATCTTCCCGGTATTCAGTATCGTTGCCGTGGGTTACCTGTACGCGCGTTATCGACGCGACACCGATATGTCATCCGGCAATCGTGTCAACATGGATATTTTCATACCGGCGCTAATTTTCGACACGCTGTCCGCCAGCGACTACGCGCTTACCGACTACCTCTGGCTGACCCTTGGCGGCGCCGTGGTGGTACTTGGCTCAGGTCTCGTTGCCTGGCCCGTAGCCCGGGTCATGGGCTATCAGTGGAAGACCTTCGTGCCGCCGATGATGTTCAACAATTCCGGCAACATGGGCGTACCCCTGCTGATGCTGACCTTCGGCAGCGCTGCGCTACCGGCTGCGATACTTTTATTTGCGACCGAGAACTTTTTGCATTTCCTGCTCGGCCAACAGATGATCACGCAGCGCTGGTCGCTCAAGAGTGTTTTCCAGAACCCGATGATACTGGCCACCATACTGGGCATAGGCGTCGCGGTTGCCGGCGTTGTCATTCCCGAATTTCTGCGTCTGCCGATCCACATGCTGGGACAGGTATCGATACCGCTACTGCTGTTTTCGCTGGGTGTGCGCATGATATCGATCGATCTGAAGGACTGGAGAATCGGCGCGATGGCGGCGTTGATCTGTCCACTCAGCGGTCTGCTGGTCGGCTTTCTGTTCCTGCAGGTGGTGCCACTGGCCGAAGAGCAGGCGTCAATGTTGTTACTGTTCTGCGCATTGCCGCCAGCGGTGCTCAATTTCCTGGTGGCGGAACGTTTTAACCAGGAGCCGCAAAAAGTCGCCTCGATCGTATTGATTGCCAATTTTGCCAGTATCCTGGTAATCCCCGCCGTACTCTGGGCCATTTTGTGAATCGCAGCGTTGCCCAGTTGGTATTCGCGCAAGCGCTGTTGCTCTCGGTTACTTCCCTGATGGTAACCTCTGGCGCAATCATTGGCGGACTGCTCTCAGACAACCCGGCGTTAGCCAGCCTGCCACTGGCCCTGCAGTTTCTGGCCGTTACCGCAACCACGATACCCGCCTCGCTGTTGATGCGCGTCATCGGCCGTCGCGGTGGCTTCCTGCTGGCTTCGGTGATCGGCATTGCCGGCGCCAGTTGCAGTGCGCTTGGCATTTACCTCGATTCGTTCACTTTGTTTTGCATTGGTGCGCTAGGGACCGGTGTCTATACCGGCTTCGGACATTACTTTCGCTTTGCCGCGATCGAGGTGGCGCCGCCCGGCAAGCACAACACGGCGCTCGGTTACGTGCTGGCTGGCGGTATCGCAGCCGCTTTCATCGGCCCCAACCTGGCCAACTTCAGCAAGGACATTTTCGCGGTCACATATCTGGGCACCCTGCTTTCCGTGATACTGCTGTACGGATTGAATACGATCAATTTCCTGTTGATCAAGTTACCGCCGCCGCAGTCTCGCGATTATCGACCCAGCACCCGGCCGATGCTGGAAATTGCCATGCAACCTGCCTTTATCGCAGCCGTGGCAAGTGCGATGGTCGGCTACAGCGTGATGGTGTTACTGATGACCGCGACGCCGCTGCAAATGATGCATTTGCAACACGGTTTCGGCAATGTCGCCTTTGTCATTCAATGGCACGTACTGGGCATGTTTGTCCCCTCCTTTTTCACCGGACACCTGATCAACCGGTTCGGGGTACAGCGCATCATCTTTTGCGGTATCGGTCTCATGCTGACCTGCATCGCAATCAATTTCAACGGCAGCAGTGTTACCCATTTCTGGATCGCACTGCTGCTGCTTGGCGTCGGCTGGAATTTTATGTTCATCGGCGGCACCAGCCTGCTTAGCCGCAGCTATCTTGCCGATGAAGGAGCCAAATCGCAGGCATTCAACGACTTCGTCGTGTTTTCGATTGCCTCGATATCATCGCTGGCCGCAGGCGCCCTGTTGCACTGGCTGGGCTGGCAACGAGTCAATTTGATGGCAATACCGGTGCTGGGATTAGCCTTGCTGGCGCAATTGCTGCTCTGGTACAGCACTCGAAGAACACCAGCCTCTACAGGTCCTTAAGGCCTTCGATCCGGTCGCCGGGCTGCAGTGGATGCGCGTAGGCCCCCAATTCGAGCACGTATTTTGCCTTGCCTCGAGTGCCGAAAATCGGGCAGGGTTGGGTGCTACAAGGTCGTAGTAGTTGTTTGTCCAGCACGATGTGATTTTCGTCTATCCAGAATACCCACAGGTCGATGAGAACGTTCTTCATCCAAATGCGCCTGTCCCCGGCCCCCGGATACACCATCAGCAGGCCCTCGCGCGGCCCGAGTTCAGGCCGATGCATCAGGCCCAGTTGACGCTGCGAAGCCGTGAGCGCCAGTTCGATATCATAGGTTACGCCACCAATCTGCAGGGCGAGACCGGCAGCCTGGCTCGA
>Ga0316195_10001220_pt1 | contig 11312 bp, 9 predicted proteins | sample Phised1_MG_FD_204937 | JGI IMG/M metagenome (GOLD analysis project Ga0316195, IMG submission 204937) | Coastal sediment microbial communities from Maine, United States - Phippsburg sediment 1 | ecosystem: Environmental > Aquatic > Marine > Coastal > Sediment | place: USA: Maine | collected... | reverse complement strand
TGCTTTTATTGTTCAGACAAAAATGGAGAATGGGTATCAACCGATCGGCTGAAGCCATGACCATCTTTGCCGTATTTCAGGCAGGATTGTTTCCGGTAATTCACATGGGTCGTGTTTGGAATGGTTATTGGACCATGCCTATTCCGAATCAATTCGGAAATTTATGGACCAATTTTAACTCACCTTTACTTTGGGACGTTTTTGCGATATCTACATACTTAACAGTATCGGTGGTATTTTGGTATACCGGTTTGTTACCTGATTTTGCCATGATCCGCGATCGTGCAACCAAGCCTTTTCAAAAGAAAATATATAGCCTTTTGAGTTTTGGATGGACCGGAAGGGCTAAAGACTGGCAGCGTTTTGAAGAAGTGTCATTGGTATTGGCCGGATTAGCAACTCCACTTGTGCTTTCAGTGCACACCATTGTATCCTTTGACTTTGCTACTTCTGTAATTCCAGGATGGCACAGTACGGTGTATCCTCCTTATTTTGTTGCCGGAGCGGTATTCTCAGGGTTTGCCATGGTACAAACATTATTGATCATCATGAGAAAGGTTTCTAACCTGGAAGCATATATTACAAGAGGTCATATTGAAAATATGAATAAGGTAATACTGGTGACAGGAGGAATTGTTATGGTAGCTTATCTCTCAGAATTTTTTGTGGGATGGTATTCAGGCAGCTCATATGAAGATTTTACTTACTTATCTGTTGGAGCAGCAACAGGACCATATTGGTGGGCTTTCTGGGCACTGATCTTATGTAACGGAGTGTTTCCTCAATTGCTGTGGTTCAAGAAATTGAGAACCAATTATACGGTATCTTTTATCATGGCCCTCATTATCAATATTGGTATGTGGTTCGAAAGATTTGACATTATCGTGATCAACTTGAGCAGGGGCCACTTGCCTTCTACTTGGACGCAATTTGAGCCTACTTTTGTGGATATAGGTATTTTTATGGGGACTATTGGTTTCTTTTTTGTTCTGTTCTTGTTATATGCGAGAACCTTTCCGGCGGTAGCACAGGCTGAGATCAAGTCTATCCTGAAGTCTTCCGGAGATAATTACAAAAGAGCCAGAGATAATAAATAATAAAGACAACAGATAAAATAAATAAGATGAGTGATCAAGTTATACATGCCATTTACGACGACGACGATGTTCTGTTAAAGGCCGTTAAGGAGGTTCGTGAAGCGAATCATCACATAGACGAAGTATACACGCCATTTCCGGTGCACGGACTTGAAAAAGCCATGGGGATAGCCAATACCCGAATCGCCATTACAGCCTTTATGTATGGCATCACCGGATTAGGATTTGCTGTTTGGATGATGAATTTTATGATGATTCAGGACTGGCCCCAGAATATTGGAGGAAAACCTAGTTTCAGTTATGCTGAAAATATGCCTGCCTTTGTGCCGATCATGTTTGAATTGACCGTATTCTTTGCAGCGCACTTAATGGTGATCACTTTTTATATGAGAAGTAAGATTGGACCTTTTGTGAAAGCCTCTAATCCCGATCCTCGTACAACTGATGATAAATTTTTAATGGAGGTTCCTGTTACGGGTGACGCAAAAGAGCTGGAAGCATTTTTGACCAAAACCGGAGCCATTGAAACTAAAATTGTAGAAAAGCACTAAAAGAATCAAAATGAAGAATACATTCAATTTTGCAGTTACGGTATTGTTTATTGTATTGATGATATCATGCAGTAATGAAAAGCCAACTGAAAGAAGTGTGCAATATATGGGCGATGTAGACATGTACAACCCAGTTCCTTATGAAACTTATGGAGCCAATCCATATTTTGAAAACGGACTTAATGCTCAGCTTCCTGTTCAAGGCACAATTGCCAGAGGAAGCTCTGTGTATGATTATCCAAATTCAGAAGAAGGGTACCAGATGGCTAAAGACTCGTTGCGTTCGCCGTTGGCAACTACCGAAGAAAGTCTTAAAAAAGGAGAGGCTATCTTTGCGATTTATTGTTCTACCTGTCATGGGGATAAAGGAGATGGAATGGGTACACTTGTCAAGAACGAGAAATTTTTGGGAGTACCTAATTATAAGGACCGGGAGATCACAGAGGGAAGTATTTATCACGTGATCATGTATGGAAGAAACCTAATGGGATCTCACGCTTCACAGCTAACAGAAAAAGAGCGCTGGGAAGTAGTTCAACACGTTGAGCGCCTGAGGGCAGAATTATTAAAATAAATTAGTAAAAAATAAATACAGGAAATACAATGTATACATTTTCAGGTAAATTAAAAACGGTTTCAATTGCGCTAATGATACTTGGTGCTTTGGGTATTGGATATGGGTTCTTTAGCGCCCCTAAAACCACCGAAGATGTTGAGCAGGCGCTGCAACATGAAGCAGATGCAGGACATGGTGCTGCAGCAGCTCATACCGAAGAAGTGGCTCATGGTGATGCTGCTGCCGGAGAACACAGTGCCGATGAAGCACAAAGTCATTTGGAGCATTTATTACATCAGGGCCAGAACAGACCTTGGGCAGCATTTTTTATAGCGGCATTTTTCTTTCTGATGATATCGGTATGTGTATTGGTTTTCTACGCAATTCAATGGGCGGCTCAGGCAGGTTGGTCTATAGTTTTGTTTAGAGTAATGGAAGGCATCACGGGTTATATACTGCCCGGTTCTATATTATTATTCATCTTTTTATTATTATCGGGTTTACATTTCAATCATGTTTATGTTTGGATGGCAGAAGGAACTTTTGATCCGGCCAGTGAAAATTTTGACGCGATCATTGATGGAAAGAGCTGGTGGTTGAATACGCCGGGATGGATCATCAGAAGTTTTATTTACTTACTGATCTATAATGTGTTTAGGTTCTTGCTTCGCAGAAATTCTTTAGCGCTTGATAAAACCTCGGATATAAAGATTTATAAGAAAAACTTTAATCTTTCTGTGATTTTTATCGTTGTTTTCGGAATAATGGAGTTATTTATGTCATTTGATTGGCTGATGTCTTTAGATCCGCACTGGTATAGTCAATTGTATTCTTTCTATGTGTTTGCAAGTGTATTGGTTTCTGGAATTACCACCATCGCACTGGTGACCATATATTTAAAAAACAAGGGTGTGTTGCCGTTTGTAAATGACAGCCATATCCATGACCTTGCTAAATACATGTTTGGTTTCAGTATATTCTGGACCTATTTTTTCTTTGACCAGTTTATGTTACAATGGTATGCCAACATTCCGGAGGAAGCTGCATATTTCTTTCCCAGGTTGATAGGATCGTATCAATTGCCATTTATCTCAATGCTGATCATGAACTTTGTGTTCCCGATTCTGATCTTGATGAATAGTGACTATAAAAGAATTCCCTGGTTTGTAGTAGCGGCTGGTATTATTATTTTGGCAGGTCATTACACAGATATATTTCAGTTGATTTCACCTGCCACGGTTGGGGATAGCTGGAGCATAGGAATACCTGAAATCGGCTCATTGGCCTTTTTCTTTGGATTGTTTATTTTTGTGGTATTTTCATCTATTGCCAAAGCACCCTTGCATGCCAAAGGCAATCCTTTTATGAAGGAAAGTGAAATTTATCACTATTAATAAAAAGCAAAAAACAGAAAAGGTTTTCTTTTTACTGACAACCTTTTTTTTGACCGTTGGGTCTGTTGATCAATATTTTGGGTTAAACCATACATAAGTCAGGTTAATTAATAATTTTTTTTATATTTGTCGGCACATAAAATCCGCTTATAAACTTATATATCATTGATGAAAGCACTATTTTATATTCTTATATTTTTTGTAATTGCAACGGCATTTTGGCAATTTTTTAAGCTATTGGGATTAACAAAGAAGGATCAGGTTGCAACCGCAAAAGAGAATGACGTTAATGGCTGGTTAATGCTTGGATTAGGAGTATTCATCTATGGATTAATGGCCTACTCAATGGTTCAGGGAAGGGTGGTGTTGTTGCCTCAACTTTCGGCTTCTCTGGAAGGACAGGATATAGATAAGTTATTTGTGATCACTATGGGGCTGATTATTTTTGTTCAATTCGTCACTCAGTTCCTGATCTACTATTTCACTTTTAAATACAGGGGCGTAGAAGGAAGAAAAGCCGTGTTTTATGCAGATAGTCACAAATTGGAAATGTGGTGGACGGTAGCACCTACTGTTGTATTATCCGTTTTGATCATTTATGGCTTATGGACATGGAACAATGTTCAGGACCTTTCCAACGCAGAAAATCCATTGATCATCGAAGTTTATGCAAAGCAGTTCCAATGGGAGGCAAGATATGCAGGCGCTGACAATGAGCTGGGTTTGGGCCATGTTAATTTCATCAAAGGGATTAATACCATGGGAGTTGATATGACCGATAAAAATGCAGCTGATGATATTCCGGTGAGGGAATTGCATTTGCCAAAAGGCAGAAAGGTAATATTTAAATTTAGGTCACAGGACGTTTTGCACTCGGCATATATGCCTCACTTTAGGGCACAGATCAACTGTGTGCCTGGAATGACCACTTCATTTGGTTTTACACCAACCGTAACAACGGCTGAAATGAGACTTGATGAAGACACGAAAGCGAAATTTGATGCCATCAATGAATTAAGAGCTTCAAAGGGAATTGAGAGTGTTGAATTTGATTACTTGTTATTGTGTAATAAAATTTGCGGGGCTTCTCATTACAATATGCAAATGAAAGTTGTTGTTGAAGAGGAAGAAGATTTTAATAATTGGTTAAAAGAACAAAAAACCTTGGCCCAGGTTGTTAACAACTAAAAACTAATCCATAAACTTATTTAGGAAAATGTCAGAGCATCATCATCATAAAGAAACATTTGTAACCAAATATATTTTTAGCCAGGATCATAAAATGATCGCTAAACAATACCTTATCACGGGTATGTTTATGGGTGTTATCGGGGTTTTTATGTCTATGTTGTTTCGTTTGCAACTAGCCTATCCTGACCAGAGTTTCAGCATTATTGAAGCTTTTTTGGGTAAAGGGGGAGAAGGTGGACAAATGACGCCGGATATGTACATGGGACTTGTTACCATACACGGTACCATTATGGTATTTTTTGTTCTAACCGCCGGGTTAAGCGGAACTTTTAGTAATTTGTTGATTCCATTGCAAATTGGTGCCCGAGACATGGCTTCCGGCTTTTTAAATATGATCTCTTACTGGTTGTTCTTTTTATCAAGTTTGATCATGTTCCTTTCTATTTTTGTACATACAGGTATGGCTTCTGCCGGATGGACCATTTATCCTCCGTTGAGTGCCCTACCTCAGGCTATGTCTGGTTCCGGATTGGGAATGACCTTATGGCTGGTATCAATGGCAATATTTATCGCATCATCCTTGATGGGTTCCTTGAACTATATTGTTACGGTATTGAATTTGCGCACCAAAGGAATGAAAATGACCCGTTTACCACTAACTATATGGGCCTTTTTGATTACGGCAATTATAGGGGTTATATCTTTTCCGGTGTTGTTATCAGCGGCATTATTATTGATCTTTGACCGTAGTATGGGAACTTCTTTTTATCTGTCAGATATCTTTATACAGGGGGAGGTATTGCATTATAAAGGAGGATCACCCATTTTGTTTGAACACTTATTCTGGTTCCTTGGACATCCGGAAGTATATATTATATTATTGCCGGCGCTTGGAATTACTTCAGAAGTGATCTCAACCAATGCCCGTAAGCCCATATTTGGGTACAGGGCTATGATTGGTTCTATTATGGCTATTGCATTTTTATCTACTGTTGTATGGGGGCACCACATGTTTGTAACGGGCATGAACCCGTTTCTTGGTTCGGTATTTACGTTTACTACCTTACTGATCGCCATTCCTTCTGCAGTTAAAGCCTTTAACTATATCACCACCCTTTGGAAGGGAAATTTACAGCTGAATCCTGCCATGCTTTTCTCTATTGGAATGGTTTCTACATTTATAACCGGAGGTCTTACCGGATTGATCCTGGGAGACAGTGCATTGGATATCAATGTTCACGATACGATGTTCGTTGTGGCTCACTTTCATTTGGTAATGGGTATCTCTGCCTTATTCGGGATGTTTGCCGGAGTCTATCATTGGTTCCCTAAGATGTATGGAAAAATGATGAATAAGGATATGGGTTATCTGCATTTCTGGATTACGGCAATATCGGCCTACGGCGTATTTTTCCCAATGCACTTTATAGGACTAGCGGGCTTACCCAGAAGATATTACAGCAACTCAGCTTTTCCAATGTTTGAAGACTTATTGCACATTAATAAAGTGATCACAGTTTTCGCGCTCATTGGAGGTTTGGCACAATTGATATTCCTCGCTAACTTTTTCTTTAGTATAGGAAAAGGTAAGAAAGCAATTCAGAATCCATGGAAAGGAAATACCCTGGAATGGACAACTCCTGTGGAACACATGCACGGGAACTGGCCAGGAGAAATTCCTGAAGTTCACCGTTGGGCATATGATTACAGCAAAACAGATGATAATGGAGAGTTGTGGGGAGGACAAGATTTTACACCTCAGACCTTGCCGATCAGAAAGGGCGAAGAAGAGTTTTAAGAGCTACTACTAATTAAAAAATTATTTTTAAACCTCAATTATTTGGGGTTTTTTTTTGCCTATATTTGAAACAAATCTTACCAAGATGCTTCGAAAGTTCCTGTATTTTCTGTTCGCTCTACTGCTCGTGACCTTCATAATTGCGATAATTTTTGTGAAGAAGAGCCAACCTGTCTACGATGGCAGCCTTAGTCTTAAAGGCTTAAAAAACGAGGTGAGTGTATACTTTGACGATTATGGAATACCTCACATTTTTGCTGAAAATGAGAAGGACGCTTATGAAGCATTGGGATACGTGCATGCCCAGGACCGATTGTGGCAAATGGAAGTTTTAAGGCGTGTTGGGGCCGGAAGATTGTCTGAGATCTTTGGCAAGGATCTTGTAAAAACGGATAAGTTTTTTAGAGGACTAGGCATTGAAGCTGCCGCAGAAGCTAATATTCAGAAACTTGACACTGCGTCACAGGCCTATCAGTTAACCATGTCTTATTTATCTGGAATCAATCAGTATATCGATGAAGGCAAGACTCCCCTTGAATTCAGATTAGTGGGTATTGAAAAAAAGCACTACACGATTAAAGATGTGTATAATGTTTTTGGCTATATGGGTTTTAGCTTCGCACAAGCGCACAAAACGGACCCTTTACTTACGGATCTTAAAAACACATTGGGATCCGACTATATGAGTGAACTGGATATTGATATAAGCCCGAAAACAACCTTAATGAGAAACTACGGCAGAAAGAAGGACTTGGCCTTCAATTCCATGCGGGAGGTTTCTCAGTTGATGGATGAATTGCCCGTTCCACCATTAATCGGAAGTAACAGTTGGGTAATCGCGCCCAACAAGACGAAGCATAAAAAGGTGATTTTCGCCAACGATCCACACATTGGATTCTCGCAACCTTCGGTTTGGTATCAGGCCCATTTGATCACTCCAAAATTTGAAATGTACGGTTTTCATCTGGCTTTGTCCCCGTTTCCTTTATTGGGGCACAATTATGACTTTGCTTATGGCATGACGATGTTTGAAAATGACGACATAGATTTTTATGCGGAAGGTCCTGATCAAAAATATGTGATGCGAAAAGAAATCATCAGGATCAAGGGTGAGGAGGATGTTGTTTTTGAGGTACGGGTAGGGGATCATGGCCCGCTTATGAATGATCTAATAGAAAACCTGCCCAAAGATAATCCAATTGCCATGGACTGGATCTACACCAAATTTGACAGTGAATTGCTGCAGGTGTCTTATGAAATGTCACATGCGGGATCTTTAAGTGAATTCAAGCAGGGGACTGAAAAGATAGTTGCGCCGGGACTCAATGTAATGTATGGAGATGCCAAAGGAAATATAGCCTGGTTTGGAGCGGCTAAATTGTATGAAAGGCAAGAAGGGGTGAATTCAAAATTTATACTTGACGGGACAAGCAAAACAGATGATCAGCTTACGTATTTCGATTTTACAGACAATCCACAGGCGATTAACCCCAGATGGAATTATGTTTATTCTGCCAATAATCAACCCGAAGAGGTCAATGGAAAATTGTATCCGGGTTATTATTTACCCGAAGACAGGGCAAAGAGAATTGTTAAATTATTGGAAGATAACGATGAATTCACCGGAGCTGATGCGGAAGTGATGATCAATGATGTAACTTCATCGGTTAGTCCCGATCTGTTGGTTATTTTGCTGAACAACATTTCCATGGTCAATTTGTCAGACACTGAAAAGGAGGCACTGGCAACCTTAAAAAACTGGGATGGCGCCTTCAAATCAGATCAGGCGGCTCCTACCATTTATTTCAAATTGATCTATTTATTTCTGAAAAACACCTTTGCAGATGAAATGGGAAAAGAAAAATTCGATCAGTTTATGGAGACTCATTTATCAAAGCGGCAAATCGCCAAACAATTAAAGATGAACAGATCAATCTGGTGGGATGATATCAGGACGAAAGAAGTCAAGGAACTAAAAGATGAGATCATCACCAAATCGTTTCATGAAACCATCAAAGAACTCAAAGAACAATTTGGTTCTGATATTGATGACTGGATATGGTCCAATGCCTTGAGTGTTACCCATAAGCACACTTTCGACAAGAATGCCGTGCTGAGAAATTTCTTTAATGTTGGGCCCTTTACAACGGATGGCGGACTTGAAGTGATCAATAATCAGTTGTTCAAGTTGAATGAAAGTGGCGTTTATGAGGTACATGCCGGGCCTTCAACAAGAAGAATTATCGATTTTAATGACATAGAGAATGCTAAGGGTATCTTGCCTACCGGTCAGTCAGGGAATGTCTTTAGCAAGCATTATAAAGATCAGACTCAGAAATATCTCAATGGTGAATTCATAAAAATGATGCTTAATAAAGAAGAGATCAAGGCCTCTAAAGATGTATTGATCATGGAACCTCAAAAAAGTAAGCCCTAAGTCAGAAATTTTTTTCCAGGGTAAATTTTGGATTATTGATCAAAAAGGTCTGATGAGAGATATCGGTCTCCACGATCGCAAATGATGGCCACAATGATTCCTGCTTCGAGTTCATTGGCTATTTTTAAGGCAGTTGCTACAGAACCTCCGCTGCTCATACCAGCAAAGATACCCTCTTCTTTAGCCAGTCTTATGGTCATTTCCCGGGCCTCCTGTTCGCTTACTTCAATGATTCGATCCACTTTTGATCGATCAAAGATTTTTGGAAGATAGGCTTCGGGCCATTTTCTGATTCCAGGAATTTTGGAATTATCTGTGGGTTGCGCCCCTATGATTTGTATGGATGAACGTTGTTCTTTTAAATAAGTGGAAACTCCCATGATGGTACCCGTAGTACCCATGGCTGATACAAAATGGGTTACTTTTTGATCAGTATCTCTCCAGATTTCAGGGCCGGTGGTTTTATAATGTGCCTTCCAGTTATCGTTATTGGCAAATTGATTGAGCATAATGAATCCTTCCTTAAGCACCTTATTTTCTGCATAATCTCTTGAACCTTCGATACCATCCTCTGCAGGGGTCAGGGTAACTTTGGCCCCATATGCTCTCATTGTTTGGACCCGTTCTTTGGTCGAATTTTCGGGCATTACCAATTCCATATCGAGGTGATAAATACCTGAGATCAGAGCCAGTGCAATACCTGTATTGCCGCTTGTTGCTTCAATAAGTTTCGTATGTCGGTCGATCTCCTTTCTTTCGAGTGCTGATTTGATCATGTTGTAGGCGGGCCGGTCTTTGACGCTGCCACCAGGGTTATTGCCTTCAAGTTTGAGCAATAGCTTGACGTTTTTATTTTTCACCAGACTCGTGGATGCTACGAGAGGGGTATTGCCGATAAGGTTGAGGATGCCCTTAGCCTTCATGATCATTCTTTTTTTTGAGTTTAGTCTTTGATTCTTGATATACAATTGAATTTTCAGGGACTGATTTTGTCAACCAGACGTTTCCTCCTATGGTACTATTGGCCCCAATTACGGTGTCTCCTCCAAGGATGGTCGATCCTGCATAGATGGTCACGTTGTTTTCAACAGTAGGATGTCGTTTCTGGTCTTTCATGTCTTTGGATACCTGAAGTGCCCCAAGGGTCACTCCCTGATAGAGTTTCACCCCATTTTTTATAACGGTGCTTTCTCCAATGACCACCCCGGTTCCGTGGTCGATAAAGAATGGTGATCCGATAAGGGCTCCCGGATGGATGTCAATTCCGGTCAGTCGATGCGCGTATTCGCTCATCATTCTCGGGACCAGAGGCATATTTTGTTCTCTGAGTTCATGACTTAATCTGTATACGGCTATGGCAAAAAAGCCAGGATAGGCCAGAATTACTTCTTCAACGCTGTTGGCCGCCGGATCGTTCATAAAGATGCATTTGGCGTCAAGATTCAGTTGCTTCAAAAGTTCAGGTAATTTGACAAGAAATTTTTTCCAGACGGATTCTACATGGGTATCCTTTTTTGCCTCCAGCATTTCGCTGATTTCAAAAAATGAATTTGCCAAAGCATCCATGTTCTGACTAACCGAAATTTTAGAATCAAAAAGTACATGGAACAACTGATTGGTGAACTCTTCCGTTTTTGATTTCAAACGAAAATCAACCAAATGATTTTGCTTATGGCTTCTTATGCTCTGTATGATTTTATCAATTGACATTTATCTGCATGAATTAATTTGGACTTTGATTTATGGCCGCTTTAAATGAAAATACCTCAGGATCATTTAAATAATCACCTTGGTTTATCAAGAGAAAATGGATTCGAGGAACAAAGATAAACGATTATGGTTTGAAAAAGTTTTAGGAAGCATCAATTATTTCCCTGTTTACACCTTTTTGTAGACCTCCTGAAAAGGAACCCTGAACCGATCTCCATAAACGCCTTCCGGTAGTCTTATACCGCAACTCACTACCATATTAATTTCTGCTCCAAGGGGCAGTTTCAGCAATTTTTTGATCCGGAGGGTGTCGATTCCTTCCATCGGACAGGTGTCATAGTTGATATCGGCCATAGCCAGCATAAAGGTTTGGGCCGCAAGTGCCATACTCTTGTGCGCTACGATGCGCATGTCACTGTTTCGAGCCTGTCGGTATATGGGCCTGAAGAGGCCAATCAACCAATAAAGAGCAAATTTAACATAACCTAAAATACCTAGAAAATCAGCGTAGCTAAAGGGAACGATCTTTGTATAATAAGCAAAGGCAAATTTGGCTCTCTTTGAATATTCTTTTTTTG
>Ga0316195_10001218_pt1 | contig 11316 bp, 8 predicted proteins | sample Phised1_MG_FD_204937 | JGI IMG/M metagenome (GOLD analysis project Ga0316195, IMG submission 204937) | Coastal sediment microbial communities from Maine, United States - Phippsburg sediment 1 | ecosystem: Environmental > Aquatic > Marine > Coastal > Sediment | place: USA: Maine | collected... | reverse complement strand
ACCTGCGGCAAAAGGATGGATCGTTCCTCCCCGTCGAAATGCGCCTCGGGGTCATCGAACTGAAAGAAGAAAAGGCCGTACTGGTTCTGGCCCGCGACATCACCGACCGGCTACGCGCCGAAGCGGCCCTGCGGGATTCCCATAACACCCTCCTGACGGTGCTGGACGGCATCGAAGCCGTCATTCATGTGACCAATTTGGAAACCAATGAGATCCTGTTCTGCAACCGATATATGCGGGACCAGTACGGGGAAAATCTGGTGGGCCAAAAATGCTGGCAGGCCCTGCGCCGTCTGGAAGCCCCCTGCAGCGATTGCCGCATCAATGAACTCCTCGATGCCGATGGTCACCCCAGCAGCACCATCGTTTACGAGGCCCAAAATCCGGTCACCGGCAAATGGTTCATCAACTACGACCGCGCCATCAAGTGGTTGGACGGCCGTTACGTTATGCTGGAAATGGCCACCGATATTACCGAGATGAAACGCATGGAAGAAGAGCGCCACCGCACGGAAGAACGGCTGCAAAGGGCGCAAAGGCTGGAAGCGATCGGGACTTTGGCCGGCGGCGTGGCGCACGACTTCAACAACCTCCTGATGGGGATCCAGGGCTCCGTCGGCCTCATGCTGGAAGAGCTTGCCGGGGAGGATCCGCAGGCCGTCCAACTGATGGAAATCGAAAATTATCTGAACCGCGCCGTGGAACTGACCAATCGTCTGCTCGGGTTCGCCCGGGGAGGGAAATACGAGATCCGCCCCATCGATATCAACAAGCTCGTGGAACGTACCGTGGAACTGTTCGGCCGTACGAAAAAAGAGCTCACCATTCGTACCGACTTTCGGACGACGTCCAGCGCCGTGGAAGCCGATGCCGGACAGATGGAACAAGTCCTGATGAATCTTTTCGTCAACGCCTGGCAGGCCATGCCGCAAGGCGGCACCCTGACGATCACCACCGATCACACCCATCTTACCGACGGGAAAATGACGGCCTACAATCTTGCACCGGGCCGTTATGTTAAAATATCCGTGTCAGATACCGGCATCGGGATGGACCGTGAAACCCAGCAGCGCATTTTCGATCCGTTTTTTACAACCAAGGGCGTGGGGACCGGGACAGGCTTGGGGCTGGCCTCGGCCTACGGCATCGTCAGCAACCATCAGGGCATCATCGAGGTGGACAGTGACAAGGCCCGGGGCACGACCTTCACCATTTTCCTGCCGGCTTCCGATCAGCGGGCGGCCGAAAAACCGTCCCGGCCCACCCAACGCCTCCACGGCAATGAAACGCTTCTCCTGGTGGACGATGAGGAAATGATTCTGAACGTCGGCACTCAGATGCTGACCCGGCTGGGCTATACCGTATTGACGGCCCAGACCGGCCAGGCCGCCATCGACATTTACCGTCGGCAAATGGATACCATCGCGATGGTCATACTGGACATGATCATGCCGGTGATGAGCGGACGCGACATCTTCGAGCGCCTCCTGGAAATCGACCCGGGGATCAAAACCCTTTTATCCAGCGGATACAGTATCGACGGCCAGGCGGCCGAGATCCTGAAGCGCGGCTGCAAAGGATTTCTTCAGAAGCCTTTCACCCTGGATGCCCTTTCACAGAAAATCCGCGAAATTCTTGACGCGGTATAACACCCCACCACCGAACACGCATCTCCGGTAATGGATTTCATCATGCCCGGCGCCCCTGCGATATGCGGTTTGCGCGGCTGTCTCCTTCACGATACCCTGCCAGATAGTTTGTCAGGTCTGCATCGTGGGCGGCCGCGTCGTTGTAACCCAGGTCGTAGATCGCGTATAGTTTGTCCTTGTTGCGCTCGGCACGGCTCACCGCGAGGGGCGCCGTCGGTCGGATCGTAAAGATCTCCCTTTTGCGTTCGAGGTCGTCCAGGACTTGCATGGTTTCGTTGTAACGGTGATGACGATCAGCCAACGCACGGCCCAACCCCGGATAGCGCGCATAGCAAAGACGAATGAGCCCGGTCAGGGGTGAAGCTTGCTTGCGGTAGCCGCGGGGCTGGGTCAAGATCAACACATGGCGGATGTTGCCGTCAGCGATACTTTTACCCAGAGGGATCGGGTCGGCGATGCCGCCATCCATCAGATCGTGCCCGTCAAACCGCACGGGTTTCTGCAGGAGGGGTAGACTGCAGCCGGCCTGCAGGATACGTAAAAAATCCTGCCACCCCAGATGGTCCTTTTCAAAATAGCGGGGGTCACCTGTGGCACAGTCGGTCACCGTGGTGATGTGCCGCTGGTCGCTTGCAAAAAACCGCTCGAAATCAAAGGGGACCAGTTCCAGGGGGATCGTGCCGAAAACAAACCCCATTCCGAAAAGACCGCCGCCTGTGAGCAACCGGCGATAGCTGAGAAAGCGACGGTCCCTGACATAACGCGTGTTGACCACACGATTGCGTTCCGGCTGCCGGGACACGTAGTTGGATCCATTGCAGGCGCCGATGGACACCCCGATCACGTAGGGGAAGTAAAGCCCCTTGTCCATGAAAAACCGCAAAACACCCGCGGTGTAGTTTCCACGCAGGCCGCCACCTTCCAGAATGAGTGCTGTCCCTGTCAGATCCATCCTGTGCCTGACCATCGCTATGCGACGCTGCCGATCATGATAGAATTTAAGCCGAAGACCCATTGCATGAGCGTCCATCAACCTTTCATGGAACCGGTCGCCAGATAGCGGTTGTGGAAATCGAAGGCCTCATCCAGCAGGTGCGGCTCATGGCCGCCATGGGACCGGATAGCGCGCTGGTAATAGTCCCATAGCATATCCCGGTAGTCCGGATGGGCGCACTTTTTGATGACCTGCTCCGCCACCTGGCGGGGGGTCAGCGGCCGGGTGTCCACCAGGCCGTGTTCGGTCACCACGACGTCCACGGAGTGCTCGCTGTGATCCACATGCGATACCATGGGCACAATCGCCGAAATGCGGCCGTCTTTTGCGACACTGGGGGTCACGATAAAGGTCAGAGCCCCGTTACGCAGAAAGTCGCCGGATCCACCAATGCCGTTCATCATCTGAGAACCGGTTACGTGCGTGGAATTGACATGGCCATAAATATCCACTTCGAGGGCGGTGTTGATGGCGATCACCCCCAGACGCCGGATCACCTCGGGGCTGTTGGAGATTTCCACCGGCCGCAGAACGACTTTTTCTTTGTAGCGATAGAGTTCTTTGAAAAATCGATCCCGCGCCTGGTGGGACAACGTCATAGACGAGCCCGAGGCGGCCCGCACCTTGCCCATATCGATCAGGTCCAGCACGGCATCCTGAAGCACCTCCGAATAGATATCGAGATCCCGGTAAAAATCATCCTCCATGAACCCGCTCAGGACGGCATTGGCCACATCCCCCACGCCGGATTGCCAGGGCAGGGCTGGCGGCAAGCGGTCCTTCTGGATTTCATGCCGCACGAAATCGAGAATATGGGCTGCCATTTGACGGGCACCCCGATCCGGTGCCGCGAAGACCGTACAACTGTCCTGTTCTTCGCTGAACAGGATCGCCACTACCCGATCCGGGTCCATTTCGATGAAAGGCTTCCCGATCCGGTCGCCCGTGCGATAGATCGGGATCGGCATCCGATAGGGCGGATCTTCCGGTATAAAGATGTCGTGAATCCCTTCCAGGTCGACGGATTCCGTCGAGATCTCAATGATGATTTTTTCAGCTTCCCGGACATAGGTCGGGGTGTTGCCGACCGACATGGTGGGTATCAGATGGCCCTTTTCCGTCACCGCCACGGCCTCCACCACGGCAACATGGGCCGCTCCCCAGTTGCCGGCCCGCACCTGCCCGGCCAGACTCGACAGATGGTCGTCTTTAAACTTGATCACATCGGCGTTGATCTGCCGGCGCATGCTGCGGTCGCTCATGTAAGGCCGTCGCCAGTTTACCAGGCCGGCTTCCGCAAGAATTCCATCCACCTCGCTCCCGGTGGAGGCCCCGGCAAATAAATTGATCTTGAACGTTTCGCCGGTCGCGGCCCGACGCACCAGTTCCCGAGGAATCAGCTTGGGGTAGCCGGCCGTAAACCCGGAAATAAACACATTGGTTCCATTCCGGATAAATCGGGCGGCGGTTGCCGGATCGGTAACTTTATCTTTCAGGGGGCCGAATCGGATTCGATCCTGCATGATCCATTCCTTTTGGTTGATGCACCGCAAAAAACCTGATCGGCAGACTACTTGCCATCAGGAGAAAAGTCGATAAAGAACGCCTCATCGATACCGCTGTTAATCTTTAAATCTGTGATAACCGCTTTTCGAATCATACGACCGGTGGCATCGTACTGAAAATATTTAACCGGGAAATACGTTGCGGCATCCACCCACACCTCTTCTTCCTTGATGGACATGGTCTTTTCCGGAAAATCCGAGATGAGCCGGTAGCGATAGGTTTTTTCCCCATTGAGTATTTCTTCCCCTAAAAAGAGACTGGTTCCCATCTGAAGGTACTTCTCGTGTTCCGCAATAAAATGCGGCCAGTCGGATTCGTGAATACCGTTGCCCCTCAGATCAACAACCCATTCATGATCCACCGCGAAGAATTCCCCGTATAACATCCGCTGCAGAAAGGCCACCAGGGGATTTCCGGCGAGGACGCGAACCCTTTGGGGGTCGATCGCCCGGTTGTAAATCAGGAGTGACCCGGAATAGGGCCCCTCCAGGACTTCCATACGAATTTTGGCTGGACGGCGGTAAAAATACGCTAAGACCACGTCCCGGGACTGGTCGCCTTTTGATGACTGGGTTTCAAAACGGCATTGATAGTCGGTGGTGGCGGCAACTTGTTGTTGCATCCCGGCCAGGACGGACGCAAAATCGGGCGCCTGCCCCTTGGCCGGAACCGCGAAAAAAACCAAGGTCAAACCCAGCAACCAACCTGTCATACAGCAATCATTCGCAGCACGACGGAGATAGCGATACGCAGGCACCATTGTTCCTATCCATATGCGTTTCTAAATCGATGCAAAGTATGATCGGAATTTTATCACGGCGAAACAGCCGCAGGGATCAAACGGCGCCAGGGCGGTTCCCTGCCCGTCTTCGCCAGATATGACGCCCCCACAACGCCCCGGCCAACAAGGGGAGGTAAAACACCGCTTCAATCAGGAACACCCGTGCATTGTGAGCCGCCGTCAAGGGCTGGTGCATATCCAGCGTCACAAACCAGGGCAGCGGCAGGTTTAAAACCCCCTCCGAAAAGGGCCAGAAAATAGCAACGCCCTGGCCGTGATTATACATGGCATCCAGCGGGAAATGGCTGAGCCAGGCCACAACCGCCCCGGCCACCAGCGGATAGGATGCGAACGCCCCCCGGGATCGGTAAAAACAGCAGATGGCCGCCGTGGGAATGATCAGCAGCAGGTTGATATACAGGCTATGGCTGAGATAATAGCGGGAATGCCCCCAGCCCGGAAAAGGAAGATCGGGGAAAAAGGCCAGGAGTACGTAGAGATTGACGACAAACGCCCATTGTTTCCAGGAGGCCCCGGCAGGGATGGCCGCCTGGGCCAGGGTGGCCCCCACCAGGCTGTGGCCGACGAAGGTCATGGCAGCATCGGTCCTTGCCGCATCCATCGGGTGCGGCACCTGTTCGGAAGCGAAAACAGAACGCCCATGAAAGCGCCCTCAGATGTGCTGGTTGTTAACCGGAAGTTGGATAGATCGTCGGACGTCCTCCCGGCAGAGGCCGCGCGCTGGTCGCATCCGCCCGTCGTACCGGGAGGCGGTTCAGGTCTGTGAGGCTGTGTCATAATTCAGAAAAGCATTCCAATTGTGCCCGTCGTGCCGGTCCCGGATCGCGCCCGGAATGACAACGCCCTGATCTTTTAGCGCCGGACGAATACATTAGGTACGATCGGCAGATTATCAAGATAGTCGTCGATAAATCGGGCTGCATGCAACCGCGCTTATCCGTGGGCCAATCAATACGCCATCTAATCGCTGGCGTATTTCTTTTTCATTCCAGCCAGGTATTCGAGTTTTTCTTCAACAGCCTTCAGGGCTTCCAGGTCCAGAATTTCAATATCACTGAACTGGTCCTCATTTTCCCAGCGCCGATGGATTTTTACCAGACCCGCCCGATCAAGTCCGAAGAAAGCATTCGCGATGGCCAGATCCGGTTGACTGAAATCGACAGGGGCCGCATTCTCTTTTAAACACCGGAGCAAATCATCATGTTTAAGCAGGTTGCCGGTCGCGGGGCACGCTTTTATGATCTTGATGGAAGATAAATCCACGCCCAGTGGAATCTCAGCGGATACTATGAAAATCTGATGGGTCTCCGGCGCAATGAGTTCCCCGATGCCGGACAGGTCCGCCGAAACGGCCACCGCCACAGGCTCTACCAGGATCGTGGTGTAAACCGGCAGACCGCCCTTGCTTTCCACAAGATCTTTCTTGAACAACCAGAAAAGCAGCGTCCGGTCATAATCAAAGCCCATGTCCTCCACAACCTCGCGCGCCACGCCGATCAGCACCGTTGTTCCGGCGCTGGTAAAATCAGCTTTGCGGACATCGCGGTTATATTGCTTCGCAAAGGCATTGAACACCTTGCTTTCAATCGGCATGGGCTGCAGGCTCCCGCCCAGCAGCATCACCAGAGCGACAATGATGATAAGGGCAACCCCGGCCCCGGCCCAGACAATCTTATTCTGTTTTAGGGCGGCAACCCCGCCTTTCCGCAAGTCGGACGTGACGGAAGCCGTCACCCCACCCACTATCGAAGATACTTTTTTGCCTGCTTCCCCCGTATCGATTCTCCGAACTTTCTCCCGGATGGCACCCAGCGCCTGCTTCAATTCTCCGGCCTGAACCGCTTTGGCTTTTTCTTTGATGGCCGCCGCCCGTTGTTTCAGATTCGACGCTGTGGTCGCCCCGTCATCTTTTTTGGGCATTGCTGGGCGGTGGTCGGGTTTCCCTATAGCTTCCGGTTTCTCCGGTGTATCCTTGCCCGCCATAGGCGAAGGCGGCGGCGTGAAAGACAGGGGGACGACCTCGCACAATGCACCTGCTTTCTCTATAAGCGCTCGATAGCGCTCCCCATCCTCCCGGCTAAGCCCTTTTTTGAGCACAATTGCCTTGCCGGAAAACAAGTGCGCGATTCTGGCATCATCCGTCTTGAACAGTTTCGCCAGGTTGGCTTTGACCGCTTCAATCCCGGTTCCACGAGCAATTTCACCCCGGAATACAACCTGATATCGCTGATCAGCCATGACACCCCTCTCATCTGACTGGGTTCAAAACGCCTGCATATTCTCCATCCACCAGGATAGTATAGCTGCTGTGAGGCTTTGGTTATGACGGTTGCCGCATCGGACACACTATTTTTTTACGATGACCCAGATCGCGTGAATAATCCCCGGCACATACCCCAGCAGTGTCAGAAGGATATTGATCCAGAAATGGAGACCAATACCTACCTGCAGAAAAACACCCACCGGTGGCAGCACGATTGCCAGCAAAATGCGAAGGACATCCATCTCCCTTTCCCCTTCCCTTTCCGAAATACATGATCAATTCGGCCATTGTCTCCCGTCAAATTCGTTATATCATCTGCGCCTGATAAGGCAAATCGGGCCCGACGGCCATTCATCACAACGGCTGATCCCAACCGATGCTAACCGATGGGAAAAGCAGGCTGCGTGTTCACCATTGAAGATCGATTGACTTAAAAAATCTATTCGGCGGTATCGTCAGAGGGCAAATCCGGGAAATTCGGTGTTTGTCCTGTCAGGAAAGCCCCGATACCGTGCAGGCACTCGCCGGAAGCAATCAAGTCGACCGCCGTCTGCTGTTCCAGGTCGAGCGTTGCCTGCAAAGAAAGATTGCGACCGGCACGAATCACGGTCAGCGCGCTTCGCACCGCCTGCGGTCCATTGCGAATGATCGTCTCCGCCATTGCGACGGCCTCTTCGAGGGCTTTTCCCGGGGCGCTGATACGATTGACCAGGCCTATCCGCAAGGCCTCCTCGGCCTTGACCCGGCGGGCCGTCAGGATAAGATCCGCCGCGGAGGCGGAGCCGACCAAATGCGTTAGTGTCGCCCCGCCACCCCAGTCGGGCATCAGGCCCAGCCGGACTTCGGAAAAACAAATTTCCGCCGCGGGATCCATCACGCGCATATCACAGCGCACGGCCAACTCGGCGCCACCGCCGAAAGCCTTTCCGTTGATTGCCGCAATGATCGGCACGGGCAGCGCCACAAATCGATCCACGGCCGCACGCAATACCGCGATGGACCGGGCAATGGATTCCATTTCCCGGTGTTCCATGGCCCGGGCCATCTCCGCCACCATGGGGTTGTCCGGATTGACATCAAATCCGGCGCAGAATGCATCGGATCCGGCCCCGGTGATGATCACCGCCCGCGGTCGGGGGGCCTTGGAAAGCTTCCGAGCGACATCCTCCAGCGCCCCGAACATGGCCTGGTTAAAGGCATTCATTCGATCGGGGCGGCGAAGGGTCACCATCGCCAGGGACGCGTCTCTTTCCAACGCTATGCCGAAATCTTCCATAATTGAGACCTTCTCCTTCAAACCGATACGACTGTAAAATAGTCTGTTAGAAATTGCACCCGGCACGGCGCGGGATCGTGCGGCAGCGGAAAACCACAATATAAATGACCGAACGCCATCTTCCAAACACGACGTTTTCTCTTTTGGGCCTACCGCTGACTTTCGAAAGGACCGACACGCCAGTTAGGCCTGCGTGGTCCTCTCACTTCGATCCAATCCGGCGTGAGGGGCGGGCAACGTTATCAAGTTCATTGCGGATGGATTGCCCCAATTTTTCGAATGTGTAAGGCTTCTGAAGATAAATACCGGCACCGATGGACTGCGCCTCCTTTACCCGGTCTGTTTCCGAATAACCCGTCGCGATGACCGCCTTTTGGCCGGGCCACTTGCGTGCCAGGCGACGGTAGGTTTCAAGCCCGTCCAGGCCCGGGTCCATGATCATGTCGAGCACAACCAGGTCACAGGCGTTGTTTTCCAAATAGGCGAGCGCCTCTTCGCCACTGGCCGCAACAGCCACCCGGTACCCCAGCACTTCGAGCATCTGGCGGGCAATCGCGCGCTGTTCCGGCACATCGTCGACCACCAGCACGGTTTCGCCATGGCCTTGATACTGATCCATATCAGCAGGTATGGCCTTTTGGGTCAAGGCTTTACGTGTCGCCGGGAAGTAAAGCCGGATGATGGCGCCCTGCCCTACGTCGCTTCGGATCCGTATGAAACCGGCGTGGTCCTTCACCGTTCCCCAGACCACCGCCATTCCCAGACCGGTGCCGCTGCGTCCCATTTTTTTCTTGGTGTAAAAAGGCTCGAAGATCTTCTCGATGTCCTCTTTAGAAATGCCGACGCCGTTATCATGGACTGTCAGGACACAGTATTCGCCTTCGGGAATTTCTTCAAAACCTTTCCGGCGCGGATCGATATACCTGTTTTCCGTTGCAATGGTGATTCGACCGCCGTCGGGCATCGCCTCGGCCGCGTTGGATACAAGGTTCATCATCGTTTTGGCCAGATGGACCGGCGAACCGCTCAGATTCAACACGTCTGATGAAAGCGCGAGGTTCACTTCAACCCCGGGATGAAAAGACAGCATTTTTTTGTATTCCGGGCTCTTCAGATAGCTATCAACCATTTGGTTTAAGTTGACGACCTCCCGCGTTGTCACACCGCGCCGTGCCAGGGTCAGAAGATCTTGCACGATGGCGGCCGCCTTTTTGCCGGAATCCTGTATGGTGCGAACCGGGTCGATCAGTGCGCTGTCTTCCGGGAGCTGCATCAAGATGAGATCCGGGTAACCGACAATACCGGATAGAATATTGTTCAGGTCATGCGCCACGCCACCCGCCAGCGTGGCCACCGCCTCCATTTTTTCGGCGCGCTGCAGACGGGCCTCGAGCTGCAAGCGGTTGTCTTCGGAATTTTTCAGTTCGGTAATATCCCTGACCGTGGCCAGAACCGACGCGGCGCCATCGTAGGTGATCCGGCTGGAAAAGACTTCCACATCGATGGCCGTGCCGCTCCGGGTGATATCTCTCATCCGGGTCACCCGCTCGGTAAGCGACGACCAGTTGGCGCGCCTCTTTTTGAAGACCGCGCGGTCTTCGGGATGGATAAACGCCATAACATCTTTACCGAGAATTTCGGTTTTATCTGCATACTCATGAAGTTTGAGCCAGGCCGGGTTGACATCCACCAGCTTGCCCTGACGCGAAAGGCTCATGGCCTGCAGCGAATCTTCAAAAAGCGTCCGGTATTTGTTTTCCGAAGCCACCAGCTTTTCGATAAGAGCTTCACGCTCTTCACTATTTTTTTCATGCTCGGCAATGAGGTCTTTAACGGCCCACCCGACCAGCGGAGCAACAAGTCCGCGCAGCCCGCTCGGCAGCAGCCGGCGCTTTCGCCAGGTCAGATGAAACCGGCAATGCGGCGCGCCGTCGAGGATGCAGGCGGTTTCACGGGCGGTCATATCAGCAACCCCTGTCAGTGAACCGATCCCCGAGTAGATCCCGAGATTCCAGTTGCAGACGTCTTTGGTGACGTCGTACCCGGGCCGGTAGGTAAGCTCGAAGGTGAGGGATGTATCGGTCATATCGACCGGATGGACATCCTTCGTCCGGTTGAAGCGGGCATTGATTTTGGCCGCCCGCATCGCCAGGCGACGGATACCGACAAATTTCGCCGCAACAAGTGTTGTGCGCGACAAGCTCTCCCGGACCACCCCACAACCCGCCGTGTAAAGGGGGTTCGGGCCGGGGACGACCCGCTTGACATTCCCCAGCAGGATCAGTGAAAACGCATTCGACACCCAATAGGCCGGGTCGATCAGGTGCTCCAACCCAATGGGGATCACTCGATCGGGCGCATATTTATCCCGCACGCAATACTGCCCATCCAGCAGTCCGGCCGTGAGGCGCCGGATCCCGTCATCGCCATAATGGCTCCGAATGTATGCCAGGAGGCCTTTGAAGTTTTCGCAACAGATGTCCTTGGACATGGGCGCTGGGTGCATGGCCTTCGACGGAACTCCTTTCGGCGCTGGTCGTTTAATGATCCCGCATGGCATCATTGCTTCGGATGATACCTCAATAGCATATTATCGGCCCTGCCGTCGATTTCTTGATCGCTGCGTGCACGTCACCAGCCGTGATGCGCCGGACCCGGCCGCACGAAACACGCTGCTTGACAAGCCGCGCCGCGCTAGCATAGAGTGGCATCTGGTATTACCAAAAGCCAATAGAGGAATCTATGCAGGAACTACTTGCGCCCCTT
>Ga0316195_10001217_pt1 | contig 11317 bp, 4 predicted proteins | sample Phised1_MG_FD_204937 | JGI IMG/M metagenome (GOLD analysis project Ga0316195, IMG submission 204937) | Coastal sediment microbial communities from Maine, United States - Phippsburg sediment 1 | ecosystem: Environmental > Aquatic > Marine > Coastal > Sediment | place: USA: Maine | collected... | reverse complement strand
GTCGCTGTCGGCATCGCCGGTCCTGCCGAGCTTCGGCTCGCCGCGCAGGCAGGACTCGAGCGCGTCGAGCAGCTGCAGCTTGTTGGCGAGCGAGTACTCGATGTTGATGCGTTCGATCGCGTCCGTGTATGCGCCGAGGCGCTCGAGCGGAATCACCACGTCCTCATTTATCTTGAAGGCGTTGGTGTGCCGGGCGATCGCGGCGGTTCTCGCGCGGTCGCGCCAGAAGGCCTTACGTGCTTCGGCGCTGGCGGCGATGAAGCCTTCGCCGTGCCGGGCATTGGCGAGGCGGATCACGTCCGAGGCACAGCGCGACACGGCGGCTTCGTCGTCGCCAACGATGTCCCCGACCAGCACCATCTTGGGCAACGCACCGCGCTTCGATTTGGTCGTGTAACCGACGGCCTTGAGGTAGCGTTCGTCCAGGTGCTCGAGGCCCGCCAGCTTTACTCCGCCCTCGCGTCCCTGCCGCGCGAGTTCGTCGCGAATCTCGACGATGGCGGGAATCGCCTCGCGGGCCTGGCCGAAAAACTCGAGGCACACCGTGCGGATGTGCGCCGGCATGCGATGTACGACCCAGCGCGCGGAGGTGATGATGCCGTCGCACCCTTCTTTCTGGATGCCTGGCAGTCCGCCGAGGAACTTGTCGGTGACGTCCTTGCCAAGGCCGGTCTTGCGGAACGTCGAGCCGGGGATTTCGAGCCGTTCAGTGCGCAGCACCTTCGCGGTGGCGGGCGAGCGCCGCCCGTCTTTCCACGTCAGCTCGAACGTCGCGACCGGGACGTCGTGGATCTTGCCGCGGTTGTGGCCGATCCGCGTCACCTCGAGCCAGTTGCCCTCGGGGTCGACCATGCGCCACCACGCGAGGTTGTCGAGCGCGGTGCCCCACAGCACAGCCTTCTTGCCACCGGCATTCATCGCGATGTTGCCGCCGACGACGGACGCATCGGCTGAGGTGGGGTCGACGGCGAACACGAATCCCGCCTGGTGCGCGGCTTCCTCGACGCGACGTGTGACGACGCCTGCCTCGGTGAAGAGGGTCGGCACCGGGCCCTCGACTCCCGGCAGCGACTGCGGTTCGACCTTGCCGATCCGCTCGAGCTTTTCGGTGTTGATGACGGCCGCGAACGGCGTCAGCGGAACGGCACTGCCGGTGTAACCGGTGCCGCCGCCGCGCGGAATGACGGTGAGACCGGATTCGACGCAGGCGCGCACGAGCCCGGGGATTTCGTCCTCGGTGTCGGGCGTCAGCACCACGAATGGAGTTTCGACACGCCAGTCGGTCGCGTCGGTGGCGTGCGAGACCCGGGCAAAGGCGTCGAAGCAGACGTTGTCGTCACGCGTGTGCGAGGCGAACGCCTTGCGCGCCCGGCGCCGCAGTGCGTCGACTTTGGCGAACGAACCGGCGAAATCGAGGACGGCGGCGCGCGCGAATTCGAGCAGCTTGCCGACCTTGACGTCGCGCACCGCGTCGCTGGTGTCGCGACGCTTTTCGATATCGGCGAGCCGGTGATGCAGCGCCTCGACCAGCAGGTCGCGCCGCTTCGGGTTGTCGAGCAGGTCCTGCTCGAGGTACGGGTTGCGCCGGACGACCCAGATGTCGCCGAGCACTTCGTACAGCATGCGGGCCGAGCGGCCGGTACGACGTTCGGCGCGGAGGTCGTCGAGCAGTGCCCAGCCTGCAGCGCCGAGCAGGCGGATCACGATCTCGCGGTCCGAGAAGGACGTGTAGTTGTACGGAATCTCGCGCAGCCGCGGCGGAGGATCGAGGTCTGCTGCGTGGGGCGCGGCTGCGGAATCGGTCTGGAGGTGAGGCGCTGCGGTTGGTGAGTTCACTTAGCGGAATCGAGCTTGGCAGTGGCCGGAAGGGCGCCGCCATTGTTACCCGGCAGCGTCCCCGCGGGTAGCGTGCTTGTACCGGTTGCCACGGCATCCACGTCGGGTTCAAAGGCTGCGGCGGTTTCGTTGAACACCGGATCGCGCGCTTCGCCGATCCAATCCCCCCGCAACTTCATGCTGCTGACCAGCGAAACGATGACGGCAGCGGCGTAGGGAATGGATTGCACCAGCAGCACGGTGACCCAGACGGTCAGGTCGGGGCTGCCGACGAGTCCCGGCAGGTCGCCGTCCATTTGCGGAATGCTGCTCACCGCAAACGCGGCCACCCACAATCCGCACATCAGGACTGCTTCCTCGCGCGCAGCAGCGAGCGATTGCAGCCACGCGTGGCGCGTCGCCCGCTTCGGAGTGCGGAAGAAGGGGCGGTCCTTGTTGACGAAGCCGCTCAGCATCGCGGAACCGACCGTGTGCGAAAGTCCCAGCCCGGCGACGGCTGCGGCGATGGTCTGGGTGAACGTCGCGCCCACCCGTGCCCGGTACAGGTGCAGCAGCTTGACGAGCTTGAACAGGAACAGCGACAGCGGCAGCACCGAGAACAGCAGCAGCGGCGGCTCGATGTCGCGCGGGAACAGCACCATCACCAGCGACCAGACGAGCGCTGCCAGGTTCACCAGCAGGTTGAAGCCGTCCGCCAACCAGGGCAGCCAGCCTGCGACGAAGTGGTATCGCTGCCCCGAGGTCAGTCCCGTGTCGCGCCCGCGGACCAGCGCATCGAAGTGACGGCGCAGGATCTGCATGGCACCGAAGGCCCAGCGCGAACGCTGCTTCTTGAAATCGAGAAACGTGTCCGGCATCAGGCCGCGGCCGTAGCTGCGCGCGATGTACGTAGTCTCGTAACCCTCGTCCAGGATGCGCAGGCCGAGTTCTGCGTCCTCGGTAATGCACCACTCCGACCAGCCGATGCGCTCGAGCAGATCGCGGCGCACCATCGTCATCGTGCCGTGCTGGATGATCGCGTTGCGTTCGTTGCGCGTGACCATGCCGATATGGAAGAAGCCGCGGTACTCGGCGTGGCACATCGCCTTGAAGGCACTTTCCGCCGCGTCGCGGTAGTCCTGCGGCGCCTGCACCACGCCCGTGCGCGGATTGGCAAAGGCGGGCGCGAGGTCACGCAACCACTCCGGCCGCACCACGTAGTCGGCATCGATCACGGCGACGACCGTGGCGTCCGGCGATGTGTGACGCAGCGCGAAATTGAGCGCGCCCGCCTTGAAGCCGTCGAGCGGTGCGACGTGGTGGAAGCGGAAGCGGGCGCCCAGCTTCGCGCAGTGCGCCTCGACCGGCCGCCAGACGGACTCGTCCCGCGTGTTGTTGTCGATGACCAGCACTTCGAAGTCGGGATAGTCGAGCGCCGCGAGCGAGTCCAGCGTCTCGATCAGCATGTCGGGCGGCTCGTTGTAGGCCGGCACGTGGATGGAGACTCGTGGCAATTCGGCGTCCGCGACCTTGACCGGTCGCAGCAGGCGGTCGTGCGTCGTCACCCAGCGCGCTTCGGCCCACTCGTGCGCTTCCGCGAACAGCACGGCGACGACGCCCAGCATGCCGACCAGCAGCACGGCGCCCACCAGCACACTGCCCACGGTCAGGTATTGCTGCGAGAAGTCGTAGATCGTCCACACCAGCAGCGTCGCCGTGGCGTACACGACGACGGCGAGGAAGCTGCGGCCGCGATTGCGCAGCCTGTGGCTGTGGAAATAGAACAGCCACAGCATGAAGGCCGCGGCGAGTACCGAGGCGGCAGCCAGCACGTGCCAGTGCGGCACTCGCACGATGGGCGCGCGGAATTCGAACTTCTGCTGGCGGTCCGCGTTGTACACGCCCCAGTACGCGCCCACCTTGCCTTCGGCCGTCGCTTTCCACGGCTGGTCGAACGCTTCCATTACGAAGTACTCGAGCCGCTGTTGTTCGGCGTAGGCAAGGAACCGACGCAGGAACATTGCTTCGTTGGCGGTGGTCGCGACGGCGGAGTCGCGCGTGCGACCCTCGCTCGGCCAGCCCACTTCACCGATGACGATCGGCTTGTCCGGAAATGCGCTTCGAACCTCGCCGAGCTTTGCGACGACGTAACCGACGGCGGCTTCGACTTCGACACCTTCCCAGTACGGCAACATGTGCACGGTGATGAAGTCGACATGCGCGACCAGTTCCGGATGCTTGAGCCAGACGTGCCAGGGTTCGGCCGTGCTCACCGGCTGGCGTGTGGCAGCCCGGACGCGGTCGAGGTGTGCGATGAGATCCGCGACTGCCAGGTCGCCGCGCAGTACGACTTCGTTGCCGACGAGGATGCGCGTGACGTTGCGGTTGCTGTTGGCGAGCCGGATCGTCGCCTCGATCTCGCGGTCGTTACGCTCGCGGTCCGAGTCGATCCAGCTGCCGAGCATGACCTTGAGGTCGTACTTTTTCGCGAGGGCCGGGATCTGTCCCAGGTTACCGATCGAGCTATAGGTGCGGACAGCGCGGGTCGTGCCGGCAAGCAACTGCAGGTCTGCGTCGATCTGCTCGACGGTAGGCTCTTCGCCCGCGATCGCGTCCTGGTCCTTCTGGTACGGCTGGAACGCAAACCCATGAATGACGCGCGGCAAGGCCGGCTCGGATGTCGGGCGATTGGCGTAGCCCCACGCCGCCACCGTGAGCATGGCGAACAGGACGACAATCAGGAAACTCGACAGCTTTTTCATGCGCCACCCATCCGGAGGAGCGGCGATTTTAGGTGCGCTGCAACAATAGGTGCGGGGCGCCTTGTGTCGGGTATTGGCGACAATCGGGCCGCATCGTTCGGTGCTGCACCACCATGGCGCATTTGTTCCCAGAATCATGACCTTGCATGCGCTGAAGGGTCCGGGCAGGAGCTGCACTGGGGGGAAGTCCCGGCTCGTTGGGTAACAGCGCGATGCTCACGCCGGACGATGAGTGCAGATTGACGAAGGAAAGCGGTTACACCGCGGTTTTGCACTGCAGGATTGACGCATTAATGCGAATTAGTTAGGTTAAAAAGAAAGCGCTTACATTTCATTTGCAGTTTCACTACCGAACGGCATTTTTCTAGGGGGGAAAGTACGTGCAGCACCGAACCAACAGGTACACGCCGATTGCGCGAGCCATCGCATTGGCGTTGGGAGCGTCCTCGATGGCGCCAATCATGGCGCACGCACAGGAAGCGACCGAGCTCGAGGAAATCGTGGTCACGGGCATCCGTGCGAGTTTTTCGTCCGCGATGGACGTCAAGCGCCAGAGCTTCGGTGTGGTTGACGGCATTGTCGCCGAGGACATCGGCAAGTTCCCAGACACGAACCTGGCCGAATCCCTGCAGCGCATCAGCGGCGTGTCGATCGACCGGTCGCTCGGCGAAGGCTCGAAGATCACGGTTCGCGGCGTCGGCCCCGACTTCAACCTCGTGCTGCTGAATGGCCGGCAGATGCCCGCGTCAAGCATCGCCGACACCAATGCCTCCGGTTCGCGCGCGTTCGACTTCGCCAACCTGGCGTCCGAGTCGATCAGCGCGGTCGAGGTGTTCAAGACGGGTCGCGCCAACCTGCCCACGGGTGGTATTGGCGCCACCGTCAACATCAAGACGGCGCGCCCGCTCGACGGCTCGGGTGAAATGATCGCCAACATCGGCGTCAAGGGCGTTTACGACACCTCGGTCGACAACCTGCCGAGGGCGATCGAAGGCTCGGCGGTAACCCCGGAAATTTCCGGCATCTTCAGCAACACGTTTGCCGACGGCAAGTTCGGTGTTGCGATAAGCGGCAGTTACCAGGAGCGCGACCTCGGCTTCAATCAGGCCGCCGTTTCGAACGGCTGGCGACCTTTCAAGGGCGATGAGGTCAACTGGGGCACGATCCCGCTGCCTGGGGCGCCCGGTTCGGAAAACATCACCAACCGCCCGGGTCCGGACGACATCTACTCGGTGCCGCAGAATCTCAACTACAGCGTCAACGGCGTCCAGCGCAAGCGCACCAACGGCCAGCTGACGTTGCAGTACCGCCCGGTTGAAGCGGTCACGGCGACCCTCGATTACACCTATTCCGAAAACAAGATCGAGACGCAGCGCAACGAGCTGTCGGCGTGGTTCAACTTCGGACCATCGGTCAGCAGCTGGACGGACGGCCCCGTCGCTGCGCCGATCATCTACTCGGAAACCATCAACTGCCCGGGCGGCTGCGCGGACCTCGCCATGGGCGGCGCCAACTTCGCCACCAAGAACCAGAACGATTCGATCGGCTTCAACCTCAAGTGGGACGTCAACGACCAGCTCGGCCTGGCGATCGACGTGCACAGCTCCCAGGCGGAATCCGGTGCGGACAGCCCCTATGGTTCGAACGCGGTCCTCGGCACGGCGGGGTTCATCCGCGGCACGACCACGGCGGACTTCAGCAAGGATTTCCCTGTCCTGAGCGTTGTGTTGCCGCCCAGCCTGAACGGTGTCATCGACCCTTCGACGATGCTGGCGACCGGCTCGAGCTTCCGCAACAGCTACATGAAGTCGGAAATCGACCAGGCGCAGTTCAGCGGCGACTTCAAGTTCGCCGACGAGTCCAGCCTCGATTTCGGCGTCAGCCTCACCAAGGCCAAGAACCGCTCGGCGTTCTCGAACGTGCAGCAGGACAGCTGGGGCGGCATCGGTTCGCCGGCGGACTACCCTGATGACGCGTTCCGCCCCGACAGCATCCGGCACTACTTCAGCGACATCTCGGGCAGCAGCAACCCGGCGCTGTTCAACCAGTTCTTCGTCTGGGACTTCGAGACGATCCGCGCCGCGGCGGCGGCGGCTTACGGTGATCCGACGAAGTTCCTGGCCTCGAAGGACTTCACGACGGACCGCCGGTCCGAAGAAGAGTCCACGAGCGTGTACGCGCAGTACAACCGGGACTTCAACATCGGCCGTCCGGCGCACGTGGCCCTCGGCCTGCGTTACGAGCAGACTGACGTGACGTCGAAAGCGCTGGTGCCGATCGCCACCGGCAACTGGTGGGGCTCGCAGAACGAGTTCTCGATCCAGTTCGGTGCCCCGGGATTCACGACGCTGAAGGGCAGCTATGACTACCTGCTGCCGAGTCTCGACTTCAGCGTCGACGTCACCGACGAGATCAAGGTTCGCGCGAGCTACGGCGAGAGCATCGGTCGTCCGGGCTGGGACCAGATCCAGGGTGGGCAGACGCTCAACCAGCTGGCCCGTATCGACGGCGGCACGGGCAACCAGGGTAACCCGGCGCTGAAGCCGCTCGAATCGCAGAACATCGACTTTTCGGTCGAGTGGTACTACGCACCCGGCAGCTACGTGTCGGCGGGCTACTTCCACAAGTCGGTCGACAATTACATCGGCACAACGACGATCAATGACACCCCGTTCGACTTGCCGAACCCGGGCGCGGGTCCGTGGGTGGCGGAAGCCGTCGCCAACGGCTGCGCCAGCGGCGACACGACCTGCATCCGCAATTACATCTTCACGACGTATGCGGGCGATCCGGCGGTCACCGTCGGTCCGGTCGACAGCAACGGCAACCTGACCGGCGTCATCCGTGGCCGCCCGGGGATCGACCCGGCGACCAACTTTGCGATCACCGTGCCGGGTAACCAGCGGTCCGAAACCATCGACGGCTGGGAACTGGCGTTGCAGCACATGTTCGGTGACAGCGGCTTCGGTGTCTCGACCAACCTCACGCTGGTCGACTCCGGGCTGCAGTACGACAACAGGAATCTCGGCCAGCAGTTCGCGCTGGTGGGCCTGAGCGACTCGGCCAACTTCGTCGGCTTCTACGAGAACGAGACGTGGCAGGTGCGCCTGGCGTACAACTGGCGTGACGAGTTCCTGACCTCGACGTTCGATGCGTCGGGCCTGCCGAACCCGACCTACACCGAAGCGTACGGTCAGTTCGACGCGAACTTCAGCTACAACATCACCGACAACTTCACGGTCATGCTCGAAGCCATCAACCTCACGGGCGAGATCCAGCGCATTCACGGGCGCGATGAAAACAACCTCAATTACGTTACGCAATCCGGCCCGCGTTACATGATCGGAGCCCGCTACAACTTCGGAAAGTAGCGCATACGCTGGTCGAGAAGCCCCGCGGTTAGTGCCCGCGGGCAGGAAAAGCCGCTGCTCCACAGCGGCTTTTTCCTTCAAGGAGCCGCGCGGCGGTAAACTCGCCGATCAACAATGTCGGTGCCAGGAGCGACGTGATCAAGCGAGTCGTCATCGTGGGCGGGGGATCGGCAGGCTGGTTGACGGCCGGCTTGATCGCGACCGAACACCGCTCGGCGGAGCCGGGCGGCCTGCAGGTCACGGTGCTCGAGTCGCCCGACGTCGCCTCGATCGGGGTGGGCGAGGGCACCTGGCCCACCATGCGCGACACGCTGCGGCGCATCGGCGTCTCCGAGACCGACTTCGTGCGTGAATGCGATGCCTCGTTCAAGCAAGGCTCGAAATTCGTCGGCTGGGTGACGGGCGCGACGGGCGACCACTACTACCACCCGTTCATGCTGCCGCAGGGCTACACGGAGACCAACCTCGTTGCGCAGTGGCAGGCGCGGCATGCGGAGCGGCGCTTTGCCGAGGTCGTCAGCCATCAGCCGCACCTGTGCGAACAGCACAAGGCGCCGAAGCAGATCGCCACGCCGGAGTTCGCGGCGGTGGCGAACTACGCCTATCACCTCGACGCAGGCAAGTTCGGCCGCTTCCTGCAGCATCACTGCACCGGGCGTCTTGGCGTGCGCCACGTGCAGGATCACGTCACCGGCATCCACTCGAGTGACGATGGCGACATCGCTTCACTCGCCACCCGCGAACATGGCAACGTCGAGGGCGACCTGTTCATCGACTGTACGGGCTTCCTGTCGCTGCTGCTCGGCAAGCACTACGGCGTGCCATTCGTCAGTCGCAAGGACGTGCTGTTCAACGATTCGGCCCTGGCGCTGCAGGTGCCCTACGCCGACGACAACAGTCCGATCGCGTCGCATACGATCTCTACGGCGCAGGCTGCAGGCTGGATCTGGGACATCGGCCTGCCCACCCGTCGCGGCGTCGGGTACGTGTACTCGAGCGCCCACACCACCGATGCGGCGGCCGAATCCGCGCTACGGGCGTACGTCCTGCAGGGGGCGGGTCCCGCCGCGGCGTTGGCGCTTGAACCGCGCAAGCTCAGCTTCAACCCGGGATATCGGGCCAAGTTCTGGCATCGCAACTGCGTCGCCGTCGGCATGTCGGCCGGCTTCATCGAACCGCTCGAGGCCTCGGCGCTGGCCCTGATCGAGATGGCTGCGGCCATGATCAGCGACGAGATGCCGGCCACGCGCGCAGCCATGGACATCGCTGCGCGTCGCTTCAACGACGCCTTCGAGTATCGCTGGGGCCGCGTGATCGAGTTCCTGAAGCTGCACTATGTGCTGAGCGGGCGCAGTGACGCGTACTGGGTGGACATCCGGGAGCCTGCTACAGTGCCGCAGCGCCTGCGCGAACTGCTTGCGCTGTGGCGGCACCAGCCGCCCTCGCGCCATGACTTTTACCGCGTCGAGGAAATTTTTCCCTCCGCGAGCTACCAGTACGTACTCTATGGCATGGGCTTCCAGCCGGAGCCCCGCGCGCACCCACGGCGCGTCGACGACGCAGCGCTGGCCGAGCGGTTCTTTGGCGAGAGCGCGGCACTGGCTGGCAAGCTGCTGGCCGGCCTGCCGAGCAACCGCGAACTGCTCCAGCAGATTGCGAAACATCGAATGCAGCGCATCTGAGCGGGATCGTCCCTACCACTCGCGCCGCCGTCACGGAGCCGACATGGCAAAGCACGTCTTGTTGAACAATGTGGAACACGCCGACCTCAGGGTCGTCACGACCCGGTCGGCTGACCTGGGTGACGACGTGATGTACGCGATCACGTTCCCCTGGGAGTTTCGCAACCTGCAGGCTCACTATCCGATTCTTTTCCGCAAGCGGCCCGACACCGGCGAGTTTCAGCCGATCGCGCTGTTCGGTTTCGAGGAACGCGAAAACCTGTTCCTGTCCGGCAGCGGCTGGGACGCCGCTTACGTGCCGCTCACGATCGAACGACAGCCTTTCCTGATCGGCATGCAGGCCGCGGGTGTCGACGCCGCCACCGGGCCACAAGCGGTCATCCACGTGGACCTCGACAGCCCGCGCATGAGCCGGACGAGCGGGGAGGCGGTGTTTCTCGATCATGGCGGCGTCAGCGCCTACCTTGAGCGCATCACCTCGGTGCTGCACACGATCCATCGCGGCCTGGAAGCAACGCCTGCGTTCATCGAGTCGCTGCTCGAATGCGATTTGCTCGAATCCTTCGTGCTCGACGTCCAGTTGCAGGACGGCTCTGAACATCGGCTCGCCGGGTTCTACACGCTGAACGAAGAGCGGTTGCGCGAGCTGGACGGTGCGGCGCTCGGCAGGCTCAACAGCCGTGGCTACCTGCAGCCGATCTACATGGTGATCGCGTCGCTCTCGCATTTCCGCGACCTGATCGACCGGCGCAACCGGCGGTTGGGCGGCTGAGTTTCGTCACCCAGGCCCACGACCAGGCAATGCTGAACATCCAGCAGACTGTCGCGGAAGTGCACGGCGTCGACGCCAGGGCACTCCCGCGCGAAATACTCACGGCGACGGAGCCCGTGGTGCTGCGGGGGCTCGTGGCCGACTGGCCGTTGGTGGTGGCGGGCGCCATCAATGCTGACGCTGCCATCCAGTACCTGCGCGGTCACTACCGCGATGCGACCGTTGGCGTGCTGCTCGGCAATCCGGAGATCCGGGGCCGGTTCTTCTACAACGACGACATGACTGGCTTCAACTACCAGCGCGCGATGATGAAGCTCGACGCCGTGCTGGAAGCGGTCGCCAAGTTGCAGGGCGTCGCAAGCCCGCCCGCGGTATACGTCGGCTCGACCACGATCGATACCTGCCTGCCGGGATTTCGCGCGCACAACGATCTCGGCTTCGGCGAATTCGATCCACTCGCCAGCATCTGGCTCGGTAATCGGACACGCATCGCTGCCCACTACGACGCGCCGGATAACATCGCCTGCGTGGCCGTCGGGCACCGTCGGTTCGTCCTGTTCCCGCCCGCGGAACTGGCCAACCTCTACGTGGGTCCGCTGGACTTCAATCCCGCGGGACAGGCGATCAGCCTGGTCGATTTCGCGCAGCCCGATTTCGGGCGGTTCCCGCGCTTCGCGGACGCGTTGCACAATGCGCGGGTCGCGGAACTGAACCCCGGCGACGCGATCTTCATCCCGAGCATGTGGTGGCACCACGTCGAAGCGCTGGACGATTTCAACGTGCTGGTCAATTACTGGTGGCGCCAGACCCCCGATTACATGGGTGCTCCGGTCAATGCGCTGATGCACGCGCTGCTCAGTCTCAAGGACCTGCCGGTCGAACAGCGCGAGGCCTGGTACCGCCTGTTCCGGCACT
>Ga0316195_10001216_pt1 | contig 11323 bp, 9 predicted proteins | sample Phised1_MG_FD_204937 | JGI IMG/M metagenome (GOLD analysis project Ga0316195, IMG submission 204937) | Coastal sediment microbial communities from Maine, United States - Phippsburg sediment 1 | ecosystem: Environmental > Aquatic > Marine > Coastal > Sediment | place: USA: Maine | collected... | reverse complement strand
GACCGGGATCGCGGCAAGCGACCGTTGATGGGCGAGGTTGCTGCAAGGCTGGCCGATCGCCTGGTGATTACCAGCGACAACCCCAGGAATGAAAATCCCGAGGCCATCATCGCTGATATCCGCGAGGGCGTTGGGGATCACCGGCAGCTTATCGAGTTGAGCGATCGTGGCGAAGCAATTAGTCACAGCATCGCCGCCGCTGGTTCAGATGACGTGGTGCTTATTGCGGGCAAGGGGCATGAACAGTACCAGCAGATTGGAAGCCTGCGCAGGCCGTTCAGTGATCAGACTTGTGCTGCCGCGGCGCTGGAGGGGCGAGCATGATTACCGGTTCGCTGAAAGAACTCGCTCGTGACTTGCAGGCCCGCCTGGTGGGCGTGGACCGGGTATTTGCCGGCGTCACGACTGACAGTCGTGTTGTCTGCTCCGGCCAGCTGTATCTTGCCTTGAAGGGCGAAAAATTTGATGGACATGAGTACGCCGCAGATGCCGTAAATGCCGGCGCGGTGGGCTGTGTCGTGGAGCATGAATGTGAGGGCGGCTTCAGCCAGGTGCTGGTTGAGGATACCCGGCTCGCGCTGGGTAGTATGGCCAGGCAATGGCGTAGTCGTTTTCTCATTCCGGTGATCGGTGTTACCGGAAGTAATGGCAAGACCACTGTTAAAGAAATGATCGCCAGCGTGCTTGGCCAGAGAAAGAAAGTGCTGGCTACCCGGGGCAATTTTAATAACGACATTGGTCTGCCGCTCACCCTGTTCAAGCTGTCCACCGATCACCAGGTCGCGGTGCTTGAGATGGGCGCCAATCATCCCGGTGAGATTGATTACCTGGCGAGCATTGCGAAGCCGGATGTCGCGGTACTGACCAATGCGGGGCCGGCTCACCTTGAGGGTTTTGGCAGCCTGGAAGGCGTGGCCAGGGCAAAGGGCGAGATGTTTACCCGCCTGTCGGCCAGGGGCACGGCAATCATTAATCGTGATGACGATTTCTTTGATCTGTGGAAAGACCTGGCCGCGGGTAAGAAAGTCGTGACCTTTGGTCTGGATGCCAGCGCTGATTTTCATGCTCGTCGTGAATCACCCTCCCAGGTGCTTGGTGAGAAATTCACTTTGTGCACTCCGCTGGGTGAGGCGCCGGTTCGGCTGGCGTTGGCAGGCATACATAACACCCGAAATGCACTGGCCGCCGCCGCTGCCTGTTTTGCAGTGGGTTATGAGCTTGATGACATCGTGGCCGGACTGGAACAGGTAAAGCCTGTCGTCGGGCGCTTGCAGTTCAACCGGGTAGCCAGCGGCGCCCTGGTCTGTGATGACACATACAACGCTAACCCGCTTTCTCTCAAGGCCGCCATGGAGACCCTGGCAGACATGTCCGGAACACCCTGGTTGGTGTTGGGAGACATGGGCGAGTTGGGTCCCGATGCAGAACGCCTTCATCGGGAGTCTGGTGCACTTGCCAGGAAGCTCGGCGTGCAGCGCCTGTTTGGATTTGGCCGGCTGTGTGCCGGTGCTGTGGAGGCCTTTGGCGAAGGTGGTCAGCATTTCACTGACCTGGATTCCCTGCTTAAAACCTTGCTGGCCGGGATTGGCCGCGAGCATTGCGTGTTGGTGAAAGGCTCGCGCGCCATGCGAATGGAGCGCGTCGTTCAGGCACTGACCGATAGTGCCGACAACTCGCTCAAGACAGGAAACTAAGAATGCTGCTTTATTTGGCAAAATGGCTGGCCCAGTTCGATCCGGGCTTCAATGTGTTCGGATACCTGACCATGCGTGCCATCCTGGGTGCGTTGACGGCCCTGGCCATTTGTTTCGTGGTTGGCCCACTGATGATCAAGCATCTGAGGGTTCGCCAGATCGGGGAGAAGGTGCGTGACTACGGCCCCGAAACTCACCTTCTAAAGGCCGGTACGCCAACCATGGGCGGGGCCTTGATCATTATCGCGGTAGCGGTCAGCACCTTGTTGTGGGCCAATCTCAGCAACCATTACGTGTGGTTGGTGGTGGGCACCATGTTGGCATTTGGCGCCATCGGCTTTGTCGATGACTACAAGAAGCTCTACGTGGATGACTCCGAGGGTATTGCACCCCGGACCAAGCTGTTTTGGCAGAGCGTTACCGCCCTGGCCGTGGTCACCATCCTGTACACCACTGCCAAGTCTCCGGCCGAAACCTCCCTGCTGATTCCGTACATGAAGGACATGCTGATCCCGATGGGTCTGTTCTACGTGCCATTTACCTATTTCGTGATCGTGGGAAGCAGCAACTCGGTGAACCTGACCGACGGCCTGGACGGATTGGCAATCATGCCTACCGTGCTGGTGGCCGGTGCCCTGGGGGTTTTCGCCTATGTCACCAGTAACGTGAATTTTGCCGCTTACCTGGATATCCCGTTCATCGGCGGGGCAGGGGAGTTGATGGTTTTCTGCGCGGCCATGTGCGGTGCGGGCCTGGGATTCCTGTGGTTCAACACGTATCCCGCACAGGTGTTCATGGGGGACGTGGGTGCCCTGGCCCTGGGCGGTGCATTGGGGGCGATCGCTGTCATCGTTCGCCAGGAACTGGTTTTCCTGGTGATGGGCGGGGTGTTCGTGATGGAGACCGTTTCGGTCATCTTGCAGGTCGCATCGTTCAAGTTGACCGGCAAGCGTATTTTCCGCATGGCCCCCTTGCATCATCACTTTGAACTCAAGGGTTGGCCGGAACCCAAGGTGATTGTCCGATTCTGGATCATCACCGTGATCCTGGTGCTGGTCGGCTTGTCTTCACTGAAGATTCGTTAGAAAGGTTTTTGCCTGAATGGCTCATGAGATGACAGAAACGCGTTCACAGACACAAACCGGTATCCGGACCCTCGTAGTGGGTCTGGGCAAGACCGGTTTGTCTTGCGCCCGTTACCTGTCTCGCCTGGGTCACCAGTTGCATGTCGTGGACACCCGGGAAAATCCCCCGGGTCTGGCACACTTGAAGAAAGAGGTTCCTGCCGCAACTATGGCCCTGGGCGAGATTTTAGAGTCCCAGCTGGACAATGTTGACCAGTTAGTGGTGTCACCGGGTCTGCCCATGGATATGCCCCTGTTGCAGGCGGCCAGGGCGAAACAGATTCCTGTTCTCAGCGACATCGACCTGTTCGCCGCGGTGGCCCTCGCGCCGGTGATAGGGATTACCGGCTCCAACGGCAAATCCACTGTAACCAGCATGCTCAACGACATGGTGATCGCCGCGGGTTACCGGGTAAAAACCGGGGGCAACCTGGGTGTGCCGGCGCTGGATCTGCTGGAAGGCGAAGAACCTGATTTCTACATTCTTGAACTGTCCAGTTTCCAGTTGGAGCGTTCCGGCGTGCTGCCACTGCGGGTGGCAACGGTGCTTAACCTGTCACCGGATCACCTGGACCAGCACCGCAGCTACGAGGAATACATCGAGGCCAAGGCCAAGATTCTTGAAGCCTGTGAAAACCCGGTCATTAATCGTGATGATCCGGTGGTCATGGGCTTGCTCCGGGGTGAAAGCGAATTCACCGCTTTCGGATTGTCTGAACCGCTGGAGCAGGACCTGGGAATTCGGGTAGTAGACGGGCAGCGTTGCTTCTGTCGCGGTACCACCGTGCTGATGCCGGTGAGCGAGCTTGGGACTGTGGGCCGGCACAATGAGGCCAATGCGCTGGCGGCCCTGGCACTGGGTTCGGTTATGGGCCTGGCTGATGCCGCCATGGCCAATGCCTTAAGAGCATTCCGGGGTCTTGAGCACCGTATGCAGGAAGTGCGCAACCGTAACGGCGTGCGCTGGATTAATGATTCCAAGGGCACCAATGTTGGCGCCACCGTGGCGGCGGTTCGCGGCCTGGATGGTCCCCTGGTGCTGATCGCGGGTGGACTGGCAAAGAACGCGGACTTCCAGCCCCTGGCCACTGCCCTGGCAGACCGGACCATCGCTATCGTGTTGATCGGGCGAGATGCCCGGATCATGCGCGAGGAGTTGCAAGGTGTCTGCCGGATAGTCATGGCCGGGGACATGGCGGATGCGGTGAATCAGGCGGATGCAATTGCCACCGCCGGAACAACCGTCTTGCTCTCGCCGGCCTGTGCGAGCCAGGACATGTTTGATGATTACGCCCATCGCGGCCGGGTCTTTGCCGAACTGGTTGGAGGCCTGTCATGAGCGCCGCAACCATCGCAATGACCCAGGGCATGGCAAAGCCGCGCCGCCTCGAAGTGGACCCGATGTTATTGTTCGCCGTGACCGGGCTGTTGATGCTGGGAGTGATCATGGTGGCGTCGGCCTCCATGTCGATTTCCCAGCAGGAATTTGGCACCCCGTTCCATTATCTGATTCGTCACTGCACGAATATCTGTCTTGGCCTGGTAATCGCCGTGATGGTTCTTGGCATTCCCGTGATGCTCTGGGAACGCATCAGCTTCCTGCTGCTTCTGCTGGCCCTGGGTTTGCTGGTCGTGGTGTTGGTACCGGGTGTGGCCCGGCCGATTAACGGCGCAGTGCGATGGTTGCAGCTGGGTTTCCTGAACCTGCAGGTGTCCGAGCCGGCCAGGCTGTTGCTGATGATGTACCTGTCTGCCTATATGGTCCGCCGCGGCGACGAGGTGCGACAGGATTTTGGCGGCTTCCTCAAGCCCATGCTGGTTATCTCCCTGGCCTGCTTCCTGTTGCTGCTGGAACCTGATTTTGGCGCTACCCTGGTATTGCTGAGCACCTCACTGGCCATGTTGTTTATTGCCGGGGTGAAATTCCGCTACTTCATTCTTTTGATCCTGATTGCCGGTGGCGCGATGGCATCCCTGGCGTTGACATCTGAATACCGGGTTCGCCGCCTGATGTCGTTTATTGATCCCTGGGCCGATCCGTTTGGCAGCGGCTTCCAGTTGACCCAGTCATTGATTGCAATTGGTCGTGGCGAGTGGACCGGTGTCGGCCTGGGTGCCGGGGTGCAGAAGCTCTTTTACCTGCCCGAAGCTCACACTGATTTTGTGTTTGCCGTGACCGCCGAGGAACTCGGGTTGCTGGGCGTGGTGTGCATACTTAGCATGTACATGCTGCTGGTGTGGCGCGCGTTCAAGATCGCCATCAACGCTGCCAGGGCCGAGCTGCAATTTGGCGCCTACCTTTCATTCGGCATCGGATTCTGGCTGGGCCTGCAAGCACTCATAAACATCGGCGTGAACATGGGCGCGCTGCCCACCAAGGGTCTGACATTGCCGCTGATGAGCTACGGTGGCAGCAGTATCCTGATTACCCTGGTCGCCCTGGCGGTGCTTTTCCGTGTGAATCACGAAACCAGTGCAGTCGGACGTTCGGCCGTGACTGCTCCAGCGGCCGGTCGCCGTGGCCGCTTATCACGGGGGCGCAGTTAATGAGTCGCACCGTGATGATCATGGCAGGCGGAACCGGCGGTCACGTGATCCCGGCGCTGGCGGTTGCCCGGGAATTGCAGAAGCAGTCGCGGGACGTGGTCTGGTTGGGAACACGCAGGGGCCTTGAGGCCCGCCTGGTCCCGGCTGCCGGCATAGACATGGAGTGGGTGCAGATTCGTGGCCTGCGACAGGGCGGATGGCGGCGTTGGCTGCTTGCCCCGGTCCAGCTGCTGCATGCCTTGTGGCAATCCCTCAGGGCCATACAGCGCTGCAAGCCTGCCCTGGTTCTGGGCATGGGCGGTTTCGTTTCCGGCCCCGGCGGACTGGCTGCCTGGTTGTTGCGACGTCCGCTGATTATTCACGAGCAGAATGCCGTCGCAGGCCTGACCAATCGCCTCTTGTCCCACCTTGCAAAAGACGTTTACGAGGCCTTCCCCGGCGCGTTCAAGGCCCGCATCAAGGCCCGTCATGTGGGCAACCCTGTGCGCACGGAAATTATTGACCTGGAAGCGCCGGAAAAACGGCTGGCATCCAGGCAGGGTCCATTAAGGGTGCTGGTTTTCGGTGGAAGCCAGGGCGCCCTGAGTCTTAACCAGGAAGTACCCCGTGCCCTGGGCCGGGTGGCTGACAAGGGCCAGTTTGAAGTCCGTCACCAGGCGGGGGAGAAAACCATCGAGGTGGCCAGGCAGGCATACCGTGATGCCGGACTGGATGTTGAGATTGAGCCCTTCATCGAAGATATGGCCGGTGCTTACGCCTGGGCCGACCTGGTGATCTGTCGCTCGGGCGCCTTGTCGGTGGCAGAGCTTGCCGCAGCCGGCCTGGCATCGGTACTGGTTCCGTTCCCGGCGGCCGTAGACGATCACCAGACGGTGAACGCCGGTTTCCTGGTGAATGCAGGCGCCGCGCGTTTGTTACCTGAGCCTGAGTTGCGGGCCGGAAAACTCGAGCCCTTGCTGGTTGAATTCCTGCAGTCGCGGCAGGTCTTGATGGACATGGCAGTGGCCGCCAGGGCTCAAGCCAAGCCCCATGCCTTGCAGGCCCTGGTCTCTGCTTGCGTGGCCGCGGGCAAATGGGAAGGTGCCTCATGAGCGATCGCATGCGTCGAATTAATCGCATTCACTTTGTCGGTATCGGCGGAGCCGGGATGAGCGGCATAGCAGAGGTGCTGTTAAATCTTGGCTACAACGTCCAGGGTTCTGACATTCGCGAAAATGCCGTGGTGCGTCGCCTGCGCCGCCTGGGTGCACAGGTGTTCATCGGTCATGATAGCGAGCACCTTGGTGAATCCGACGTGGTGGTTGTTTCAAGTGCGGTAACCCGGGAAAACCCGGAGGTTGCCAGCGCCCTTGAGAAGCGCCTGCCGGTGGTGCAAAGAGCAGAGATGCTTGCTGAGTTGATGCGCTTCCGTTCCGGCATCGCCGTGGCGGGCACCCATGGCAAGACCACCACCACCAGCCTGGTTGCCAGTGTCATGGCCGAGGGTGGTCTGGATCCGACCTTTGTTATCGGTGGTCGCCTGGCCAGCGCGGATTCACATGCCCGACTGGGAGAAGGGAAATACCTGGTGGCCGAGGCGGATGAAAGCGATGCCTCGTTCATGCATTTACAGCCCATGATTTCCATCGTGACCAACATCGATGTGGATCACCTGGCGACCTACCAGAATGACTTCCAGCAGCTAAAGCGCACCTTCGTTGAGTTCCTGCATAACCTGCCTTTCTACGGTCTGGCTATTGTCTGTATCGATGATGACAACGTCAGGTCGATCATGTCGGAGATTGGACGGCCGACGATTACCTACGGCTTCTCCGAGGATGCCGATATCCGTGCTGTTGGCCTGCGTCACGATGCTTTCAGCTCCACCTTTGAAGTGTTGCGTCCGGACTGCCGGCCTCTAACTGTCACCTTGCGCCTGCCGGGACGACACAACGTGCTCAACGCATTGGCTGCGATCGCTGTCGCTCATGAAATCGGGGTCTCGGACGGATCGGTGCAGAAAGCCCTGGATGAGTTCGCCGGCATCGATCGTCGCCTGCAACTGATTGATGAAAGGGACATCGGGGGCAAGAACATCATGTTCGTTGATGATTACGGTCATCACCCCCGGGAAATCAGCGCCACGCTGGAAGGCGTGCGCAGCGGCTGGCCGGACCGCCGGATAGTGGTGGTGTTCCAGCCCCATCGGTTCACCCGCACCCGGGACTTGCTGGATGATTTTGCAGAAGTGCTCTCACAGGGCATGGATGTACTGGTGCTGACCGAGGTGTACGCAGCGGGTGAGGAAGTTATCGCCGGTGCGGACGGTCGCGCCCTGGCCAGGGCCGTCCGGGGACGCGGACGGGTGGAGCCGGTGTTCGTATCCGAACTGGAAATGATTCCCGGGGTATTGGCTGGCCTTGTTGAAGATGGCGATATCGTTCTTACCCTGGGTGCCGGAAGCGTGGGTGCGCTGGCGCTGGAATTACCTGGTTTGCTGGCTTCGGAGGTGGCTGAATGAACGCCCTTCCCATCAGCAAGCACTGGATGGATCGTGTGCTCCGGGATGAACCCATGAGCAAGCACACTTCCTGGCGTGTTGGCGGTCCGGCCGATATCTACTTCGTACCTCGTGACGTGGAGGAGTTACAGGCCTTCCTGGCGGAGCTGGATTCAGAAACCCCCATCACATGGGTGGGTCTGGGCAGCAACATGCTGGTCAGGGATGGCGGAATACGTGGCGCTGTAATCAGTGTCCAGGGCGCACTGGGCAAGATCGAGCGGCTGTCTGAAAACCGTGTCCTGGTCGAAGCCGGAGTTGCCTGCGCCAAGATCGCTCGAATGTGCGCGCGCTGGGGTGTGGGTCCGGCAGAATTCTTCGCCGGAATTCCCGGGACCATGGGCGGTGCGCTGTCCATGAATGCAGGCGCCTTCGGTGGCGAGACCTGGGCCCAGGTTTCACGGGTCCAGGTGATCGATCGAAGCGGGACCCTTACCTGGCGTACACCCGATGAATACCTGGTGGGCTATCGCAGCGTGAAAGGCCCGGTGCAGCCGGAATGGTTTATCGCTGCGGAACTGGAGCTTTCTCCCGAGAGCGAAACCAGCCTGGAAAAAATTCGCGACATGCTTACCCGGCGCAAACAGACCCAGCCTATCGGACAGCCGAGCTGTGGGTCAGTGTTCCGCAATCCCGAGGGTGATCATGCGGCACGCCTTATCGAGGCCGCCGGATTGAAAGGTCTGGTTCGCGGCGGCGCCCAGGTCTCGGAGAAGCACGCCAATTTTATTATCAACACTGGTACCGCCAGTGCTGCGGACATTGAATTCCTGATCGAGCATGTACACCAACGTGTCGAAGAACGCTTTGGGGTAAATCTTGTTCACGAAGTGCGCATGGTGGGAGTGGCCGCATGAGCATTGTCTATCCGGAAAGAATCACGATTACCCGCGCCGAACAATTTGGACGGGTTGCCGTACTGCTCGGAGGCTCCTCGGCAGAAAGAGAGGTGTCCCTGGTGACCGGGGCCGCGGTGCTAGCCGCCTTACAGGCCCGGGGTATCGATGCCCACGCGGTGGATCCTTCCGAGAATTCCCTGGATGTTCTGCATGCCCGGGGTTACCAGCGTGTCTGGAATGCCTTGCATGGCCGGGGCGGCGAGGATGGCGTAATTCAGGGAGCCCTGGAAACCATGGCTATCCCTTACACGGGAAGTGGCGTGCTGGGATCTGCGTTGTCCATGGACAAGTTGCGTTCCAAACAATTATTTACCGCAGTGGGTCTGGATACGCCTCCTTACCAGTTGCTGGAATCGGAAGCCGATTTACTTGCCGCCGAAAAGAACCTGGGCTGGCCGATGATTGTTAAGCCGGCAAATGAGGGTTCAAGCGTAGGTATGGCCAGGGCCGAAAACATGTCGCAGTTACGCCATGCCTGGGAACTTGCCCGGGACTATGACGACTGCGTGTTGGCAGAAAGCTGGATCACCGGAGGCGAGTACACCGCATCAATTTTGCAGGGTGCAGCCTTGCCCCTGATCCGCATCGAAGCGGCCAACGTGTTTTATGACTACCAGGCCAAGTACGAGTCAGATGAGACCCGGTATTTCTGCCCCAGTGGCATTGATGCCGACCTGGAGAGCAAGTTTCAAAAAGCAGCTATGAAAGCGTTTAACGCAATCTCGGCCAGCGGTTGGGGCCGGGTGGATTTCATGCTGGATGCACAGGGCAGGGCGATGTTCCTGGAAGTGAACACGGTGCCGGGAATGACCAGCCACAGCCTGGTTCCCATGGCGGCCAAGGTGGCTGGACTGGATTTTGAAGAACTGGTCTGGCGAGTCCTCGAAACCAGCTTCAACGAGGGTGACAAGCTTGATCAAGCGTAAGGCAGCAACCCGGCGAAGCAGCAATCGGCGAAAGGAAACCCGCCGAAGCTTCAGCATGCCGGTAATCCACTGGCGCCAGGTGGCGCTGGCGGTGCTGTTGCCGGTTGGGCTGGTGGGCGCGGCCGTGGCCATGGTGTTTGCCGTGGATCGTCCCATCGAGCACATCACGCTGGAAGGGCAGTTCCACCAGGTATCCCCGGCCAGCCTGGACTCGGTGTTGCGACCCTACGTGTCTGCCGGCGGGTTCCTGTCAGCCAATCTTTCCGGGATGCGCGATGCCCTGGAATCCATGCCCTGGGTGGACAGGGTGGCTATTCGCCGCCAGTGGCCCGACGGTGTTCTGGTCAGGGTAACCGAGCAGGTTCCGGCGGCGCTTTGGGGCGAAGACGGTTTGCTTAATTCGCGTGGCGAGTTGTTCGTGAGCGGCGTGGACTGGCCCTCCGAGGTGTTGCCACGTTTGAGTGGCCCCGAGGGCGGAGAGTTACGGGTTGCCGCCAGGTTGCAGCAGCTAAGAGAACTGCTGGCACCCCGCGGACTGGAGATTATCGCGGTAAATCTGGATGCAAGAGGGTCCTGGCAGATCAAGCTGGCCAGCGGACTGGAAGTGCGCTTCGGTCGTCGCTCGGTAGAAGAGCGCATCGCACGTTTCGTCGATGCCCTGGACTTGATTCTCGCCGAGGACCTTACCCGGGTGGCTTACATAGATATGCGTTACAGCCACGGCTTCGCCGTGGGTCGTGGACGCGATGCAAAACACGTTTCCAAACACACTGATGTCAGGGCTGAGCCGAATGTCTAAGAAGAGTGATAGAAATCTTATCGTTGGACTCGATATAGGTACTTCCAAGGTGGTAGCAATTGTTGGAGAGATCACCTCCGAAGGTTCTCTTGAGGTGATCGGGATTGGCTCTCATCGATCCACCGGTCTGAAAAAGGGCGTGGTGGTGAATATTGAGTCCACGGTGCAATCCATACAGCGTGCGGTGGAAGAAGCCGAGCTGATGGCCGGTTGTGAAATCCATTCTGTCTATACAGGTATTGCCGGCAGTCACGTACGCAGCCTCAACTCTCACGGCATCGTCGCGATCAGGGAAAAGGAAGTCACCGCCGGAGATGTGGATCGGGTTATCGACGCTGCCCGGGCCGTGGCGATTCCAGCTGACCAGCAGATCCTGCACATCCTGCCACAGGAATTCATTATCGATCAGCAAGAGGGAATTAAGGAACCGATTGGCATGTCAGGCGTTCGCCTGGAAGCCAAGGTGCACATGGTTACCGGTGCCCACAGTGCAGCCCAGAACATCATCAAGTGCGTGCAGCGCTGTGGTTTGCAGGTGGATGACATCGTGCTGGAGCAGTTGGCGTCCAGTTACTCCGTTCTTGAGGATGACGAGAAAGAACTGGGTGTCTGCCTGGTGGACATCGGCGGTGGCACCACTGATATCGCGGTGTTCTCCGGCGGCGCCATTCGTCATACCGCGGTTATCCCGATTGCCGGCGACCAGGTGACCAATGACATAGCCGTGTCCTTGCGTACGCCCACCCAGTACGCCGAGGAAATCAAGATCAAGTACGCCTGTGCCCTGTCACAGCT
>Ga0316195_10001215_pt1 | contig 11325 bp, 7 predicted proteins | sample Phised1_MG_FD_204937 | JGI IMG/M metagenome (GOLD analysis project Ga0316195, IMG submission 204937) | Coastal sediment microbial communities from Maine, United States - Phippsburg sediment 1 | ecosystem: Environmental > Aquatic > Marine > Coastal > Sediment | place: USA: Maine | collected... | reverse complement strand
TGGTCTGATGACGATCCGAGAAAAGTAGGTTCAATTCTTCAGCTCGGGCAGGCTGATCAAGGAACAGATGGTTATAAATTTCCTGACAATGCAGATCACCACACCGGTTACTTTAATAAAAAATATACCGCTTTACAACACAGTGGTAAAGGTATGTTCGTGCAATTATACAGCTGGGGAAATGCAGACATGCAGTTAATGCACGCTCAAGACTTTATTTTTATGCGTTTCGCTGATGTATTACTCATGCATTCTGAAATAACAGGAACTGCGGAAGGTATGAATGAAGTTAGAGCAAGAGCAGGACTAGATCCTGTTGGATATTCCTTGGAAGCTTTAAAAGAAGAACGTTTACACGAATTGTCATTCGAAGCTCTTCGATGGTTTGATCTCGTTCGTTGGGGAGATGTCAATACAGCCTTTAACGATGTGATCAGTGTGAAAAATGCCGGAGGAGTAGATGCACAATACCGAGTGACTTACAGACCTGAAACCAAAGGGTTAGTGCCCATACCTGAAACCGAAATTAGATTATCAGGTGGTGTTTATGAACAAAACCCGGGCTGGTAAAAAAGTTAAATTTTAATAAAAGAGAAATATGAAAATACATAAAATATATAGCCTTTTTATTGGATTGATGATACTGATGGTGTCATCCTGTGATCCAATTGTTGACGAGGAATACCTCGAAAACACGACAGATGTTGCAGGAGTAGAGTTGATCGCAACCCAAAGTACACCGGGTGGAAACAAAATCACCTTAGAAATGGCAACACCCGGGATTACCGGTTATTGGGACTACAATTTAGGTAAGGCCCTGACAGATAAATTCGAAATTATTTATCCTATCCCAGGAAAAGCCACCTTTACCTATGTCGGAACTTTAGGCGCCGAGTTTTTTGAAAAAACGATAGATGTGCAGATAGACCAATTAGACAATGCCTTAGATCAAGATTGGTATGACTTAGTGGGAGACGATACTGCCGCAGGTAAGACTTGGGTGTTCAATGGCACTGGAGGCGATGAAAGATTATGGTGGTATATGAGCCCTCCAGATAATTGGGCAGGTGTATGGTGGAATGCCGGAGGTACTTGTTGTCCTCCTTTTGATCAGGCGGGTAAAATGAAATTCGATCTCGATGGAGCGGCCAATTTCACTTATCAATCCGGACCAGATGCAGCAGAAGTCAAATCAAGTTTTGTTTTAGATGTAGGCAATCAAATGCTTCAAATCAATGGCGGAAATATTTTAGGAGCTGTTGAGTGCGGAACAAACACAAGTGCTTTGTATCAAATTGTTCGACTAACCGAAGATGAGTTAATCCTGTTCATTTCGAACGGGACTTGCGGTAGCGGTTGGACATGGATATTTAAACCAGAATAACCTTTTCATTCATAATTCATAATTAGATTAATTTGTGTTTTGATCTTTACCGGCTTTCGGGCTGGTAAAGATTAAAACTATTGATGCGTATTTTTTTTTTACTATTTTTGAATTTATGAAAAATAACTCTAATACACCTTTGTTAAATAGAACCGGATTCTATATCCTTTTTATTCTATTTAGTCTTTCCTGCAGTGGAAGTGATGATTCGACATCGCCTGAAATCGGAGCAGTAGTTCCAACAAATTTAGTGGTTGATCTGGTCATCAACGGACAAGATTCCTCCAATCCGGATGGAGATGGTTCGGGGAAAATAACTTGTTCAGCTACCGCAAAAGATGCCATAAAATATGGATTTAAAATTGGAACTGAACCCGAAATTCAAAATACAACCGGTAAATTCGAACATACTTTCACGAAAGCCGGTACCAATGATTATTCAATAACCGTATATGCTTATTCAAAAGACGCAAAATCAATTAATGAATTTAAAACGATTAGCGTTTTTGTCAAACCTCCGGAGTATGCGCTGGTTTGGGCAGATGAATTCGACGTGGATGGAGCCGTTTCAGATGAAAACTGGAAATTTGAAATAGTACCCCCAAATAACGGCAGCTGGTGGAATGGCGAAAAACAACATTACACCGACAGATTAGACAACGCATATGTCTCTGACGGAACGCTAAAAATTACAGCAAAAAAAGAAACTTATACCTATAATGGCTCAACCCAGTATTACACGTCTGCCCGCTTGAACTCAAAACATGTTTTCACCTATGGAAGACTAGATGTGAAAGCTAAATTACCAAAAGGTGATGGAACATGGCCGGCAATTTGGATGCTTGGCGCGAACCACGGTACGGTTGGCTGGCCGGCTTGTGGCGAAATCGATATCATGGAACACTGGGGTCATATTCCTACCGAAGTTTCAAGCGCTACACATACACCGGCCTGCTCCGGAGGCTGCAGTAATGTCCGGGTTGGTGCTACAAAACTCGAAGATTATGATACTGAATTCCATGTTTATTCTGTAGAATGGACACCGGAAAGTCTCCGTTTTTTAATTGATGGAGTGTTTAAATATCAGTATAGTCCGGCTTCTAAAAACAGTCAAAATTGGCCATTTACTGCTGATCAATTTATTATCCTCAACGTGGCAATGGGTGGTGATTGGTTTGTCATCGATCCATACTTTAAGGAAGCGACAATGGAAATTGACTATGTAAGACTTTATCAACAATGATTTGAAGAAATAAAAAAATAATTTATGAATTAGGCAGGGTTTACCCAAATTTATCTCGAACCTAACGTCTATAAATATAACTCCTATGCTTAACCGAACTCATGTAAAATTGACTTCAATTTTATTTTTTACTGCACTTTTGATAATAAGTTGTAACCAGAAGGAGCAAATGGCTGTAAAAGAAGAAAAGATGGAAAAAATAGTTCCAGATTCATTTAGTATTGAAAAAAGTGCTGTTTATACAACAAGCGCACAAAATGACGTTAAATTAAAATTAACTCAGGCTCAGCTTAGTTTTTCAAATTTTATACAGCCGTTAGAGACGGAAGGTTCCATATTAGTAAATACATCCAGGCAGCATCAAACTCTCGTTGGAATTGGAGCAGCACTTACAGATGCCGCAGCAGAAACATTTTATAAACTGGATGAGGATCAGCAGAAGTTATTCATGGAAGCTTATTACAGCAGTGATAATGGAATTGGCTACTCATTGGCTCGAACCATCATCCACAGTTGTGATTTTTCAAGTGGGAGTTATACCTATGTTGAAGAAGGAGACGCTGATCTAAAAACTTTCAATATAGATCATGACAGAGAGTACAGATTGCCATTCACCAAATTAGCTATTGCGGCTGCCGGAGGTAAACTAAGGACCTATGCTAGTCCTTGGAGCCCACCAGCCTTTATGAAAACCAACGGCAACATGTTGGAAGGAGGAAAATTAAAACCGGAATTCGCACAGGCTTGGGCAAATTATTACGGCAAATTCATCAAAGCCTATGAAAGTGAAGGAATTCCTATTTGGGGATTATCTATTCAAAACGAACCTATGGCTACCCAAAGGTGGGAATCCTGTATCTATACCGCCGAAGAAGAACGCGACTTTCTAAAGAATTTTTTAGGTCCAACATTGGAGCGAGAAGGCCTTGGCGATAAAAAAATAATTGTTTGGGACCATAATCGCGATCTGCTTTTTGAAAGAGCCAACGTGATCTTAAGCGATCCTGAGGCCAATAAATATGTTTGGGGAACGGGGTTTCACTGGTATGAAGACTGGAAAGACGGCGTTCCCATGTTTAAGAACGTTGCTCAGGTGAATGATGCTTTTCCTGATAAAAAGCTCATTTTCACTGAAGGCTGTAATGAAAGATTTGATATGGAAAGGATTGAAGATCCTAAACTTTCGGAACGTTACGGAAAATCCATGATCAATGACTTTAACAACGGAACGGTTGCCTGGACAGATTGGAACATTTTACTGGATGAAAATGGAGGGCCCAACCATGTTGGAAACTTTTGCTTTGCGCCGGTTCACGGAAACACCAAAACAGGCAAGTTAATCTTCACCAATTCTTATTATTACATAGGCCATTTTTCTAAATTCATCCGTCCCGGAGCCAAAAGACTTTCAACAGGCACCACATCTAATCAGCTCAGCGCAACCTCTTTTATGAATGAAGACGGCAGTATTGCGATCGTGGCGATGAATGACGGAGACAAGCCCTTGGATTATTTTCTCACGGTTGATGGAAAAACAGCTAAACTTTCTATGCCGGAACATTCAATTCAAACGATCATTTTAAATTAATTTTACAAATTTTTATTCATCCCTTTTTAAAAACGCTCCAATGAAAAAATCCTACACTGTCTTAATCAGTTTAATTGTCGCTCTTGGTGGATTTCTTCTTGGATTTGACAGTGCAGTTATATCCGGTGCCATAAACGGAATCAGAACATATTTTGAAATGACCGATTGGGAACTGGGTTTCTCTGTAGGCTGTGTAATCTTCGGGGCCATGGCGGGTAACATCGTTGCAGGACCATTGAGTGATCGATTCGGCAGGAAAAAGGTGCTGTTAATTACGGCTATGTTATTTACCATCTCTGCCATCTGGTCTGCCACAGCAACTACCTACATAACTTTTGTCATTGCGCGAATCATTGGCGGTATAGGCATTGGTGGTGCCATTTTGATCGCACCTATTTATATTGCGGAAGTAGCTCCACCTAAACTCAGAGGAAGTTTGGTCTCATTGAATCAATTGAACATCGTTATCGGTATTTCTGTCGCCTATTTTTCAAATTATTTTTTAAAAGACCTAGAAGGTGAAAGCTGGAGATGGATGCTTGGCGTAGAAGCCTTTCCGGCCATTTTTTATTTTTTAGCCCTGTTTATTGTGCCAAGAAGTCCGCGATGGTTAATCCAAAGATTAAATTTGGTCGATGCGGCAAGAAGTATATTGATAAAGATCGGTGGTCAGGATTATGCCCAACTTACTATTGAAGAAATTCAAAGAGGAATTGCTAAAAAAGAATCAAAGGGCACATTATCAGATCTATTTACCTATCGTATGCAAACGATCATGGTCATTGCATTTGGAATAGCGTTTTTTCAACAAATAACGGGGATTAATGCCATCTTTTATTACGCACCAACTATTTTTGAACAAGCAGGTGGATCAACAGATTCCTCATTTTTGCAAGCGATCGTAGTAGGATTGACCAACCTCGTTTTTACCTTGGTTGCCATCAGGTTAATAGACAGATTAGGAAGAAAGCCCTTATTGATCATCGGGACATTGGCCATGACGATTGCCCTGTCCATGGCAACATTGGCCTTTAATAATGCGAGTTATGAGGTAAATGAAAAAACATTAAAAAATATAGAAAATACAGATATGAGGGAAGCCTTGGCTAGTTTGTCGGGTTCAACTTTCAATTCTCAAAAAGAACTATTTGATAACGTTCAACCCATTTTAAGTGAAGAGCAATTGTTTAGTTTCAAACGAAATGAGGTGAAGAATTTGATCCAGATCAATGCTACGCTCGTACTCATAGCCATCCTTCTGTATGTGGCGGCATTCGCTATTTCATTAGGGCCAGTCATGTGGACTCTTTTATCAGAAATATTCCCGGGGAATATAAAAGGAATCGCCATTTCAGTAGTTGGATTCTTTAATTCTTTAGTGAGCTATACGGTAACCCAATTTTTCCCATGGGAATTAACCAACCTCGGACCTACACTAACGTTTGCAATTTATGCGATCATGGCCTTTTTATCCTTATTATTTGTGATGAAATTTATCATAGAAACAAAAGGCAAAAGCTTAGAAGAGGTAGAAGAACTATTAATCAAATCATAACCAATGAAAAGTCTTTCATGGGTCATCTTAATTTGTCTAATGAGTTTTTCCGCCTGTAAAAAAGAAGAAAATCAGCCGATTAATCCTGATTCGAAAAATAATGCCCCCCCTAAGGTAAGCTTAACAAAAGTTGAAGGCAAATACACCTTATTTGTAAACGATGAACCCTTTTATATCAAAGGTGCTGGTTTGGAGTATGGAGATATTTCTGCTTTGGCAAAACATAAGGGAAATTCCTTTCGAACCTGGAGAACCGATAATGGTAAAAGAAGTGGGAAAGAAGTCTTGGACGAAGCTTATGAAAATGGGTTAATGGTTACGATGGGAATCGAAGTTGCCAGAGAAAGACATGGGTTCGACTATAACGATAAAAAGGCGGTACGGGAACAATTCGAACGAATCAAAGCCGAGGTGATGGCCTTAAAAGATCACCCGGCACTTTTGATATGGGGGATTGGAAATGAACTTAATTTGCGGTATACCAATACAAAAGTTTGGGATGCTGTGAATGATATATCTAAGATGATCCATGAAATTGATCCAAATCATTTAACCACCACAAGTTTGGCAGGCATATCTGAAAAAGAAGTCTCCCTCATCAAAAAAAAATGTTCTGATCTGGATCTTCTCTCCTTTCAAATGTATGGGGCGATTACTAAGCTACCACAATTGATCAAAGAATATGGTTGGGAAGGAGCCTATATGGTGACTGAATGGGGTGCTACAGGACACTGGGAGGTTCCCAAGACCAGCTGGGATGTGCCAATTGAAGAGAACAGTACCGTTAAGGCTGCTAATTATTTAAAAAGATATCAAATTGGTATTGAGTCAGATACGGCACAATGCATCGGTTCTTATGTGTTTTTATGGGGACACAAGCAGGAGCGCACCCCCACCTGGTATGGAATATTCTTAGAAGATGGCAAGGAAACCGAATCGGTTGATGTGATGCACTATATTTGGAATTCAACCTGGCCGGCCAATAGAACGCCGAAAATCGAATCCTTCGTTTTAGATGAAAAAACTGCATACGACAATGTAACATTAACAGAGGGTAAAAGCTATACAGCAAAAGTTAACATCGAGGATATTGAAGATGATATCATCAGTTATACTTGGGAAATATTACCGGAAAGTACTGATCTTGGCGATGGAGGAGATTATGAGACAAGACCGGAACCGATAGAAGGTCATTTTATGAATATGGCTGATGGAGAATTGGAATTAAGGGCTCCAAAAGCAGGAAATTACAGGTTGTTTGTTTATGCTGATGATGGCAATGATCATGCTGCCACAGCCAATATACCCTTTAGAGTTAACTAAAGCTTTTCTGCTGACCATTTGATTGAGCTTTTTAACCGGTTTATAAACCATAGGTCTCATTCAATAAAATTTACATGAAAAGGTTCCTTTTATTTTACCTTTTTTAAATCTTTTTTAAAAAAGAGTCAGGCCCAATGATAAGCTCACGAGTAAAAAATTTAATAGAAATAGAGATTATATTCATTAGTTAGTAAAAATTTGGGCTTATCAATGAAATGGCAAGTTTCAAGTCCTTTTTAATTTTAGATCATTATGAAAAGTAGAATTGTGATTGTGATTGTCACTTTATTTTTTTCGAATATTAGTATTGGGCAAGAACAGTCTAATGATAAAACAAAGAATGTGGTAACAGATCATCAAAATCCTGAGATAAGTGAGGAGAGAATTGATAGCTTGATCAGCTTGCTCACCCTGGAAGAAAAAGTAGCTATGTGTCACGCCCAATCTAAATTCAGCACCCCGGGTGTTCCTAGATTAGGAATTCCAGAAATTTGGATGTCTGATGGACCACATGGAGTGCGTGGTGAAATAAATTGGGATAACTGGGGTTATGCCGGTTGGACAAATGATTCTATTACCGCATTTCCTGCGCTTACTTGTCTTGCAGCTACTTTTAACCCTGATCTTGCTAAAGCCTTTGGCCAAAGTGTTGGAGAAGAGGCCCGATACAGAAAGAAGGATGTCTTATTAGGACCAGGTGTAAATATTTATAGAACACCCCTAAATGGAAGAAATTTTGAATATATGGGCGAAGACCCCTTTCTGGCTTCAACTTTAGTTGTGCCTTACATTCAAGGAGTTCAAGAAAATGGCGTGGCAGCTTGCCTCAAGCACTTTGCCCTAAATAATCAGGAAAAATGGCGCGGCCATATCAACGTAGAAGTAAGTGATCGTGCTTTAAATGAGATCTATTTTCCTGCCTTTAAAGCTGCTGTTCAGGAAGGAAAAGTCTGGGCAGTAATGGGATCATATAACAAGTTCAGAGGTCAATATTGCAGTCATCACGAATTGCTCATCAACAAAATTCTAAAAGGCGAATGGCAATTCGACGGGGTTTTGGTTACGGATTGGGGTTCTGCACACGACACAAAAGAAGCAGCGCTCTTTGGTCTTGATATGGAAATGGGTACCGGAACCGATGGCTTGACTAGTACCTTAAAAAACGCCTACGACAACTATTACCTCGCCCATCCCTTTTTACAAATGATTAAAAATGGTGAGATCGAAGAAGAAATAGTGAATGAGAAAGTGAGGAGGATCCTGCGATTGATGTACAGAACCAATATGAATCCTCATCGGACTTTTGGCAAAGCAAATAATCAGGAACATCTGGACGTAGCGAGAAAAATTGCCCAGGAGGGTATCGTTTTATTGAAAAACGAGAACCAATTCTTTCCAATTGACCCGAATAAAAAAATGACCATTGCGGTTATCGGAGAAAATGCAACGAGAAAAATGGCTCCGGGCGGCGGATCTTCTGAACTCAAACCAAAATTTGAAATATCACCCCTAGAGGGCATCCGAGAAAGGTTTAAAAATGCCACTATTTTACACAGTATGGGTTATGCATCCGGACCTCCGGTTTACGGCAATGTGATTCCTTCAAAATTTGATGCTGATTCTCTAAAAATAGCTGCCATTGCTGTCGCCAAAAAAGCTGATATCGTTTTATTTATTGGGGGACTCAACAAGAACCACCACCAAGATTGCGAAGGAGGTGACCGCCTATCCTATGAGCTACCCTTTGGACAAAATGAATTGATCAATGAGATATCATCTGTCAACAAGAACATTGGCGTTGTGCTTATTAGCGGAAATGCCGTTGCTATACCTTGGCTGCCAAAAGTTCAAGGACTAGTTCAATCCTGGTATTTGGGCAGCGAATCCGGTCATGCTTTGGCCGATATTTTAAGTGGGGATGTAAATCCTTCAGGAAAACTGCCCTTTACCTATCCTGTAAAATTAACTGATAACGGTGCGCATTATTTTGGCGAGCTTTCCTATCCCGGAGATAGTATTGATCAATATTATAAAGAAGATATTTTTGTAGGTTACCGTTGGCATGAACATAAAAAGATCAGGCCTCAATTCGCTTTTGGGGAAGGACTTTCCTATACCAAATTTACAATTGAAAATGTTCGTGCAAGTGAAAATTCGGCTACAGAAAATACTGATTTCCAGATCATTTGTGATATTCAGAATATTGGCAACCGAGAAGGTTCAGAAGTGGTTCAAATATACGTCGGTAAACCAAAATCGGTTGTAGAAAGAGCCGTAAAAGAGTTAAAAGGTTTTAAAAAGGTATTTTTACAAAAAGGAGAGGAAAAAACAGTGTCTATTACACTAAACCCTAAATCTTTCGCTTTTTATGATGAATCTATTTCCGATTGGAATTTAGAGCGCGGTGAATACATTATATATGTAGGTACAGCTTCCAACAATATTCATCAAAAAATAAAGATTAAAATCAACTAATCATCTGACACATAAAAGATCAGCAAAAATTCGAAATATATGTTTGGGAAAATAATTTTTAGAGCTTGTTTATCACTTATTCTATTATGTTTTTTTCAAACAAACGGATTTAGTCAGACCAAAGAAAATCAATTTGAAAATGATATTGTTACGGTCAAAACATCTCCTCATCTAATTCTTTCGAGATCTGAATACACAAATAGATTAGAAGGCTTTTGGTTAGGACAATGCATTGCTAATTGGACCGGACTGATCACCGAAATGGATAAAATTGGAAATATTGGTGAGATCAAAACGGGAGATTTTTATACAAGAGAGGACTGGGGAAAACCTGATCAACCGAGTATTTGGGCTGAAGGAATTCCGAGTAATTTATCTCCAACCATAGATTTTATATACGCTGTTTCAGATAGTATTTGGGGGGCAGATGATGATACTGATATAGAATACATGTACCAACATCTGATATACACGCATAAAACGAGTGTGCTTTCAGGGGAACAAATTAGAGAGGGTTGGCTTAAACACATGAAACAGGAAGAAGAAAATTATTTGTGGGTTTCTAACCAACAAGCCTTTGATTTGATGAAAAAGGGCATGATTCCTCCAGAAACCGGTTCTCCTGAGCATAATCCTCATTACGATATGATAGATGCACAACTCACTACAGAAATTTTTGGGCTCTTTGCTCCTACTCGTCCGGATATTGGGCTGAAAATGGCCAAACTTCCAATTCAAACGGTAGCCAGAGAAAATGCAGAAAAGATTTCTCAGTTTTACGTTGTGATGCATGCTTTGGCAAGTACTTCTCAACATGATCCTATAAAATTGAGACTTCAAATCATGGCAGAGGAGGCTAAAAAGGTATTTCCAAAAGATTCTTATATGGCCTATATGTATGAATTTGTAAAAGAAAATTATTCTGCCGGCATTCCATGGGAAAAAACGAGAGACGAACTTTATAAAAAGTACCAGGTCAACCAAGAAAATGGATATGATATTACTTCTCAAAATCTCTATTGCAATGGTTGCTTTGCAGCAGGCATTAATTTCGGGGCCAGTTTGATCAGTCTTTTTTATGGTGAAGGCGATTTTAAAGAAACCATCAAAATTGGTGTTCTTACCGGCTGGGATTCCGATAATCCAACTGCTACATGGGGCGGTTTAATTGGCTTTATGATTGGAAAATCGGAAATTGAAAAAATCTTTCATCAGAAATTTTCAGATCAATTTAACATCCATAGAACGAGAATTAATTTCCCAAATGACGGAATTGATAATTTCCCTTCAATGGCAAAAAAAGGCATAGAAATTATCGATAGAGTCGTTACAGAAGAAATGCATGGAAGTGTTGACCATCAAAATAATTCATGGATCATTCCTCAATTGTAAAAACTAATTTAAATCCAGTTATGAAATTTATAAATCGTACAGTTCAATTTTATCTAGTTTTGCTGGCAATGATCTTTTTACCCAATCTTCAAGCGCAAGAAATGAATGTAATGACCTTCAATATTCGATACGCTACTCCTCATGACAAAGAAAATCAGTGGGAACTTCGCAAAGAAGAACTAACTGATCATTTAAAAGTGTTCAGGCCCGATATTTTTGGACTTCAGGAAGCGTTAAAATCTCAATTAGATTTCGTTGATCAAAAGTTAAGTAATTATGCGTATTTCGGAGTGGCTCGTGAAGATGGGAAAAAGTCTGGGGAGTATTCTCCGTTGTTTTATAATACACTAAAATACAACTTAATT
>Ga0316195_10001214_pt1 | contig 11330 bp, 8 predicted proteins | sample Phised1_MG_FD_204937 | JGI IMG/M metagenome (GOLD analysis project Ga0316195, IMG submission 204937) | Coastal sediment microbial communities from Maine, United States - Phippsburg sediment 1 | ecosystem: Environmental > Aquatic > Marine > Coastal > Sediment | place: USA: Maine | collected... | reverse complement strand
TCATATTTAGATGATAGGTTATTCTCCAAATAAATTGGAGAATAACCTTATAAAAAACTCAGACTGCGTCCCCGCTTCTTACGAATGAGCTCTATAAAAGGTCTACTTTTTTTTAGCTACTTTTTTCTTTGCCGCTGTTTTTTTAGCTGCTGTTTTTTTAGCTACTTTTTTCTTTACTACTTTTTTCTTTGCCGCTGTTTTTTTAGCTGCCGGTTTTTTAGCTACTTTTTTCTTTGCCGCTGTTTTTTTAGCTGCCGGTTTTTTAGCTACTTTTTTCTTTACCGCTGTTTTTTTGACTGCCGGTTTTTTAGCCACTTTTTTCTTTACTGCTTTTTTCTTTACTGCTGTTTTTTTGACTGCCGGTTTTTTAGCCACTTTTTTCTTTACTGCTGTTTTTTTGGCTGCCGGTTTTTTAGCCACTTTTTTCTTTACTGCTTTTTTCTTTGCCGCTGTTTTTTTGACTGCCGGTTTTTTAGCTACTTTTTTCTTCGCTGTCGCCATGGCCCCCCCTTTAATGTTTAAAAAATTAGGAACATCGCATAGCCTTTCGATCTAGAATATTGTTTGCATGAACGATACATATTGTATCACGGCTAAATTATTATACAATATGTAGTATGTCAAGTTTATTTTTTTGGAATCTTTAATCTTATTAAGCAGATGGATGGTCTTCAGACGGTTATGTGCCAACTGCCTCGAACCCCAGAACAGCGTTGTAAGCGTCGATGTTTAAATTTAAATGCCCCCCTGCTTGCCCGATGATCGGGCGCATTACAACAATGCGGGTGTATGATGAGAAAGCTGTCGAAAAAGCCCTGCAGCGGTTTGGATCAATTTTCGACATAACGAATACAGCTGCGGAGAAACCCAAAAAATCCATCGAAATCATAACATTTTCGATTATTTAGCAAGTTGATTCCTTGACAAAAAAGTCCATCTTCGTTATCTAAGTTAGAATTATCGTTTGCCACGGTCTTATTGCCGCATGCAACCCTGACCGGTTAACAGGGCGATGCTTCTTGCCGCGGTTCACAACTTGGAAATTTCTTTTCATCGACGCCAAAATAAAACCCTCATAATTTTAGCAAAGAAGACATTATGAAACTTAAATCTATCGGACTGATTGCGTGTCTGGCCTTCCTGTTCATTGCCTGTACCGAGCAAAAAGCGGAAAAGGCGCCGCCACCCCCTCCTGAAATAGCCATTGTCGAAGTTAAGGCTCAGGACGTCCCCCTTTACCTGGAGTTTGTGGGGGAGATGTCCGGCCTGAAAGATATTGCCATCCGTGCCCGCGTGGAGGGATTCCTGGAGGGCGTCCATTTTCAGGAAGGCGCCGAAATTAATAAGGGGGACCTGCTGTACACGCTGGAGAGCCAGCCTTTTGAAGAGAAGGTTGCGAACCGGATGAGCGCCGTGGCGGAAGAAAAAACCATGCTGGCCAAAGCCAAAGGGGATCTGGACCGCATTCGCCCCCTGGCTGAAATCAATGCAGTCAGCCAAAGCGACCTGGACGAGGCCATGGCCGCTCATGAGGCGAGCATCTCATCCGTGGAGGCCGCTGAAGCGAACCTGCGGGCCTCGAAAATCCAACTCAGCTATACGAAAATCAAGTCTCCGATTAACGGAATCATCGGCAAGACCCAGGCCAAAGTGGGGGCTTTTGTGGGTAAGGACCCGAACCCGGTGATCCTGAATACCGTGTCCCAGGTCGACACGATCCTGGTGACCTTCTTTATTACGGAATCCCAGTACTTGGCGATCGCCCGGTATCTAGCCAATGTAGACCCCAATGCATTAAGTAACCGGGAACCCAACCTTGAACTGATTCTGATCGACGGTTCGGTGTATGACCACAAAGGCAAGGTTGACTTCGTGGACCGCGGCGTGGACACCACCACAGGCGCCATGCTGATCCAGGGCTCTTTTCCCAACCCTGAAAAATTATTGCGACCCGGCCAGTTTGCCAGGGTAAGGGTAAAGGGCAGAGTTGTCCAAGACGGCATCCTTATCCCCCAGCGGAGCGTGATGGAGCTTCAAGGCTTGTACAACGTGTTCGTGGTCGATGCGGAAAACAAAATTGCGACCCGGGAAATCTCGGCCGGTCCGAAAGTCGGATCTGCCTGGTTAATCGAAGAAGGGCTCAAGCCCGGCGAAAAGGTCGTTTACGAAGGGATTCAGAAGGTCAAGGAAGGGATGACCGTCAACCCAACGGTTGTGGACCCTAAATCAACTGACCAGGAAAAAGAGTGATCGAAGATGGGTGATTTTTTTGTAAGGCGGCCGATCGTGGCCATGGTGATTGCCATTTTTATGGTCATTGTTGGCGTCGTGTTTCTCAGCGGCCTTCCCATGGAGCAGTATCCGAATATCACGCCGCCCATTGTCGAAGTCCGGGCGACCTATACCGGCGCGAATGCCGTCAGCGTGGAACAATCCGTGGCCACGCCGTTGGAGCAGCAAATCAACGGTGTGGACAACATGATCTATATGAAGTCCACCAACGCCAACGATGGTACCATGACCATCCAGGTATCTTTCGAGATCGGTACCGACCCTGACATGAACACGGTATTCACCCAGAACCGGGTGGCCGCGGCCACCGCCAAATTGCCGGAAGAGGTCAAGCGCCTGGGTGTAACCACTGAAAAATCCCTGCCCAACATCCTCATGCTGATCTCCCTGACGGCGGAAGATCCCCGCTTTGACCAGCAGTTTCTCGGTAACTACGCCCTGATCAACATCAAGGACATCCTGGCCCGCATCAAAGGCATCGGCCGGGTAAACGTCATTGGGGCCAGCGACTACTCCATGCGCATCTGGATCAAACCCGACCGCCTGGCCCACCTGGGCATATCGGTTCCGGAGATCCTGGATGCCATCCGTGCCCAGAGCGTGGTGGTGCCGGGTGGTAAATTCGGTGCGGAGCCGGCCCCACCGGGAACGGAGTTTACCTACACCGTCCGCCTGCCTGACCGCCTGCAAAGTGAAAAGGAGTTTGGCGAGATCGTCGTCCGGACCACCGAGGGCGGATCTCAGGTGAAGATCAAGCATATTGCCCGAGTGGAACTGGGAGTGGAGACCTACAATGCCTTTACCCGGCTGAACGGCAAGCCGTGCGCCATGATCGCTCTGTATCAGGCCCCGGGTTCCAATGCCGTGGCCCTGGCCGAAGAAGTGACAGCCACCATGGCCGGGCTTTCGCAGTCCTTCCCTGGAAGCATGAAGTATAACATCTCCCTGGATACCACCAAGGCCATCACAGCCGGTATCGATGAAATCATCGAGACCCTTTTTATCGCCCTGGCCCTGGTGATCCTGGTGGTCTATATCTTCATCCAGGATTGGCGGGCGGCCTTAATCCCGACCATCGCCATTCCGGTTTCCCTGATCGGCGCTTTTATCGTTTTCCCCTTGATCGGTTTTACGATCAATGTCCTGTCCCTCCTGGGCCTGGTCCTGGCCATCGGCATTGTGGTTGACGACGCCATCGTGGTGGTCGAGGCTGTCCAGGTGAATATCGAAAAAGGCATGACTCCCAAGGAAGCGACCAAAGCGGCCATGCAAGAGGTAACCGCGCCGGTTATCGCCACGACCCTGGTCCTGGTGGCGGTGTTCATCCCGGTGGCCGTGATGGGAGGGATTACCGGGCGACTGTACCAGCAATTTGCCATCACCGTGGCGGTTTCGGTTGTTTTTTCATCTATCAACGCCCTGACCCTGAGTCCGGCACTTTGCAGCCTCCTGCTGCGCAAACAGAAACCCATGCGCGGCCCCCTCGGGGCGTTTTTCAAGCTTTTCAACAGGGTTTTCGACAAGTCAACTGAAGCTTACACGGGCTTTACCAAGGTCGTAGCCCGGAAAATATCCATCGGCATCATTTTTATTCTGATCCTGACGGGCGGTTTGGGCTTTCTGGGGAAACTGCTGCCTGGTGGTTTCATGCCCAGTGAAGATATGGGTTACCTGATGGTGAACATCCAGCTGCCTGATGCCGCCTCGCTGCAGCGGTCCGACGCCGTCGCCAAAAAGGTTGAGGAGATCGTCGGGAAACACGAAGAGATCGAGTACATAACGACCGCAACCGGTTTCAGTCTGATTTCCGGCAGCATGTCTTCCAATGCCGGGTTCGTTTTCGTTGCGCTCAAGGATTGGAACGAACGTGAGAAAACGGCCAATGATGTCGTGGCTGCATTAAACCGCGATTTCTTTATGAAAATAAACGAGGCCCAGGTCTTTGCCTTCGGGCCTCCGGCCATCCCCGGCCTGGGGAACGGATCCGGGTTCACCATGATGGTCCAGGATCGAGCAGGTAACACACCTGATTATCTGGCGGACCAGACGGTCGGCTTCATCCAGGCGGCTTTGGCACGACCGGAAATCGGCTCTATCTTCACTACCTTTCGGGCCAGCGTGCCCCAGCGCTACATGGAGATCAACCGTGACAAGGTGCTGAAAGCCGGTGTGGCCCTGAACGATATCTACACCACCGTGGGTGCCTTTCTCGGCGGGTCCTATGTCAATGACTTCAACCGTTTTGGCCGGCTTTACAAGGCTTACATCCAGGCGGAACCGGAATATCGAATTAACGGAGACAAGATTAACCTGTTTTTTGTGAAAAACAAAAACGGTGACCGGGCGCCCCTGAGTGCTTTTGTCAAAATAAAGGAGATTGCCGGACCGGATTTCACCAACCGTTTCAACCTGTATCGCGCCATCGAACTGACCGGTGGGCCGGCCCCCGGCTACACGTCCGTCCAAGCGCTGGATGCCCTTGAAGCAGTGGCCAAAGAGTCCCTGCCTGCGGATATGGGGTACGCCTGGAGCAATATGTCCTTTCAGGAGAAGAAAGCCTCCGGTACAGGGGCCATTGTTTTTGTCTTCTCGCTGCTGTTTGTTTTCCTCATCCTTGCCGCACAGTATGAAAGCTGGTCGCTGCCGCTTAGTATTCTTCTGGGAACACCCTTTGCCATTTTCGGGGCATTTCTGGCCTTGCTTCTGGCCCGGATATACAGCCCGAGTTACGAGCTGAATGTGTTTGCCCAGATCGCCCTGGTCATGCTGATCGCCATGGCTGCTAAAAATGCCATCCTGATCGTTGAGTTCGCCAACATCGAGTTCAACAAGGGCCTGTCGTTGTTCGATGCCGCCGTCAAGGCGGCTAAATTACGTTTCCGGCCTATATTGATGACCGCTTTTTCATTTATCCTGGGCGTGTTGCCCCTGGTCGTGGCATCCGGCGCTGGTGCCGAGGCGCGGGTGGTGATGGGTATGGCCCTGCTGGGCGGGATGACCCTGGCAACAATTCTGGGCGTCTTTTTCTACCCCATGCTTTTCGTCTTTGTCGGAAAAATTGCCGGGTATGAAAAAAAGCGAGAACTTCCAAAGGAGCAGGTGTAGATTTACGATGAACTCACGCTCAATGAAAAACATGGTTGGCGCCTTCTTCATTCTGGTGCTGCTTCTTTCGGGCTGTACGGTGGGGCCTGACTTCAAAGAACCGGAAGCCAAGGCACCCGAATCCTATCGGACCGAAGGGCTGCCTTCCGACCCCACTGTAGATCTGAAATGGTGGGAGTTGTTTGACGATCCGCTGCTCTATTCACTGGTGACGACGGCCCTTGAAAACAACCGGGATATTAAAATCGCTGTCAGCCGTATCGAGCAGGCAAGGGCTACGCTCGGATTTACTCAGGCCGACCAGTACCCGCGCATCGATGTTGAAGCCGGGGCGCGTGCAGGCAACTATAGCAGCGGTCAACGATCGCCGGATACCAACAGCACCATATACCTGGCCGCCCCCTTGAATTGGGAAATCGATTTCTGGGGTAAATTCAGACGATCCACCGAGGCGGCGCGGGCCCAGCTGATGGCTTCGGAATACGGCCTCAAGTCCATACAACTGACGTTGATCGCCGATGTTGTCGCTTATTATTACCAACTGCTCGATTTTCATCGGAGCCTGGCAATTTCCGAACGAACGCTCGCGTCCCGAACGGCGAGTCTCAAAATTATCCAGCAGCGGTTTGACAAGGGCATCATTTCGGAACTCGATGTCAATCAGGCCCAGATCCAAAAGGAGATCGCCGAATCTTCCATCCCCCTTTACGAGCGCTCGATTTCAAAAACTGAAAACACCCTCAGCATTTTGCTGGGCCAGCTGCCCGGTGCCATCGAGACAGGCGAAAATTTGAGTGGACAAGTAACGCCACCGGAAATCCCGGTGGGCATTCCGTCGGTCATCCTGGAGCGCCGCCCGGACATCGCCCAGGCCATCTACTTGCTGAAAGCCCAGACCGAGTATATCGGGGTTGCCCAGGCACTGCGGTTGCCCGCCATCTCCCTCACCGGAACGCTGGGAGTCGCCAGCACCGAGCTTGGTTCCATCACCAACGAAGGCGGCGCCTGGTCGGTGGGCGGGAGCCTGTTGGGACCGATTATCGATTTCGGCAAGAACAAGAGACGCGTGGAGATCGAAGAACAGAAGACCCAGCAGGCCCTGTATCAATATGAGAATACCGTACTGTCTGCGTTCCGGGAAGTGGAAGATGCCCTGATTGAAATTGCCACCTTCCGCAAAGAATTGGCCGCTATTGATCGCCAGCAGAAGGCCGCGAAAAACGCCAATAATCTTTCCAAAGAGCGGTATGACAAAGGGGTGAGCAGTTACCTTGAAGTCTTGGATACGGAACGGACCTTGTTTAACGCTGAATTGCAGTTGTCCCGCTTGCAGCAGCAGTACCTGAATGCCTATGTGAGCCTGTACAAGGCGTTGGGTGGTGGCTGGATTACGAGAGAAGAGCAGGAATCAGGGGCGGATTAAAATTTCAATACGTCCAATTCTTGGCTGATTGAAGCCTCCCCGCAGCAAGCTGCGGGGAGGCTTCCCAGTAAGGTGGATATTTTTAAATGACCGTAGGATATCCCCTGATTCTCAAGACCTGACCCAGTTCACGAATATACCTGCTAACCCTCCGCCTTTTTTTCGAGCTCATCCAGTTTGTCTGGCTCTGTGACAGCGATGTCCACAAGGCACTTGGGGATGGAACTCTGCTCGCACATCACTCTGATTTCCTTCTCCTTATCGCTGAATTCCATGATATCACGAATAGACTCGATGTATTCGATCATCTCATCCGGCGGAATGTCTTCCAGCGCAGGTCCTGCCGCCGCTTCCTTTTTCCGTGCGGCCTCCTCTTCGGCCAGCCGTTGTTTTTCCTTCAGCTCCGCTTCCATGGCCTGTTTGACACCATTGATCGCGTCCTGGTCAACTTCCGCCAATTCGACAATCAATGTTTCGGAGACGTTATTTTCAATAAGGTGCTTCACCCTCTCATCGGTGGGCTTGCCCTCTACCGCTTTGAGCAGCGTTGTCACTCTGGCCCTTTCGGCGCGTTCCTTGGCTATCTCGGCGTTCACCTGTTCCAACTTCTCCCCGGTGATGTCCAACGCTTTGGTGATCAATTCAGAATCCACTTTTTCCCCAATCAGAAAACGGATACTTTCATCGCCGGACATGCCTTTGGCCTTGGCAACGAGCAGATCGAGCTTCGTCTTCTCGACAATCTTTATCACATCCGGTCTGCGGTCGGATCTTTTCAGTATTGGCCACGTCTTTCCGATTTCGTGGATGAGATTATTCGTTGCCGCATAAGGGGCCGCCACGTCCTCTAACGAGAGTGCCGCGATCGCGGTGTTGAAATCCTCCAGAAGGGGCCTTCCGACTTGGTGTGCTTCGTTCATTGCCCATCTCAATTGAAGCATATTGCCCCCATGACGCGAAACATTGTAACCTGCATTGTCAAGTTCACCCGCAATCCTTTGAATCGATGCTTCCAGGTTTTCCCCTGAAAGGTCCTGTGAATCGAGCGCAAGGATATTTTCCTCGATTAAGAGCCAGAGAGGCTTTTTTGCTGCTGCGTCGCTTGTCGTCATTTCCCAATCTCCTTTTTAATGATTTATACCGAATACTAAATGCGTCGACCGAATCCTTCCGAAAACGTGTCTTTGATTTCTCTGGAATAAAAATGAATCCATAAGAACCTGCTTTTCCAGGCAAAGACTATAGAGAAGCACCCAGGTGAGTCAAGGAAAAAAACCACAACCTGAATGGGGCGTTCGGCCGGCAATTATGACCACCCGTACACGGTTTTACATGAACGGCTTTACCGGCACGTATGTGGGCGTAGCGCTTTTCGCCCAATCGAAAGCTCAGCAGGGCAGGGCGGATTTAAATTTCATTAAAGAAGCTGCTTTGGACTAGATCGCCGGCATGAGGGATTGTTGTGTGGAGGAGGTTGCTTCAAGATCTTGATCGAATAGGTGACCGGAAAAGCTTATTGCGTCAAAGGCATCGAACCATTTAATTTTATATGGTTTTTTAAGATCGCATTGATAGCCGTAGTGTCTTCGTAATAGGGTCCTATACCTGACCGTTGATTGTTTCCAGAAGCCATCTTAAAACAGCCAGTGCGTAGAACGAACATTTCTATGCACCGACTTTTACCTTGGAGCGTCCGGGTATCAGCGTTTGGGTGCTCATTACGCCGGAAATCGTTCGGATGTTTTCGTGTACGAACTGGGCGATGATCTCGGCGTCGGAAGATAATAAATCACGGGTTAAAACGATTTTTACGATCATATCCACGTCGCCGTGAACGGAGTGGATTTCGCGGACCTCCTTGTGCGCAAACATCTTCTCCATGATACGATGTTCGTTTTTGGCCTTGACTTTCATCAGAACGAACGCCGTGATGCCGCGTAACATCTCGGGGTATTCTTTTTCAGGTACAGTTTCCATCTTTTCTCTAAATGCCTCCATGTCTCGGGTAATCAGTTCATCGATTCCGATGCCGTATTGGCGTTCACGATCTATTTCCCATTGATGATACGATATGTAAGTATACAGATCGGCCAGCGTCCGCTGTGGAAAGCGCGCAAGCAGGCCCCCTTTGGCAATGATCTTCGTCAGGGGTTGATAAATTGTCTGGTACCAATCCTGCGCTGCTTCTTGATAGGATGTGCTTTCGCCGTCCGCCTGATCCAGATATTGCCGGTGCTGATCGATCTGTTCTTGCAGATGAACATACTGACCAACTTCGGTCAGCTTGATAGGAGCTTTCAAACCGGTCGTCTCTTTAAATTGGCTCTGTTCGCAATACAGGATATTTTCAAAGGTGTTTTTCGAGGGCATAAACTCGAGAATATCGGCTCTGATCTCGTCGTGGCCCAGTTCTTTGGCCGCAGCCACACGATGATTGCCATCCAGCACATAATATTCGTCCTTGATTTGATAGAGCTTGATCGGAGGAATGACCTTGCCAACCTTCAAGGCCGCTTTGATATTCCTTAATCGTTCGGGCGGGAGATGGGTTTTAATGCGAAATTGGTTATCAAAATCCTGATAACGACCGACACTTCCCACGATCTGACTGACCGGCACGGAGCAGCATCCCCGGTCCACAGCATCGAAGGCGGCCTCCTGCTCCTGATCAGCGCTGAAATTTTTAACCGCGTTGCACTGACCGCGGCCAGGGTCTTCGTTTGCCGGATTATTTCTTAATTTGGCGATGATCGATTTCAAAAATGAAATAGCCATAGCTGTTTATCACTTTGGTTTGGTTAACAAGGGTGATCCGTTCCGCTGGATCTTTGAAAGCCGTATGAATGTGACCGTGAATAAAATAGGCCGGGGTCGCCCGCTCGATAAGCCGGTTAAAACTTCGAAAACCACGGTGGCACAGGTCTTCGGCATCGTGGATGTTGCGCGGAGGGGCGTGGGTAATAATGATGTCGGCACCTTTACGCCACCAGAGTTTGGGGCTGAGCCGCAGGATGATTTGACGCATTTGTTTTTCAGTGTATTGGTTGGGGCCGCCGTTATACCAGCGTGACCCGCCCAATCCAAGGAGTTTGAGACCTTGATGTTCAACCAGTTTGCCGTGCAGGTCCGTACAGCCGGTTGGGGGTTTGGTGTCATGGCGGATGTCATGGTTGCCACGGATATAAAACACGGAGACCTTGAAATTGGCTGCCAGAAACGACAAGTATTCCGGTGGTAAATCCCCGCAGGCAAGGACGAGGTCGATTCCTTGAAAGCGGGCAGCATCGAACCGATCATAAAGCAGTGGTTCGACATAATCGGCAACCGTCAGAATTTTCATTTATGGTCCACTTAATAAAGGGGTCAAGTCTATGTTTGACCCTTAATCGTGAGTATCAAAACAAAGGAAACAAGTGTAGGTGTGATAGTGACATGCAAAGCACATCCTTTTATCGGTTGATAAAAGGCATCTACCGCAGTTCATAGCACTATAATAGGGTCCTTGGACACTTTTTGTTTGTTTTTACATCCCTCCAAGGGTCAACCATAGACTTGACCCCTTTTTCTTACTTTTTGAACAGGGCCTTTACTTTCAACAGACTCTTGTGAAGTTTCGATCGGTTTTCGGAAAAGACCTCCAGAGTCACTGTATCATCGTATCCGCAGGAGCGCAGGGCCTGAGCAACCTTGCGCCAGTTTATCGTTCCTTCACCGATTGGCAGATGATCGTCTCGGGACCCGCGGTTGTCGCTTAAATGAACATGACCGATACGATCACCATGGGTTTGGATAAATTCGAGATAGCGTTGCCCGCGGGAGTTGTTGATATTGGCATGGCCAATGTCGAGGGTAATTTTCAAGGCCGGGTGGCCGGCTAAAAGGCTGGTAAAATGGCTGGCCTCGAAAAAGGAACCGTAGCCAGGAAACATGTTTTCCAGGCACAGGGTTATTCCCAAATCGGCGGCCTTACGAATAATTGCTTGTAAGCTTGCGGTTGCGTATTGTCGAACCTGATCGACAACAAAAGATCCCAGCCCGCTGATAATACTTGGGTGCACGACAACCTTCTCAGCCTGTAACACCTGGGCGGTCTCAAGAGACTGTAACATTTCATCGAGGCTGGCCTGTCGAATGCTGTCGGTCAGGTCGGCGGTAAAAACAAAGGTGGGCAGGTGGCAGACCAGCCCCATGGCATGGTCGCTTAAAGCTTGCATGATTTCATTTTTACGGCTCAAGATCTGAGAATAGTGGGCCTGGGGCGGATCGAGGGCCAATTCTAGATAATCAAACCCCATTCCGGCCAGGGTAGCGATTTCCGATAAAACCGGATTGACCGGGAAATTCATTGCTCCATAACGCATCTTATCCTCGTCAGAGCACTAAAATGGGCTATTTTAAAAAGTTTTTTCGAAATATATTATTGCGTTATCAAAACCCGGTGTACTGATCAAGATGATACTTAGGCGCCGGTCACCTTCGTTTCCCTTGCATATCGGTAAAAAAGAGATTG
>Ga0316195_10001213_pt1 | contig 11334 bp, 6 predicted proteins | sample Phised1_MG_FD_204937 | JGI IMG/M metagenome (GOLD analysis project Ga0316195, IMG submission 204937) | Coastal sediment microbial communities from Maine, United States - Phippsburg sediment 1 | ecosystem: Environmental > Aquatic > Marine > Coastal > Sediment | place: USA: Maine | collected... | reverse complement strand
GGATTTGCTGGTACTGACCCGTGCATGGTTGGGCTCATTGCACAAGCGCGAACTGGATCAGGATTCCCGCCTGGCATGGGGCGTATTGCTGGCTACGATCCCGGTAGGTATCGCCGGATTACTCATGAACGATATGGTATCCACCGCGCTGCGTGATCCCATGGTGATAGCCGCGACTACGATCATTTTTGGCGTACTGCTGGGTGTCGCCGACAGGCTTGGCAGGCGCAGCCGGGATGAACACAGTCTTGTGCTCAGGGACGTAATCCTGATTGGCCTGGCCCAGGCGGTGGCCCTGGTGCCCGGGACATCGCGTTCCGGCATCACCATGACGGCCGGTTTGCTGCTCGGGCTGACCCGTGAGGCGGCGGCGCGCTTCTCTTTTCTGTTGTCCATCCCGGTAATAGTGCTGGCTGGTGGCCTGGAGGGTCTGGATCTGCTGGACTCGGCCAGCGCCGTGGATTGGGAGGCCATGCTGATCGGGGCGTCCACCTCGGCGATAGGCGCCTATCTCTGCATACACTTTTTCCTGAAGCTCATTGGCCGGGTCGGTATGTGGCCATTCGTTCTGTATCGACTGTTTCTCGGTGCAGCTATCCTGGTCGTTTTCCACTAGATTCTGCTACTGATACCGACTGACCTGGTCTGCGCAAGAACAGGCGCGAGCCCGACCGGCGTGGGCAATACGGCCTGCGGCCATTGCCTCATGCATGGGTTTGAAAGCCCGACTTTTCAGTCACTTGCAGTCTGCTCGTGGCGGGGCTTCGGCAAGTACGAATTGGCTGCGCCGAAAATATAGCTTATTGATTTGCATAGTTTATTAGTAATATCTTATATTACGCGACGAGTTTAGGCTCACACACCACAGGTCAGGTGCCGGCTGTGACACTCGTTTGGTGGTCCCCAAGGATGGTGGCGATGCCCGCGGATGTCTCAGCCTTTTTCTTGATGTTCCGATGACCCGACTCCAGCCGTGTCGGGTTTTGCACGATTGACTGTCTTGCGGGGCCAGGCCAGAGGAGAAAAAACAACAATGCAAAGCCAATCCCAATTAGCGAAATCAAGCCGCAATATGACCGCCGTCACGACCTTGCTGTCCCTGCTCCTGGTGGCAAATGTCGGCCAGGCGGAAACCCTCGCGCAGGCCTGGCAGCTGGCGCTGGATACCGACCTGGCCCTGCAATCTGCCAATTCCCAGGTAGAGGCGGCCGAGTCAGAGCTTGCCGTGGCAAAGTCCCGGCGCTATCCCGTGCTTTCGGCCAACGGGAGTATCACCCGCATGGATGAAACCCCGGCATTTGATTTCGGGGCTGCGGGTATTCCGGTGCAACTCCCGCTATACACAGGCTCTACCGTGACTGCTACGGATGCCATGATCAGTGTGCCGCTGTTTACTTCGGGCGCATTAAGCAATGGGATTGCCGCTGCGCAGGGCGGTCTGGGCTCAAGCAGACACCAGGCGCGCTCGGTGGCCATGGATACCAAGCTGGCGATCGCCGATGCGTATATCAACGTGCTGCGCTCAGAAAGCGCATTGAAGGTGGCGCAGAGCAATCTCATGAGTCTCCAGGCGCACGCCAGGGACGTGGAGGATATGTTTAATGCCGGTCTGGTTCCGCGTAATGATTACCTGTCGGCGCAGGTGGCACTGGCTGATGCGAGCCAGCGCAATTTGCAGGCCACCAACCAGCTCGATATTGCCCGCGCCGCCTACAACCGCGGTGTGGGCAGGGAATTGCAGGCGCCGGTGAATCTTGATAGCGGGGTACCGCTGATCGGCCTGGATTTTGGTGCCGAGAATCTGGAGTCCTTGTCGGCGCTGGCGTTGGAGCAACGTCCGGAGCTGGCCGGAATGCAGGAAGGAGCAACCGCCCTGCGTGCCCAGGCCAAGGCGGCCAAGGCTCGAGGCTTGCCCCAGGTAGCGCTGACTGGCGGCTACACCTATCTGGATAACCAGTTTCTCAATCAGGAAGATTTCTGGATGGTGGGTGTGGGCGTGCACTGGGATTTGTTTGACAGCGGGCGCACTCGCCATGCGGCCGATGCATTGTCCCGACGAGCACGGGCGGCAAGCCAGAGTCGAGGCAATATGGAGAGCCTGATCGCGCTGCAAGTGCGCCAGTCCTGGCTGGAACAAGAGGAGGCCCGGCAGCGCTTGAAAGTGGTCGCCCGCGCGGTTGAGCAGTCGCAGGAAAACCTCAGGGTAGTGCGTGACCGGTATCGCAATGGAGAGGGCACGAACACCGAGGTGCTGGAGGCTCAGAATTTGAGCAACTTGAGCCAGCAGAATTATGACAACGCCAGATACGATATCGAGTTGTCGCGTATTCGGCTGGCCCGGGCCGTGGGCCTGCTATGAACATGGAGAAGGAAATGAATTTTTCATCTGTCGCCCGCCCGGCTCTGGTTTTTGCCGCTGCGCTGGGCTTGCTGGCCTTGGGCAACGGCAATAGCGCACGTGCCGCCGAAACCTATCCCTTCGAGGTCACCACGACCGTCTACGAGATCGCGCCCAGGGAACGTATCTGGGATGGCTCTGTGGAAGCGGTCAATGAGGCCACGGTGTCGGCCCAGACATCCGGTCGGGTTACAGAGATCCTGGTGGATGTAAATGATTTCGTGGAGGCAGGCGCGGTCATTGTCCGCCTGACGGATAAGGAACAGCGCTCAGCCCTGAAGAGCGCAGAGGCAGGTTTGCAGGAAGCCCGGGCTCGCGCCAGCGAGGCGGCATCTGATTTCTCGCGCATACAGGAAATGTTCAAGAATGAGACCGTCTCCCGGGCGCGTATGGACCAGGCTCGTGCCAACTACGAGTCAGCCAAGGCCAGAGAGGAGTCTGCACAGGCCGGCGTGGTCGCCGCCAGACAACAGCTGGACTACACCGTAGTGCGCGCACCCTACGCAGGTATCGTTTCCAAGCGTCATGTTGAACCAGGCGAAAGCGTGGCACCGGGACGACCCCTGATGACCGGTCTGTCCCTGCAGCAATTACGCGTAAATGTCGATGTACCCCAGAGTATGGTGGACGCCATTCGCCAGATTGGTAAGGCCACCGTGCATTACGGCGAGATCGACATTGCCGCAGACAGCATCACGTTCTTCCCGGTGGCGGATGCCGCCAGCAACACATTTCGAGTGCGGATAAGCCTGCCACAGACCGATGTGGTGCTGTATCCAGGCATGTTCGTAAAAGTAGGTTTTGTGGTGGGCGAGACCCATCGCTTGTTGATTCCCGCCCAGGCCCTGTTACGTCGCAGTGAGCTGACCGCCGTGTACGTGGTGGACGGCAACGCCGGTATCGCTTTGCGCCAGGTCAGGGTAGGCCGCGCTTACGGAGAGCGTATCGAAATTCTTGCGGGTCTCGAGGAGAATGAAAGCGTTGCGCTGGATACCGTGCAAGCCGGAATTTATTTGAAGCAGTACCGTGCCCAGGGAGCCGACCATGGGCAATGAAGAAAAACTGGGGTTTTCCGGCAGACTGGCGGCCAGGTTCCAGGAGTCAGCGATTACGCCGCTGTTGGCGCTGACCGGTCTGTTGCTGGGTTTGCTTGCATCGGGTATCACACCGCGCGAGGAAGAACCGCAAATCGATGTGACCTTCGCCAATATCTTTGTACCGTTTCCCGGCGCCAGCGCGGTAGAAGTTGAGAATCTGGTTTCGGGCAGGATGGAGCAAATACTGGCCGAGGTCGAAGGGGTGGAACACACGTTCTCGGTGTCTCGACCCGGTATGGCCATACTCACCGTGCAATTCGAGGTGGGGCAGTTACGCAACCCGGCCATCGTGCGTTTGTACAACGCGGTTGAGTCAAATGATAACTGGCGAGCCCCGGGCCTGGGCATCATGCGACCGCTGATCAAGCCCAAGGGTATTGATGATGTGCCTATCGTCTCGGTAACCCTGTGGACGGAGCAGCCCGAGTTCGGCGCCCAGGAATTACAGCGGGTGGCGCACACTATTGAGGCGGAGATCAAGCGCGTTCCCGGTACACGCGATGTCTACACCATCGGCGGCCCAGACAACGTAGTGCATGTGGAACTGGACCCACAGGCCATGGCCTCTTACGGCCTTTCGCTGGACGCTCTGCGCGGGGCGCTGACCATGGGTAACGTGGTGGCGCAAGCCGGGTCGCTGGTGGCGGATAACCGCCAGGTTCCGGTCACCGCAGGCACTTTTCTGTCGAATGCTTCGGACATCGCCGAGTTGGTGGTTGGGGTGTATGACGGCAAACCGGTGTACCTGTCCGACGTGGCCAGCGTCAGCGCGGGCCCCGATCAGCCCGAGCGCTATGTGTCTTTCGGCACTGGCCCCGGCGCGGCGGACAAATCCCTGCCCGTTGGGGTTATAGCCCCCGCGGTGACCCTGGCCATCGCCAAGAAACCAGGCACCAATGCGGTGGACATTGCCGACCAGGTCATCCAGCGTGTGAATCAACTCAAGGGCGTGATGATCCCCGATAATGTGCAGACAACCATCACGCGCAATTACGGGCAAACTGCCGACGACAAAGCCAGCAAGCTCATTCAGAAACTGATTTTTGCAACCGCCTCGGTGGTCCTGCTGATTGGTTTTACCCTGGGTTGGCGCGAGGCAGTGGTGGTGGGTGCCGCGGTCGTCCTGACCCTGGCGCTGACCCTGTTTGCATCCTGGGCCTGGGGTTTCACTATCAACCGGGTATCCCTATTCGCACTGATATTCTCCATCGGTATCCTGGTGGACGATGCCATTGTGGTTGTGGAGAACACTCATCGGCACATGATGCTGGGGGCGGAAAGCCTGCGGGCGGCGATACCGCCGGCGGTGGACGAGGTGGGTGGTCCAACTATCCTGGCTACCTTTACCGTGATAGCCGCACTACTTCCGATGGCATTTGTTTCCGGCTTGATGGGTCCGTACATGAGCCCGATCCCCATCAACGCCAGCGCCGGTATGCTGCTGTCATTGGCGGTGGCGCTCACCGTGACTCCCTGGTTAAGTAATCACATACTCAGTGCTGGCCACGCGGGTGAGCACAAGGAAGACAGGCTGCAACAAAAGCTGGATGCGTTGTTCAGGAAGGTGATGACTCCCTTGCTAAGGGGCAAGGAGGGGGCCGCAACCCGCAAGCGCCTGTTCATCGGTGTCGTGCTGGCCATTGCCGTGGCGGTGGGTCTTGCCGCGGTCAAGCTGGTCGTCATGAAGATGCTGCCCTTTGATAACAAGTCCGAATTCCAGGTGATAGTGGATATGCCCGAAGGCGTATCGCTAGAGCAAACCTCCCGAGTGCTGGATGAGCTGAGTGAATACCTGCGCAGCGTGCCTGAGGTGACTGACTTCCAGGCCTATGCCGGTACCGCCTCGCCAATTAATTTCAACGGCCTGGTGCGTCAGTATTACCTGCGCGAAGGCGCCAATGTAGGTGACATCCAGGTCAATCTCCAGGACAAGCATCACCGCTCGCGTTCCAGTCACCAGATTGCCCTCGCTGTGCGGGCGCCGCTGGTGGAGATAGGGCGGAAGTACTCTGCCTCGGTGAAGGTGGTGGAAGTGCCGCCTGGGCCGCCGGTGCAGGCTCCCCTGGTGGCCGAGATTTACGGTCCGGATTACGCGGGACAGATGGCGTTGGCCGGGTCCGTGCGTGAGCTGTTTGCCAGTACGCCGGATATCGTGGATGTGGATGACAGTGTGGAATCCGACTCGAGGCGCCTGGTCATAGAGGTGGACCGGAACAAGGCAGCCCTGCTGGGTGTAAGCCAGGCCCAGGTGGCGGATGTGCTGACGGTTGCCCTGAGCGGGCAGGATGCCAGCTACATACATCAGGGTACGGAGAAATATCCCATCCCCGTGCGTCTGGAAATGGCGGTGGCCGACAAGGCAACGCTGGACAGCTTGTTGATGTTGCAGGTGCCGGCTCGCAGTGGCCAGCTGGTGGCCCTATCGGAAGTGGTGAGCGTTCACGAGGACAGCTGGGAGAAAACCATCTATCACAAGGACTTGCTCCCGGTGGTCTTTGTCACCGGTGATATGGCCGGCAAGCTGGATAGTCCGCTGTACGGGATGATGGATATTGCGTCTGCCCTCGCCGAACAAAAAACCGGTGGTGTGGAACTTGAACAACGCTACATTTCGCAACCTGACGATCAGTATTACTACAGCCTGAAGTGGGACGGCGAGTGGCAGATTACTTACGAGACGTTTCGTGACATGGGCCTGGCTTACTCGGTGGGTCTGGTGCTGATCTACCTGCTGGTGGTAGTGCAGTTCAAGTCCTACTCGGTACCCCTGATTATCATGGCACCTATTCCCCTGACCATTATAGGGGTCATGCCCGGGCATGCCTTGTTAGGCGCACAATACACGGCCACGTCGATGATCGGCATGATCGCCCTGGCAGGAATTATCGTGCGTAACTCCATCCTGCTGGTGGATTTCATTGATCATGAATACGCTCGGGGCGTGGCTTTCCAGGAGGCCATTATTCGGGCCGCTGCGGTGCGCGCGAAGCCCATTGTGTTAACCGGTCTGGCGGCCATGATGGGTGCGTTCTTTATCCTTGACGACCCGATATTCAATGGCCTGGCGATCTCACTGATCTTCGGCATCCTGGTATCGACCCTGCTGACCCTGGTGCTTATCCCGGTGTTGTACTACGCGTCCAGGTACAAGGCGATAGAGATAGCCTGAGTGGCTAGTCGGAGTTTTCTGAGGCCAGGCGCTGACGGGCAATGGCACGCAAGCGTTCTTGCCTGAGCAATGCGCCGATTTGTTCCCCGGTCAGTCCTGCCAGGTCCTGGTCGCCCGCGTTAACGCTGGCGGCTGCCTGGTGGGCCTGACGCAGGAGCTCGGCCTGGGGGTAGGGTTCGTCCTCCCTGTCGGTGCGACCGCGGGCATCCGCCTCGCAGGCCAGCAGAAAATCCTCCAGCATGCGCGGTCTGCGGAAGCTATCCAGTGCTTCCAGCATTGCCAGCACGGTGCTGTCGCGCAGCTCCGCAATGTTGTGACACTTGCCGTGCAGCTCGGCCACCTTTACCGCCAGATCCCGGTATTGGTTGGGTATTTTCAGACGCTGCACCATGGCCAGAATGAGTTGTACGCTGCGTCTTTCGTGACCTGGATGGCTGGGCCACAAATCACGGGGTGTCGCGGCCTTGCCCAGGTCATGCACCAGCGCGGCAAAGCGAACACAGGGGTCATCAGATAATTTCGCTGCCTGGGCCAGTACCATCAGACTGTGCAAACCGGTGTCGACTTCCGGATGCCACCTGGCGGGTTGGGGAATGCCGTAAAGGGCATCCAGCTCCGGGAAAAGATGGCGCAAAGCGCCGCAATCTCGCAGTGCCTGAAAATACAGCTGCGGTTGGGCTTCGCCCAGCGCGGTCTCGGTTTCTTGCCAGACCCGCTCAGGTACAAGGTTCTCCAGTTCTCCGCTGGCCGCCAGATCACTCATCAATTGACTGGTCTCCGGAGCAATCCGGAAGCCGAGCGGCGCCAGGCGAGCCAGGAAGCGCGCGACCCGCAATACCCGCAGTGGGTCTTCTGAGAAAGCCGGTGACACGTGTCGCAGCAGCCTTTGCTCCAGGTCCCGCTGACCACCGTAGGGATCGGTCAGCAGCTGGTTTTCATCCTGGGCAATGGCGTTGATGGTGAGATCACGACGCAGGAGGTCCTGCTCTAGCGTGACATCCGCTGCAGCGTGCACGTCAAATCCGTAATAACCCGGTCCTTTTTTCCTCTCGGTCCTGGCCAGGGCATATTCCTCGCCTGAGACCGGATGCAGGAACACCGGAAAGTCCTTACCGACCTTGCGAAAGCCCTGGTCCAGCATCTGTTGCACGCTGCCACCCACGACAACCCAGTCACGCTCCTTTACCGGGAGCCCGAGCAATTGATCGCGCACAGCGCCGCCTACCAGGTACGTTTGCATACGGGCATTGTAGCCTCAGGCCGATACCCTGCACCATGTTCACGCCGGCCTGCAGGTCGTTGGGGTTGAGCTTCAGTCGGTCGGAAAGGCTGCTATTTTTCTCTACCGGCATGCTTGCGGTATTGATCCAGGTCAGCCTGAATGCTGTCTTTTTCCAGGTACTGGGGCGCGATCACGTCCAGTGACGTTGGCGTGATTCCCAGGCGCAGCAGGCCATTGTTATCGCAAATACTGTTGAGGCTCAGGGAGCGGTAGTTGTCCATGCTGAAGGGCTTGCCAGGAACCAGCTCCATCATTCGCGCCTGGGTCCTGGCCAGACCGTCGGGCAAGCCGATAATTCTGCTCTTCACGCCTATCAGCTTGCCTATGTAGCTCACCAACTCACGCAGTGAATAAATCTGTGGACCGCACAGCTGGAAGCTCTTTCCATGGGTGCGCGGGTTGTTCAGACAGCGTCGGAATGCTTCACACACATCACCGATGTACACCGGCGCAAACCTGGCATTCGGACAAGCGAGGGGAAAGGCTACTGGAATCACTCGCAGCAGAGAGGCGAAACGGTTGGTGAATGAATCGCCCGGTCCAAAAATCACAGAGGGTTGGAAAATCGTCCAGTGCAAATCAGGCCCGGCGTTGCGCACCGCCTTCTCCGCCTCGCCTTTGCTGCGCAAGTATATGCTGGGGCCCTTTTCAGCATCCGCCTTCAAAGAGCTCATATGCAGCAGGCGCTTCACTCCCGTTTTCTGACAGGCCGCCACTACTTTCTTTGCCAGTTCGCTGTGCGCACTGGCAAAGGACTTATCCCGGCCCCGGGACTCATTGAGAATTCCCACCAGGTTGATCACGATATCGATATCCCGGAATAGTGACTCCAGCACCAGCGGATCGTGTATGTCCGCGGTAATCTCGGAAACCATGGGCAGCACCAGCAAGTCGCGGTTACGTTCCCGGTTGCGCGAGGGCAGTATCAGGTGGTGACCGTCCTGGGCGAGTCGAGACACCAGGTTGTGACCTACGAATCCGGTGCCGCCCAGGATGCAAATGGTGTGTTTGCTCATACTGTTCCGATTTTTGACTATGCGGGGAAGATCGATGTCGGCCCTTTCATCAGGCGCGGACTGCAGTGACGGATTATACGTTCAGGCAGGACCGGATGTCAGGCAGGCGGGGCACAGCGCCGGCCTCGCATGTCAGCGGGTGACGCTGTCATATGCAGGCGCTGGAACCAGTTGGGCTTGCAGTTGCAGGGCCGAGGGAACCGGAGCAAGCAGGTCTCTTAATCGCAACTCTGGTTGACCCAGGCTCCAGGCAAAAATTATCTGGCTTTCCAGGACCCTGCGCACGTACTTGCGAGTTTCGCGATATGGCAGGGTCTCAATCCAGAGCTCGGCGGCAATTTCGTCGCCGACCGGCAACCAACTGCTGATCCGGCTGGGCCCCGCGTTGTAGGCGGCAGTAGACAGCACCTGGTGGTTACCAAAGATAGACTGCATCTTGCCCAGGTAGCGGGTGCCAAGCAGGATATTGGTTTGCGGGTCCAGCAAGCTGTCGCTGCTGCGGTAGGGGATGCGGAATTCCCGTGCAGTGGACGCTCCCGTCGCTGGCATCAGCTGCATCAGACCCAATGCGCCGGCGCTGGATTTTACATCTGGCATGAACAGGCTTTCGCTGCGGGCGATGCCCATCGCCCAGGCCGTATCTATGCCGGCCAATCCAGCCGAATTCTGAAACATATCGATGTAGGCGGGTGGGTAACGCAGGGTCAGGTCGTCAAACAGCTGCTGCTGCGCGGCAATGGTGATGGCACGGGAATGCCAGCCCAGGCGATGAGCCAGGATAGAAGCCTGAATCTGCCATGGCGCATCCAGTTGCGCGATCACTGCGTCCCATTCCTGCCTCCCGCGAGAATCCAGACCTATGGCGAACCATTCTCCGGCCCGGATCAACTCTGGTCGCGCAGCTAGCTTTGCCAGCACTGGTTCGTCGGCGAGTGTTTCGCGGTTGCCAAAGGCGTAGGGAAGGGAAAGTCTGTCGGCGGCCAGGAAACCGTAATAGCCACGTTTCCCGGACAGGTAAAGCAGGATTTGCCGGGCCGAATCCGGGTCGCCCTGTGCCAGCTTGGCTCTCGCTGCCCAGTACTGCCAAACGTCCTCCGCGGCCATCCTGTCCGGCATGGCATTGATCGCCAGACTGACGTGTTCCCAGTCACCCAGGTACAAGGCGGCCCGTGCCCACCAGGCCAGGCTGTCGGGGTCGCGGGCTGCGGCAGGTAGCCTGGCCATCCGTTTCAGGCTGTTGGGCTGCAGACTTTGCGCAGACCAGAAGGCGATGGTCCTTTGCGTAGACAGTTTTTGTTCGCGGGTAAAGCTGAAGTCAGAGCTGAATTGCTTGTGCCACAACTTGAAGGCACGGTCCGGGTCGCGCCTCGCCAGTTGCTCAAGGCCGTCCAGTATCAATAGCCGGGCACGTTCGGTATCTCTGAAGTTTTGCCTTGCAAGTTCGGTATCCGGATTGGTGATGACCCGACGGTACAGATCCACCAGCGCGCGGTCCGAATCGGTCAGGAATCCGGCCAAATAGTTCGCGAGCTGGAAGTTGTCTTCCGCCAGGGCAAGTTGCAGCCTCTCACGGTAGCGCAGGCTGGTTAGTACCTGTGATTCGGCGAGCCAAGCAAATACCGGGTCGCATTCACGGGGCTGGCTATGACCTACCAGCCAAAGTTCCAGGGCATGTTCGCGCAGGGCGGGCTCATCATTGACCTGACGGTGTGCCAGCAGCGCCTGGCATTGCATGGCCGCATCATTGCCAGCTGCGTAGAATTCGTTGTATTGGTCGAGGAAATTCTGCCAGCGCTTTTCCCGATACAGACGATTGGTCCAGCGCAAACGCAATCGCGCCGAGGCGTACAGCGAGGGATGGGCCTGCAAATATTCGACAATATCCTTTTCCGGCAGGTGTCGCGCACCCGCTGCCAGCCATGCTCCGCGCAGGTCGTCCAGCAGTGGATAACCCTGCAGGGTAGTCAGTTCGGGTTCCACGCCCGACCAGTTGCCGCTCTCGGCGGCCTGCAGGGCGCGGATGAATGATGTTCTCTGGGTCTGCAGCGATGGTTGCTCGGCAGCAGCGAATTGCCAGGTGCAAAACCAAAGTAAGCTTATTAGTAAAAGACGACGCATGGGGTGCTAGCTTAAATCACTCGTTACCTTAGTGCGAGGACCTGTCAGAATCGACAACTGGCAAACGTCGCGACCCAGGGAGAGCACATTAATGGACTGGCTAATGCTGTTGAGCTTCCCCGTCCTGGGTCTGTTTGCCGGGGTACTCGCCGGAATGTTCGGGATCGGTGGCGGACTGGTCATTGTGCCAGTCCTGATGCTGATTTTCGGCTACTACGACATGGCGCCTGATAATCGCATGCACCTGGCGATTG
>Ga0316195_10001212_pt1 | contig 11339 bp, 9 predicted proteins | sample Phised1_MG_FD_204937 | JGI IMG/M metagenome (GOLD analysis project Ga0316195, IMG submission 204937) | Coastal sediment microbial communities from Maine, United States - Phippsburg sediment 1 | ecosystem: Environmental > Aquatic > Marine > Coastal > Sediment | place: USA: Maine | collected... | reverse complement strand
ATGGCGAGGATGGTGTAGCCGGTGACGGGATCCGTTCCGGCGGGAACCTTGAACTTCGGGCCTGTGGCCGCCTCGGCAAACACGTGGGCGGTTGCGGCCTTGAGCGCGGTGTCGGCAAAGCGGGTCAAGGCGGTGGTGACGCGCACGCAATCCCAGGCGCCGGAAATGTCGGCAAGGGCAATCAACAGGGCTGCCCGGTTGCGCGCCACGCGCAGGCGCTGAACGATATCCATGTGCGGGCTTGCCCCGCCCTGTGCCCGGCCTTCGGCAAGCATGCAGACGGTGTCGAACAGGGCGGCTGGCGGTTGCGTCAACGCGGCAAGGGCAAACGGCTGGTCACGGCGCACCAGGCCGGACAGAAATGGGGAACCCGCCGCCACGTGCGCCAGCAAGCGGCAGGCAGCGGGCGTCGTAGCCGCCAGCTGTTCCAGCGGTTCATGGCCCTGGGCAAGTTCAGCGGCGAGGCTGGCCGCTTCCGGCAAGGCCGGCAGATCAGGGGAAAGGCTTGCAAGTGCAGTATCGGTCATGGTGGGCCGGCAAGCTAACGCGGCAAGGCGGCTGCCGCCAGTGCTTCATGACGGCGTGCCGGGAAACACCAGCTTGACCGTCAGGCCTGGCGTGGCATCCTCGATGAGCAGCTTGCCGCCATGCAGCTTCATGACGCTGTCGACCAGCGCCAGGCCAAGGCCGCTGCCGGGTTGCGAGCGGCTGACGTCAAGGCGGACGAAGCGGTCCTTGACGCGCTCGCGGTCGGCCTCGCCGATGCCCGGTCCGGTATCCGATACCACGATGGCCTGGCCGCCGCCGTGCTGGGGCTCGATGGAGAGGCGAATGACCGGCGCGCCGGTTTGCGCGTTGCGGCCATACTTGATGGCGTTGTCGATGAGGTTGGTCAGCGCCTGCGCCACCAGCTGGCGGTCTGCGCGCACGATCGCCGAGCCGGGGATTGCAAGGTCAAGCTGACCGCCGGCATCCTCGGCAATGGGGCCATACAGCTCGGCGACATCCTCGGCTAGCGGCACCAGGTCGGTCGGGTGCAGCCCCTCGCGGGCCTGACCGGCCTCGGCACGGGCAATGGACAAAAGCGCGTTGAACGTTGCCAGCAGGCTGTCGGCCTCAGCGATGTTGGCTTCCAGCGCAGCGCGGTGATCCTCCGGTTTGCCCGATCGCAGCGCGTCCTCGGCGCGGGCCCTGAGCCGGGTCAGCGGGGTGCGCAGGTCGTGGGCGACATTGGAAGACACCTCCTTCATGCCGGCCATCAGCCGGTTGATCTGGTCGAGCATGTCATTGAGGCTGGACGACAGCCGGTCAATCTCGTCGCCCGAGCCGGACACCGGCATGCGCAAGGCCAGATCGCCGGCCATGATGGTGCGGCTGGCGTCGTTGATGCGGTCGATGCGGCGCAGGAAGTTGCGGCTGGTCAGCAGGCCGCCGCCGATGCCGAGCACCAGCGTCAGGCCAAGCGCCCACAGCAGCGATGTGCGGATGATGTCGTTGAAGCGGCGGCGCTCCTCGACGTCACGGCCGACGACCAGCCGCAAGCCGCCGTCCAGCTGGATGAAGAAGGCGCGCGCCGTATGCTGCACGGTCCCGGTAGCGGTCTCATAAGGGTACTGGAAGTCGATCACGCCGCGCTCGCCAACTGCCTCGGCAGGCAGCGCCGGCAGGTTTCCGGCGACGCGCCGGCCGATCGAGTTGGTGAGGATGTAGACGCCGCCTTCCGACTGGCGCGAGCGAAGGTTGACGATGTCCAGCAGGCCGGACGGTCCGCGCTGGCGGTATTGCTCGGCAAGGCCCTGTACCTCGGCCTCCAGGGTATCCTCGATCTGCTGTTCAAGCAGGATCGCCGTGTTCCAGTAAATGTAGCCGAGAATGGCTGCCACCGAGATGGCGAACACCGTGAGGTAGACCGCTCCAAGCCGGAAGGTGGAGCTGGTCAGGAGCTTAAGGTTGACCGGCACGGATGGTGTACCCGGCCCCGCGCACGGTGTGCAGCAGGGGTTCGTCGAATTCCTTGTCGATCTTGGCGCGCAGCCGCGAGATGTGGACGTCGATGACGTTGGTCTGCGGGTCGAAGTGGTAGTTCCAGACGTTCTCCAGCAGCATGGTGCGGGTAACGACGCTGCCGGCATTGCGCATCAGGTATTCGAGCAGCTTGAACTCGCGCGGTTGCAGCAGAATGTCCTCGCCTGCCCGCCTGGCGGTGCGGGCCAGCAGGTCGATCTCGAGATCGCCCACCTGCAGCCTAGTCTTGTGCGGTTCGGCGGACTTGCGCCGTCCCAGCGTCTCGACGCGCGCCAGCAACTCGTTGAAGGCATAGGGCTTGGCGAGATAGTCGTCCCCGCCTGCGCGAAGGCCCATTACCTTGTCATCCACCTCGCCCAGCGCCGACAGGATCAGCACCGGCGTGTTGATGCCGTCCTTGCGCAGTTCGGAGATGACGGCAAGGCCGTCCATGCCGGGCAGCATCCGGTCCATGATGATGACGTCATGCACCTTCTCCATGGCCATGGCGAGTCCATCGGGACCATTGGCAGCGTGGTCCACCACGTGGCCTTCTTCCTTCAGGCCCTTCACCAGCCATCCGGCGGCTTCCTTGTCGTCTTCAACAACCAGCACACGCATCTTGCATTCCCGGATCAGTCTTTCGGCTTCTCAGCAAGCCTTCAATAGCAGTTGGGCGCTCCTGTGTGCCAGTGTCCAGCAAGACCTTTATGCAGGGGGGCGGGGGTCTTGGGGTCTGGAGACCGTTTGATGCACACAGGAGCACCCGGAGGCGGCGTTAGGTACAGAGGGGCAAACCACGCCGCCGTATCAGGTATATGGTGTCAGCCTTTCGGGTTTTGAAGAGCCACGAAGCGCTGGCCCCGTTCATTTTTGACCAGCAGGAGAACTGCCTTGCCACCCTTGTTCAGGGCCTGGCGCATGGCCTGTGCCGCTGCTTCGGGCTGGTCGACCGACGAGCCGTCCACCTCAAGGATGACGTCACCGCGCTGGATGCCCTGCTCGGCGGCCGGCGAACCGGCCAGCACGTCGGCCACGGCCACGCCCTCGCCGGACTGGCTTGGCGCAAGGGCCAGGCCGAAGCGCGGCGTATCCTCGGGCTGAGTGCCTTGCAGCGCCGCGACCTGTTCACCGGGCATGGTGCCGATGGCAACCTTGACGCTGCGCTCATTGCCACCGCGATAGACGGTCATGTCCACGCTGGTGCCGGGCTTGATGCTGGCAACCTTGCGCGACAACTCCTTCGGCCCTGCGACGGCCTCGCCATCGACGGCGAGGATGGTGTCGCCGGTCTTCAGGCCGGCCTTGCCGGCAGGCGAGTCATCGGTGACGGCGGCGATGATGGTGCCCGAGGCCTTTTCGAGACCGATGCTCTCGGCAATCTCGCTGGTCACCGGCTGGATCTGCACGCCCAGCCAGCCGCGCGTCACGTTGCCATCGTCCTTGAGGTCGGCGATGATGTCCCTGGCGGTTGATGCCGGGATGGCGAAACCGATACCGACGCTACCGCCGGAAGGCGAGTAAATGGCGGTGTTGATGCCGATCACCTCGCCCTTCAGGTTAAAGGCAGGCCCGCCGGAATTGCCGCGGTTGATCGGGGCGTCGATCTGCAGGAAGTCATCATAGGGACCCGCGCCAATGTCGCGGCCGGCGGCGGAAATGATGCCGGTGGTCACCGTGCCGCCGAGACCGAACGGATTGCCGACGGCAATTACCCAGTCACCGACGCGCGGCTTTGCCTCGGCAAACTGCAGCGGGGTGAAGGTCTCGGACGACTCGATCTTCAGCAGGGCGAGGTCGGTCTTGGGATCGGTGCCCACGACCTTGGCATCGTACTCGCGGCCATCGGAGAACTTTACCGTCACTTCCGAGGCATCCTTGATGACGTGATTGTTCGTCACTGCATAGCCATCGGCTGAGATGATGAAGCCCGAGCCTTGCGAGGTGCCACCGCCCTGGCGAGGCGCATTGAACGGTGAGCCCTGGCCCTGGGGCATGTTCTTGAAGAACTGCTCGAACGGCGAACCGGGCGGGAAGCCGAACTGGAACTGCTGGGTGCGATCGCCCGAGTCGCTGGTCACGTTGGCCGGCGTGTACTTGGCCTGAACGGACACGACAGACGGCATCACCTTGTCGACGAGATCGGCGAAGCCTTCAGCCGGAGCACCTGCCAGCGCCGACTGGGCAATGGCGGGCGACGGGGCGAAGAGCCCTTGCTTGGTAACAAGGCCGGTGCTGCCGAGAAGGCCTGCAACGGCCAGTGCGAGCACGGTATTGCGGGCAAGGCGGTTATTCCTGGTAATTGACATGGTTGACTGTCTCCTCACATGTCACGACGTTGTATTTCCGTGATCCAACAAATAGTGGATGCAACATTACCCGCCGATGTCCGGGCGGTTAATTCTTGTTAATCAGGGGTTCGCGCGCATGACACAACGGCCAAAAGCCTTCATTTCGTGGAGCTCGGGCAAGGATTGCGCCTTCTCGCTCTGGACCGCGCAGCAGGCGGGAAACCTCGACATTGCAGGTCTGCTGACCACCACCAACGAGGCTGCCGGACGGGTGGCCATGCACGGCACCCGCAACGAACTGATGCGGCGGCAAGCGGCAGCAGTGGGGCTGCCAGTGCTGGAGGTTGGCCTGCCATGGCCATGCAGCAATGAAGACTATGCCGCCCGGATGCTGGCGGCCTGCGACAGCATGAAGGCGCAAGGCGTGAGCCATGTGGTCTATGGCGACCTGTTCCTGGAAGACATCCGGGCCTACCGGGACGCCAGAATGGCTGAAGCCGGGCTGACCCCGGTCTATCCGCTATGGAAACGTGACACGCTCCAGCTTGCACGGGACATGATTGCCAGCGGGCTAAGGACCGTGGTGGTGTGCATCGACCCGAAGAAGCTGGACGCCAGTTTTGCCGGGCGCTGGTTCGATGAGGACTTTCTGAACGGCCTGCCCGACGGCATCGACCCGTGCGGTGAGAACGGCGAATTTCACACCTGCGTGGTGGACGGGCCGATGTTCTCTGCGCCGATCCCGGTGGAAATCGGCGAGACGGTGGAGCGTGACGGCTTCGTCTATGCGGACGTCATGGTGGTTTAGGCAGCGGCCGTCACACCGGTTCACCGCCGATGCGCGTAACCACGACTGCTTCCCCCTCGAGGGTCTTGTGAACCGGGCACTTGCCGGCGATCTCGACAAGCTTGCCCCGCAGTTCAGGGGGCAGTTCGCCCTCAATGGAGAGGATCCGTTCGAACCGGTCGATCTTGCCGGTGCGACCCTCGCCGCAGTCCGCGCAGTCGTCGGCATGGACCTTGCCGTGACTGACATCGACGGTGATCCGGCCAAGTTCCAGCTTCTTGAAGTCGGCATACATGCGAAGCGTCATTGCTGTGCAGGCGCCGAGCGCGGCAGAAAGATAATCATAGGGTGACGGGCCGGTGCCGCCGCCGCCTGCCGCCGCAGGCTCATCGGCAAGCAGGTAATGCCCGTCCACCAGAACCTCCTGCTGATACTTGCCAATTCCCGTCTCGCTCACGCGGACGACTCCCGAGGCGGCGGGGGTTGGCGCCGACGCGGCAGGCAACAGGCGGTTTGCCCAAGCGGCCAGCGTGTCAGCCACGAACACGGCGTCCTCGCGACGGCTCAACAAGTGGTCAGCACCGTCCAGCGAGATGAAGCTCTTTGGATGCCTGGCGGCGGAAAAGATCGCCGAGGCGTTGTCGATACCGACGGTCTGGTCAAGAGGCGCGTGAAAGATGATGAGCGCGCGCTTCAACGTGGCGATGTGATCGCGCAGGCTGGCCGAGCGCAGGTCATCGATGAAGGACTTGCGGATGGTGAATGTTCGGCCGGCGAGCGAGACCTCCGCTTCGCCCTGTTGTTCGATGGTGGCCAGACTTGCACCGAAATTGTGGATGACATGATCTGCATCGGCAGGCGCGCCGATGGTGGCAACAGCCTTCGCCTCGGCAATGCGTCCGGCAGCGGCCAGCACGGCCGCCCCGCCAAGACTGTGGCCGATGAGCAGGGCCGGCGCGGCGCGCTCGCGGCGCAGCCAGTCTGCGGCGGCTACCAGGTCGTCGACGTTGGAGGAAAAGTGGGTGTTGGCGAACTCGCCCTCGCTGGCGCCAAGGCCGGTGAAATCGAAGCGAAGCGTGGCGATGCCGTGTCCGGCCAGCGTCGCGGCGATTCGGCTGGCTGCAAAAATATCCTTGGAACAGGTAAAGCAGTGAGCGAACAGGGCGTAAGCGCGGGGCTTGCCAGCGGGCCGGTCAAGCCGGGCGGCCAGCATGGCCCCCAACGAGCCGGGAAACTCGATCTTCTCGGATATTGTCGGCATCGGCGCTCCTCGCGCTGGCTGGCGCCAGATGCTAGCCGGCGTCCTTCAGAATGCTGTCGAGCTTCTTGCGCTCTTCCGGCGACAGGCCGGTTTCGGCTTCAGAAACGGGAGCTCCAGCGAAGGCCCGGCGCTTGCGCCACAGGATCAACGCGCCCAGCAGCAGGATCAGAAACGGCCCCGACCAGAGTGCCAGGGTCTTGGCGGTGAGACGAGGTTTCAGCAGGACGAACTCGCCGTAGCGAGAGACCAGATAGTCCACCACCTGCTGGTTGCTGTCGCCGGCCACCAGGCGCTCACGGATCAATATCCTCAGGTCCTTGGCAAGTGGGGCATCACTGTCATCGATGGACTGGTTCTGACAGACCATGCAGCGCATCTGCCCTGAAAGCTCGCGGGCGCGATGCTCCAGCGCCGGGTCGGACAGCACCTCGTCGGGCTGGACGGCATAGGCCGGAACCCCGAGGCTGGCGAGGATCAGGAAGAGGGCCAGAAGTCTGCGCAACATCGCTGCTTCACCTCACTCGGCTGGCTGCACGGCGGCGCCGGCAGTCGATTTCTTCGGCGCGCCGACCCGATAGCGCCTGTCCATGATGGAGGCGAAGCCGCCAAGGAACATGAGCAGCGATCCGAGCCACAGCATCCAGACCAGCGGGTGGTAATAGGCGCGCACCGTGCGGCCTGCATCGCCTGCCCTGTCACCGATAACGACATAGACATCGCCGTCAAGGTAGGTCTGGATGCCCACTTCGGTGGTGGGCTGGTTGGACGGTTTGAACACGCGCTTCTCGGACCAGACATCGGCGGTTGCGCCCGATGACGACGTGATACTGAAATTGCCGCGCTCGGCCGAGTAGTTGGGCCCGGTAAACGGGGTCTCCCCGGTAAAGGTCACGGTGCGGCCACCGATCTGCATCGAGTCACCGGGCTTGAGCACCGTCACGACTTCCTGCTTCCAGGCGGTGATGGCGACCACGCCGATGACAAACACGCCAACGCCGGCATGGGCGAGCATCATGCCCCAGGCAGCGCCCGGCAGACCCTTTACCCGGGCCCAGGCAACAGCCGCGCCCGCCTTGCGGAAGTTGGACTTTGCGGCAAGTTCAACGACCGCCCCGGCCACCAGCCAGACGCCAAGCGCCACGCCGAGCGGGGCCAGCCACGGTCCACGCCACTGCCAGGCGGCGGCGGCAATTGCGACTATCACGGCAATGGCGGCGGCGGCCCACAGGCGCTGCGTGGCGGCCCAGATGTCTGCCCGCTTCCAGGACAGCAGCGGACCCAGCGGCACCAGCAGCAGCAACGGCAGGATCAGCGGTCCGAAGGTCAGGTTGAAGTAGGGCGGGCCGACGGAGATCTTCTCGCCGGTGACCGACTCGAGCGCCAGCGGATAAAGCGTGCCGATGAAAACGGCGGCGCATGATGCGGTCAGCAGCAGGTTGTTGACCACCAGGGCGCCTTCGCGGCTGATCGGGGCAAACAGGCCTCCGGACTTGATGACCGGCGCACGCCAGGCGTAAAGCGCCAGAGCACCGCCGATGAACACGCACAGGATGCCGAGGATGAACACGCCACGGGCCGGGTCAACGGCGAACGAGTGGACAGAGGTGAGCACGCCTGACCGCACCAGGAAGGTGCCGAGCAGCGACAGCGAGAAGGCGAGGATGGCAAGCAGGATGGTCCAGACTTTCAGCGCGTTTCGCTTTTCAACCACGATGGCCGAATGCAGCAAGGCGGCGGCCACCAGCCACGGCATGAACGAGGCGTTCTCGACCGGGTCCCAGAACCACCAGCCGCCCCAGCCGAGCTCATAGTAGGCCCACCAGGACCCCAGCATGATGCCGGCGGTCAGCAGCATCCACGCAGCCAGCGTCCACGGCCTGACCCAGCGCGCCCAGGCGGCGTCCACCTTGCCCTCGATCAGGGCGGCGACGGCGAAGGAAAAGGCAATCGACAGGCCAACATAGCCTGCATAGAGGAGCGGCGGGTGCATGGCGAGCGCCGGGTCTTGCAGAATGGGGTTCAGGCCCCTGCCCTCGATGGGCGCCGGATCAAGCCGGTTGAACGGATTGGAGGTGAGCAGGATGAACAGCAGGAAAGCCACTGAGATCGAGCCCTGAACGGCGATGACGCGGGCTTTCAGGCTGGGCGGCAGGTTGCCGCCGAATATCGCCACGGCAGAGCCGAAAATGGCGAGAATCAGCACCCAAAGCACCATCGAGCCTTCGTGGTTTCCCCACACGCCGGAGATCTTGTAGATAAGCGGCTTGTCGGAGTGGGAGTTCATGTACACGTTTTCGACCGAGAAGTCGGACGTGACATAGGCCCAGGTGAGACAGCCGAAAGCCACCGCGATGAGACATACCTGCAGCATGGCAGCAGGCGGCGCCACGGCCATCAACCGCTGGTCGCCACGCCAGGCGCCATAAAGCGGTACGGTGGTTTGATACAATGCAGTGGCGAAGGCGAGGATAAGGGCAAACTGGCCCAGTTCGGCTATCATTGCGTGGTGCCTCCCATCGGCATTGGCTGGCCATCCTTCCAGACGCCCTTGGCCTTGAGCGCGTCGGCGACCTCGCGCGGCATGTAGTTTTCGTCGTGCTTGGCCAGGACGGTGTCTGCCCTGAAGCTGCCGCCGGGCTCAAGGGTGCCCTCGGCAATCACGCCCTGTCCCTCGCGGAACAGGTCGGGCAGGATGCCAACATAGCTCACCTTGATGTCCTTGCTGGTATCGGTGACGGTAAAGCCCACTTCCTTGCCCTGACCGCGGATGACCGAGCCATCCGCCACCAGGCCGCCAAGCCGCATGCGGGTGCCCGGCTCCACATTCTTCTCGACCACGTCGGACGGCGTGTAGAAAAACGTGATCGTGTCGGAAAGCGCATAGAGCACCAGTCCGGCGGCCACGCCCAGGATGCCCAGGCCGGTGCCGATCAGAACGCCACGCTTCTTCTTCTTGCTAAGAGCCATTCAGCTTACTCCGTCCCGACCATAACACATATCAAAGCCCAAGGGCCTTGCGGGTTTCATCCAGCGCGGTGATGGCGCGTTGGTCATCCTTGAAGGCGTCGCTGGCCCGGCTGAGCGCATCGGCAGCCTTGTCCTTCTCACCCAGCACCATGCGGGCGCGGATCAGCCGCAACCAGCCATCGAGGTCCGAACCATCTTCCGCCAGCCGCTTGTCGAGCCCCTCGACCATGCCGCGGATCATTTCCATCCGGTCGCCCGATGCCATCTGCTGGCCAGCCTGGATCTGCTCCTCGGTGAGTGCGGGCCCCTTCGGCAGCTCCGGCAGAACGCTGGCAGGAGAACCGGCCTCTGCCATCTGCTGCCTCACGGCATCACGCCAAGGTGCATCGGCGGGGCTTTCGTCCAGCAAGGCCTGCCACATGGCGATGGCCTCCTGGGTCTTGCCCTCCTGCCGTTTCGCCATGGCCAGGAAGAATCGCGACTTTACATGGCTGGGATCGGCAGACACGGCGGCTTCAAACATCTTGACGGCGTCGGCCTCGACCAGTCCCTGCTTGGCCACGACCATGGTTTCACCGAGGTCTGAGAGAACGTCCGGCGACGGCCCGTCGATGCGCATCACCTGCCGGTAGGCATTGGCGGCGTCGGTGAAGCGGCCCAGCCGGGTGTAGATCGGGGCAAGCACAGCCCAGCCCCTGGCATCGTCAGGGTTGGCTTCCAGATGCTTTTCCACCGAGCGAACCATGGCAACCGTATCCTGGTTCTCGACAGCCTGTTCAAGCCTGGCCTCAAGCGGCTGGGAGGGCAGCTCGGGGCGGCCAACACTCAGATAAATGCCCATGGCGACAGCAGGCACCGCAAGGATGGTGCCGATGCTGAGCCAGGCAGGCACCGGGCGATCCTCGCTGCGGTCGGCGGCAATGGCAGCCTCTGCGGCAAGTATGCGCCGGGAAATCTCGTTGCGGGCCGCATCGGCATCAACCTTGCCGATCAAGCCCGCTTCGGCATCCCGTTCAAGCTCGGCCAGCTGGTCTCGATAAACGGCAAGGTCAAACGCACCCCGCGCGGCGGCCGCCCCGCCGCGAGACCTCAAAGGCGCCATCAGCACCAGAATGACAACCGCCGTCATTACGGCGAACACGATCCAAAGCCACATGGTAATCACTTAGCAACCGGCAAACCGGAATTTCAACTTACGATATGGACAACTTATTGTGTCACGGCGAGCTTACCAGTGTTGCGGTGTCGCAGTTTGGGGGGTGAATGTCGCAAACCTTTGGTGGCTTTGCCAGCGGTTTGATAGATTGGCCACCGGTTAACTGGGCTCACCGCAAGGTGAGAGCCCATAGGACGCGATGATGAAACGCTACTCGATATTTTCGCTGGCCCGGAATGCGCTCAACTACCACAAGGACTGGGAGCGCGTCTGGCGCAGCCCCGATCCGAAGCAGGAATACGACGTGGTGATCGTCGGCGCGGGCGGCCACGGGCTGGCCACGGCCTATTACCTGGCCAAGGAACACAAGATCACCAACATGGCAGTGATCGAGAAAGGCTGGCTTGGTGGCGGCAATACCGGCCGCAACACCACCATTATCCGGTCGAACTACCTGCAGGACCCGTCCATCGCGATCTATGAGCTGTCGCGCTCGCTGTATGAGACGCTGTCCCAGGACCTCAACTACAACCTGATGTTCTCGCCACGCGGTGTGCTGATGCTGTGCCAGACCGAGCACGAACTGCGCGCCTTCAAGCGCACCGCTCACGCCAACCGGCTGGCGGGCCTCGACTGCCGCATGGTAGATGCAGCTGAAGTCAAGCGCATCGTGCCGATCATCAATGACTCGCCCGATGCCCGCTACCCGATCCTCGGCGCCTACTATCAGCCGCGCGGCGGCACGGGCCGCCACGATGCGCTGGCCTGGGGCTATGCGCGCGCCATCGATTCGATGGGCGTCGACGTGATCCAGAAATGCGAAGTGACCGGCATGCTGCGCGACGGCGACCGCATCGCCGGGGTGGAAACGAC
>Ga0316195_10001211_pt1 | contig 11339 bp, 13 predicted proteins | sample Phised1_MG_FD_204937 | JGI IMG/M metagenome (GOLD analysis project Ga0316195, IMG submission 204937) | Coastal sediment microbial communities from Maine, United States - Phippsburg sediment 1 | ecosystem: Environmental > Aquatic > Marine > Coastal > Sediment | place: USA: Maine | collected... | reverse complement strand
TGCTGTTCGAGAAGCAGGTGGACGAAGACGCGGTGCTGGTGTGGTCGTCCGACCGCAACCTGCTGTTCATTCCGGATTGAGCCAGTGAGCTGGCGCCTTCGGCTCGGGGCCCTGTGGCTGGGGCTGGCGCTGGCGGGCGCTGCGCTGGCGCAGCGCGACAGCACGCACTTGCTGGTGTACTTCAGCAACGCCCGGCTGGCCACCGACCCTGCCGACTGCGCGGCGGTCTTCGCGCGTGACCGCGATGTGCCGCACACCGGCGCCGTCGCCACGGCGGCGCTGCAGCAGCTGTTCGCCGGGCCCACGCCGGCCGAGAAGGCGATGGGCTGGCGCTCGCCCTTCAGCGCGTCGACCGCCGGGCTGTTGAAGAGCGTGCGCGTGCGCGACGGCACGGCCTATGTCGATCTGCACGACCTGCGCGGCGAACTCGCCGGTGCCACCTCAAGCTGCGGTGCGGCCGAGTTCCAGTCGCAGGTGCAGCGTACGCTGCGCCAGTTTGCGTCGATCCAGCGCGTGGTCCTTGCCATCGATGGGCAGCCGCGCACCTTCTACGAGTGGATGAACGAAGACTGCGGCTCGGCCAATGGCCGTTGCAATGCAGCTGCGTTCGCAGCCCCTGGCAAGACCTCTGGAGCCCGACCATGATCGTCACCACCACCCCGCAGATCGAAGGCCGACGCATCACGCGCTATTTCGGTGTCGTCGCCGGCGAGGCCATCCTCGGCGCCAACCTGTTCAAGGACATGTTCGCGGGCATCCGCGACCTGGTCGGCGGACGTTCGGCCACCTACGAGCGTGAACTGCAGCGCGCCCGCGAGCTTGCGATGAAGGAGCTGCAGGAGCGTGCGCAGGAGCTCGGCGCCAACGCCGTGGTCGGTGTCGACCTTGACTACGAGGTGCTGGGGCAGGGCAACGGCATGCTGATGGTGTCGGCCAGCGGCACGGCGGTACGGGTCGAGGACTGATCAGCGCGGCGCCGTGCGCAGCGCGTCGCGCACGTCGCGCGCCGATTCGGCCAAAGGGCGGCAACGCAACCCTTGGGCGAGGGCTGCTGCGGCAAACACCGACGACAACCCGGCGTAGTGGCCCTGGCCCCACATCGGGAAGCGCGCGGCCGCGGCTTCGGGATCGTCCACCCGCCGCCAGCGAAGCGTCGTGCCGGGCGGGCCAACGGCGGCGACCAGCCCGTCGAGCAGGCCACCCCAGGTGAGGGGCGTGGGCGGGCCGGCGACATTGAAGCTGCCGCTCGTGCCGCGTTCGACGGCATCGATCGCGAAGGCCGCCAGATCGCGTGCGTCGATCACCTGGATCGGCTCGTCGCGCGGCTCGGGCGCATCGACCACGCCGCCGGCGGCAATGCGCCGCACCCACTCGGCAAAGCGCGGTGTCGGGTCGTGCGGGCCGATCACGTAGGTCGGCCGCAGGATCAACGGGTCGGTGTGCCGCGCGCGCAGCGCCGCCTCGCACAGCACCTTCAGCGCTCCGTAGCTGTCGGCGTCGATTGGCACCGCGGCCAGGTCCTTTCCGAGCAGGCGCGCCGTGTCGGCCAGCGCGGCGCTTTCGTCGCTGTGCGCTGCGACGTCATCGGCGTAGGCCGAGATCGACGAGACGAACACCATGCGCCCGCCACGATCACCCAGCGCTTCGGACAAGGCCTCGATCTCGCCGGGCCGGTAGCCGCAGATGTCGAGCGTCGCGTCCCAATGGCCACCGGCCAGCGCCGACAGGTCGCTGTTGCGATCGCCGATCAGGTGGCGCGCCCCGGTCAGCGCGTCGGTACCGGTGCGGCCGCGATGGAAGACGTCGACGTGGTGGCCACGGCGCAGCGCCTCTTCCACCATCGCCCGGCCGACGAAACGGGTCCCGCCGATGAACAGCAGATGCATCGTGCGAATGTAGGCGAAGCGCCGAGCCCTTGCGCGCGAGCCCGCCGGCGGCTGTGCCAGCATGCGGCCATGCCCAAGCGAGCTGCCGATCGCCGTGCCTTGACGCTGAGCCTGCTGCTGTGGCCGCTGGCCCCGGCGCTGTCGGCGCCGCCGCTGCCACAACGCAACCTGGCGGTGGAGCTGCGTGTCGTCGAGTCCGGGCACATGGCCGGGCAGGGCGGGCAGGTGAGCCTGAGCAGCCGAGGGCGCGGCGAGGTCGCCGGAGCGGTGACGCTCAGCGCCGGCGCGCGGCAGCAGAGCCTCGATGCACAGCAGCGGGTGCTGGTGCTCAACGGTGCGCGCGCTACCTTGCGCCTGTCGCAAGGGGTGCTGGTCGACGACACCGAGGTGGCATGGACACCCTGGGGGCCCGCTGCCGCCGTGCGCAGCCAATGGGTCGAGCTGGTCAACGGCATCGACGTTGCGCCGCGCTGGCCCGGCGGCGACGCGCCGGTGACGGTGGAGCTGTCCGCGCAGCGTGCGGGCGGCGGCGTGGCGGGCACGATGCGGCAATCCGGCACGCCAGCGCAGTGGACGCTGCTGAGCACGGTGCAAGTGCCGCTGGGCGAATGGCTCGACGTGGCGCAGGTCGGCGAGCGCCAGTCCCACGCGGCCGCTGGCGGCTTTGGCGCGGCCACGGCGTCGCGCCAGCGCAGCCTGCAGTTGCGCGTCAGCCTGCCCTGAGCCCGTGGCCGGCCGCAGGCCGGTCTCTCGTCAGCGACCGTCGGCCGGCAGCGGCCACAGCGCGAAGTAGCGCAAGGGCTGTTTCATGCGCCCGGCCTGCTCCAGCGCGGCGTCGCCCAGGCCCCAAAAGTAGTCGGCCCGCACCGCGCCGGTGATGGCGCTGCCGGTGTCCTGTGCCAGCACGAGCCGTTGCAGCGGCCGTGCCGACAGCGGCTCGGTGGTATCCAGCCACAACAGGGTGCCGTAGGGCACGCTCAGCGGATCGACTGCGACCGAGCGTTGCGGCGTCAGCGGCACGCCCTGCGCGCCGCGCGGGCCGACTCCGGGGTCGGGCAACGGCTCTTCACGGAAGAACACCACCCGCGGGTTGGCCCACAGCAACTGCTGCACGCGTTGCGGGTTGCGCCGTGCCCAGTCCTTGATGGCCGGCCAGTTGGCACCGTCGGCCTTCAGCTCGCCTCGATCGATGAGCCAGCGGCCCACCGACAGATAGGGCTGGTCGTTGGTGCCGGCATAGGCCACACGCACGGTGCGCGGGCTTGCGCCAGTGCCGTCGCTCAGCCGCAGCCGGCCGGAGCCCTGGATCTGCAGCAAGAGCATGTCCAGCGGGTCGGCGAGGTACGCGATCTCGCGGCCCTGCAACGAGGCTTTCGCGGCCGGCACGGTGTCGAGCTGCTGACGCGTCCAGTACGGCTTGCGGCTGCCCAGGTCGGTCGGCGGCGCATGCAGCGGTACGACGAAGGCGCCGCGCCGCATGCGGCTGGCCTCGACCTGCGGCTCGAAGTAGCCGGTGATCAGGCCGTCGGCCACGCCGTCCAGGCTCTCGATACGGTAGGGTTGCAGCCGCTGTTTCAGCCAGGCGTGCGTGGCGGCGTCGTCGCCGGGCGTGGCCAGCAGCGCGTCGGCGCACAGCGCCGACCAGCCCGGGGCCGGGCGCTCGCAGCTGCGCAGCAGCGCCGGCCAGGCCTCCGCCACGCGATCGCTGCCCCAACCCGGCAACTGATCCCAACCGACCGCGACCCATTGGCTGCGCGCTCGCTGCAGCCGTGCCGGCGCCGCCGACGGCTCGCGCGGCGCGCTGCCGACCTGTCCCGGCGTGCGCGCCGACGTCGCGGGCTGCGCTGCAGGCTCGTCGGTCGGGCGGACCGCGCACGCCACCAGCATGCCTAGAATCGCTGCGCCGAACGCGGCCATGGCGCCGCGCATACACCGGGAAGGCGACATGCTCTTGCTGCTGCTGGAGGCCCTGGCGGCGCTGGGGCTGCTGATCCTTATCGTCTGGTGGGTCATGTTCGCCGGCCGGCGCAAGGGCGAGCGTGACGATCGCGACCCACCGGGCTGACGACTCAATGCAGCGCGCTGGCCTTTGCCAGCGTGAAGGCTGGCACCGGGGCATCGAAGCGCTGCGCGTCCTCGGTCATGCAGAAGAAGGTGCCCTGCATCGTGCCTTGCGGCGTGGCCAGTTGCGTCCAGCTGGTGTATTCGAACGATTCGCCGGGCTTGAGCAGCGGCTGGTGCCCGACCACCGCCAGGCCGCGCACCTCGTCGACATGGCCGGTGGCATCGGTGATGACCCAGTGCCGCGCCACCAGCTGCGCTGCCACGCCGCCGTCGTTGGTGATGGTGACGGTGTACGAGAAGGCGAAGGGCCCATCGGGCAGCTGCGACTGTTCGGGCAGGTAGGCCGTCCTGACACTGCAGCTGAAGCGCGGTGCTTTCATGAAACGGCATTGTAGGCAGCGCCCTAGAATGAAACGTCAACCCACCGGCCAAGGCCATGAGCGCTTATCGCATCGCCCCCAGCATCCTGTCGGCCGACTTCGCGCGGCTCGGCGACGAGGTGCGCGCCGTCATCGACGCCGGCGCCGACTGGATCCACTTCGACGTGATGGACAACCACTACGTCCCGAATCTCACTTTCGGCCCGATGGTCTGTCAGGCCTTGCGCAAGCACGCGGTCAAGGCCGACGGCACGAAGGTGCCGATCGACGTGCACCTGATGGTCCAGCCGGTGGACGCGCTGGCGCAGGCCTTCGCCGACGCTGGTGCCGACCTGATCAGCTTCCACCCCGACGCCAGCACGCATGTCGACCGCACGCTGCAGCTGATCCGTGCCGCCGGCGTCAAGGCGGGGCTGGTGTTCAACCCGGCGATGCCGATCGACGTGCTCGAGTGGACGCTGGACCAGCTCGACCTGGTGCTGATCATGAGCGTGAACCCCGGCTTTGGCGGGCAGGGCTTCATCGGCAGCGCGCTGCGCAAGGTCGAGCAGGTGCGCCGGTTGATCGAGGCCAGCGGTCGCGACATCCGCCTCGAGGTGGACGGCGGCATCAAGGTTGACAACATCCGCCGCGTCGCCGATGCCGGCGCCGACACCTTCGTCGCCGGCAGCGCGATATTCGGACAGAAGGACTACCGCGCCGTCATCGACGCGATGCGCAGGCAACTGGGCTGAGGCTGCGCACTCAGTGCGCCGCATGCGACGCGAAAAGCGGCGCGACGCCGGTCGCGTCGAACAGCGGCTGCAGTTGCGAACGTGCATCTTCCGACAACGCCGCGTGCTGCGAACGCAGCCAGTCCAGGCACTTGGACTGGTATGGGAAGGCCTGCTGCTGCCAGGGCTGGTCGTCGACGGTGGCCTGGAAATCCGCCGCGCCGGCGTGCACGGCCTGGGCGTTGGCCAGCAGCAGCGGCAGATAGAGCCGGCTGAACTCCTGCAGCAACTCGTGCACCGTGCCGGGCAATTGCGCGACACCCAGCCAGTCGTCGTCGATGGGCTCCAGGCCGCTCAGGTCCTCCAGGCTGTGCACCCAGGCGACCACCCGCGGCGCGAGGCTCGTCGTCAGCGCCATCGGCGTCGGGTCGAAACACGCCAGTTGCGTCAGCTGGCCGTACAGCGCGAAGTCGGCCGCGCCGGGCCGCTGGCCGAAAAGGAAGGGCAACGCTGCGAAGTGTCGCTCGAGGATCGTGATCAGGCGCTGATAACCGCGCTCGATGATCGGCGCGGTCTGCGCGTTGGAGCCGACATAACGCAGCCGGCCGATCTGGCGCTGGCTGAAATCGGCGCCCATTGCAGCAAGGGTCTCGTCATCCACCGGACCACCGAACCAATTAGGCAGCACACGCGAGGACTTCTGGATGTCGGCGGTGTGGTGCCAGCGATAGTGGAACATCGCCTTGGTCAGCCACTCGTCACCGAAGTCCTCGATCAGCGCGTCGAGCATCGCCAGTGCCGGGTCTGCGGGTAGCACCTCTCGGCCGGCGTGCTCACGCTCCAGGCGGCGGATGATCGGTGTCGAATCGGTCACCGCGCGCAGCGTGCCGTCGGCATCGGGCAGATAGAAAGTGGGAAGCAGGCGCGGTCTCGGCGGTGCCACGCCGGCCATGCCCTGCCGGCCGGTGATCAGCCGGTAGGCGATGCGCCGGTAGCGCAGCAGCGCCAGCATCTTTCGCGTGTAGGGCGAGCCGGGTGATCCGTGCAGAGCGATGGCCGTGTTCATGCGGCGAAAGAATACGCTGCCCGAGGCCCGGTCTTTCGTGCCGGCCTGCGCTGCGGCAGCCGGCCTTCGCTCAGGTGTTCTTCGAGATCGAGATCGTCGGGAACTTCGACGAAAAGTCCTTCGCGCGCTGCGCGATCTTCACAGCGACCTGGCGGGCCACCGTCTTGTAGATGCCGGCGATCTCGCCATCCGGGTCGGCCACCACGCTCGGGCAGCCGCCGTCCGTCTGCTCGCGGATCGACAGGTTCAGCGGCAGCGCGCCGAGGTAGTCGACCTTGTACTCGCCGGCCATCTTCCTGCCACCATCGGCGCCGAAGATGTGTTCGCTGTGGCCGCAGTTCGGACACACGTAGATCGACATGTTCTCGACCAGCCCGAGGATCGGCACGCCGACCTTCTCGAACATCTTCAGCCCCTTCTTCGCGTCGAGCAGCGCGATGTCCTGCGGCGTGGTGACGATCACCGCCCCGGTCAGCGGCACCTTCTGGCACAGCGTGAGCTGGATGTCGCCGGTGCCCGGCGGCATGTCCACGATCAGGTAGTCCAACTCGCGCCAGTTGGTCTGGCGCAGCAACTGTTCGAGCGCCTGCGTGACCATCGGGCCGCGCCAGATCATCGGGTTGTCGGCATCGATCAGGAAGCCGATCGACATGACCTGCACGCCATAGTTCTCCATCGCCTCCATCGTCTTGCCGTCGCTGCTCTCTGGGCGGCCGTGGATGCCCATCATCATCGGTTGGCTGGGGCCGTAGATGTCGGCATCGAGGATGCCCACACTGGCACCTTCGGCGGCCAGCGCCAGCGCCAGGTTGACCGCGGTGGTGCTCTTGCCGACGCCGCCCTTGCCCGAGGCCACGGCGACGATGTTCTTCACGTTGGGCAGCAGCTGCACGCCGCGCTGCACCGCATGGGCTGTGATCTTCGCGCTGAGGTTGATGCTGACGTTGTCGACACCGGCCACGCTGCGGGCCGCGGCGATCAAAGCCTTGCGCAGCACCGGCATCTGGCTCTTGGCGGGGTAGCCGAGCTCGACGTCGAAGGCGACGTCGCCGCCTTCGACCTTCAGGTTCTTCAGCAGCTTCGTAGAGACCAGATCCTTGCCGGTGTTCGGGTCGATGACGGTCTTGAGTGCGTCGAGCAGGGCGGATTCGGTGGGAGGCATGGCTCTAGTAGGCTGGCAGCAAGGACCGCCAGTCTAGTCCAGCCCCCGCCCTGGAACACGGTCGTGTGCGCTGCCCGCCCGCAAGGCACGAGCGCCGGGCCGCTGGCGGTATGCCAGCGCATGCGGCTGACCTGCGGCGGGTTGTCGCCCGCGAAGCCGTAGAAGCGCATCGACTCAAGCACCTGCACGTTGTCGCCGAAACGCTTGAGCAAGGTCCAGCGCCAGTCGCTGCGCACGAAAGCATCCCCGATGACCTCGATGCGCCGGGGCGCCTGCATACCGGCTGAGGTCCGCTTGTAGGCTCCCGGTCGTTGTGGCCCCCTGACCAAATGCCGCAAACGTAACCTGTGTGTCGGCCCGCCGCATCATCAAGCTGGCGGACGCGGCGCCGCGGCCGCCCGCGGCCCCGCGGGGCTGTCCAGGTCGCATTGCGCCGTCGCAGTGCGACTTGTCCGGGCCGCTGCCGGTGCAACGCCTTGCGGGCGCTGCCTGTGGCATCATGATGCGTTTCAACCTGATGCCTCGATGCCATGCGCACTACCGTGACCCTCGACCCCGACGTGCAGCGCCTGCTCGAAGAGGCCCAGTCGCGTGGCCGGCGTCCGTTCAAGCAGGTGCTCAACGACGCCGTCCGCGCCGGTCTGGGCCAACCCGCCACGCGCGCACCGTCCTTCAAGCAGCCGGTCTTCCCGCTGGGTCGGGCCAAGGTCGACCTGACGAAGGCCGGCGCCCTGGCCGCCGACATGGAGGACGCGGCCGCGCTCGCCGAGGCGCCCCCCGCCGCAAGACGCCGATGAGGACGCCCGATGTCAACGTGCTGCTCTACGCGGTCAACGCGGACAGCCCGCAACACGCCGTGGCCCGTGCCTGGGTCGAGGCTTCGTTCGCGCGCAGGCAGGGCATCGCCTTCACCTGGCCCGCGCTGCTGGGCTTCCTGCGGCTGTCCACGCGCAGCGCCATCTTCGTGCGACCACTGGGCATCGAAGCGGCGCTGGGTGTCGTCGATGCCTGGTTGCAGCACCCCGCGGCGCGGGTCATCGCACCGACTGAACGCCATGCTGGTGTGCTGTCCAGCCTGCTGCTGGGCGCGGGCCGCGGCGGCAACCTCGTCAGCGACGCACATCTCGCCGCACTGGCCATCGAACATGGCGCGGAGCTGGGTACCTTCGATCGAGGCTTCGAAGAGTTTGCCGGCTTGCGCGTCTCGCTTCTGAAGTAATCACCCCATGACCCGCAAACTCTTCGTCACCACCGCGCTGCCTTACGCCAACGCACCGTTCCACGTCGGGCACATGATGGAGTACATCCAGGCCGACATCTGGGTGCGCTTCCAGCGGCTGACGGGCGCGGAAGTGAACTTCGTCTGCGCCGACGACGCGCATGGCGCGCCAATCATGATCGCCGCCGAGAAGGCCGGCAAGACGCCGCAGGCCTTCGTCGCCGAGATCGCCGCTGGGCGCAAGGCCTTCCTCGACGGCTTCCACATCGAGTTCGACAACTGGCATAGCACCGACGCGCCGGAGAACCATGCGCTGGCGCAGGACATCTACCGCGCGCTGCGCGCCGGGGACCTGATCGCCACGCGCACTATCGAGCAGTTCTTCGATCCGGTGAAGGCCATGTTCCTGCCCGACCGCTACATCAAGGGCGAATGCCCGAAGTGCGGCACCAAGGACCAGTACGGCGACAACTGCGAGAACTGCGGCGCAGTCTATGCCCCCACCGAGCTGAAGAACCCGTATTCGGCGCTCAGCGGCGCCACGCCCGAGCTGCGCAGTAGCGAGCACTTCTTCTTCAAGCTGTCCGACCCGCGCTGCGTCGCCTTCCTCGAAGCCTGGACGCAGGACGGCAAGCTGCAACCGGAAGTGGCCAACAAGGTCAAGGAATGGTTCGTCAAGGCCGACGACGGCCGGGGCGGCCTGGCCGACTGGGACATCAGCCGCGATGCGCCGTACTTCGGCATTCAGATCCCTGACGCGCCAGGCAAGTACTTCTACGTCTGGCTCGATGCGCCGGTGGGCTACCTGGCGTCGCTGAAGCATCTGCTCGACCGGCGCGGTGTGGATTTCGATGCTTACCTGGCGGATCCGCAGCTGGAGCAGATCCACTTCATCGGCAAGGACATCGTCACCTTCCACACGCTGTTCTGGCCGGCGATGTTGAAGTTCAGCGGCCGCAAGGTGCCCGACCGCATCTTCGTGCACGGCTTCATCACCGTAAGCGGCGAGAAGATGAGCAAGAGCCGTGGCACAGGGATCAGTCCGCTGCGCTACCTGGAGCTGGGCCTGAATCCCGAATGGCTGCGCTACTACATTGCCGCCAAGCTCAACGGCCGTGTCGAGGACATCGACTTCAACGCCGAGGACTTCGTCGCGCGCATCAACTCCGACCTGGTGGGCAAGTACATCAACATCGCCAGCCGCGCCGCCGGCTTCCTGAACAAGCGCTTCGGCGGCAACCTCTCGGCCGACACCGGCGTCGAGGGCCGCGCGCTGCTCGACGCGTTGCGTGAGCATCGCAGCACCGTCGAGCAGCTGTACGAGGAGCGCGAGTTCGGCAAGGTGCTGCGCGAGATCATGGCGCTGGCCGACCGTGTCAATGCCTACGTGGACCAGCACAAGCCTTGGGAACTGGCCAAGCAGCCCGGACAGGATGCGGTGCTGCACGACGTGTGCAGCGTGTGCATCGAGGCCTTCCGCGTATTGACGATCTACCTGAAGCCGGTGCTGCCGGCGCTCAGCCGCCAAGTGGAAGCCTTCCTGCGCGTCGAGCCGCTGGTCTTCGCCGACGCGGCGCGCGCCATCGGCGGCCATCGCATTGGCGAGTACCGACACCTGATGCAGCGCATCGATCCGAAGGCGATGGACGCGCTGTTCGAGCCGTCGCAGGCTGCGGCCGTGCTGCCGGGCGGCGAGTCGCTGGCACCCACGATCGGCATCGAAGATTTCGCCAGGGTCGACCTGCGCATCGCCAGGATCGTGGCTGCGCAGCGGGTCGAAGGCAGCACCAAGCTGCTGCAGCTGACGCTGGATCTCGGCGAAGGCCACCTGCGCAACGTCTTCAGCGGCATCCAGTCGGCCTACGCGCCCGAAGACCTGGCCGGCAAGCTGACCGTGGTCGTGGCCAACCTGGCGCCGCGCAAGATGAAGTTCGGCGTCAGCGAAGGCATGGTGCTGGCCGCCAGCCATGCCGACGAGAAGGCCCACCCGGGGCTGTACGTGCTGGAGCCCTGGCCCGGCGCGGAGCCGGGGCTGCGGGTGCGCTGAACGCGTTCTGTCCGACGAGCACCTGAGCCGCGCGGTGGCACAGATGGTGCTGGGCAGACTGCGGGCGCGGCGCGGTGACGCCGGGGACTGGGAGATGCTGGATGCGGCGCTGCAGGCCGCACAGGCCGCGGGCTATCTCGAGCTGCTGGCGATGGTGCATGCCGCCCCTTGCCGAGGCCGCGTGGCTGCGCGGCGAGCTCGGCAGGTGTGCCGAGGAGGCACGCGCGGTCTGCGACACCGCCGAGCGGTGCCGATATCCGTGGTCCACGGGGAACTCGCCGGGTGGCGCCACGTCGCGGGCGATACGTTTGAGCTGCCCGATGTCGTCGCCACACCCTATGCTTCGATGATCGCCGGGCGCTGGCAGGAGGCGGCCGACGCCTGGCGCGAGCGCCGCAGCCCGTTCGAGCAGGCCCTGGCACTGATGCACTCACATGGCGCTGCGGCGCCGCAAGCGCAGCGCGAGGCGATAGAGATTCTCGAAGGCCTGGGCGCCACTTCTGCGGCGAAGGCCCTGCGGCGCCGCTTGCGGGAGGCCGGCGTGCGCGGACTGCCGCGTGGGCCGCGGCCGGCCACCCGCGCCAACGCCTTCGGTCTGACCCGACGCGAACAGCAGGTGCTGGTTCTGCTGTGCGAGGCCCTGCGCAATGCCGAGATCGCTGCACGGCTGCACCGCTCGGTGCGCATCGTCGATCAACACTTGGAGGAGCCGCTGGCCAAGCTCGGCGTCGACTCGCGCCTCGCTGCCGCGCAGTCTGCTGCACGCGCGGGTCTGCTGTCGCGCGCGCAATCTGGGCAAGCG
>Ga0316195_10001210_pt1 | contig 11341 bp, 8 predicted proteins | sample Phised1_MG_FD_204937 | JGI IMG/M metagenome (GOLD analysis project Ga0316195, IMG submission 204937) | Coastal sediment microbial communities from Maine, United States - Phippsburg sediment 1 | ecosystem: Environmental > Aquatic > Marine > Coastal > Sediment | place: USA: Maine | collected... | reverse complement strand
GGGCTCGGCGGCGGCCGAGGCCGCCGCCGCGTCCAGCGCCTCGGCCAGCCCCGGCGGCGGTGCGTCCAGGAACCGGGCCGCGTTGGCGTTGCCCTGCAGCACCTGCCGGTCTTCGCCGTCGAGCAAGGCAATGGCCAGAGGCGCGGTCTCGATCACCCGCTTCAGCGAGGCCTGGGCCTGCGCGATGCTGACCTCGGCGCGGCGCCGTCCGTCGATGTCCAGCAGCGCAAACGTCAGCTGCCGCCCACTGCCCTCGCGCGGTGTGACCACGGCGTTGCCGGCGACCCAGAATTCGCGCCCGTCTCGGCCGCGCAGCCGGCACTCGAAGGTCTCCGCCTGCCCCTCGGTCAAGCGGTCCAGCCAGTCGGTGCGGCGCAAAGGATGGCCCGCTTCGGACGTCGCCACGATACCGATCGGCTCGGCGACGAAGTCCGCCAGCTCGCCGCCGAACATGCGGCGCGCCGACCGGTTCATCCACTCGATGACACCGTCCTCGACGGTCACGATGCCGACCAGCACCGAGTCGAGGATCGACCTTGTCCGCAAGGCCTGCTGCTGCAGCGACTCGCGTGCGCGATGGCGCTCGTCGACATCGACGAAGGAGCAGACCGCACCCTCCTCGGGCCGCTCGGCGTCCACCGGGCGGGCACCCACCTGGACCCAGACCATGCGGCCGTCGCGGCGGCGCAGACGCCGCTCGCCGACGAATCGGCCGTCCCGGCGCAGGCCGGCGTAGAGCACCTGCTCGAAGTCCACGCACTCGCGGGCGCTGCTGTACAGCTCGGCCGCGTCCAGGGCGGTCAGCTCGGGCGCGGAGTAGCCTGTCAGGGCCGCCATGGCCTGGTTCGCGCGCTCGAAGCGGGCGCCGCGCTGGTAGACGATGCCCACCTCCGACAGGCTGAACATCAGCTCGCGATCGCGCAGCAGACTCTGCAGTTCGGCCTGCTGGGTCTTCAGCCGCGTGATGTCGGTCAGCACCGCCACCGCCTCCGGCTCGCTGGCTTCCGAGGCGGCCGGACGCAGCTGCAGCGTGTACCAGTGCGACCCGTCGCGGCCCCCGTCGTAGGCCAGCTCGGCCTCGAATTCCAGCCCCGCGGTCAACGCCGCAGTGGCGTCGCGCGCCACGCTGCGGCCTTGCACACCGAGTGCGAACATTTCCTCCAGCGTGGCCCCCGCCCCGGTACCTGCGGCGACACCCAGCATGCGCTCGAAGCGGCGGTTGCAGCGCACCAGCACGGTCCCGCGCAGGTAGGCCACGCCCGCGGTGGAACCATCCATGATGGTCGACAGCTCGCGCAGCAGCTGCTCGTTGCGCCGCTGGGCGCGTTCGCGGTCGGTCACGTCCAGCGTGACGACCGCCGTCGCGCGGCGGCCGCCGCCCAGGGCACCGGGCTCGACCCGCGTCAGCAGCCAGCGCTGGCCCAGCTCCGGATGCCGCACGGCGTAGCGCACTTCGGCGCGCTCGCCGGCCCGCAGCGCCGACTGCAGCCGCTCGTAGTCGGCCAGCGACCCGGGCTCGACCATCTCGCGCGCGATGCCCTGCAACACCGAGGGCCCGGCCGCCTGGCCATCGGACCGCTCCGGCAGCGGAGCGCGCAGCCAGCCGCGATCACTGTCGTAGGTCGCCACGCCGATGCCCGCGGTATCCATCAGTGCCCCGATCTCCAGCTTGGCGAGGTCGCGCTCTTCCTCGGCACTGTGGTCCTGCACCACCGCCATGTAGCGACGCTGCCCGGTCTCGGTGGCAAAGGCCGACAGGCGCGCCGAAAGGCGCCGCTGCGCGCCGCCAGGCAAGGCCAGGAGCACATGCCGCTCCAGCGGCTGCGCCGCCGGCTGCAGCGCCGCCAGCGGTCGGCCATCCTGCCAGCCCAGCAGCGACTGCAGGTCCGCATCCGCTTCCGCCAGGTCGACCGGTGCGCGCCCGACCAAAGCCTCGAAGGCCCGGTTGGACCGCACGATCAGGCCGCTGGCGTCGAACACGAGCATGCCCGAGGGGCTGAGGTCGAACCACTCGGCCAGCTCGTTGAGAGAGCGGTCGGCCTGGGCACGGGCGACATGCTCGGCCGTGGTGTCCTGAAGGACCGACACGATGCCGGCCTTGCCCATCGGCGTGTAGGTGGCACGGTGCCAGCGCTCGCGGCCCTGGGCGTCGAGCAAGCGCCGGTCGGTCAGCGAAACCGCGCCTTCTGCCAGCGCCTGCTTCAGCAGCGCCAGGGCCTCGCGCTCGGCCGGCTGGTCCTCCGGCGGCTGCAGTGAGATCAATTCGACGCCCGGGAGGTCGCCGCGCGAAAAGCCGCTGAACTGCGCAAACGCCTCGTTGGCGTCAACGATGACGAAATGCGGGTCCAGCCACAGGGCCGGGTACGGCAAGGTCCAGAGCAGCTGCAGCATCTCCTTGCCGCCGGCAGGCAGCGGCGCGTTGCCGGGCCGCCCGGCACGTACGAGGCGGCGCGCCGCGTTCAGTCCAGCTCCCGGGCCGCCGCCAGGGCGCGCAGCAGTGCCGCGTTGATCTCGCCCAGGCCGATGAAGCAGGCGTCGGCGGCCTCGCTGATGTCGGCGCGAGAGCCGGATTCGAGCGCCCGCGTCAGGGCCATGTAGGGCTGGAACGGGCCGGCACCGTCGACCAGCGCCTGCTGCACACGCTCCGGCACGGGCACGCTCTTGAACAGTTGCGCGAAAGGCTGGCCCAGCAGGACGTCGAGCAGCGAGAACACGCCGCAGATGAACATCTCGCCGCGCATCTCGGCGTCGGAGCTGGTGCGAACCAGTTCCTCCATCAGCAGCCCGCGCCGCACCGAGGCCTGCATGACCGGCTTCATGGCCTTGTCCTTGCTGGACGAGGCCAACAGCAGCGCCAGCCAGCGCTTGAGCTTCTTGTAGCCCAGCATCATCAATGCGTGCCGGAACGACGAGATTTCCACGGCCAGCCCAAAGGCGGCCGAGTTCAGGTAGCGGATCAGGCGGAACGCCAGCTGCGGGTCGTTCCTGAGCACGGCTTCCAGGCGGTCGACCGGCTCCTCGCGCTCGACGCGCTGCATCAGGGCCATCACCGTTTGCAGGTCGGGCCCACCGCTCTTGGCCGATGACTTCTGCAACTCGTCGTCCAGCGGCCACCCCAGCACCGCGACCGCGCCACGGTCGAACGCCGCCTGAACCTCGGCGCGTGATCGAATGCCGTCCTGGATGTGCGTGATGGTGCGCACCACCCCCTTGGGTGCAGGGCTGTTGCCGCGACGATCCTCGCCGACGTCGATCAGCGAGTGCCGGAAGCAGGGCAGCAACTCTCGCGGCAGCTCGCTCACGGGACGCCCCTTGATGACGAGCGCACTGCCGGCGGCATGCAACGCCTGCAGCGCCGGCGTGTGCGCCGGGTCGCAGGCCATGAAGGCGGGCACCTCGATCATGATGTGCGGTGGCGGCGTGATCGCCAGCATCGCGCGCAACCAGGGTTCGCTGGCGATGTTCAACGACAGCGGCGTGGCCTTGCTCGGCGCCGCCGAGGGCACCGGCACCGCCGCCGCTGGCGATGTCGTTCCGTCGTCACCGACGGACCGAAGCGTGAGCTGGATCTCGTCGTCGCTCGCAGGCGGCGCGGGCCAGACCGCCAGCAGCCGCTGCAACAGTGCCGGCGCGTCGGGCTCGGCATCTCGCCGGTCGGGAAACACGGTCAGGCGGGTGGCCACGACGTCGTGATCGCGGTTGATCACGGCGGTGTGACCCAGAACGACGTGGCCCAGGATGGAATCTTCTTGCATGGGAGGTGGGGGCCGCCGGCGCGGCCAGGACTTCAGCCCTTGATGTAGTCGAACAGCGACATGCGCTGCACCATGGCATAGGTCTGCATGGCAGCATCGTAGCCGGTTTGCTTGGACTGGAACGACGACACCGCCTGCACCATGTCCAGATCCTCGGCCGCAGAGCGCTCGGTCTGGGCGGAAAGCGCCTGCTGCGACAGGCGCACCTCGACCGCGTCACCGCGGTTCAGCAGTTCCCCGACCCGGGCACGATGCGATCGCAGGTTGCCGGCCACGGCGTCGATGTCCCGCAGGCCGTCCTTGACCGACTGTGAAATCTCGTCGGCGCTGCGGCCCGGGGTGTCCAGTTCGTTGGCCACGCGGTCGAGCACGTCGAACACCGACAGATCCGGCTGCCCGGTGGACGGGTTGACCGCCTGCAGCCAGCTGCTGCGGCCGTCCAGCGCCAGCGGCATGGCTTCCTGCATCGCGGCCTGGCTCTCGCCCGCGGTGCCCCGGAACTGGACGCCTCCCGTTGCGTCCAGGAACGGCGTCTGCTGTGCACCCTGACCGCCGAAGAGGTAGTTGCCGGCACCGTCGCCGCGGTTGGCCACGCCGAGCAACTGGGTGCGCAGGCCGCGGATCGCCACCGCCAGGCTCTTGCGCTCGGCGTCGCTGTAGGTCGCATCCCCCGCGGCCACCATGTGCTCGCGGGCCTGCTGCAGCAGCTCCTCGGCATCGCCCAGCGCGGACTCGGCCTGGGTCATCGCGTTGCGGCTGGCTTCCAGCGCGCGCTGGTCGGATGCCGACCGCATCTGCGTGGCCAGGGCGCGCTCGGCCCGCGCCGCGGCCGCCGGGTCGTCGCTGCCGCGCGCCACCCGCTTGCCGCTGGTGAGCTGCTCCTGCATGTTCATGAGTTCGATCTGGCGCTTCTGCAGCGTCGACAACCCGCGTTCAAAGACGTTCTGAGTGGAAACTCGCATGGTTCAGTCCGATGTGGTGTCCGCCGGTCAGCCGGCAGCGGTCTGCAGCAGGGTCTCGAAGATCGATTGCGCCACCTGCAGGACCTTGGCCGCGGCCTGGTAGCTCTGCTGGTACTCGATCAGCTTGGCCGCCTCTTCGTCGAGGTTCACGCCGGCGTCGGAGGAGCGACGCTGTTCGGCCCCCACCGCCATCGCGGTCGAGATGTTGTTGATCGCCTGCGCTCCCTGCACGCGCACGCCGATGTCGGCCATCGCCGCGGCGTAGGCGTCGGTGCTGGTGGCGCCGCCGGTCAGGCTGCCGTCGGCCTGGCGCGTTAGGCCCACCAGGCGCTGGTCACGCAGCGCAGCCAGCGCGAGTGCATTGCCGTTGTTGCTGGCCGGGTTCGTCGTCCGCTCCACGGTCAGGGTGTCGCCGGCCTGTGGCACGCCGGACAACTGAAGTTCGAAGCCGTTGATCTGAGGATCCGGGTCGCTGGGCAGGGGTTTCCCGGGCACCCAGGTGCCGGTGCCGCTGGCGACCAGCGCATTCGTGTCTCGGTCGCGCAGCTCCCAGGCGTAGGCGCCACTGTCGTTGGTGAACGTGATGGACGCGGTGTTCTGCGGGTCGACGGTGTTGCTGGTGATCGTCAGCGACGCGATCGCCGCACTGCCGGTGTTGGACGCGCCGACGGTGCCCGTCAGCGGTGACGCCGCGGCGACGTCGCGCGGGTCGCGCAGCAAGGTGCGCAACTGGGCGCCGGCCCGATTCACCGGCTGCAGCAGGAACTTGTCGCCCGGCGACGGCGCCGGGTTGCCGATGTCGATGCGGAAGCCGTCCACCTCGCCGCCGCTGGGCACGCTGCGCACCAGGCCATCGGACAGGCGGGTCACCTGCCACAGGCCCGGCGTACCGCTGGGGTCGGCCGCCATCTCGTACTCGCTGGCCTGCAGCTCCGCGGGGTGGACCGTGGTCAGCGTCACTTCGCTCAGGAAGCGGCCGCTGGCGTCCTTGGCATTGGCAGACAGCGGCAGCGCGCGAGGCGCGCCGATCGAGAACACGTCCTTCGACGGCACCGAGCCGGCTGGCTCGTACAGGTTGACGCCCAGCCGCTGCTGGGCGTTCACCGCCCCGGCCACGGCTGCCGCCATCTGGCCCAGCAGCAGCTGCGCGTCGACGAGGTCGTGGTTCTGGAACTTCAGCAGGCCGGCGATGCGCCCGCCGCCGACCGCCGTTTCGTCCAGCCGCAGCGGCTTGCCGTTGTCCATGATGGCGATGGCAGCGCGCGACGGGTCGCCCGGGCTGTCCACCACCGCCAGTGGCTGGGCTTGGTTGCCCAGCACCAGCCGCTGGCCGCCGCCCGCGAACACGCCCAAAGTGCCGTCGTCGGCGGCCACGGTGGTGATCGAGATGTGCTCCGACAGGTCCGCCAGCAACTGGTCACGCTGGTCCAGCAGGTCGTTCGGCGGCTGCCCCAGCCCGCGCACGGCGGCGATCTGCTGGTTCACGTTGGCAATGTTCTTCGTCAGTTCGTTGACCGACGCCACCGTGGTCTTGAGATCCTCGCGCAGCAGGCCCTGCATGGTGTCGATGCGGCCACCGGCGTCGGCAAAGCGGGCCGCCATTTCCTGTGCACGCGCCAGCACCACCTGGCGACTGGCGGTGTCGCCGGGCCGGCTGGCCAGGTCGCTCATCGCGTTCAGGAACTGCAGCGCCGAATAGCCCACGCCCTGCTCGCCGGTCTGGAACACGGTTTCCAGTTGCTGCAGCTGCGCCAGGCGGGCGTCGTCCATGTTCGCCAGCGACGCGGTGGCCAGGGCCTCGCGCGTGAGGAAGGCGTTGTGCGACCGGGTCACGGTCTCGACGTCAGAGCCCTTGCCGAAGTAGCCCGCCCCGCTGAACTGCCCCTGTGCGGTGGCCAGCTCCACCCGCTGGCGTGAGTAGCCGATCACGCCGGCGTTGGCGATGTTGTGTCCGGTGACCTGCAGCGCGGCGTAGTTGGCCGCCATGGCGCGCATGCCCAGGGTCATCAGTGGAGACGCGCCCATGCCGGCTTACCCCTGCGTGCGCTGCAGTCGCAGCGTGGTGTTGATGACGCGCGTCAGCTTGTCTGCATAGGCCGGGTCGGTGGCGTAGCCGGCGCGCTGCAGGCCCTGCGCGAACGCCTGCGGCGTTTCGGCCTCGACCACGGCCTGGTAGCGCGGGTTGTTCTTCATCAGCCGGGCGTAGTCGGCAAAGGATTCGGCATAGCTGGCGTAGGCGCGGAACCTGGCCGTGACCTTGCGCGCCTGGCCGTCGACGTACTCCGTGGTGGTGATTTCGGCCACCGGCCCGTTCCAGCCGGCGCCGGCCTTGATGCCGAACAGGTTGTGAGACGGGGCGCCGTCGGCGTGGCGGATCTCGCGCCGGCCCCAGCCGGACTCGTGGGCCGCCTGCGCCACCATGAAGGCGGCCGGGATGCCCGTGGCGGCCTCCGCGGCCTGCGCAGCCCGGCTGTGCTGGTCGACGAACCCGGCGGCGCCGCGCTCGGGGATGCGCGCCGGCGTGTTCTCCGGTGTCCCCAGGGGCGCCGGGACCGGGTTGGCGCCCGTGGTGGCCGGGATCGGCCCGGGGCTCAGCCCCATCTGCCGCTGCAGCTGATTGGCGATCGCCTCCGACAGGCCGCCGCGCATGCCGGTGAGCTGGGTCGCGAACTGCTGGTCCAGCATGCCCTTGGCCATCTCGCCGCCGCTGCCGCCGTCCATCAGCCCACTGTCCATGGTGGTGGAGCGCATGCTCTTGACGAGTTCGTTCATGAACAGCGCCTCGAACTGGCGCGCCGCCTCGCGCACCACGGCCTGCGGGTCGCCCTTGGCGCGATAGCGCAGCGTGTCCAGCGCGCGCAGGTCCCCGGCCAGCGCGTTGGGGGCCGTGGCCGCAGGTGCCGTCATATCACCTCCAGCTCGGCGTTCAGTGCGCCCGCGGCCTCCATCGCCTGCAGGATCGCCAGCAGAGCCTGCGGCGTCGCGCCGAGCGCATTCAGCGCGTTCACCACGTCGCTCAGCTGGGTGACGGCGGGCATCTGCATCAGCGCACCCCCCTGCGCCGTGATGGCAATGTCCGAGCGCTGGGCCTGCACCGTCTGGCCATTCGAGAAAGGCCCCGGCTGGCTGGCCAAGGGCGTCGTGCTGATGGTGACCGACAGGCTGCCATGCGCCACCGCGCAGGCGCTCAGCGTCACGGCTTCGTTGATCACCACCGACCCGGTCCTCGGGTTGAGCACCACGCGCGCGGCCGGCTTGGGCAGCTGCAGCGGCAGGTTCTCGATCGACGCCAGGAACGCCACGCGCTCGTTCGCCGATTCCGGCACACGCACCTGCACGGTCCGACCGTCGATGGCTGCCGCGGTGCCGACGCCACGGGCCGTGTTGATGGCCTGCACCACGGCCTGCGCGGTGTTGAAGTCGACGGCACGCAGGTCGAGCTGGATGGTGTTGCCCTCGTGCAGCGGCGTGGGCACGCTGCGCTCGACGGTGGCGCCGCGCGGAATCCGGCCCGCCGACAGGTGGTTGATCACCACCTTGGAGCCGCCGGCCGCCGCCCCCGCGCCGCCGACGGCCAGGTTGCCCTGCGCCATCGCATAGACCTCGCCGTCGGCGCCGCGCAGCGGCGTCATGATCAGCGTGCCGCCGCGCAGGCTCTTGGCGCCTCCGAGCGAGGAGACGACGACGTCGATCTGCTGGCCCGGTTGCGCGAACGCAGGCAACTCGGCCGTGACCATCACCGCGGCGCTGTTCTTGCCCTTCGGCGTCACGCCTGCCGGCAGCGTCACACCCAGTGCCTGCAGCATCGAGGTCAGGCTCTGCGACGTGACATCGCTCTGTTCGCCGGTGCCGTCGAGCCCCACGATCAAGCCGTAGCCGACCAGCTGGTTGGGGCGCACGCCCTGCACCGTGGCCACTTCCTTGATGCGGGCAGCAGACGCCGGGTACGGCCACCAGAGAGCCGCGCTGGCGAGCATGATGGCCAGTCGCAGGGACCAGCGCAGGAGCAGTTCGGATTGCAGCATGGCAGCCTCAGATGGGCAGGAAGCTCAGGAACACGCGCGCCAGCCAGCCGATCATCTGCGCATCGGCCTGGGCCCCGCGGCCGCGCTGGTCGATGCGGACGTTGGCCACCTGGGTGCTGGACACCTCGTTGCCTGGGCGGATGTCGTGCGGGTCCACCTGGCCGGAGAAGCGCAGCACGTCGACGTTCTCGTTCACGCCGATCTGCTTCTCGCCGGTGACGATCAGGTGGCCGTTGGGCAGCACACGCGACACGGTTGCCGCGATGGTGCCGCTGAAGGTGTTGCTGGCCTCGGTGCTGCCCTTGCCTTCGAAGGTGTTCTTCGACTTGCCGGTGGCCGCGGCGCGTGCGAAGGAATTGGGGGCGATGCCGGGCAGAGCGCTGATCGACGCGTCCACGTTGCCGGTCTTGTCAACCTTGCTGGTCGCGCTCTGGGTGGCGTTGATGCGCTCCTCGATGCGGATCATCAGGGTGTCGCCCACGTGTCGGGCGCGGTAGTCCTCGAACATCGGGCGGTAGCTGGCGACCTGGTAGATGCCGCCTGTCGAGGCCACGGCGAGCGGCGCCGGCGGCGGCTCCACCGGCGTCGTGTCGGCCACTTCGGCACGCGGGAAGAAGGTGATGCAGCCGCCCAGCGAGAGCGACGCAACCCAGGCGATCCCCAGGCGCACCATCGCGCGGCCCGGGCTCACAGCTGGGCCAGACGCTGCAGCATCTGGTCGCTTGTCTGGATCGCCTTGGAGTTCAGTTCGTAGGCGCGCTGGGTCGCGATCATCGTCACCAGCTCCTCGACCACGTTGACGTTCGAGCCCTCCACCATGCCCTGCTGCAGCGCGCCCAGCCCGTTGCTGTCGGGTGCGCTGACGCTGGGCGCGCCCGAGGAGGCGGTCTCGCCGAAGAGGTTCTGGCCGCGCGGCTCCAGGCCGGCCGGGTTCACGAAACCCGCCAGCTGCAGTTGGCCCACGACGGTCGGTGTCGACTCACCGGGCAGGCGCGCGCTGACGGTGCCGTCGGCTGACACGGTGACGCTCTGCGCCGTGGCGGGGATGGTGATGCCCGGCTGCACCGGCATGCCGTTGTTGGTGACGAGCCGGCCGTCGGCGTCGATCTGGAACGCGCCATCGCGCGTGTAGGCGGTGCTGCCGTCGGGCATTTCCACCTGGAAGAAGCCCTGGCCCTTGATGGCCAGGTCGTACGGATTGCCGGACTGCGTCAGGCTGCCCTGGGCAAAGCTGCGCGTGGTCGCCGCCGCACGCACGCCCAGGCCGAGCTGCAGGCCGGTGGGCAGCTGCGAGCCGTCGCCGGCCGGCGCGCCGCTCTGGCGCAGGTTCTGGTACATCAGGTCCTCGAACACCACGCCGGTGCGCTTGTAGCCGTTGGTGCCGACGTTGGCGAGGTTGTTCGATATGGCGTCCAGCTTGGTCTGCTGGCCCTCCATGCCGGTCTTGGCAATCCACAGCGATCGGATCATGGCGTCGGCCCTCGGTTCCTGAGTGACGCCATCTTCGCCCGGACTTGAGCCCCTCCAGAACGGAAAAAGCGCCGCGTTTGCGGCGCTTTCCTCGCGCTCGTCGGCGCCTAGAACGCGGTGCCGCTGAGCAGGCGCTGGGCCTGCTGGTCGCGCTGCTCGGCGCCCTGCAGCATCTTCATCTGGTGTTCGAACTGGCGCGCGGCCGCGATCATCTCGACCATGCTTTCCACCGCGCTGACATTGGAGCCCTCGAGCGCGCCGTCCTGCAGCCGCGCGTTCTCGTCCGCGGGCAGGTCCCCCTCGGCCGGACGGAACAGGCCGTCGGTGCCTCGGTTCATGGGCCGCTCGGGCGTGACCAGCTTGAGCCGCCCGACCACCTGCGACGCGGCGTTGCCAAGCTTGGCGCTGACCGTGCCATCGTCGCTGATGGCCACGGCCGCGCCGGTGGGCACGGTGATCGGGCCACCATCGCCCAGCACCGGCAAGCCGTCGGGGTTGACCAGCGTGCCATCGGGGCTGAGGTTCAGCGCGCCGGCACGCGTGTAGCCCTCGGAGCCGTCCAGCGACTGCACGGCCAGCCAGGCCGACCCCTTCAGCGCCACGTCCAGCGGACGACCCGTGGTCTGCACCGGGCCGGCCTGGTCGTCGTAGCCCACCGTGGTCTCCAGCGCGTAGACCCGCGTGCTGGCGCCGTCGCCACGCACCGGAACCGCGCGAAACGCCGCCAGTTCGGCGCGAAAGCCATTCGTCGAGACGTTGGCCAGGTTGTTCGCCAGCACGTCCTGGCGCTGCATGGCGGCCTTGGCGCCGGCCATGGAGAGGTAGACGAGGCGGTCCATCGCGCGTCAGCCTGCCGTCTTGCTCAGCGCAGGTTGACCAGGGTCTGAAGCACCTGGTCCTGCGTCTTGATCGTCTGCGCGTTGGCCTGGTAGATGCGCTGCGCGGTGATCATGCTGACCAGCTCGCCGGTCAGGTCCACGTTCGACTCCTCCAGCGCGCCGGCCTGCAGCACGCCCAGGTTGCCGTCGCCGGGCACGCCGACGATCGGGTCGCCGGACGAGAACGTGCGCGCCCAGCCGTTGTCGCCGATCGGCTGCAGGCCCTGGGCGTTGCGGAAGGTCGCGATCTC
>Ga0316195_10001209_pt1 | contig 11345 bp, 8 predicted proteins | sample Phised1_MG_FD_204937 | JGI IMG/M metagenome (GOLD analysis project Ga0316195, IMG submission 204937) | Coastal sediment microbial communities from Maine, United States - Phippsburg sediment 1 | ecosystem: Environmental > Aquatic > Marine > Coastal > Sediment | place: USA: Maine | collected... | reverse complement strand
CCAAGGAATGGCCCGCATTGCATGACGAACTGAAGAACTACGCCAACACGCTCGAGCGCCACTACCGGGACATGCAGGACATCGAGTTCACCATCGAGCACGGAAAGCTGTGGCTGCTCCAAACCCGCGACGGCAAGCGCACCGCCCAAGCAGCGGTGCGAATCGCCGTCGATCTCGTATCGGACGGCATCATCTCGAAGGACGAGGCTCTGACACGCGTGTCACCTGAACAGATCGAGTTCTTCCTGCACCCACAGTTCTCCGTTGAGGCGAAGGCGGCCGCGACGGCGGCCGGTACCCGATTGACACAGGGACTCAATGTTTCTCCTGGAGCCGCCGTCGGCGTCGTTGCCCTCGACGCTGACCTCGCCGAAGCATGGGGATCCGAACGCGAGGAACCAGTCATCCTCGTGCGTCCCGAGACGAAGCCCGATGACGTCCATGGCATGCTGGCCTCAGCCGGTGTGCTGACGTCGAGCGGAGGACGCACGAGCCATGCGGCCCTCGTCGCACGACAGTTCGGAAAGCCTGCAGTGGTTGGCGCAGCGGAGGTGGGGATCGACCTCGTGGGTCGGAGTTTCACCGTCGGACAATTCACCGTCCAGGAAGGCGATTGGATCTCCATCGACGGCACGACGGGCGAGGTTTTCGCCGGCCAGATCGACACCAAGGTTCCCGACATCGAGGACCCGTGGCTGATGGGGCTCCTCACATGGGCAGACGAGGTTCGAGACCTCGATGTGTGGGCGAATGCCGACTATCCGGATGATGCGGCTCGTGCCGTGAAGCTCGGAGCCAACGGCATCGGCCTGTGTCGCACGGAGCACATGTTCTTCGACCAGGCACGCCTCCCCATCATGCAGGAAATGATCATGGCGACGAATACGGCGCAGCGAAGGGAGGCACTCGATCGACTCCTCCCGCTGCAGAGGTCAGACTTCGCCGAGCTGTTCAGGGTCATGGACGGAAAGCCGGTCATCATCCGACTGCTGGATCCTCCCCTCCATGAGTTCCTGCCCGACTACAAGCAGCTGACCGTGGACGTGACCGATTCCAAGATCAAGCTGACGAACGCCAAGGACCTCGACGAGGTGGACACACTGCTCCACGAGATCGAGGAGACCGAGCGAGTGCTCAAACGCCTCGATTCCCTCCATGAGTCCAACCCGATGCTCGGGTTGCGGGGCGTGCGGCTTGCCATTGTGTTCCCGGACCTGCCGGAGATGCAGATTCGAGCGATCTTCGAAGCCGTGGTCGAGGTTCACAATGAGGGCGTGGTCGCCAAGCCCGAGATCATGATCCCGTTGACAGGAAACGTCTCTGAACTTGCCCCGATGAAGAAGCTCGCTGCCGAGCTCGCGGCAGAGTTCTCTGAGGAACACGGCATCGATATCGAATACGAGTTCGGAACGATGATCGAGACACCTCGGGCAGCCGTGACCGCTGGCGAAATGGCGACCGTCGCCGAGTTCTTCTCCTTCGGGACGAACGACCTGACCCAGATGACACTGGGGATCTCCAGGGACGACGCCGAGAAGAACTTCCTCCTCGACTATCTCGCGCTGGGCGTTCTCGAGACGAACCCGTTCGACACGCTCGACAGGGATGGCGTCGGAACACTGATCCGGATGGCCGTCGATGCGGCCAGGGCCACGCGACCGGGTATACACGTCGGCATCTGTGGAGAGCACGGCGGGGACCCACGGTCCATCGCCCTGGTCGACGAAATGGGTCTCGACTACGTCAGCTGTTCACCGCTGCGAGTCCCAGTCGCCAGGTTGGCTGCGGCGCAGTCGGCCCTCCACCGGAAGGCGGCTGGATCGCAGGCATAGGACAGTACTCAGCCGCACCGTCGTTGCGTGCCTTCCCTTGAAGCGACGGTGCGGCTGGCCCCTCGGAAAGGCTTGCGCTGCCAATGCTTCTTGTCGTCGAATCCGCTGTGCCAATCCCTCGTGAAGTAGGGTGTGCGCATCAAACCGAGGGGTTGATCACGTGACCGACACTGTCGAACCAGACCCGCAACGACCCCGGGGTCGCCTGACGATCGAGATCACCTCCCGCACGATTTGGCAGGTGATCGGAGCAATCCTCGTCACCCTCATCGCTATCTGGGCGATGAGGGAGGCATCGCACCTCCTCGGCATGCTCGCGCTCTCGTTCTTCTTCAGCCTCGCCATGCAGCCTGGAGTCATGCGGCTGGTACACAAGTTCGGGTGGAGGCGGGGATCTGCGGTCGGCGTGATCTATCTCGCGTTGATGGTGGGCCTCATCGTGATGTTCCTCTTCCTCATCCCTGCCATGGTGAAGCTCGCAGACGCCATTGGGGCCGGTGCGTCGCAATGGCTGGCGAATGGCGTCCTGTGGGTCAACGACACCTTCGGCACCGACTTCTCCCAGAGCGGTCTCACACCTGATCAGGCAGCCAGCCTCCAGGCGGCGATCATCGATTGGGTCGAGGGGGCTGTCGGGAACACGATCGGTCTTGTGACATCCGGCATCGGGCTGCTGTTCGATCTTGCGACGATCGCGATGTTCACGTTCTACTTCACCGCCGACGCACCCCGACTCCAACGGTCCGTCCTCGGGCTGCTGTCCCCGGAGGCCCAGCAGAAGGTTGGCTGGACATGGGATCAAGCGGTCGTCCAGACAGGTGGTTACTTCTATTCCAGGTCCATCCTGATGCTCATCAACGGCACCGGCTTCTTCTTCACGATGGTCGTTGTCGGTCTCGATCCGATCCTGGCGTTCCCCCTTGCTGCCTTCGCCGGATTCGTGTCAGAGTTCATCCCGGCCATCGGCACGTATATCGGGGCCATCGTCCCGATCGCTATCACGCTCGCCCTGCAGGGATGGGTCCCTGCCCTCGTCGTCCTCGGCTACGCCCTCGTCTATCAGCAGATCGAGAACTACTACCTCAGCCCGAAAATCTCATCGAACACGATGGCCCTCAACGGTGCCCTTGCCTTTGGCGCTGCGTTGTTCGGCGGTGCTGTCGCTGGCCCCATGGGCGCGTTCGTCGCGCTTCCGGTCGCGGCGCTCATCACGTCGTTCGTGTCGAATTACGCGCGCCACAACGACGTCGTCTACGAATTCGACTACGACAACCACACGGAGGCTCCATTGACGCCTGCCGAAGCCGACAGGCTCGAGGAAGCCGCCAGCGATTGATGACACCACAAACAGTCGGACTGGTCTCGATCGTCCCCGGAACTGGTTGAATCGGGAACGATCCTTCAGGAGAGGAAGCAGGCATGCGACGGTACCTCCAGACAAAGATCTCGGGCATCCTCCATCTCGGCAGCACGGTGTACGACAAGGACGAGGGTGACTTCGACCCGCCGGAGCACACGTTGTGCGGCATCGAGACATCTACATGGGGTAGCCGGTTTGTGAAGACCCAAACCTGGGGGGCACACCGCCCCGAGGACGTCTGTCCAACCTGTGACCGCACGGCCCTCTGGCAGTCGATCGACTCCCTCGGGATCGCCTGATCTCTCGGCCTGATCAGCTCGTCTGGGAGGCAAGCCACTGGTCGATGCCTGCGGCTGCCCGACGGCCCGCTCCGAGGGCTCTGATCACCGTTGCCCCACCGGTCGTGATGTCGCCGCCTGCGAACACTCCGGGAATGGATGTCTCTCCTGTCGTCAGGTCAACGGTGATGGTCCCGGCACCCGATGTGTCCAGTGAAGGGGTTGCCCTCGTGAGCACGGGATTTGGTGCATTGCCGATGGCGATGATGGCGACATCCGCACGGATGTCCTCCACCGCGCCGGGGATCGGCTCAGGGCGCGCCCGCCCGCTGGCGTCGGGCTCTCCGAGCATCATGCGTTCAACGGTGACCGAGCGGAGCCATCCTTCCTCCCCGAGGAAGGCAATCGGACTCACGAGGAAGCGCATGTGCACGCCCTCCTCGCGTGCGTGCTCTACCTCCTCGTGGCGCGCCGGAAGCTCGGTTTCCGACCGCCGATAGAGCAGCGTGACGCGATCGGCACCGAGGCGAAGGGCCGTTCGGGCGGCATCAATCGCCGTGTTTCCCCCGCCGATGACAACGGTGGGCCGACCGACGAGGTCGTAGACGGGAGTCCGAGCATCGGGATCGTAGGCTGCCATGAGGTTCACCCTCGTCAGGAACTCGTTCGCCGAGTACACCCCGATCAGTTCTTCTCCTGGAACGCCGGGGAAGCGTGGGAGACCGGCACCGGTTCCGATGAACACGGCATCGAATCCCTCGGTTGCGAGCAGATCGCGGAGGGTCATGCCTGGCCCGATCAACACATCGGTTTCGAATTCGACTCCCTGGCGCTCGAGTGCGCCGATCTCGGCCCGCACGATGTCCTTCGGCAGGCGAAACGCCGGTATCCCGTAGGCGAGGACACCTCCGAGTTCATGGAGGGCTTCATAGACCACGACCCGGTGTCCCAGCTTGACCAGATCCCCAGCACACGAGAGTCCGGCGGGCCCCGACCCGATGACGGCGACGCGCTTCCCCGTCGGGGGCGCGATCACGACTGACGCGCTGATCGCGTTCCGACGTTCCTCATCGGCAACGAACCGCTCGAGATAGCCGATCGCGATCGGCTTCCCCTTCTTCCCGAGGACGCACGCGCCTTCGCACTGGACCTCTTGTGGGCACACCCTCCCGCACACGGATGGAAGCACATTGTCCTCGTGAATCACTGCAGCGGCACCTGGGAAGTCCCCGTCCGCCACGAGCTGGATGAAGTCCCCGATACGCACACCAACGGGGCAACCGTCGACACAAACCTGGCGCGTGCAGTTGAGGCATCGGGATGCCTCGAGCACGGCAAGGCCGCTCGCATACCCGAGGCTCACTTCGTCGAAGTCCTTGACTCGGTCAACGGGATCGCGCAGCGGCACGGGCGTCCTCTCCATACGCATCCGATCGCGCTTGGACAACTCCGTCATATCAACTCGCCGTCTCGTCGTGTGGAGCCGCTTTGATGAGATCGCGCTGACACGCTTCGAACGTTCGGTACGCCGTGTTCCGCATGGCAAGAGCACCGAAGTCGACGAGATGCGCATCGAACTCCGGACCATCGACGCAGGCGAACCGTGTCTGTCCGCCAATCGTGACCCGACACCCCCCGCACATCCCGGTACCGTCCACCATCAATGGGTTCAGGCTGGCTACCGTGGGTACGCCCGCGCTCCGAGTGAGGTCAGCGACCGCCCGCATCATCGCGATCGGTCCGACGACGAACACCCGCGCGATCGATTGCTCCTGCAGGACCGTGACGAGTGCATCGGTGACGAGGCCCGCACCGCCAGTCGATCCATCCTCGGTCATGAGGTGGACCTCATCGCAGGTCGCCATCAACTCATCCACCAGGATCAGGTGTGATGCACTGCGGGCGCCGAGAATTCCGACGATGGCGTTCCCCGCCTCCTTCCATGCGCGTGCAACCGGAAGGGCGATCGCAGCACCGACACCTCCCGCGACGATTGCGCAGGGCCCGAACCGGTCCACCTCGGTCGGGAGCCCGAGAGGTCCGAGGACGTCGGCAACATGGTCATGCTCACCGAGCGACAGCAGGTCGTCGGTGGATCGGCCCACGCCCTGGACCACCAGCGTGATGGTGCCAGATGCAGGATCGGTTTCGCAGACCGTCAAGGGAATCCGTTCACCATCGCTCGTCGGTCGAACGATCACGAACTGGCCCGGACGGGCGTGCCGGGCGACACGCGGCGCGTCGATCACGATCCGGTGGATGTCGGGGCCAAGCGACGAGACTTGCCGAACGGTGAATCGTGCTTCCATACCCCAACTGTATCGCGATTCATCACCTGCCAAGTAAGGATCTCTGCCGGCGCAGGTCCTCTAAGGATCAGGCGGCGCGGCGCCAGCCGACGGTGCGATCGTCTCGCTCCGCTTGGCCATCGTGCGGCGCCACGAGACGAAGGAGCCTGCACCGATGAAGACCTGTGGGAAGTAGGTCGCGGCACGCCAAACCATGTCGGCAGCGAGGGCATCGTTCGCATTCATGCCGAAGCCGGTCAGGATGCCGGTGATGATGGCATCGGTGGTGCCCAACCCACCCGGGGGAATGGGAATGAACGTTGCGAGGCGGCCAAAGGAGAAGGCAGCAAGGGCCTCGGCGGGATTGATGGGATCGACGAAGCTCCCTTGGAGCGCGACGATCGCCAGGTACAGGATCGAGAACTGGGCGAGTTGCTGACCGAGGTTCGCAGCTGTGATGAGCAACCATCGGGCAATCACCACATCCACGATGGAATCCCGGAACTGGACGACGGCCTCCCCGAGGTCCACATCTACGTCCTTCTTGATGAGGCCTGCGGCCCACTTCACGACCCCGGTAGCCCAGTCACCGATCCTCCGTGCGGTCGACTCCTTCCTGAGGATCAGAGCGAACACAACGATGGAGATGACGACGGCAGCCAGAGCGATCAGGGTGACCCCGACAGCCTCCACGGTGCCAGCGCCGATGATGAAAAGGCCGAGGAGCGCCAGAACGGGCAGCGTCAGGGTGATGAACGTGTTCCAGATTCCCGTGATGCCGATCGTGGCTGCGGAAGGGGCAGGGCCGACCCCGTATGTCTGGAGCATGCCGTATTGCACAGCGAGTCCGAAGGCGCCACCCATCGGGATCACGTTGCTGATCATGAAGGACGTCTGTCGAACAGCGAATGCTGCACCATATCGGAGCGCCTCGAGTGCCGCTGGATAGGGCAAGACGTAGATGAATATGTTCGCGATCGTCGCGAGGATGATCAGTCCCAGCTGTAGGGCCGTCATGTTCTGGATGGCCGTCCAGGCCTGGTCGTAATCACCGAACTGGGGTAGGACAACGGCAAAGACGTAGACCAGGATGATCAGGGTGAGAATGGCCCCAATGATCTGCTGCTTGCCGAAGGTTGGCTTCGCCGGCGTCTCTGGTCTATTCGGCTCGTCCACAGGGGAATCCTCTTCTGCTGCGACCGCCCCACGCTAGCAGTCGAGTCTGGATGTCCATCGGCGCATAGAATCGCCGTGGAGGTGCCATGACGACGCGATTCCTCGACCATCTTTCGCATCAAGCCGCAGACCTGCGGGCGAGCGGCCTGTACAAGGACGAACGGGTGATCGCGTCCCCGCAGGACGCCGTCGTAACCCTCGAGGACGGTTCGTCCGTCATCAACTTCTGCGCAAACAACTATCTCGGGCTCGCAGACGACCCGAGACTCATCTCAGCTGCGCAGGTCGCCATCGAGGAACATGGATACGGCATGGCGTCGGTGCGATTCATCTGCGGGACGCAGACGGTGCACACACAGCTCGAACGTGAGATCAGCGGGTTCCTGGGCTTGGCATCAACGATTCTCTACTCGTCGTGCTGGGATGCGAACGGCGGGCTCTTCGAGACCGTGCTCGGCGAGGACGACGCGATCATCTCGGACGCCCTGAACCATGCATCGATCATCGATGGCGTTCGGCTCTGCAAGGCACGCAGGTATCGCTATGCCAACAACGACATGGACGACCTCGAACGGAGGCTCGTCGAGGCATCAGACGCCCGGTTCCGCATGATCGCAACCGATGGCGTCTTTTCAATGGACGGGATAATCGCCAACCTCCCTGCTATCTGCGACCTGGCAGACCGCCACGATGCCCTCGTGATGGTCGATGATTCCCACGCCGTTGGATTCATCGGACCGAACGGAGGGGGGACACCGGACTATTGGGGCGTACAGGATCGCGTCGACATCGTGACGGGAACGCTCGGCAAGGCCCTTGGAGGAGCATCAGGTGGGTACACGAGCGGTCCAGCCGAGGTGATCGCGCTCCTGAGGCAACGGTCTCGCCCGTACTTGTTCTCCAACAGCCTGGCTCCCGTCATTGCCGCAACGACTCTCCGGACGCTTGAGATCTTGCGTGAGTCCGATGAACCACGCACCCGCCTCCGACGCAACGCGGAGCGGTTCCGGGCAGGGATGGAAGCGTCCGGATTCACCCTTGCCGGCGCTGACCACCCGATCGTTCCCGTCATGCTCGGCGACGCGACCGTCGCAGGCACGATGGCCGATCGCTTGCTCGAACGAGGCATCTACGTGATCGGATTCTCGTTTCCCGTCGTGCCGAGGGGTGAGGCGAGGATCCGCACCCAGATGTCAGCGGCCCACAGCGCGGATCACATCGACCTCGCAATCGATGCGTTTGCTGAGGTCGGTCGCGAGATGGGCGTCATCTGAGAATGAAAGCCCTCGTCAAGACTCGACCCGAACCGGGCATCTGGCTCGAGCGCATCGATGAACCGGACGTCGGACCGAACGATGTCCTCATCGCCGTTCAGAAGACCTCGATCTGTGGGACCGACCTCCACATCGTCGAGTGGGACGACTGGGCAGCCTCCACGATCCCCATCCCGATGGCGATCGGTCACGAGTACATGGGGACGGTGGCGGCGATCGGATCGGAGGTCGACGGTATCTCCATCGGTCAGCGTGTCTCGGGCGAGGGCCACATCGTGTGTGGACGGTGCAGGAACTGCCAAGCAGGTCGCCGACACCTGTGCATCAATACGGTCGGCGTCGGAGTCAACCGACCAGGAGCATTTGCTGAGTACGTCGCGATTCCGGGATCGAATGTCCAACCCATCCCTGACGACATCCCCGATGACATCGCGGCCATCCTCGATCCCCTCGGGAACGCTGTGCACACCGCACTCCATTTCGACCTTGTCGGCGAGGACGTCCTCATAACGGGAGCTGGGCCGATCGGAATGATGGCTACCGCCATCGCACGGCATGTTGGCGCTCGGTACATCGTCGTCACGGACATCAACACCTACCGCCTCGAACTCGCCGAGACCATGGGGGCCGACCGCGAGCTCGACACCCGCACCGATTCCATTGCGGGAGCAATGGCCGATCTGGGCATGCGAGAGGGGTTCGATGTGGGTCTCGAGATGTCGGGGAATCCGAGCGCCCTCCACGACATGATCACGCACATGGACAACGGTGGGGGAATAGCCCTGCTCGGCATTCCGCCGAAACAGGCGCCCATCGACTGGAACGACATCGTGTTCAAGGGCCTCACCCTCCAGGGCATCTACGGGCGCAGGATGTTCGAGACGTGGTACAAGATGCTGGCGATGCTCGAAACCGGCCTCGACATCTCGCCGGTGATCACGCATCATTTCGCCGCCGACGACTACGCCGAAGCCTTCGAGGTGATGCGATCCGGTTCCTGCGGGAAGGTGATCCTCGACTGGGTCTGAGCCGACTCCGCCCCGGTCGTCAGTCCTTCGGCATCAGGAAGATGGCAGCCAGGGGAGGAATCGTGAGGTTCAGGGACTGGTCGAACCCGTGGGTCGAAATCGCATCAGCCACGACCTCATCATTGACGACCCCTGACCCACCGAACTCGAGGGCGTCGGAATTCAAGCTCTCGGTCCACGTTCCTGCCGTCGGGACTCCGACCCGGTAGCCCTGCCGAACCACAGGTGTGAAGTTCGCCACGAACAACACCGGTGAACTGTCCCTTCCAAACCGCAGATACGCATACACGCTGTTGGCAGCATCGTCCCCTACGACCCAACGGAAACCCGATGGTTCGTTGTCGAGCTCGTAGAGGGCAGGGGTCCGCCTGAACAGGGCGTTCAGCTCGGACACCCAATGCTTCACGCCTTCATGTTCGGCGAGGCCGAGCAGCCCCCAATCGAGTTCCTGCTCGTGATTCCACTCGTCGTTGACGCCGAACTCGCTCCCCATGAACACCAGGCTCTTCCCCGGCTGGGACCATTGGTAGCCGAACAGGGCGCGAAGGCCAGCGAACTGCTGCCACCGATCGCCGCGCTGTTTCGCGAGCAGTGAGCCCTTCCCGTGCACGACCTCATCGTGCGAGAGGGGAAGGGTGAAGTTCTCGTTGTAGGCGTACACCATGCGGAACGTGAGCTCATGGTGGTGATGCTTGCGATACACGGGATCTCGTTCGATGTAGCGCAGGGTGTCATTCATCCAGCCCATATCCCATTTCTCGCCGAATCCCAGCCCACCGAGGTCGACGGGGGCGGTCACGCCGGGGAAGGCAGTCGACTCCTCCGCGTACATCTGGATGTCCGGGAACCGCCCATAGACGGCGGTATTGAGCTGCCTCAGGAACGAGATCGCCTCGAGGTTCTCGCGACCACCGAACTCATTCGGTGTCCACTCCCCCTCCTTGCGCGAGTAGTCCCTATAGAGCATCGAGGCGACAGCATCGACGCGGATGCCATCGACGTGGAAGACATCCAGCCACATCGCCGCGCTCGAGAGCAGGAAGCTGCGGACCTCATGCCTGCCGTAGTTGAAGATCAGGCTGTCCCAATCGGGGTGGTAGCCCTGCTGCGGATCGGCGTGTTCAAAGAGGTGCGTTCCATCGAACGCGGCGAGTCCATGGGCGTCCGAAGGAAAGTGTGACGGAACCCAATCGAGGATCACCCCGATGCCGGCCTGGTGGAGGTGGTCGACGAGGTACATCAGATCCTGCGGATCGCCGTATCTCGATGTCGGGGCAAAATATCCGGTCGTCTGATATCCCCACGACCCATAGAACGGATGCTCCGTGAGCGGCAGCAGTTCCACGTGGGTGAAACCGAGATCGGACACATAGTCAGCGAGCTGGTGGGCGAGGGCTCGATATCCGCCCGGTTCGTATCGCCATGAGCCGAGGTGGATCTCGTAGATCGAGATCGGAGCGTCGAGGGCGTTGCGTTCCCTGCGATACCCCATCCACTTCTTGTCACCCCACGAGTACTCCCGATCCCAAACGATCGATCCGGTCCTGGGCGGTTCCTCTGCCATGGTTGCGAACGGATCCGCCTTGTCGAAGGGTTCGCCTCCGTTGGCGCCACCTATCCGATACTTGTAGACCGCACCCTTGCCAACGCCGTCGATGGCACCATGCCACACACCGGAGGGATCCGGGTGGAGGTCGATGCCATCCAACCAGTCCGTGAAGTCGCCGATGACCTGGACGCGGGTCGCCGACGGGGCCCACACACGGAAGATGGTCGATGCACCCTCGATGTGCGCTCCAAGTGAGTCATAGAGGGCAAGATGGGTCCCCTCGTTGAAGGACCACCGGTCATCATCGGGCATGGGTGCAGGTTGAGCGATCACCACCCCAACTTACCCTTCAGCCCAGCCCTCCGGAGCGCAGCGACCGAGCGATTCGTGTTGGTCGCTGATGTGCGAGGATGGGGTCATGTATCGAGCAGGTGATGAATCCAAGGTCCTGTCCGTCGTCCTCGCTGGCGGAATGGGGAAGCGCCTCATGCCGCTGACCTCCGTGCGAGCGAAGCCTGCTGTCCCCCATGCCGGCCAGTATCGCCTGATCGATTTCGCGC
>Ga0316195_10001207_pt1 | contig 11352 bp, 5 predicted proteins | sample Phised1_MG_FD_204937 | JGI IMG/M metagenome (GOLD analysis project Ga0316195, IMG submission 204937) | Coastal sediment microbial communities from Maine, United States - Phippsburg sediment 1 | ecosystem: Environmental > Aquatic > Marine > Coastal > Sediment | place: USA: Maine | collected... | reverse complement strand
TGGGTCACTTCCTGTTCGATCCGGGTAAAGATCGGCAGGCGCACATGCCAGCCAATATCGGTGACCGCCTGACGTTTACCGCCCAGCTTCTCCAGCACCACCGCATAATTCATCTTTACCTTGAAAAAGGTCTTGGTCGCATATATTGCCGCGACTACCCCGTAAATAATCATGAAAGACAGCGCGGTGAGCAGAATGATCCGGCCGATACGGCTGACAACCCCCCGTTGAAATACTTTCATGGCGACACCTGTCTTTCGTTAGAGTAAAAAGACAACGGAACAACCTGCGTTGGATAGCAAATAGGTCGCCCCAATCAAAACGGAAGAACTCTGGCATTGATATCAAAAAACCTTGAAGACACTACCATTTAACAGTAGCCAAACATTACATTCCTGTCAATTGGAAGACGGCTTAGTGCATCAGATAGTGACTCTTTTGGCATTGCTTGCCATCGGGGGATCGCGCAAAAACGGGCAAAGGTGGGGGTGTTGCTCCAGCAAGATTCTGATCAGCCATATACGGTGCCGGCTCAAGGGCCCGAAAGTGCCTGCCTGATTGCCCTGCTGACCGCGGGCAGGGTGACCGGCTTTTCCAGGACCTGGCTCACCCCGAGGGTTCGGGCCCGGTCCACCTCATCGGTTTTGGAATAGCCGCTGATAATAATCGCTTTCTGGGCTGGATTGGCCTCTAGCATCTGCTCATAGATCTGGCAGCCGTTAATATCATCGCCCATCATCATGTCCAGCACCGCCAGATCGACCCGGCAGGAGCGAACAAAGGCAATGGCCTCGCCGCTGCTGGTCACCGAAAAGGTCTTGTAGCCCAGCGAATTGAGCATCTTCTGGATGGTCTCGTTCTGCTCAGGCTGATCGTCTACCAGCAGGATCGTCTCTCCGCCGCTGCGCCTCGCGGGCTGCACTTTCTCCTCGAAAGAGGAGGCCGGGGCCTGATTGGTGGCCGGCAGATACACTTCAAAAACCGCACCCGGCTGGTTGTCTTTGACCTCCACCCAGCCGTCATGCTCGAGCACACAGTTCCAGACGATGGACAGTCCCAGCCCGGTGCCGCTTTTCTGGTTCTTCTTGGTGGTGTAAAACGGATCGAAAATCCGCTCCAGATGTTCCCTGCCGATACCCGGCCCGTTATCTGAAACCGTCAGTTTGACATAGTCGCCGGGACGCCGCGGCTGCCCGTCGGCCACCGGTTTGATGAACCTGCAGTTTTCGGTGGCGATGGTGATTGTGCCGTCAGCCTTTACCGCTTCAAAGGCATTGCCGAGTAGATTCAACAGAATTTTATGGATGCGCTGGGCCGAGCATTCGACGTTGCCCAGGTCCGGGGCAAGCATTGTCATAACGCGTACCCCGTCAAATTCGGCCTGCCGCTCGCCATGCTCGATCGATTTGAGGTGGTCCATAATAATCTGGTTGAGGTTTTCAACCGGGGTCTGGCTTTTTTTGCCCCGCGCAATAGAGACCAGATCGTTTACTACGGCTGCGGCCCGTTTGCCCGCCTGCTGGATTTTCTTGATTTCCTGATAATACTTATCCGAGCTGTCCATCTGCATCAGCAGGATATCGGGATAGCTGACCACCGCGGTCAGGATATTGTTCAGGTCATGGGCCACGGAACCGGCCATCAGACCGAGGGCTTTGAGCTTGTTCGCTTTGGCAAGTTTTTCCTGCAGAGCCAGTTTTTCCTGCTCACCGCGGACCCGCTCGGTGATATCTCTAACGGCCCAGACCTGTGCCGGGGAGCCGAAATATTCCATTTCCCGCCAACGCGCCTCAAGCGGAAAACTGCTGCCGTCCCTCCGTACGCCAACCGACTCGAAACTGCCGGATTCGGCGTCTTTGAATTGGCCGGCAAGATCATCTAGTGCTGCAGGAGCAATGATTTTCTCCAGCAGTTCGGTGTCGCCCATCTCGCCTTCGTCATAGCCAAACATCTGGTAAAACTGCATGTTTGCTTCGAGCAGCCGGTTGTTTCTGAGGATCATAATGCCTTCCCAGGCGGCTTCAGCCAGTACCTGGAAGCGTTTTTCACTGAGTTGCAGATCGTTTCTGAGGCGCTTATGTTCGAGGGCCTTGTCGATTATCTTGATGAGCTGGTCATGGTTGATCGGCTTGGCCAGAAAATCATAGGCACCCTGCTTCATGGCCTCGACCGCGGTCTCTACGGTGTTCAGGCCGGTCAACATGATGGTGGCGGTGTTGGGGTAGTAGGAGGTGATGAACGCGGCAATTTTACAGCCGGAGATATCGGGCAGTCCCACATCGAGCAGGGCCGCATCGAATTCATGCTCCTGCAGCAGCGCCAGGGCAGCGTTGCCGGTCAGAACCTTGGTACAATCGTAATCATAATGCTCGAGAATCGACTGGAGCCCGTCGACAAATCGTTCTTCATCATCGACCAGCAGTATCTTCGCTCGAGCATTCATCGTCACAGCATATCTCAGTCGTACACGGTCGGCAGTGAAATGATAAAGGTCGTCCCACCTTGGGCTCCACTGACGCACGATATCGTGCCATCCAGCTCCTGCACGGTTTTCTTGACAATCGACAGACCCAGGCCCGAGTGAGCGCCTCCCTTGGTCGAAATAAATGGTTTATACAGGTTGGCGCGGACCCGCTCCGGCAGACCGGGTCCGTTGTCTGAAACTTCAATGATGACCCGGGGAAGGGTGCTGCTCTGCGCATCACTTTCCAGGCCCGTTTTCACCATAACTGCTCCACTGCGTTCGCCGCTGAGGGCTTCCGCCGCATTTTTCAGCAGGTTGATGACGACCTGCTTGATGCTGTCCGGCGCACTCTGCACCGGCGCCAGCGCTTCATCCGGCGCGAAGGTGATAGAGGGCGCCGCATCGCCCGCCAGCGATGACTGCACCAGCTGCACAATATCGCCGATCACCCGGTTGATATCGCACGTCTCTATCTGAGGCTGGGCCGGCTGCCCGAAGATGTCAAGCTGCCGGATCATCGTCGATATCCTGCCGATCTCTTCGGAGATAATGGACAAATCCTGATTTATGCCATCGTTCTCGGAGGCCTTGAGCTTCAGGCTGGTCAGATAATTGTTGATGATGCCCAGTGGATTGTTGACCTCGTGGGCGAACTTACGCGCGGTCATCGAAATCGCGGCCTGGCGCTCTGCCTCCAGATCTTCTGCCTTTCTTCTCTTGAGCTCGCCCATATGCAGGCAGAGACCTACCTGCTGGGCAATGGTCCTGATAAGTCGGAAATCGTTGCGGGACATCTCCGTCGATGAAGCGGGCAACCCGAGCAGTACCAGGCCAACCTCCGTATGGTCTGCGGTCAGCGGAATGAGCGCCACTTCGGAGCAGTTCAAGGCCGAGAGCACCTGCCTGTCAGCCAGGTTTGCACTATCGTGATCGACCCTGAGCGTATCGAAGGTTCCGTCAAGATAGGCCCGCACGATCCGGCTCGAGTTTTTCTGCACTGGCAGCACCAGCTCGCGGCTCAACGCGTTGAGTTTATTGAACTCGGAGGTCATGCCGCAGAGCAGCACCCGGTCCCGGTCCGGGAGCAGCACAACCACCTGGTCGATGCCGAACAGCACCTGCATTGAACGTTCGAAGGCCTGGAGCATCCGTTCATTGTCTTCCGCTTGAACCACATTCTCCAGAAACCCGGACAGCAGCGAAATGCCTTTGATCCGCGAGGACAGCGTCATCTGAGAATCTTCGCGGGCGCCATCTGCCAAGACCGTTTCTCCAGACAAATCAGGCGGCACCTGGACCGGTATCCCCAGTTCGCTGCTGATCTGCACAATTTCATCATTGGCTCCCTGGCTTATCTGAGCCAGCTCTTCTGCCGTAAGTCCCGGTATAATCTGCTCTACTTCGCTGGCACCCGCCTCCAATTCTTCGTCTTTGCTGAGCAGATTAGCAAGATAGACGATTTTGACCAGCGGCAGCGCCTGACATATTTTTTCCAGGGGTTCATGGTGATAGCCGATGGCATCGGCCAGCAGTGAACTCAGCTTCCAGTGGCGGATCAGCCAGGCGCCAACCTCGCAATGATCGGCCCCGATCGTCTCTTTTTCGGTTTCAGGCCCGGAACCGTTATCTTCCGACTGAACCAGGATCGACTCGTATTGCTCGGCAAAGCTCGAGGCCAGCACCAGTTTGCCGAGATCATGCAGCAAACCGCCGAGGTAGGCGTCATCAGGACTTGCCAGCGAGCTCAGTTCGGCGAGGCGCCGCGATAAGATCGCACATTTGAGGCTGTGATACCAGAATGCGTGGAGATTGAAATGTTTTAGTCCTGCCAGCCGCTTCTGGTCGAAAACCTGGTGTACCGCAGCCGTCACCGCCATGTTTTTGACGCTGCTGGCGCCGAGATAAACCACGGCCTGGTCAATACCGCTATAGGTCGTGCGCAGGCCAAAGTAGGCGGAGTTGACGAGTTGCAGGACTTTAAAGCTCAGGGATGGATCCTTGTCTATCAGGGAGGCGACCTCGGTCAGCGGCGTGGCCTCGTCGTCGCAGGCCTCCAGCAGCCGCAGCAGAATCTCGGGCAGAATCGGCAGGTGGCCCGAGCGCCTGATCCGGGTAAATACCTCTTGCCGGGGCATCATATAAACGTGGGGATCGGTTTTGGTGGGGGCGTCAGGATCATCAGGATCATACGCACCATAATTGAACTGCCTGGCTCTGTCATATTTATCAGGGCTTGAGTCTTTAAACTGCACGGATGTAAAAAAGACAACCGTTTCTAACGGTTACACCGCTTTGTTACCATTAATATCACAATTTACAAGTACTTTCCAGAGAACCGCCCTGCCACCTCCTTCCCCGAGACGGGCAATTATGCTGGCCCACCATGGAAAAATCTGCTCAGTTAACTTCTTGTCTAAGCACCGCCAGGTCCCGGGCCGCCCGGAAACCCAGTTCGGCAAGCTGGCTGATCCGTTCATCGATGGAAGCGTATTCAGCAATGGAGAGGCCGCAGACAATCAGGCCGACACTCTGTTCTGAGCCCTTCAGAGGTATGCAGAGCAGTGCCTCATCGCCCAGCAGTCTGCCCAGTTGATAATCACAGAGATTGAGGTCGTCGCCTGGCACGGCCAGATCCTGGGCGATCACCCTGCCCTCGGTAAACGAGCGGCTCAGCAGAGAACTGCTGTTGCCCACATTGACGACGATATTATCGAGGTTTTCTGCGCTGAAACAGCCGGGAAACCCGGTGGCGGTCAGCCGGCGTTTGTCGGAATCCGCCAGAAAGCAGATCGTTCGTCTGAAGCCATACAGTAGACTACAGCTCCAGTGAATGCGCTGCGTCCACTCCGTCAGGCTGTTCAGGCTCACCAGCGGCGGCATCACACTGCCGGTGAGCAGATGATCCAGCAGGTGTCGCCCAAGTGCCTTGGCTGCCTCGTCCACACCGTTGCCGCCAGCTGCCGCATCACCCGCCGGCGCTGTATCAAACAACCCCACCGTCTGATCCAGCCCCAGCACATCGACCATTTCCTGCGCCTTGGCCCGGGCCTGGGTCAGCAGAGTCAAGACCTGGTCACGGGGCAGGCCGAGCAGCCCGAAGACCGCCTCATCAACCATGTTTTCTGGTTCGGTTTCGTTGAGCAATGCATTGGCGCCGAATACGAACCGGACCAGATCGAATCCAGTGGCAACCTGGTCCATTGGGTGATGGTGGAAGCGCACCGCATCGCACATCATATTGTTGAGCCCAAGTGCCTGCAGGTACTCGGCCCCGATTCGGGCGTGAGCGCCTGGGTTGTCTGGTACGGCATCGACTTCCTCTCCGCGGCTGCCATCGCTTCCCGCAGAACCAGCCCGAGCAGCCACGATAAAATGGCCGATATCGTGCATCAAACCACAGATATAGGCCTCCTCGGGAAAGGCAAATGAAGCGGCCCGGGCAATGTCTCTGGTCAGAATTGCACAGCTCAGGCTGTGCAGCCAGCGCTGCAGGTAGATTTTTGCAGCCCCGTTGTTCGCTCCTTGCAGGCTTTGCATGGAGGCCTGCAATATAAGATTATGAAGCCGATCATCATCAAGCTCATCGAACAGTTCATCCAGATCCTGGGTATGAGGTCGATACCCTGTGCTGTCAGGGGTCTGCAGGTAGAGGAGCCGGCTCATCAGAACCGGATCGCTGAGAAGCAGCTTCCTGCCCAGCGAAACCATATCCTGCCCCCGGCCGCTCTGCCGGTACAAAGCCCCGAGCAGGACCGGCGAAGAACTGAGGCCGTTCATGAAATGGCCATAACCAAACAGGGCGGTCTGCAGCTCCGCACTGCCCGCATGGGACATCCCCGTCGGCGGCCTGGGAACCGTCGCAACCTCCTGGTCCGGCAGATCTACAGCAGTCGCCTGGCCATGGCTCAAGTCCTGCTGGTATTGCTGACCGGCCTGCACTGCTGCTGAAGGATCTTGCCTGGTATCTTCTCTGATCAGCTCGAGGTAGCGCTGCCAGAAACCGGCCAGCGTTACCGGCTTCCCAGCCGGCTCGTTTTCCCTGACCAGATTGGCGACGAAAGCCCTGATGCACTGGGCGCCAACGGAATCCGGATAGAGCTCGAGCAGCGGTCTCTGCTGGACCACCGCCTGCTCGAAGTGGTCGTCGTGTAAAACGATGCCGGCCGGCGCGATGGCGATGTCGAGATGTTTATCCACCACTCGCTTGTAGCGCAGGTAGGTCTTCTTAGCCTGGGGGATGCTGTCGCAGTTATTGATCAGAATCCGCACCGCACCCTGGTAGCCCTTGAGGCTGAGAATCTTGAGCAGGGCGTAGGCGTCGGTCAGCGAGGTGGCCTCCCGGGTAATCACGATCACGGTCTGCCGCGCCGCCAGACAGAACGAGATAACGGACTTTGAGATACCCGAGGCGGTATCGATCAGAAAATAATCGTAATCGCCAACCCCGGCCAGGGCCGCGATCAGCGACTCGAGCTGAGCCCCGCTGAGATCGGCAATCTGCTCAACCCCGGAGCTTCCCGGAATGATGTCGAATCCGTAACCGGTATGGACCAGGATTTCATCGAGGGAACGGTTGTTGAAGACTACATCATCGAGCGTATGCTCCTGCTCGATTCCCAGCAGGATGTTGACGTTGGCCAGTCCCAGGTCGCCGTCGAACAGGCAGGTCCGGTATTGCTGGGCGGTAAGCTGAAGGGCGGTATTGAGGCACAGGTTCGACTTGCCAACCCCGCCCTTGCCGCTGGTAAACACAATGACTTCAGACATGACGCCCCTTCTCAACAAACGGATTCATCGGTTAATCCGAAAAAGATACAAATATTCAGGCCGGCCAACAAGTAGAAAAACCTCTGCAGAAACGTGGTTTCGTGAAAATCTTTATCCTGAGAATGACTGGTGCCGTTTGCCCACAGGCTCAAATCATTTTAATCCCTTGCTGGATCACCATTAATGGCAAGTCTTTATATTCTTTCTGCTGCGCCCCCGTCTGTTTTTCAGGCGAACGCATCCACCACACATTTTTTGATCAAGTGGAAAACGCAGCCAGATGAGAAAAATGTGTCTGAAAAACAACGATAATGCGCTGCCATTATTTTTGAGTGTCATCAGATATTTAGCTCGTTTTATGCGTATAAATACCTATCTTCTTTAAGGTTTTGGCTGATTGATTTCAAATTACGGATGAGATATTTAGTCGTTATCAGTTGGAGAAGGTAATCGAGAGTCTTTTGGAGAGGATTTTGGAGAGTTTTGTCCTTGTTCCTGCATAAAAACATTGGCACTCTCCACTTGTAGAGTCCGGTTGAGCATGGGTACCTCCGCCGGACTCTACTTTTTCTGCAAAATCGATTACCAATCCTGGTCGTTTTAACCCAACTCCTTCGTTGATTTTCTTCCTGTGTATCGCAGAAAAAAATAACAGCACGCCTATTTGCTGCTAATTTTGTTGTCCTGCAACCGATCGGTCAGGCGCTGATCAGGAATTGTGCCGCTCAATCCTCTCCAGTGCCTCAAGCACATGGGGCAGGATGTTTTCGGCGATAACCCGGTAGCCCTGCTCGTTGGGATGTATCCCGTCGGCCTGGTTGAATTCCGGCTGCAGGGCCACGCCTTCCAGGAAAAATTCCATAATACCAATCTGGTTGGCGGCGGCCAGCTCGGGGTAGAGGCGGTTGAACTGGCTTACATAGTCCTGGCCCATGTTGGTGGACATCTTCATTCCCCCCAAGACAACCTCGATATCGGCCGCTTGCAGCTCTGAGATGATCCGGGCGATGTTGTCTTTAATCAAGGCCGGGTCGATACCCCGCAGCCCGTCGTTGGCCCCGGTTACCAGAAGGACCAGATCCGGCTTCATCGAGATGATCCAGCCCACCCGGGACCGGGCGCCGCTGCTCGTCTCGCCGCTGACTCCTCCGTTGATCACCCGGTAGTTCAGGCCACGTTCGTGCAACATCTGCTCCAGCAGCGCCGGATAACTGTTCTGCGGTGATACCCCGAGGCCGGCGGTCAAGCTGTCTCCCATCGCCATGATGACGCCGTCATAGGAAACCGTCGCCTCATGGCTGGCCTCAAGGCCCTCCTGCGGCTCATTTTTACAGCCCGCCAGAGCCAGTGTTAAGATCAGACCACAGAGCAGGCCGGCAAGGATATTTGAGGCGGGGCTTTTCATCTAGGACTCCTGCTTGTATTAATCAGCATCAGCCGCCCTCGTCCTGTCGTAGAAAATCGATGGGCCTACGGCGAATCACATTGAGCGATCCTACGCTGCCGATGAGGGTCACCACCAGCAGGGTGGACCCGAAAATGACCAGTAAATCACGATACGGAACCAGGTAGCCGATTTCGAAGACCGTTCGGCAGATAATCCAGGAAGCTCCGATTGCACAAGCAAAACCGATCAGCGAACAGACCAGGGAGAGCAGGATGTGTTCATAGACCACCATGCGCAGCACAAAACCGGAATCTGCCCCAAGCATCTTGTAATAGGCCGCCTCCCTTATGCGTGCCAGCCGAGTAGCCATTAGAGCGCCAACCAGAATCAGACAGCCGGCGGCCATCGAAAAACTGGAAAAGAAGATAACGCTGTCAGCCAGCCGGGTCAGCAATTCGGCAAAACGATCGGCCGTCTCCGATACGTTTATCGCGCTGACATTGGGCAGCTCCCTCACCACCTGATCGATAGTCGGGGCGATGTCGTCTGCAGCCAAATGCAGGGCACCGAAATAGGTCTGCGGCGCACCATTGAGTACTTCTTCTGAAAAAACGAAATAGAAAAAGGGGTGCAGTTTTGATTTGGTCCGTGAACGGATGGTGGTAACCAGCGCTTCGAGCTCCACGCCCTGAATATTGAAAACCAGCCGGTCGCCGCGCTTGATATCGCCGAATTCAGCGATCGTGTCGAGCAGGGAAACCTCGACCAGCGGCGGAACCACGCGCTTTTCGTCGAACAATGCCCCGCCTTCGACGATCGATTCGTCTTTCAGCAGGCTGCTGCGATAAGTCAGGTTGAATTCACGGGCCAGGTTGTCCCGTTTTCGGGTCCGCTCCTTTTCGTAGTCGATCGGCTCCTGGTTTATCGAGAGAAGCCGCGCCCTGATTACCGGGTAGAGCTGCATCTCACCCTCGACGATGGCCTTGAACCGATCCTTCTGATCCTGCTGGATATCGAGGAAAAACAGATTCGGGGCATCTTTCGGATAGGAGGTAATAAATGAAGAGAAGAGATTCACCTCGAGCAGGTAGATACTGAGCAGGACACTCAGGGAACAGGCCAGGGTGACGACCACCGACAAAGTCCTGTTACCGACCCTGAACAGGCTTCGCTGGGCCTGCCTGAGCCCCAAATGAACAATTTTTACCGTCCTGAAATATTTGAGTAAGCCGAGTGCTGCCAATGTAATGATGAGAATCACCGCCAGACACGCAAGTATCACATAGACTCCGATTCTGACATCCTCGAGCTGGTTGATCACCAGCAGGCAGAGAAGCCCAATGCCGACCAGGGTGGTTAACCAGGCAAGCGCTTTTCGGCCGCTCTCGCCTGCTTCGTCGCGCAGCAGGATGACCGGTCTGATATCGACGAGCCGGACCAGCGGCAGCAGTCCAAAAAGCAGGGTTACCGCCAGGCCGAGCAGGGTGCCCTCCAGGATGTCGTTGAGCGAAAAAGAGCCGCCTTGTGAGACCGGCAGCAGATCACCGAGATAGAGCGGCAGAATCCGCTTGATAAGATATCCGCCCGCCATACCGAGCGCGGAACCGACCGCACCCATGAGCAGGATAAAACTGAGGTAGTGGACAAACAGAAACCGGCGGCTGGCGCCCATCGCCTTGGTGATGGCGATGGTCCGTTTTTTCTGCTGCACCAGCGCACTCAGCGAACTCTGCATGCCGATACCGCTGAGCAGCAGGGTAAAAATCGAGATAAAACTCAGGAAAAAGAACAGGTTGTCGAGAAAGCGCTTTAAACCCGAGCGGGCCTTGTCGGCCGTGGTCACCTGCGCCGGCCCCGGGCCGGCCAACCGGTTCAAGTCCGCCTCGATGGTTTTCAGCAGGCGCGGGTCGTCTTTAACCTTCAACATCATCCGATAGTCCGCCCGGCTGGTCTGACCCAGCAGGCCGACCTTTTCCAGATCTTCTGCATGCAGGTAGACCCGGGGTCCCAGCAGAAAAAAGGACGAACTCACACTCGGATCAAAAACGATGCTGTCTGCAATCCTGAAGTCGGCGGAACCGATCCGCAGCAGTTCGCCGACCGCCAGCTGCAGACGCGACAGCACTTCTTCGGAAACAACCACCGCGCCGGGAACCAGCATCTGACGAAATGATCTGCCCGAGGCCAGCTCGATCGTACCGTAGAGCGGGTAGTTGGCTTCCACGGACTTGATATTTGTTAGGAGCGAACGCTCGCCGCCAAGCTTCTGGGCCGGCCTGGCCATCGAAAAAAATCGATACGCGAAGGTTGTTTCGACCTCCTCCCGGCCGGCGATCTCCTCAACTTTCTGCAGAATTGCATCCGAAAACGGATAGTGGGAGTGGATGATCAGGTCACCGCCGTGCATCGCCCTCGATTCGCGGTAAACCGACTCATAGGCATCGCGCTTGAAGCCGTTAAGTCCGTTCAGGGCACCGATAGACAGGGCCACGCAGAGCACGAAGGTGATGATCTGTGGTCTGCCGTGGCGCAATTCACGCCTGAGGAAACGAAGATTCATCAGCCGCCACCTGCCCGGGTCAGCCGTCCGTCGTGCAGACGCAGCCGCCGGTCCGCCAGTTCGGCGATTTCTGTGCTGTGCGTGGCGATGATCAGCGTCGTGCCAAGCTCTTTGTGCAGTTCGACCAGCACCTCGATGACACCGGCACTGTTGGCCGAATCGAGATTGCCGGTC
>Ga0316195_10001206_pt1 | contig 11357 bp, 10 predicted proteins | sample Phised1_MG_FD_204937 | JGI IMG/M metagenome (GOLD analysis project Ga0316195, IMG submission 204937) | Coastal sediment microbial communities from Maine, United States - Phippsburg sediment 1 | ecosystem: Environmental > Aquatic > Marine > Coastal > Sediment | place: USA: Maine | collected... | reverse complement strand
GCTCTTCGGTCACTTCCTGATCGAAACCGACGCCGTTGTCGATAACCTCGAGTTCGAGCGCGCCATCGATCATTCGCAACCTGACCTTTGCCTCGCTGGCAGCGGCGTGCTTGGCCACGTTGTTGAGCGCTTCCTGGATGACCCGGAAGGCCGCAATCTTGACGCTGTCCGCCAGGCTGGATTCATCGATGCAGAGTTCCTGCGTGACCCGCGTATGCCCGTCGTTCAGGTTGAACTCGCTGCACAACCAGTTGACGGCGACACCCAGCCCGAAATCATCAAGCACGGACGGCACAAGGTTGTTGGAAATTCGTCGGACATCGTCCATCAGGCGCACCACCTGGATGACGAGCCGGTTCATGAACTCGAGGGTCTGCTTGTGCTGCGCTCCGGACAACTTTTCAGCGGCGGCCTCCACGCCGTACTTCATCACGCCGAGCGACTGCGCAATACCGTCGTGTAACTCGGTCGCAATGCGCCGACGCTCCAGTTCCTGCGCCTCGATGACCTGGCGACTGAGCGTTCGGTACTGCTTGCCATAGTCGGCGACCACCAGGATCTCGCGCGTCTGTGTCTCGATATCGTCCGCCGACGAAATATCGTCAACGTTGATACCGCGCGTAATCAGCAGTTTCGCCAGCGCGCGCTCGCGGTCCACCAGCGTACGGTATTCGCGCCGGTGACTGGTGATATCGGTGATCGTCAATACCGCGTGACGACGACGCCTGTCGGTTTCGACACCCAGCGACGTCGCCGGCTTCGTGAGATTCAGGCGCAACAGTTTCTTGAGCCTCGTATCGTCGAGTTCCCACTCGATGCTGTCCCTGCTCTTCAGGCAGGTCCACGCTTTATCCCACAGATCCAGGAAGCGGCAACCGCCGCTGCAACCCGGATGCAGCTGCTCGTGCAGCATGACGTCGGTATTACCGGTCAGACCCGAGAACTCGGAACCGGCAAGACTTTTGTTCACGTTGAGCACGTGCAAATGCTCGTCGAGCACAAGGACAACCTGGGCTACCCACCGGTTTCCGGACGATTTTGGAGTTATCTTGACAGTGTTCATTTCAAATCTTTTCGATGTCTGCCGGGGTTCGAAGATTGGAATTGAAAAACATTAACATGCGTACCGAGTATGAATCGTTACAACTTGTGAATCTGTGAACGTAATCTCGCACCGTTCCGCCATTGCCGCACACTTTCCGATGGTTGCGACAGGCAACTCGCCGATTATGTCAAAATGGGCGACGAAGACGCCTTTGTTCACCACTTGCAACTATACATAACGCAGTGCGAACTTGAATCCGGATTAATGCGCATAGCCGGTCATCGACGAATTGCCGCCCCGCGCACTGGCATCGGCCGCGAGTGGCGGTTCGTTCGCGCAACGACGGATTGGCACCCGTTACGCCTTTTTCTTGGCCACCCCGGCGAGACGCAGAAAACGCCGCAGCCGATTTTGCCGCGCGTCCGACAGGGTCTTCATGGTGGCCGTATCGGCATTGTCGGACGGCCCGATTTCGCTCTCCACCGGTAGCGGAGCATTGAGAACCTTAATGCGGTGATTGCCGATCGAGATAATATCGTTGCTGTGCAGAATGGTTGTCGTGACCTTCCGCGAATTTACCAGCGTGCCGTTTGAACTCTTGAGGTCCACAAGGAGCAGCGCATCGTCGTACAACATTAGCATCAGGTGATACTTGCTGACATAGTCGTTGGATATCGTGATGTCCGCCAACCTCGATCGCCCGATCAGCAGTTTCTTCTCGTTCACCGCGACCTCGAACACCGTCTTTCCGTTCCACGTGCCGATCAGCCTGGTACAGGTATCTTCGTTCGGCTTCTCGTCACTGGTTTCCGTCTCGTTTGTGTTATTCATCGCTCTCTTACCGTGGTTTTCGCTAAAGTCGGCCAGGCGTACCGGGAATGACTTCGCTCTCTCCATTGCCGCCGATGCCTGCACGTTCAGTAATCCGGGCCAGCCGCGCGACAGTTCGTGCAACCTCTCGCAAACATCAACCGGAAAAACCGCGTCCGGCTGCTTCAGTCCGCACACCAGGAGCCGCGCATGCAGATAACGCCTGGACTCGCTCACTGTCATCGGTTGCATCGCGAACTTTCCGACCACGCGCCGGGCGAAATCCTGCATCCCATCCGACTGCAACAGAACATCGACAGGCCGGGCAGCGATCAGTACAAACCGGATAGCGAACTGCTGGCGCGCCGTCAGCGTCGCCATGCGGCACAGGATACGCAGCGCACTCGGGTACATCTTCTCCGGGTTTCGAATCACGACGACCGGCGCTGCCGACAGGTTCGTCTGCTGTACAACGACGACCTTGAGCATCTGCAGCAGGTCGTCCGTCGATGCAAGGTCCATCGGGTACCCGAATTTTCCGAGGAGGTCCGTCATCAGATCATGCGGACGCATGCCGGAGCCGTCAATTTCGGCGACTGATACGTCGTCAGGAAGGCCGGCGAGATAATCCCGCACGATTGTCTTTTTTCCGGACAGCGTCGGTCCATAGACAACGCCCGCTCCGCGACTGTCTTCGAGAATCGTTTGCAGAAAATTCTCGAGGTCCTGCTGTGCCTGGTACTTCACAAGTGTGGGCGGACTGTCCGCCGAACCAAATGCTCTTTCACGCAGCCAGGTGTAATCCCTGTTCATTTTGCGTTACCAACTCCTGGTATTTGAATGCCGGCCCGCGCTATCGCGGTAGCCGTTCCTGTTATGTGTCGTTGTGCCCAGGAATATCGGTGGACTGCCGATGCTGCAAACTGCATGAGCAGCGGCACCGAAAGGGGTCAGCCTCAATAATGCAGCGGACGAGGAACCGAGCGCAAGCCTTACCGCGACGATCGCCGAAATATCGAACTTATGTCAAAACTCCGAACCAAAATGAGGCACTTACCTCATCGATTGCAAACGATTCGTATTTGCACGCGCAACGTGGGGCCACGTTGCGCAATTCGTCGTCGCTGGCGGAGCCTAGGTGCCGAAGTCGATGCCGGCCAGCTTGCGCTTCATTTCTTGCGTGGCGTCACGTGCTTCGGCAACGCTGGAGATCGCGGTCGGCGTAATCAGGACCAGCAACTCGGTGCGATTAGTGCTGGTTGTTTTACTGGAAAACAGTCTGCCGACACCCGGAATGCTGCGCAGGCCGGGGATGCCGGATTCCGACTCACCCTCGTTGTCACGAATCAGGCCACCGAGCACGACGGTCTCACCGCTTTGCACGGCAACGCTGGTCGTGATCTGGCGCTGAATGATGGTCGGTGAATCGATTGCGGAGGTCGTCGTCTGGTCGACGTCGTTCACGTCCTGAGTAATTTCCAGCGTCACCATGCCGCCCGGATTGACGCGCGGGGTTACTTCGAGCGACACGCCGGTGTCACGATACTGAATGGTGCTCGTCACGAGCGGATCGGTACCCGACGTGGCGAGGCTGGTGGTTTCCGATGTGCGAATCGGCACCTGGTCGCCAACCTTGATGGTCGCGGTGTGGTTGTCCAGCACCATCAGTGATGGCGAGGAAATGACGTCGAGCCGGGAATCGGCGGCCAGCATGTTCAACACGGCCTGTACTTCGCCGGCCTGGCTTTTGACGCTGTAGGAGAAACTCGGATCGACTGACAGCGGAAACAGTTCGCCCAGCCCGGTCTTGCCGGTGCCACCGATATCGTGGTGGAAGAACCATTGCAGCCCGTAACTGAATTCATCGGTCAGCGACACCTCGACGATCGTCGCTTCAACGAGAACCTGCAGCGGCACTACATCGAGGCGGCGAATGGCCGACTGGATTCTTGCGTAGTCGCCACGCGACGCCATGATGACCAGCGCATTATTTTCTTCGTCGGCAATAATCCTGACATCAATCGATGCCGCTGGCGACGCTGCCATGCCCTGCGCCGGACGCGGCGGCGTTGCGGCAGTCGCCGTCGTTGCGGCGTTGGTCGGGGATGGCGAGCGTGCGCCGTTGCCGGCCGCGGAGGAAAACGGCGAGCCGCCGCCCGAGGAACGGTTGCCGCTGAACAGGTCGGACAGCAGCGAGGCCAGGTTTTGCGCGCGACCGTTCTGCACCGGGTAGACATACATGTTCTGGCCGGCGGAATCGTCTGCGCGATCCAGGCGATCAATCCACAGCTCTGCTTCGTCAAGGTAGCTACGCTGCTTACTCATGATGACCAGAGCGTTCAGGCGATTAATGGTGATGAACTTCACCATGTCCGCCAATGGACCGCCCGAGTCGGCGCCGAGGATGGTCTGCAGTTCTGCGCGAATGCCTTCGGCCTCCGCATGCTGAATCCGGAACAGGCCGACGGACATACCCTGCATCAAATCCACGTCGAAAACACTGACCGTCGATCTTGCCTGCTGGAGCTCCCGACGGGAACCGGCGATCAGCAGCAGGTTGCGTGCCGCATCGACATTCACAATGCTGCTTTCCGGCAGCATGGGTTCCAGAATCGCCTGCATTTCCGTCGCCGAAATAAACTGGAGCGGCACGATCATTAACTGGAAGCCGCGGTCGCTGGAGAGACCAATCTGCGGTGAAAGCGTACCGCCGAATGCCGCGGAGCTCGGTACGACGGAGTACATGCCATCCGCTTTGCGCAGGATGGCGCCGTTCATTCGCAGCAACGCTTCGAGCGTCGGCAATACCTGGTCCATCGCAATGGGCTGACTGGTAGATAGGGTCACTGTCCCTGTAACTGCCGGGTCAACCACGTAGTTCGCGCCCAGCATGTCGCCGATGATCGTCTTGACGACTTCGCGGATATCCGAGTTTTCGAAATTGAGGACAATGTCGCCGCTCGAACCGGCTGAGGACGCCGCATTGCGCCGCGCGGCCTGCATGTTGATGAACTCGCCGGTGCCTTGCACAATTTCTTTGTCGAGTGGCGGAGTCGTTTCGGTCTCGTCGGTGTCCGCAAGTACGGCGACGGGGGTGTCCGTATCGGGCAACGACCTGGCAACGGCCGGAGCGTCCGAGCGATTGACGCGTTCTTCGACCGTCAGTTTCGAGTCGCCGCCGGCGTCGACCGGCCGGTTGCCCGCACAGGCAGACAGCAGTCCGAGTGCAAGCAATGCGACCAGCGGTTTAGGGGATTTGCTGCAGGTACGGGGCCTTATCAAGTCATCCATGCTCTTGGCTCAGTGATCCAGGTTCTCGACTGGCATTGGTTTTAACCCATACGGGGCCGCGGCGGCGGTCGTTCTCGCCTCCACTGTTCACCCCAGATCCAGGCGCCCAGGACAGTCAGCAGTCATCTTATAGAGTACGTGCCGGGTCGCGGAATACGCGTAATAACCCATTCCGACTGCGGGTATTCCCCCATAATTGGTCGTGGGGCCTAGCCCTGCCGTCGGCGTATCGGTTTTACCTTGGGTTCCTCGTCATGCAGCGTCAGGGTCGTGGACTCGGCGCCCGAGCGAAAGACGATGCCGTCCGCCCGGATGGCTTCAAGCTTCCAGCCATCGAGCATCATGCCAACCTGCAGGCGTACCGTTTTGTGGTCGGTGCTGGCTTCGACATGGGCGAACGAGTGATCCCCGGCGACGACAATACCGGTCACCTTCCATTTGCCGACCAGCTGCGCGATGCGCTTGGATTCAGCGACTTCTTCCGGCGCTTTTTCCGGAGGCCGTCGCGAATCGGTAAATAGCGGTCGTTCGACGACCTCGCGATAAGCGACGACGGGCGGAATCTGCAAAGGCTCGGCTTTTGCGCCAAGCGCGGGATCGTCGAGCGGCGCGGACTCAGCGCCGGCGGTCGCCGCGCCGGCATCACCGCCGAGTACGTTGATCTCCACAGCGATGATCAGCGTCATCAGAACGCATGCTGCCAGCATCGAGCGGGAATAAAGGGACAAACTGGACCACTCCGGCATCACGCGCCCTCCCGCAGGTAACCTGTCATTTCAAAACTCAGGTCCAGCGACACAGTCGGTGCATCCTGTGCCGTTCTGCCGCGGACCGGGCGTGCGCTGATGACCAGGTTGTCGATAAACAGCATGGGCCTGCTGCTTTCCAGCGCATACAGGATCTGCCAGGAGGCATTCACGTCGGCGCGCAGCTGAACCTTCAGGCTGGTGCTCTGCGCGTTGTCGGCATCGCCCGCCGCCAGGATCTGGGTGCTGATCAGCTCGCCGCCGTTCTTCTGCACGACCTGTTTGAGGTATTGCTGGACCTGCGCCGAGGCGAGCGCCGGCGTTTCTCCGGCGATGTAGTAGTCGGCCGCCGGACTGCGGCGCTTGAGCAATGCCAGTTCCTTATCCAGGGCCTCCTGGTTATCGGCCACGTGGCGATAGCGGACAATCTGGTTTTGCTTGCGTTCCAGGTTGGCGGCCTGCGACGAATACAGTGACACCAGTGGATAACAGACCGACCACAGCACGACTGCTGCACCCGCTACCAGCAAGGCCAGCGCGGCGTAACGTGACTGGAGTTTCGACATACGGATCATTCGCTGCTCCCCCCTGCGGTCTCTATCTGGGCCTCGATGACAAAGCGGTCATTCGACGTTCGCGGGTTCTTCGTGACCGGCGACGAGAAGCGCACATCGCGAAGCATGTCGGAATCCTCGATAAGTCCGATCAGTGACGAGGCGCCCTCGGATTCGCCGTGTACTCGTACCGTCGTGCCCTGCACCTGCACGCGCGACAGCCAGGTATCGTCAGGAATGACCCGGGTCAACTCGTTCAGCAGGCTGATCTGGGTCGGCACTACGGCCCGTTTATCGGAGAAGAAGCCGGCGAGGCGCACCGCGTTCGCAATCTCATCGCGAGTTTTCCCCGCCGCAATGGCGGCGGGACTTAAGGCCGCTATTTCGTCGTCAAGGCGATTGAGTTGCGCGAGCTGATTGGCGAATGGATAGCCTATGGCCACCACCGCCAGTATCGCGGCAAGCGCTGTCAGTGCCGTCGGTACGAGGTTGCGCCGGGACGCAGGCTTAGCACGGCTGTTGCGCGGTAACAGATTGATGGCGGCCATGGCCGGGTCCGTTGACTCCGCACAACCCCGCAACGTGACACGTGACGGGTTTACGCCGCGCTTCTTCAGTGCGGCCAGAATGCCGTCGACCGTCTTGCGCAAGGCGACGACCAGGTGAATGTTGATGACGCGCCGCTCGTTGTCGCGTCCCGTGACGCGGTAGTGGATATAAACGTCATTCCTCGCGTACGGTGTGAAACGATCCATTTCGTAGCCGAGTACATCCTCGATACGATCTTCGGTGCCGAAAGGCAATGCCACCTGGCGCTGCACGGCCTGCGCACGCGATAACTCGACAACGATCCTGTCGCTCTCGGTGGTCGTGATTGGCGACTCCGCTTTCGACTTGTCGGCAAGCGCGTCATCATCGTCGGCGAGTGCGATAGTCTCCAGCGGCTGCCTGTCAGCGCCGTGCCGGCGCTCCAGCGTCATGTCGCGCTCATGTACCGAGATCAGCAGCAGCTGTTCGTCATGATCGAAAGCCGCACGAATACTCGCCGGCACAAAATCGAGGATTTCCCCGGACCACCATTTCCAGAATCGCTGCAATGCGTTGGGGCCGTGGCCGGACGACGCGAACAGGCGCGGCGCTAATGATTGTAAATTCATTGAAACAGGACCTCTGATTCGTCGCCGGCGTCATCGCTGAACAGGCGCTGCATCGGCTGACGCCACTCGAGAATTCGGTAGGGTCGACCGATCGGGTTGTACGTAATGTTGATGGTCGCTTCCGCCTGCGAAACGATGGTGTCGCCAATTCGCGCGTCCACCTGGACCGTGTAGGTGTTGGTCGCCGCGGTCGATTTGAGATTGTCGAGTCCGCTAAGCGCGGCCTTGACCTGGCTCGATGCCTGCAGGGGATTGACGCCAGTCTGCCCGGAATACAACGTTAGCGACGATTCGATGCTGGCGAAGATTTCGTCCGTCATGCCGAGCACAAGGCGCAATTCATCGACCGAATCAAACATCGCGTCCTTGGCTCCGTAAGGGAGACCCGCCATGCGATATTCACCGTCCTCGGCACCATTCAGGCGGCGGAAGTCGTCCTTGTCACGCCAGTCGAGAATCGCATCCGTCAGCATGTCGGCCTGTTCGTCCTCGACACCGGCCTGCACGATCAGGCCGCGTATCAATTCCGGCGCACCGAAGTTCAGATCGATCTTGCCGGTCACCTCGGTTGTCGCGATGCGTACGCGGGCATTGCCAATCGCCAGATTGCGCACGCTGCCATCGGAAGGCCAGCGCTCGGCCTGCGGGTACATGAGGTTCATCGCCGCCAGTTCGACGCCGCCTTCGACCGCGTAACGAGCCTGCAGCATATCGATTGTATTGCTGACGATCCTGCTTTCGCTCCTGACATTCGTTGACAACCCTGTCGCCACGATCGCCAGCAAGGCGACGATCCACAGCACGCTCACCAGCGCCACACCGCGGCCGCGACGATGGATGTCGCTGTGTCCAGAAGATCGCATCATGACCGCCCCAGTCCCGACGGCATTGTCGACTTGATCTCGACGATCAGATCGCCGGCCCCCGGTGGTGCGCCGTCGGCGACATCGATGCTCAGGCGAATGAGGCCTGGCAACCGGTCGTTGTGCGGCCAGTCGCTGCTCCAGTCGCCACCACCCGGTCGCATCGTGTCGAGGAAATTGAATTGGGCGCGGGAGAAATGATCGAGCAGCACAACTTCGCGCCTGTCAGTGCTGTAAGTTGAGCGCTGAAAGCGGTCGAGGTACATCTGGTAACTCATCACCAGTCGCCCGTCCATGCCATCCGGCCTGGGGTCGTCTTCGACGCGCAGGGACACGCGATACAGGCCGCCACCGGCCGCCAGCCCCGGCACCGGGGCGATAAAATCAACCTGCTTCAGATCCGCGCTGAATTCGAGGCGTCGGGAATCCTCACTGTCGCGCATCAGAACCGGTCGCGCCAGCGATAGCTGGCGACGCAGCGCACGCTGCGACTGGTGCATGGACTCAACCGCGTCCAGCTGCGATTCGACACTGTCGACGGTGTGCAGGCTGAACTGAATACTGTTCAGCAACAGGCCGGAGACCAGCCCCATGATCGTCAGCGCAACCAGCAACTCCACCAGTGTGAAGCCGCCGCTGCACGCCTGTCTGCCGTGGCGATTCATCAGCCCGGCCGTCCCTGTACGAGACGAACAGTACTCAGCGACAGCGAGCGCAGGCCACCGTTCGCGTCGTCCCAGCTCACTTGAATGTTGACGATCACCGGCGTGAATCGCGGCGGCATGTTTTCGATTGAGTAGGCTTCCGTGGGCGAATACGTGACTTGCCAGCGAAACTTGTCGCCGGCCAGCCCGGCATGCTCAAAATCAGAACTGGTGATGCTTGCAGCAGCAAAACTCAACTGCGATTCCGCGACAATCAGCGCCCGTCGGTAGTCCGCCGTCACGCTGGCGTTGCGCGAAGCGCCGCCGAGGATGCTCAGAATCACGCCGTAGCTGGCGGCAAGAATTGACAGCGCGACCAGCACTTCCAGCAGCGTGAAACCGTTCGAACGTTTTGCCAGCCCGCACTGCACGTCAGAGCACCCCTACCTTGCCGGTCAGCCAGTCGATGGTAATCGTGTAGCTCCGCTCCTGGGCCGATACGGTCAGCACGGCTGACGTTGCGGTCCCGTCGGGATAAAAATGGATCGTGGTCGTCTCGGCAGGCAGGTAGCTCGTATCGTCGACGGAAGTCACCTCGATGTCACCGGGCCACTGATAACGTTTACTGCCGGTATCGGACTGCAACGTACGCTTGTCCTCGTCGAGTACGACGGCTGCCACCCTTGCTTGCGTGACGGAAACATTGCGCGCCTGCCGCAACAGGGCAGATATTTCCTGCGTGCATTTGCGTAGCTGCAGCTTTTTCAAGCCAGCGGAAAACTGCGGCACGGCGACCGTCAGGATCGCGAGCATGATCAGCAAGGTGACCAGCATCTCGATCAGGGTGAAGCCATGTTGTCGCCGCGTGAGCATTTTGCAGTCCCGGTTTCCGCAATGCGGAATACCCTATTCCCAGCTCAGGACGTCGCGATTTTCGCCGTCGCCGCCTTCGCTGTTGTCCGCGCCCAGTGAATACAGGTCGAACGCACCGTTCTCGCCAGGCGAACGATAGTGGTAATCGTTGCCCCACGGATCCTTGCGAATCGTCTTCTTGCGCAGGTACGGCCCGTTCCATTCGTTCACGCCGACCGGCTTCTCGACCAGTGCCGCAAGGCCCTGGTCGGAGGTGGGGTAGCTGCCGATTTCGAGACGATAGATGTCCATGGCCGCCGCGAGTTCTTCGATCTGCAACGCGGCTGTTTTGGTCTTTGACTCGCCGAGGTGCTTGATAACGCGGGGCCCGACAAGGCTTGCCAGCAAGCCCAGGATTACCAGCACGACCAGCAACTCGATCAGTGTGAAACCGCGGCTTCGACTCGCCCGTAGTAGATTATTTGTAGATATCACTGCATTGCTCCTGAAAATCTAGATTGGCAGGTCATTGATACTGATGATGCCGACCAGAATTGACATGATGATGCCGGCGATGATGACGCCGAGGCCGACGATCAGTATTGGCTCGAGCATTGCCAGCATTCGCTGCACGTTAATTGAAACCTCTTCGTCGTAGACGTCGGAAACACGCAGCATCATGCCGGACATGTTGCCGGTCTCTTCGCCGACCTTGATCATCTGGATGGCGAGGCCCGGAAATACCGCTGCCTTTATCAGGGTGTCCGACAGGTCACCGCCTTCCTTGAGACTGGTCGCCGCTTCACCGACCGCTTCGCCAATCACGCGATTCGTCAATGTGTCGCGGGCAATGTCCAGGCTCTGCAGGATGGGCACGCCACTTTGCAGCAGTGTTCCCAGGCTGCGGCTGAATCTCGCGGTTTCATGCGCCTGCAGCATTCGGCCAACCAGCGGCAGTCGCAATACCACGGCGTCCAGCTGGTGCCGCCGTTCCGGCACCTGCAGTGCGCGCTGCGCGATCAGGACAACCACGCCAATCGAGGCAAGGCAAAGCCACCAGTACTGCGCCAGGAAATCGGAGACGGTGAGTACGAAGCGCGTTGCCAGCGGCAAAGCGGAGCCCATCTCTTCAAATATCGGCCGGAACTGCGGCACTACGAGCGTAAGAAGAATGACGACAGAGAGCCCGGCAACCAGCAATAGAATTACCGGGTAGATCAGCGCCGATACAATTTTCTCCCGCAGCGCACGACTTCTTTCGAGATAGTCCAGCATGCGCTCGAGACTTTCACTCAGGGTGCCGCTGATTTCGCCGCCACGGATCATGCTCACGTAGAAACCGGAAAACACGTCGCCCTGTTCTTCCAGCGCCGTCGACAGAGCCGCACCTCCCCT
>Ga0316195_10001205_pt1 | contig 11358 bp, 10 predicted proteins | sample Phised1_MG_FD_204937 | JGI IMG/M metagenome (GOLD analysis project Ga0316195, IMG submission 204937) | Coastal sediment microbial communities from Maine, United States - Phippsburg sediment 1 | ecosystem: Environmental > Aquatic > Marine > Coastal > Sediment | place: USA: Maine | collected... | reverse complement strand
CACCTCCGCGCCCAGCGATCGACACGCTTCAACACGAATCGGGCTTGCTGAACGGATCATCACTACTTTGGCGCTGGTGCCTACAGCTCGCGCTGCAAATGCGGCTGCAATGGCATGATTGCCGGCGCTGACCGCGGTGATTCCGTTGGCTAATTGGTCAGCGCCAAGGCTCAGCACCGTGCCCAACGCGCCGCGCGGTTTGAACGTACCGGTTTGCTGCAGAAATTCGAGCTTCCCATAGATTTCAATGTCGCCGCCGAGCACGGTTTCGAGATTTCGACAGCGCACGACCGGCGTCTCGATCAGCCATCGGCTCAGCTTGTCCCGGAGTAGCCGCACAGCATCGATAGCCGGCGGTATAACTCTGCTATCATGCGGCATGTATCACCAGCATTATGTTAAAACCGTCCAGACCGGCCTTTGCGAGTTGACTGTCATATGAGGCACCTTGATGGAGTTCTTAATAATACTTGCGCTGTTTCTGATTGTTGATTAGTTTCGACAATTAAACGCTACACACATTCTCGCGATGACCGATGGGGCAAAGGTCATTGCGCAACTGGCTATCTGCATGGAATTTGACGATCTTTCGCAGTCGGGTATTCGACGAGTAGCCAACTATTCGCCATATCTCGACCAACTGGCTGGCTTCGCCAATGAAATGGGCCTCCGTCAGCGTAGCAACCTGATCCACCTGGAAGGCTGCCTGCACGCCGAGTGGCGCCTTGGTCAAAACAGCATTTTGAGCTGGTGCCCGCTTGATGAGGGCATTCTCATACTGGTCGTCCCACATTACGCCATTGCGGAGTATACCGCCGCGCCAGCGTCTGACCCGACAATGCCGAAAAGGGTCTCCGCCCGATTCATTACCGAACTCATTTCGGGCGATCGCCAGCTGACGCTGACACAAATGCAAAAGGTTGCCCGTCTGCTGTCTGTCGAACCAAAACTTGTGACCCTCCGCCAGGCCTTAACCGATCATCCGGTCGAGACGCAAATCATTGAGAAAATGATTCGGCGTTACGGCATCAACTATGTCGCGAGCCGTGCCGTGACACTTTTCGACATAGTCGGCTTCAGCCTTTTGACGCCGTTTGAGCAGATGACCCAGCTTAACAGCCTGTCCTACTCCCTTAATTCCGCTCATGCCAAGATGCTGGAGCTTGATGTCAACATCAATTTCGCCCGATCCTCGAGCGGCGACGGCTTTTATATCTGGAATCGGGACAACGGCATTGACGCGAACGTCAACCTTTACCATTTCATGCACATTGTGCTGGCTGACAATGCGATCGCGAAAAGCAAGTCCGTTGCACGATCAGTGCCGCGACTCAGAGCCTGTTTTCACGTGGGGAGTTGCTACGAATTCCACCAGGCAGAAGGCCTGAATCCGACGACGCATGATTTCATCGTTGGTGATGTGACCATCGAACTCGCACGAATGATCGAAGCGGCATTTCCAGGCCAGATACTGGTCGGCGATTTCATGGCTGACCTCAGCGACCAGATCAGTGACGCTAGCGATTCACAGGTTAATCTCGACGCCGTGAGATTCCTGCAACGTGCGCAGAAGAATATATCGAATCTCAGCGGCCTGGAGATATCCGGAGAGCGCGTAACTTCAATCAAGTGCTACCTGACAGGCGAGCAACTCGAAAGTGGCGACTTCAACATTCGCCGATTACATATCCGGGACAAGCATGGCCTCACCCGGACGGCATACAACGCCAAGATCAACATTTACCGCGACAATGCAGAGCCCATTCTGCTCGGAATTGAAGACAGGAAGCTTGCCGGAACGGCCTTCCGGCCTGGCACATAATCAGGCCCACAAACACAAAAACCTTCCGGCACAACGCAAGGAAGGTTTTTCTCGGAACTGGTCGGGGCGAGAGGATTTGAACCTCCGACCCCCACAACCCCATTGTGGTGCGCTACCAGGCTGCGCTACGCCCCGACAGAATCCGAAACAAGCTGGTTCGCTGCGGCGATCATACTGACCGCAGGAATATGTGCAAAGTAATTGTCAGCGTCGCAGTATCTTGAGGACCTGCTCAAGCTCCAAACGTAATTGCTTGATAATTTGCTGACTTTGACTGACGTCTTCTTTCGCCTGATCACCGGTCAGCCGCTGGCGCGCGCCACCGATCGTGAAACCATCGTCATACAGAAGGCTCCGAATCTGGCGGATAATCAGGACATCCTGGCGCTGATAGTAGCGACGGTTACCCCGGCGCTTCACAGGTTTCAGCTGCGGAAATTCCTGCTCCCAGTAACGCAGAACATGTGGCTTTACCGCACACAGGTCACTCACCTCACCAATGGTGAAATAGCGTTTGCCTGGTATTGGTGGTAATTCGTCGTTATTCCCCGGTTCCAGCATAGGCCTCTACTCGGGCTTTTAATTTTTGTCCTGGCCGAAACGTCACCACACGACGTGCGGTAATGGGAATTTCTTCCCCGGTTTTCGGATTGCGACCTGGACGTTCGTTTTTATCCCGAAGATCAAAATTTCCGAATCCGGAAAGTTTGACTTGCTCCCCTACTGCGAGAGACGCTCGCAGTTCCTCAAAGAACAAATCGACAAGCTCTCGAGCTTCCCGTTTGTTTAATCCCAGCTCATTAAACAAGGATTCCGCCATATCTGCTTTGGTCAGCGCCATTATTTTTACTCTCTTAGTTCTGCACCAAAATCCTGTTGCATTTTGCTTAGGACTGCGGACATCACGGTGTCTGCATCTTCGTCAGTAAGGGTGCGGGATGTTTCCTGCAAAATCAAGCCTAAGGCTACGCTTTTTCGCCCTGCTTCTATTCCTGGTCCCTTATAAACGTCAAAAATTCTGACACTTTGGATGAGCGCCGGGGCCGACGATTTGGCGACCTCGACCAGCTGGGCTGCGGTGACGCCATCTTTCACCACTACCGCAATGTCCCGGCGGATAGTCGGATACTTTGAGACAGCTTTGGCAACTGGCACATTGGCAGCAAACGCTTTCGCGGCATCGAGTTCAAAAAGAAGAACGGTCCTTTCGATATCGAGTTGCCGTGCGATACTCGGATGAAGTTTTCCGATCACGCCGATCGATTCCTGATTGCGCCATATTTGCGCGGTTTGACCAGGTTGCAAAATGACATGCTCATGAGCAACGAAATCGAATGAGTCCAAGTCGCCGGTCATGCTAAGAATGGAAACTACATCGGACTTTATGTCAAAAAAATCAATGCCCTGCGGCTTACTCCCCCACTGCTCATCAAGCACGTCGCCGAGCAGAATCCCCGCAACGCGAAGCACCTCGAGCGGCTCGGCAGGAGTGCCGTGAAACGTTTTACCGATCTCAAAAAACCGGATGCGATCTTGCTGGCGTGAAAGATTTGCGGCCGCGGCAGAAAGTAACCCGGGCCAAATCGAACCACGCATGACCGACATTTCGGACGAAATTGGATTGCTTAATATCAGCTCGGAGTCGGTCGCAGTTACCAGCGCATTAAGCTCGCTATCGATGAAGCTGTATGTGATCACTTCCTGGTAGTCCCGGGCAACGAGCGTGTTCGCGACCATTTCCAGGTCCACCCTGCCTTCCGGAACCGTCGCCAGGGGCGTGTCTCCCAGGGCGGTCGTCGCGGGAATCTCGTCGTAGCCGAAAATTCGCGCAACCTCCTCGACAAGCGCATCCTCGACGTCAATATCGAATCTGTAGCTGGGAATATCGACTTGCCAACCGTCCCCTGTCGCCTTTGTTTCGAGACCCAAATCGTTCAAAATCCGCGCTACCAGATCGCCTGCAATGTCGGCACCAAGTACTCGGGCGAGTCGCGATTTTCGGAGTCTGAATGACTTGCTGGCGGGGAGAAACTCGCGCGTACAATGATCGACAACGGGACCTGCCTCGCCCCCTGATATTTCTAGAAGCAACTGCGTTGCCCGTTCAAGAGCGCGTACCTGGTTTTCGGGGTCGACTCCCCGCTCAAAACGCATGGATGCGTCTGTATGCATACCGTATTGCCGCGCGACACCGGAGAGCGCTTTCGGCGTAAAGAACGCAGCCTCGAAAAAAACGTCGTTCGTAGCGTCGGTGACCATGGTCGAAAACCCGCCCATGATGCCCGCCATGCCGATTGGCCCGGAATCGTCCGCTATGACCAACGTATTCGGCAGCAATTCCACCTCCTTTTCATCCAGGAGCGTGAGCTTTTCGCCGCGTTTGGCGAGCCTAGGGCGAATTGGACCGGCAAGCCGAGACAAATCATAGGCGTGCAGCGGCTGACCAAACTCCATCATCACATAGTTGGTGACATCGACAACAGGATGAATAGACCGCAAACCGCTACGTCGCAATCGCTCTTTCATCCATAGCGGTGACTCGGCCGACATGTCGATATTTCTGATCACCCGGGCGCCAAATCGGGGGCATCCCTGCGGGTAAACCAGTTCAACCGGGTGCTCATCCCGAATCGTTGCGGCTACGGGGTTTACGACCGCATCTTTCATCGGCGTGGTCGTCATAGCGGACACATCCCGGGCGATGCCAACCACACTGAAACAGTCGCCACGATTTGGCGTCAAATCTAGGTCGAACGAAACGTCAGGAAGATCAAGGCAATCGGCCAGGGACTGACCAACCAGCGCATCGGGCGCGAGTTCAACAATCCCGTCCGATTCGTCGCCAAGCCCGATTTCAATCGCTGAGCACAACATGCCATTGGATACGACACCGCGAATTTTCGAGCGCTTGAGTGCTACGCCATTCGGCAGCTTGGTACCGACCGGTGCAAACGGGGACTTCATGCCGGCCCTGACATTTGGCGCGCCGCACACAACCTCGATGGATTCGCTGCCGGTTGAGACCTGGCAAACGCTTAATCGATCGGCATTCGGGTGTTTCGCGACGTGCGTGACTTCGGCAACCACAACACCGTCCAAGCCAGATCCCTGCGGCTCCATCGCATCGACTTCGTGACCGACCATGGTCAGGCGATGAGCAAGTTGCTGAGTATCTACTGCCGGATCAACCCACTCGCGCAGCCACTTTTCTGAAAATTTCATCAGTCCATTCCGCGCTAATTGAACTGCCGCAGAAAGCGCAGATCATTTTCGAAAAAGGTCCGGAGGTCATTGACACCGTACCGCAGCATCGCCAGCCGCTCGATTCCCATACCGAAGGCGTAACCGGTGAATTCCTCCGGGTCGATACCGGCATTCCTCAGTACTTCCGGATGAACCATGCCGCAACCCAGAATCTCGAGCCACTTTCCTTCTGTCCACTCCACATCGACCTCGGCCGACGGCTCCGTGAACGGAAAATACGAAGCACGAAAACGAAGTTTCGCCTCTCGTTCAAAGAAGTTCTCAACAAATTGATGCAACGCGGCCTTGAGATTGGCAAAGCTGATATTTCTGTCAATCACGAGACCTTCAACCTGGTGGAACATCGGCGTATGGGTCTGATCGGAATCGCATCTGTACACGCGTCCGGGCGCAATGATGCGAATCGGGACGCCTTCCGCCGCCATTGCACGAATCTGGACTGGTGACGTGTGGGTTCGCAGAAGGTTGCCACCCGGGAAGTAAAACGTATCGTGCATCGCGCGCGCCGGATGGTTTTCTGGAATATTCAGCGCCGTGAAATTATGAAACTCATCTTCAATTTCAGGACCGGTTCTTACCCCGAAACCTGCATTACGAAAAATCTTTTCCACTCGCGCTGCCGCACGGGACACCGGATGCCGACCACCACGGCCGAAGCCGCGCCCCGGCAGTGATACATCTATGGCATCGGCGCGAAGTTTTTCAGCCAGCGCGTCTCGCTGCAAGCTTTCACGACGTGCATTCAGTCCGTCCTGAACCGCCTGCTTGGCTTTGTTGATTTCCTGCCCGGCCAGCGGGCGATCTTCCGCGGAGAGCGCACTTAGCCCCTTGAGCCGCGCGGTCAACTCACCCTTCTTGCCGAGCAATCTGACACGAACGGCATCGAGCGCCGCCAGATCGGAGGCGGCAGCGATCTCGGACTCAGCCTGTTTGACAAGCTCGCTCAGTGACTGCATCAGAATTTCCCGTTCGAGGCCGAGGCGTAGCCGCCGGCGCCGCTTCAGCTATCAGCCAGAGCGGCCTTGGCCTGTTCGGCGATAGCGCCAAACGCATCAGGATCATGCACAGCAATGTCAGCCAGGATCTTGCGGTCGACTTCCATCTCCGCACGATTCATGCCGTTGATAAGGCGACTGTATGACATGCCATGCAAGCGTGCGGCAGCATTGATACGCGCAATCCACAAAGCACGAAACTGGCGCTTGCGCTGACGACGGTCGCGATAAGCGTATTGTCCGGCTTTGATAACCGCCTGCTTGGCGGTCTTGAATAATTTGCTGCGCGCGCCGTAATAGCCCTTTGCTTTCTTGAGGACCTTGTTATGGCGGGATTTGGCGATTACGCCACGTTTTACTCTTGCCATCTCTCAATCTCCTCTTAACTGTACGGAAGCATACGCTTAACGCTTTTGACATCGCACTCAGCTACTTGCTGAGTCAATCCCAACTGACGTTTACGCTTGGACTTCTTTTTGGTCAGAATATGATTGAGGTGGGACTGGGCACGCTTAAAGCCACCCTTACCCGTCCGGCGGAAGCGCTTGGCAGCGCCCCGGTTGGTCTTCATCTTAGACATCGTTGTCTCCGTATTTTCTAGCCTGGTTACGTACAACTCATAAGAGTTGCCGTTATAGGCGGGTATTGGCGTTTGCTCACTTCAGCGAGCTCGACCGTTACTCACTTTTTCTTTGGCGCGAGAACCATAATCATTTGCCGCCCTTCAAGCTGCGGCATTTGTTCCACGACAGCCAATTGTTCCAGGTCATCTCTGACCCTGGCCAGGAGCTGGGCGCCCAATTCCTTGTGCGCCATTTCCCGTCCGCGGAATCTCAGCGTGACTTTCGTCTTGTCACCGACTTCAAGAAACTCAGTCAATTTTCTAAGTTTGATCTTGTAGTCACCTTCGTCCGTTCCCGGACGAAACTTAATCTCTTTGATATGCACCTGCTTCTGCTTGCGCTTGGCAGATTGTGCCTTTTTGTTTTGCTCGAAGAGGAATTTGCCGAAATCCATGATTCGACAAACTGGCGGTTCTACGTTTGGTGATACTTCCACCAAATCCAGACTCTCACCCCTCGCAATTTCCAGCGCATTGGAAAGCGACATCACGCCCCTTTGTTCACCTGCGGAATCAATTAACCGCACTTCTGAGGCGTCGATTTCCTCGTTACGCCGAACGCGCTTTGATGCTCCGATACTTAAATCCTCCTGCCAAAAACAATAACCGCAGAGCAAACAGACCCAAAAAGCCTGCCTATCGCTGCGGGACGCGAATTTTATAGCCGGAAATGCCTGATTTGCAAGCAACTTCGGGCATATTCACCGACTTTTGCCTGGTGCGGCTCTCGGGCAGGTCACGATCAAATTCAAAGATCAGACAATCCACCGGTCATTCGGGCAGACCCCGCTCCAAAACTCGCTTATTCGGCCGCCGCTGACAACTACAATCCGGGCGGAAGCGCCGCGGCTCCGCGCCAACGGCGGACAAATCGTGGCCTGTCGCCAGACTGTCCAGGGAGCCAAATTAACGCTTCGGCAACGCGGTTTGAAGCCTGATTGAGCCTGAATCAGGCCCTGATTTAACCAAGACAGCCGCGAACGGACTGGTTTTTCCTGGGTTGGTGGGCGATGGTGGTTTCGAACCACCGACCTCCACGATGTCAACGTGGCGCTCTACCCCTGAGCTAATCGCCCTATTCCGGTAATCTACTTTCTTCAATCTGCCTTCGCTTCAATGCCCTCTGAGCTAATCGCCCTATTCCGGTAATCTACTTTCTTCAATCTGCCTTCGCTTCAATGCCCTCTGAGCTAATCGCCCTATTCAGGTAATCTACTTTCTTCAATCCGGCTTCGCAGGATTACCCGTCAAGCAGCTCACCCGAAAATGCGGCTGCAACGATACTCAAGGGCCTGCCCGTGCGCAATAGCTTTTCCTCCTCACCCTGCCAATTTATCGCTGATTCCCAAGCCCAGCTCGCGCATACGCCGAATTTCGTCCCTGATCCTGGCCGCCTCCTCGAACTCGAGGTCGCGGGCATGCTTTTGCATTTTCTTTTCCAGCTTTTGCGCCTTCCGCAGCAAGGCTTCCGGCGACATGGATTCGTAGCGCGTCGCATCCTCGGCAATCCGCCGTCGCCCGCGGCCGGGCACGGGATAGGCTGCCTCCATAATGTCCGAAACCTGTTTTATGATGCTCGCCGGCTTGATGCCGTGCTTCTCATTGAATGCGAGCTGCCGCTCCCGCCGCCGATTGGTCTCGCCAATTGCGCGCTCCATCGAGCCGGTTATTTTGTCCGCGTACAGAATCGCTTTGCCGTGAAGATTCCGCGCGGCCCTGCCTATGGTCTGGATAAGCGACCTCTCGGACCGCAAGAAGCCCTCCTTGTCCGCATCGAGGATCGCAACTAGCGATACCTCCGGCATGTCGAGCCCCTCGCGCAGCAAATTGATGCCGACGAGGACATCGAATTCCCCCAGTCTGAGATCCCTAATGATTTCCGTGCGTTCGACGGTGCCAATATCGGAATGCAGATAGCGAACCCGAACGCCGTGCTCCCGCAGGTAGTCGGTTAGATCTTCAGCCATTCTTTTGGTCAGCGTCGTAATGAGTACCCGTTCATTGACCAGCGTGCGGCGGCGAATTTCGGAAAGCACATCGTCGACCTGGGATCGTGCTGGTCGAACTTCGAGCTCAGGATCGATCAGTCCTGTCGGCCGAACGAGCTGCTCAACTGTATTGCCTGAATGATCCGCCTCATAGTCACCCGGTGTCGCGGAGACAAAAATCGCTTGTGGTGCCAGACGTTCAAACTCGTCAAATCTCAGAGGCCTGTTATCAAGCGCTGACGGGAGTCGAAAGCCATGCTCAACCAGCGTTTCCTTACGCGACCGATCGCCACGATACATACCGCCGAGCTGCGGTACGGTGACGTGACTCTCGTCAATGATCAGTATGGCGTTTTCCGGCACATAGTCGAAAAGACACGGAGGCGGTTCGCCCTCGCCCCTGCCCGACAGATACCGGGAATAGTTTTCGATCCCGGAGCAGTAGCCAAGCTCCCTGATCATCTCGATATCAAATAAGGTTCGTTGCTCAAGTCTTTGAGCTTCAAGGAGTTTATTATGGCCACGCAAGTACTCCAGGCGTTCCTTCAACTCGACCTTGATCGCTTCGATTGCGCCGAGAAGTTTTTTCCGTGGCGTCACGTAGTGCGTCTTTGGAAACACGGTCAGGCGTGGAACCCGGCGAACCACCTCGCCGGTCAGCGGATCGAAATACGACAGTGATTCGACTTCGTCATCAAACAGCTCTACGCGTACCGCATCGCGCTCCGATTCCGCAGGAAATATGTCAATGACATCACCGCGAACGCGGTAATTGCCCTGCGAGAGATCCAGCTCATTTCGCTTGTACTGCATTTCAGCCAGGCGACGAAGGATGGTGCGCTGGTCGAGCCGGTCTCCCCGCGAGAGATGCAACACCATGTTGAAGTAACTTTCGGGGTCACCGAGACCGTATATTGCGGATACGGTAGCCACAATAATTGCATCGTCACGTTCGATCAGCGCTTTGGTGGCTGACAAACGCATTTGCTCGATATGTTGGTTGATCGACGCGTCTTTCTCGATGTAGGTATCCGAGCTCGGCACGTAGGCCTCGGGCTGGTAATAGTCGTAGTACGAAACGAAGTACTCAACCGCGTTGTGCGGGAAGAACTCCCGCATTTCCCCGTAAAGCTGTGCGGCAAGGGTCTTGTTTGGCGCCAGCACGATTGCCGGGCGTTGCGTTTCCTGGATCACATTGGCGATCGTAAACGTCTTGCCCGATCCGGTAACGCCCAGCAGAGTCTGGTTAGCCAACCCGTCACCAAGGCCCTCGACAAGACCCGCAATCGCCGCTACCTGGTCTCCGGCTGGACTGAATTTAGAGACCAGCTTCAGCCGGTCACGGTCGTCGGTTAAAGACTTCTTGGGCAGCTGTGTTGATTGACGTACCATTCGCATTCGTTTTCAGGAGGTAGCCAGTGAGTTTATCAGTTTCGGAAAGAATGAGCCGCGTAATGCCATCCGCGACCAGCGCGGTCCTTGGTTTGGCCGCCGAGCTTCGCGAGGCCGGCCGGGACGTCATTAGCCTGGGTGCCGGTGAGCCCGATTTCGATACGCCTGACCACATAAAAGACGCTGCTATCCAGGCAATTCGCGATGGCGCTACCAAGTACACCGCGATCGACGGCACCAGCCATCTCAAGGCGGCGATTCAACGAAAATTCGAGCGTGAAAACCATATTTCCTACAGCCCGGAGCAAATACTGGTTTCCGTTGGAGCGAAGCACACGTTGTTTAATGCCTGTATGGGCATCCTTAGTCACGGTGACGAAGCGATCATTCCGGCGCCTTACTGGGTGTCCTATCCCGATATGGTTCGGGTTGCCGAAGGGGTACCGGTCGTGATCGATACCGGTATTGAAGACAGCTTCAAAATAACTCCGGCGAAACTGTCCGCTGCCATTACGGACAAAACCCGAATATTGTTTCTGAACAGTCCGTCGAACCCGACAGGGAGCAGTTATACCCGTTCCGAGTTGGCCGCACTGGGTCAGGTTTTGCTGAAACATCCGAATATTGTTGTGCTCGCCGATGATATTTACGAACACATTCACTGGGCCGATGAACCATTTTGCAGCCTGGTGACGGCTTGCCCGGACCTCTACAACCAGGTCGTTACCATCAACGGCGTCTCCAAATGTTACGCGATGACCGGTTGGAGGATCGGGTATGCCGGTGGCCCCCCTGAAGTGATAAAAGCCATGAAAACGATTCAGAGCCAGATCACCTCGAATCCCTGCAGCATCTCGCAAGTCGCCGCGGCAGCGGCACTGAACGGCGATCAGTCATGCATGGCCCCTATGCTCAAGGCCTATAAGTCCAGAAGCGACTATATTGTTGCCGCTTTGAATGATATCCCCGGCTTTGAATGCCGCGAAGGCGAAGGTGCCTTTTACGCGTTTCCCAAGGTGACGGGAGCGATGGCGGCCAAAGGCCTTGAGACGGATGCGGACCTCGTGAAGCTGATCCTGGAGAGCGGCGATGTCGTCATGGTGCCTGGCACGCCTTTTGGCGCTCCAGGATACGTTCGTATCTCGTTTGCCTGCTCGATAGAGGCGTTACAGGATGCGGTCGGGCGAATCCGGAAAGCGCTGGCGTAAATTTCGTTTAAATGGCAAGATTTTGGGTACGCCGTGCCTTGACTTGCTAAATTGACTGGCACAGAAT
>Ga0316195_10001203_pt1 | contig 11363 bp, 8 predicted proteins | sample Phised1_MG_FD_204937 | JGI IMG/M metagenome (GOLD analysis project Ga0316195, IMG submission 204937) | Coastal sediment microbial communities from Maine, United States - Phippsburg sediment 1 | ecosystem: Environmental > Aquatic > Marine > Coastal > Sediment | place: USA: Maine | collected... | reverse complement strand
CGTCGCCAAAGTGCACAAGGTGGTCGCCACGGACCCGACGGTCATGGATGCCGAAACCACCCTGCGCTGCGCCACGCTCAGTGGCGCCGAAGCGCTGGGATCGGAGCAGCAGATCGGTACGCTGTCAGCGGGTAAAAAGGCCGATATCATCGTCCTCGACCTGGCCCAGCCCCACCTGACGCCGATCTACAACATCGCCTCGCACCTGGTCTACACCGCCCGCGGCGGCGATGTAATGCATTCGCTGATCAACGGCCGTCTGGTCATGAAAAACCGGGAGCTGCTGAGTATCGATGAACAGGCGGTCATCTCGGCCATGCAGGATATCCGCCACTCGGTACTGGCAAACAGGGCCTAGCACCACTGCTGATTCCTATCAGGGCAAACTGCCCCGGGCATGAGCAGCGCTTTTCGGATGGGCGTGCTGTCCAGCTTGACTTTCTGATGATACTGCTCTACATTCAGGCTCAGATCAGGTGGCGCTGCTGTCGCACCTGTGCTCAAAAAAAGTTCAATAACCACAAAGCGTTCAGCAGAGGTAGAGATATGTTCGGACTGGGAATGCCGGAACTCATCGTTATTCTGGTAATTATCGTGATTATTTTCGGGGCCGGCAAGCTCCCTGAAATCGGCTCGGGCATCGGCAAAGGAATTAAAAACTTCAAGGAAGCTACCAGCAAGGAAGAGCCCAAAAAACTCGACGAAGAAAATCAGGAAAAAGACGACTCCACCAAGAGTTAAACAGGCTGAACTGGACCCGCTGCGCATGAATCGCTGACCGGAACGATATCTGATTAAAAAATTCACTGAATACGGAGCATCCCGTTATGTTTGGACTCGGCACCCCTGAACTCATCGTTATCCTTGGCATTGCCTTTCTCGTCTTTGGCGGTAAGAAGCTTCCCGAAATAGGCTCCGGCCTCGGCAAAGCAATCTCCTCATTCAAAAAAGGTATTAACGACGTCGAAGAAGGCGGCAAGGAGATCATCGGCGACCTGCCCGGGGTCAAAGAAGTGGCCGAGGTCAAAGGCCAGATCGACAAGGTCAAGGATATCGGTAAGATCATCAAATAAACAGGGCGGCTCTCGGGTGTACTCCAGCCCCGCAGGAGGCCAAAGGTCTTCCTGCTTCTCGCCATTTTTCCTTCCTGCGTAATTTTCTCTTCTTGCTTTATCTGGCAATTCATCCTTTTTCTACTGTTGGATTGCTTCATTTTCTCAGTCTTTACCAGAGGATTTCACTCGATTGGCTCCAGCTCCGGTCCGGGCCGCTCCGGGCGGAGCCGGCCGGCTACTTGACGGGATTTGTTATTTTGTGTATTTGTAGCTGTTCCGTAAAATAGTTGTTACCAGACGGCTGGAAGTACCCTCCCACGGTTCACTTTCTACCACTAACTCAGATAGTTGCCGGAAGGTAGCTTGGATAACTCTTCAGGAGAGATAGAGATGTGCCGATTAGCCTTGAAAACAGCCAATGACCCCTTCTCACCATACGAGGTGCTCGAGGCCATGGAGGCCATGCAGGAGGGCTATGACGGCTCCGGCCTCGGCCTGCTGCTGCGCGGCATGGAGTTTGAAGATTTTATATATAACCCGCGCTTTCCGATACTTTCCGGGATCGCCGAGAACAAGAAGAGCTGGAAGCGGCTGGACCGGTTCATGGAGGAACGCGGCTACGAACTGAAGTACGATCACAAGTTCAGCATGCAGCGCCACCATATGAGCGGTAAGGATCGTTTCCGCTATTTCATCCGGGCCTACCGGATGCCAGATAACTTTTCCGGGGCGCCCCAGGAAGAGCGTGAGGCCGAAATGCTCAGCACCAGGCTGGCACTGCGCAAAGACGGTGAAGAAAATGGCGGCGATCTGTCGGTCTTTTCCTTCTGGCCCGATGTGGCAATGATCAAGGAGGTCGGCTGGCCCCTGCAGGTCGGCAATATGCTCAGCCTGCATGACGGACAGATCAAGTCGCGGGTGTGCATGGCCCAGGGGCGGCAGAACACCAACTATGGAATCAACCTCTACGCCTGCCACCCGTTCTTTATCCAGGGTATTTCCACCATGACCAATGGCGAGAATACCGCCTTCGTGCCGATCCGCGACTGGCTGCTGGGCAGGTCGTTTCCGGGCTACATGGGTTATCAGAGCGATTCCGAGGTATTTACCCATATTCTGCACTACACGCTTAAACAGATGAAACTGCCTCTGGAGGCCTATAAGCATGTGATCACGCCGCTCAGCCTCACCGAGCTCGACAAGCATCCCCAGGGAGAGTTTCTCAAAGGGCTGCGCAATGTCTGCCGGCGGTTGATTATCGATGGCCCCAATGCGGTTATCGGCACCCTGCCCGATGAAACCTGCCTGCTGGTCATGGACCATAAGAAACTGCGGCCGGCCACGGTCGGCGGCAGGGAAGGCGTCTGGGCGATAGCCTCGGAAATGTGCGGCGTCGATGCGATGATTCCCGACCGCAATCCCGCTTTCGATTTTCAACCCATGCGAGAACACACCGTTATCATTCCACCCGATAGAAAGGAACTCAACATATGGTCCCAATTCGATCAATTCCCATTGAGCCTGGCAGCCTAAGTTATCCCGACCTGCCCTGGGTCATCCAGCACCGCGAAGATCGCTGTACGCTTTGCGGCCAGTGCACCTCGGTGTGCCCGAAGGAGTGTCTCTACCTGGCCTATCGGCGCCAGCGCATGCCCAATCTGGAAGTGCTGAGTAAAAAGCGCGGCAGCGAATACCGGACCTTCGTCGGTATCAGGCAACGCACCGATATGAAGCGGAGCTGCATCGGCTGCGGCATGTGCGCGATGGTCTGCCCGAACGAGGCGATCACCCCGGTTCCGAACACGGTTGAAAACCGGACCCTGTTTTTCAACAACCAGAAGGGTGAAGCATATAAGCGCGGCGGCCGTAGAAACACCACCGGACCGACACTGCTGGACCGGATCATGTTCGACCGGATCTCGATGCTGACCGATCCGGCGCTCGATGCGGGCCGGCACGAGTTCACCGTTTCCACCACCATCGGCCGCATCCTGTCGCCGGAAGAGTATCTCAAGCGCAAGGTAAATGGCGGCTGGATCCCGCCGACCAGGGAAGTATTTCCGTTTATCATCGGCTCGATGTCTTTTGGCGCCCTGTCGCCGAACATGTGGCTCGGTCTGCTCCAGGGCGTAGCCTACTGCAACGAAGTGCTGGACATACCGGTGGTCATGTGCACCGGTGAGGGCGGCTGTCCTCCCTGGGTGCTGAGAAGTCCGTACCTGAAATATATCATCCTGCAGATCGCTTCGGGATATTTTGGCTGGGACGAGATCATCAGGGCCATACCGGACATGCAGTGCTATCCGGCGGCCATCGAAATCAAATACGGCCAGGGCGCCAAGCCGGGCGACGGCGGCCTGCTCATGTGGTACAAGGTCTCCAAACTGATTGCCCGGCTGCGCGGTGTCCCCGAAGGAGTGGACCTGCCCTCTCCACCGGTTCATCAGACGCTTTATTCCATTGAAGAAAGCGTCATGAAGATGATCCAGACCTTGTCCATGGCCTTTAATCACAAAGTGCCGGTCTATCCGAAAATTTCAGCCTCCACCTCGGCCAAGTCGGTGCTCAACAACCTGGTGCGCAACCCCTATGCCGGCGGCCTGCTGATCGACGGCATCGACGGCGGCACGGGAGCGGCCTACAGCGTGTCGATGGATGCCACCGGGCACCCGGTCGCCTCCAACGTGCGCGAGTGCTATCTCGACCTGGCCGCCCAGGGCATGCAGAACGAAGTGCCGATCTATGCGGCCGGCGGTGTGGGCAAGAACGGCAATGTGGCGCAGAACGGCATGGCCCTGGTCATGCTCGGCGCCAGCGCGGTGCATATCGGTAAATACATCATGCAGTCCACCGCCGGCTGCCTGGGCAACGAACAGAATCGCTGCAACGTCTGCAACGTCGGCATCTGCCCGAAGGGAATCACCAGCCAGAATCCTAAACTCTACCGACGGCTGGATCCCGACAGCGTAGCTGAACGGGTCGCCGAAACTTATATGGCGATCCGCACCGAGGTAAAGAAGATCATGGCCCCGCTCGGCCGATCCCAGAGCCTGCCCATCGGCATGTCCGATGCGATCGGCATCAACGACAAGGATGCCGCAGAGCGGCTGCAGATCAAATATGTCTGTTAACCAGAGCGGTTTCGTTTTCAGCTCTTCAATCAAGGAGTTCTTCTGTGGCTAGGAAGGTAATCAAAGGTCTTGATAAAAACGGCAACCGGATCAGTTCGATGGAATTCGAATATATGGTCCGCGAAGCCGCCGCCGCCAGAACCAGCCTGACGCTGGAATCGTATGGCCAGCATAATATCGGCATCCGCCTGTACCGTGAGGGCGGCCTGCGCCTCAACGTCAAGGGCCCCTGCGGCCAGCGCCTCGGCTCCATGGGCATGCCCGGTACCACGATCACCTGTGAAGGCTCGGTTTCAGATGATGTCGGCTATCTCAATATCGGTGCTGAAATCACCGTACTGGGCGACGCCACCAACGGTGCCTGTAACGCGATGGCCGCCGGCAAGGTGTTCATCGGCGGCTCCATTGGCGCCCGCGGGTTGACCATGACCAAATGGAATCCCGAATATGCCCGCCCGGAACTCTGGGTGCTGGGCTCCACCGGTGATTCTTTTGCCGAGTTCAACTGTGGCGGTATTGCGGTAATCTGCGGGATTGAGCCCAAGAATCCAAACAATATTCTCGGCTACCGGCCCTGTGTCGGTATGGTCGGCGGTCTCATTTATTTCCGCGGCAAAGACGACGGCTCCTATTCACAAAACAACGCCAAGCTCGGCCTCCCCGACGACGAGCAGTGGCAATGGCTGCTAAAAAACATCGGCGGTTATCTGAAGCGGATCGGCCGGCAAGATCTTTTCAAAACACTCACCGTGCGCGATGAATGGCAAGTGCTCGTTTCGGTCACTCCCCAGGAACGTGCCCTGATGTGGTCCGGGCCGATGCCGATGGCCCAGTTCAAGGAGCAGTTCTGGAACAAGGCCTTCGGCGGCGGCGACCCCCTGCGCGACCTCTCCCCCGGACTCGACCGCTCGGTTATCGGAGCCATCGAAACGGGCGAGCTCCGGCGCCGGGCACCCTGGTGGTCAAACAACGAATCGGCGGCTCCCTGCACCTATTACTGCCCGATTCATATTCCCACGGTGGAGCGGCTGCGGCTGATCCGCGAAGGCAGAATTTCCGAGGCCTACGAACTGATCCTGAGCTATACCCCGCTGCCCGCCTCGGTCTGCGGTGCGGTATGCCCCAACCTGTGCATGGAAAATTGTACCCGTACCGGTGTGGACGGCTCCATCGAGATGCAGGTCCTGGGTCGGGCAGTGGCCGATTTCAAGGCACCCGAGGAGGCCGAACCGCTGGGCAAAAAGGTGGCCATCATCGGCGGCGGACCAGCCGGACTCAACGCTGCCTGGCAGCTTGCCATCGGTGGTGTCGAGGCCCATATCTTCGAGCGCGACGCCCAGTTGGGCGGCAAACTGGCCCAGGTCGTGCCCTGGGAACGGCTGCCCCAGGCCATCTGGGATGAAGAGATCAAGCGCTTCATGTCGCTTTCCAATGTCCAGGTTCATCTCAATACCGACATGAGCAGTGCCAAGTTCCAGAAACTGCTCGACGAGTATGATTACGTGATCATCGCGGTGGGTACCCACCAGCCCAGAAGACTCACCTTCCCCGGCCACGAGCAGGTCGTACCCGCCCTTGATTTTCTCAAGGAAGCCAAGGGCAAGGACAAGATGAACGTCGGCCGTGAGGTAGTGGTTATCGGTGCGGGCAACGTGGGCTGTGATGTGGCCTGTGAGGCATATCGCCTTGGGGCCGACCTGGTGACTCTGGTCGATATCCAGAAACCACTGGCTTTTGGCAAGGAAAAAGAAGCCGCCGAGGCGCTTGGCGCTCAATTCAAGTGGCCGGTGATGACCAAAGAGGTGACCGGCGAAGGACTGCTCACCGACACGGGTGAGCTGATTCCCGCCCAAACGGTGTTTATCTCGATCGGTGATGTGCCGTCACTGCCGTTTCTGCCCAAATCTGTGCAGACGCTTACGGTTGGCGGAGCAGACTGGATCAAAACGGATACCGGCCATAAGACCTCCGATGCAAGGATCCTGGCCATCGGCGATGTCGAAAAACCGGGCCTGGCCACCGATGCCCTCGGGGCCGGTAAAAGCGCGGCGGAAGTAATTCTGGCCGAGATCAGAGGTGAAGAGTACCGGCCCTTTGACAAAAAGCTCGTTCCCCAGCAGGCCCTGACCATCACCCATTACAATCCGGGCGCTAAGGGCGGCACCGAGCAGGCTCAGGCCGACCGCTGTCTGTCCTGTGCTACCTGCCGCGACTGCCATCTCTGTGAAACCATATGCCCCACCGGGGCAATCTCCAGAAGCGAAATTCATTTCGGCGACGAGAGCAGTTTCGAGTATCTCTCCGATGAGCTCAAATGCATCGGCTGCGGCTTCTGCGCCGACACCTGCCCCTGCGGCATCTGGCAGATAAACCCGATGTAGCTTTTACTTTGCTGCCGCACCTTGGCCCCGTCTACCCGTTTTGTCTAGACGGGGCTTTTTTATTCAGGCTGCAGCAATCGATGCGCCTGTTCATGCTCAAGTAGAATCCGCTTCAACCCGACGCCCGGAGCAAACCCTCCCAACTGCCCTGCCGAGCCGACCACCCGATGGCATGGAACGATGATGGGTATCGGGTTGCGGTTAGCCGCCTGGCCCACCGCCCGGGCCAGGTGTTTGTTGCCCAGACGGGCAGCCAGTCCTGCGTAGCTCAATTGCTCGCCAAACTTGATGGTTCCCATCATCTCCCACACCTCGATCTGAAAAGGCGTACCTGCCAGATGCAAAGGCAGCTCGAACTGGTGTCTGGCTCCGGAAAAATACTCTTGGAGCTGGGTCAGTGTGCTGCTCATAAGTGCAGATTCGGGCGCAACCTTCTGCAACGATCCGACCTCATTGAACTCCTTTGCAAACTGCAGACCGTGCAGGCGCACACCATCGCCTGTTACTAGAATTGGTCCGACGATGCTGTGCAGAATCGCACGTTCAAACCTTTGACCAACTGGTTTCGGCGAAGTGTCTGATGAATCCCGAGAAGAGGTCATACGTTATCCTGTGGCTGCTTTGTCTGGAAACATGCTATATTTGGTTTTTGTCAGCAATTTATTGAACGGCTTCAGCAATACCATTATACATCGAGATGAAAGATCCGCTGCACAAGATACTCAAGCCGATTAAAGAGATTCAGGACATCCGCGGAGTCGAGCTGCCGGTGGGTCTCGAATTCAGGCAACTTGTGGTAACCGGGCCGCCCGGCGCCGGCAAGACCTATTACATCAACCGAATCAGAGGCTGGCCCAATGAAGGCTATCTCGACCTGACCAGGAAAGGCTGGTGGAAAGATCGCAGCCTGATTTACCGCCCCAGGGAAATCCATCTCGGCATTCCCTATGTCGGCATCAAAGACGCCCTGGCCGTGTTCGACCAGGAGTGGCTCGATCTGCCGCCGGATTTGCACGAGATCGACTACCACCGTATCCGCATCCCGCCGACCACTCAATCCGTCTTCAAGACCAATTGGCGGGACCGCTATATCTTCGAATTCATCCTCCCCGACCCGGAAGTGGTCTACCAGCGGCGCCGTGCCCGGCAGAAAGACGGTTATTTCCCAGTCGATGCAAACTTGAGCCTGGACACCGTCGTACGGCAGGTCGAAGCCTACAGCCGGGTGGCGCTGTTTCTGCATCGGGCTGGCGTCAACGTTTACATCAGAAGCGATGTGAGCCAGCCGCCGATGCTGATCAGCGAAAAAGGCGAGGTGGCGCTGCCGCTTTGGGCAGTGGCCGAAGTCGAGCCGCGACCAAGTCTGAAAACCCTGGCCGGCTGGCAGCAATTGGTGCTGGGTAAAAGTGCACTGCCCTGGTTCACGGTAACCAACGAGATTCAGACGCTTGCTAAGCCGTCCAGAATTCCCCACGACGGCAAAAGCCTTGATCTGATCATCGGCCGGCTGCACCTGCGCCTCTCTCCGGAAATCCCCCTTGGGGCCGCCAAAAAGTATCTGCGCCAGAACAAAAACTGGACACTCAGAAGCCCAGAGAGCTGCTCGGATAAGCAGATTCGCGGGTTCGCCAGAATCTGTCCGGGCGAGACCGTAATACTGGGCAGATCCAACAAGGATTACGACGATCTGTTTCAGTTCAAAAAGGATGTGGCCAAACGTCATGTCTCGATCACCAATGCCAGAGGCGACCTGCTGGTCAGCCCGCTGGAACCAGGCAAACCGGTCAAGATCGTCAGACTAGACGACCAGGACAACCGCGAGCAGATGGGGGCCAACAGGATTGCCGCGATGCTCGAGGTCCGTGAACTGTTCGGCGGAACCATCGCCGAGTTGGAAAAGACCAGTGCTTTGTCACTGCTGCTTGAGGTCAACAAAATTCTGGGCCAGGAGTCTTACCGCCCGTTCGATGAAACAGGCGCACCGGGCGGCCTGCTCGAGTTCCCCGATGATCCGCCGCCGGTGGTGGTCGGCGACCTGCATGGCCAGGTCGACAATCTGCTCAAAATTCTTACCGAGAACTGCCTGATCCAGGCCCTGCGCAATGATCGGGCACTCCTCTGCATATTCGGCGATGCAATACATTCAGAGAACCTGGGCGAAATGGAGGATATGCAGAGTTCGATCCTGATCATGGATCTGATCTTCAGCCTGAAGCGCAGATTCCCGGCCAACGTCTTCTACCTGCGTGGCAACCACGATGATTTCAGCCCGGATCTCTACAAGAACGGCATCGCCCAGGGTGTGCTGATGAAAAAAGCGCTCGAGCAGAGCCGCGGACCGATTTATGTCGAGGCGATGCAGGAATTTTACAATCTGCTGCCCTACATGATCTCATCCAAATCGTTTATCGGCATTCACGCAGGTCCGCCGCGCACCGAGACGACCCGAGAGCAGATCATCAACATCAGAAATAACCCGCAGCTGGCCCGGGAGTTGACCAGCAACCGTCTCAAGCGCCCCCACTATCTCTCCGGATACGGAAAAGCCGAGATCAAGGCATTGCGCAAAACGCTTGATCTGCCGAAATCGACCCCGGTGATCGTCGGCCATACACCGCTGGACCCGTTTGGTTCGATCTGGCAGAACGTCGGCAACATCAAGAATCATCACATCGTCTCCAGTTCCCACCAGAAAGGTCCCGGATTTTTCATACGCGTCAGAAAAAAAATGATCCCCCAGACCTATCCCGCCGAACCGTTGACCAGGCTGATCAACCGGATGAAGCATTCCAACTGATCTTAATCAAATCTTAATATTTCTCTGAATATCTCTGTTTCCCCATCTACTGGCGGATTTGAGCAGAATCGCCAGTGCTGGCTGGGCACTGTCGGACTGATCATGCCTGGTGAAATGCATATATTGCTTGAACTTTACCCCGATAGTCTGCTAACTAAACCCTAACTTTTCCCAAATATTCTCACACATCACCACTGCACCAGAAAGACACCCCGGTCTACTGTTCTTTTACTGAAACCGGGGAGCACCCTGGAGGTAATCCATGGATATCAAATCGACAACGCCGCTCTCCGGACTGTTCAGGACCTCGCCTTTCAAGCCGGTCCAGGAGCATATGCGGCTGGTTTTTTCCTGTATCTGTTTTCTCCCGCCCCTGCTCGATGCGGTGTACCGCAAGGATTATGAGCAATTGGCCCAATTCGGTGAAGAGATCATCAAACTGGAATCCCAGGCCGATGAAATCAAACATAAGTTCAGGTTAAACCTGCCCAATACGCTGCTGCTTCCGGTCGACCGCGAGGATCTGCTCAACCTGATCAGCGACCAGGACGGCCTGGCCGACCTGGTTGAGGAGATCGCCAAGGTCCTGCTCTTCCGCGATATGGAGGTTCCCGATGCGATCAAGGATATCCTCGATGAGCTTCTGGAAGGTACCATGGAAATCAGCGTGGCCGCCAAAGACCTGATCGAGCAGCTCGACGAACTGCTTCAGGTCGGTTTCCGGGGCCGCGAGCAGGAGAAAGTCTCGCTGATGATCGCCGGCGTCCGGCGCAGCGAGCACAATATCGACGCCATCATGCACCGGATTTTACGCCGGCACTTCGAACATGAAGGCGAACTCGAGCCGGTCAATGCAATGTTCTGGTACCAGCTCATCAACCTGATCGGTGGGATATCGGACCAGGCCGAAAATGTGGCCGACCGACTTCTTCTCTTCCTCTCCAAATAATCTGACATCATGGAAATTATCGCGACCTACGGAACGGTTTTCGTCATCCTGGCCATCATTTTCGGCCTTTACATGACCTGGGGCATCGGTGCCAATGATCTGGCCAATGCGATGGGCACCTCGGTCGGGGCCGGGGCGGTCACCATCAAACAGGCAATATGCATCGCCATCATTTTTGAGTTTTCCGGCGCGGTGATCGCCGGCGGCCATGTCACTTCTACGATCCGCAAAGGCATCATAGACCCGACCGCGATCATCAATTCCCCGGAAATCCTGGTCTACGGCATGCTCGCCTCACTGCTGGCTGCGGCTTTCTGGCTGATGATCGCTTCCTGGAAAGGCTGGCCGGTGTCCACCACCCACTCGATCATCGGTGCGCTGATCGGGTTCGCCATCGTCGGCATCGGCCCCGATGCCGTTAAGTGGGGCAAGGTCGGCAGCGTGGTGGGCAGTTGGGTGGTCAGCCCGGTGGTCGGCGGCACCATCTCCTTTTTGCTGGTGATGAGCACCAGAAAACTGATCTTCGACACCGAAAACCCGCTTGCCAACGCCAAGCGCTATGCACCGTGCTACGTTTTCCTGGTCGGTTTCATCATTTCCCTGGTAACGATGTTCAAGGGGTTGACGCACCTGAATATAGATCTGAGCGTTCCGCAGAGTTTTCTGGTAGCCATCTGCGCCGGCTTAATCACCGCCGGAATCGGCTGGTACTTTATCAGGCGGATCACTGCGGACCGTGAGGCGGACCGCGACTTTCACTTTGCCAGCGTGGAGAAGGTCTTCGCGCCGATGATGCTCTTCACCGCCTGCGCAATGGCCTTCGCCCACGGTTCCAACGATGTGGCTAACGGCATTGGGCCGCTGGCGGCGGTGGTCAGCATCGTCAGTTCGGGCGGCGAGGTCATGCAGAAATCTGAGCTGCCCATCTGGATACTGCTGCTCGGCGGGGCCGGCATCGTACTGGGTCTGATAACGCTCGGCTACCGGGTCATGCTCACCGTGGGCAGAAAGATCACCGAACTGACCCCGTCCCGCGGCTTCTGCGCCGAA
>Ga0316195_10001202_pt1 | contig 11368 bp, 9 predicted proteins | sample Phised1_MG_FD_204937 | JGI IMG/M metagenome (GOLD analysis project Ga0316195, IMG submission 204937) | Coastal sediment microbial communities from Maine, United States - Phippsburg sediment 1 | ecosystem: Environmental > Aquatic > Marine > Coastal > Sediment | place: USA: Maine | collected... | reverse complement strand
CTGCGCATACTGCTGTCCCGGGACAACATGGAGCGCAGGAAGCCCGCCGCCTTGTTCAGGGCCTCGATCGAGTCACTGGCGTCCTCGTCGGATTCACAGCCGAGCACCGTCAGGTAAATCTTGGCGTGGCCCAGGTCCCGGCTGACATTTACGCCGGTGATACTGACCATGCCCACCCGGGGATCCCGCACTTCCTGCTGGATCAGCGCAGCCAGTTCGCGCTGGAGGTAATCCGCGACGCGCTGGGTACGGCTGTATTCCTTTGCCATCTCAGGGCCTGCTCCGGGATCTCGCCGCTTACAGGGAGCGGGCGATTTCCTTGACTTCGAAAACCTCGATCAGGTCGCCCACCCTGACATCGGTATAGTTCTTCACGCCGATGCCGCACTCCATACCATTGCGAACCTCGCTGGCGTCATCCTTGAAGCGGCGCAGGGATTCCAGTTCGCCCTCATAAATCACCACGTTGTCACGCAGCACGCGGATGGGCTTGGCGCGATACACGGTACCCTCGATCACCATACAGCCGGCGACCTGGCCATACTTGGGTGAGCCGAACACGTCGCGAACCTCGGCGATACCGACGATCTCCTCGCGCCGCTCGGGCGCCAGCATGCCGGTCAGGGCATCTTTCACATCATCCAGCAGGTTGTAGATGACATTGTAGTAACGCAGGTCCACACCTTCGCTTTCAACCAGCTTGCGGGCCGCACCGTCGGCGCGGACGTTGAAGCCGAAAATAACGGCCCTCGATGTCACCGCCAGGTTGACATCGGTTTCGGTGATGCCGCCGACGCCTCCCACCACTATGTTGACCTGCACCTCGTCGTTACCCAAATCCATCAGGGCCGCCTGGATAGCTTCCAGCGATCCGCGAACATCGGCCTTGAGCACGATATTGAGCGTCTTCCGCTCGCCGGCGGTCATGCTTTCGAACATATTGTCCAGTTTGGACGCCTGCTGGCGCTGCAGTTTGGTGTCGCGGGTCTTGGTGTGACGGAACTCGGCGATTTCCCGCGCGCGTTTCTCGCTTTCGACCACGGCAAATTGCTCGCCTGCATCCGGGGTACCGTTCAGGCCCAGTATTTCCACCGGTATGCTGGGCCCGGCCTCATCGATCGGCTGGCCATTCTCGTCCAGCATCGCACGCACCCGGCCGAACTGCCGGCCGGCCAGGACAACGTCGCCACGGCGCAGTGTGCCGCTCTGGACCAGCAGCGATGCCACCGGGCCGCGGCCCTTGTCCAGGCGCGATTCGATGACGATACCCTGGGCCGGGACATCCCGGGCGGCGGTCAGTTCCAGCACTTCGGCCTGCAGCAATATCGCGTCCAGCAGTTCATCGATGCCCTCGCCGGTGTGGGCGGAGACCGGGATGAACTGGGTATCACCGCCCCAAGCCTCGGGAATAACTTCCTGCGCAGACAATTCGTTTTTCACCCGCTCCGGGTCCGCGCCTTCCTTATCCATCTTGTTGATTGCCACAATCAACGGCACGCCGGCCGCCTTGGCGTGCTGCACGGCTTCGATGGTCTGGGGCATGACGCCATCATCCGCCGCCACCACGAGGATAACGATGTCGGTGCTCTTGGCGCCGCGCGCCCGCATGGCGGTAAAAGCCGCGTGGCCGGGGGTGTCCAGGAAGGAGATCATGCCGCGGTCGGTTTCAACGTGATAGGCGCCGATATGCTGGGTTATGCCACCGGCCTCGCCCGACGCGACGCGACTCTTGCGGATATAGTCCAGCAGTGAGGTTTTGCCGTGGTCGACATGACCCATCACAGTCACAACCGGAGCCCTGGGCAGCCGGGTGCCCTCCTGCTGCGACAGGGTTTCCTCGAGTTTCTCCTCGAGCACGTCAGAACTTACCAGCTTCGGTATATGCCCGAGTTCTTCAACCACCAGGACCGCAGTGTCCTGGTCAATCATCTGGTTGATATTGGCCATCACGCCGAGCTTCATCAATTCCTTGATGACCTCACCCGCCTTGACCGACATCTGCTGCGCCAGTGAACCGACGGAAATCATATCCGCCAGCTGTACTTCGTGAGCTTTTTTCTCGGTGGGCATTTCGAATCCGTGTTTGGAGTGCTCGGCGTGAGCCGCCTTGATTTTCTTGCGGCCGCCGCGGCGACGGGCAAGGCCCGACTCCGCCGCTTCGAGATCCGACAGGGACAGGTTGTGAGCGCGTTTCTTGCCGCGAGCCAGCGGCGTGGTGCGATCCAGTTTGCCGCGCTGCTTGCGCTTGAGCTCGTCTTCCTGGGCAGCGGTGCGGGTCTCATGCAGGCGCTTGGGTCGCTTGACACCCTCTTTGGCGCCCTCCGCGGGCCTGACCTGGCTCTCTTCCTTGCGGCGGTCTTCCTCGTCCTTGCGTGCCTTCAGCGCGGCCTGTCGGGCTGCGGCCTCCTCGGCCTCTTTCAGCTTGCGCCTCTCGGCGGCGCGCTGGCGCAGTATTTCCGGATCGACACTGGACAGGTCTTCCTCAACGAACTCCTGCTCATCCAGGGTCTCGACTACCGCAGGCTCCTGCTCCACCACGGGCTGCTCGGCGACCTCGACCTGGGGTGTGGCACCCGCTTCGGCGGTGACATCCAGGTCCTCCTGTGCCTGCAACTCCTCCTGTTCTGGAATCTCGCCGGCCACCTCGCTCGGGGCACGCTTGACGTAGGTGCGCTTCTTGCGCACTTCGACATTGACCGTTTTCCTGCCCTGGGAGCTGGAGGTGCGCAGTGTGCTGATGGTCTTGCGCTTCAGGGTGATGCGCCGGGGCGCAGCCTCGGACTCGCCGTGGCTGCGTTTCAAAAAGGCCAGCAGTGTCTGCTTGTCCTCGTCGGACACAGCTTCCCCCGCGCCGGAGTGTGGCAGTCCCGCTTCTTTCATCTGCATCAACAGACGATCAACGGACGCGCCCACTACCTCTGCGAGTTGCTGTACTGTCACCTGCGCCATTCAGTATTCTCCTTGGTACCCTGTCTATATGCCTTCAAGCTTGTAGTGCCGGCGTACTATTCTGCCTCGGCAAACCAGGGTGCTCTTGCGGTCATAATCAATTCGCCCGCACGTTCTTCAGTCATGTCAGGAATATCCATGAGGTCGTCAACCCCCTGCTCCGCGAGGTCTTCCATGGTGACGATCTCACGGCTGGCAAGAATGTAAGCCAGGTGGCGATCCATGCCTTCCATCGCCAGCAGGTCTTCCGCCGGCTCCTGCGCACCGAGCTGTTCCTCGGATGCAATCGCCTGGGTGAGCAGCGCATCCTTGGCACGCGCGCGCAGCTCGCCGGCGATCTCGGCATCGAAGCCATCGATAGCGGTCATTTCCTCGAGTGGCACGTAAGCCACCTCTTCCAGCGTGGTGAAACCTTCTTCCACCAGTATCTCCGCCACTTCCTCGTCGATATCAAGCTGCTCGACGAACAGCTGGATTACCTGCCCCGCCTCCGCTTCATGCTTGTCGGCTGCTTCCTCGAGGCTCATCACATTGATGGTCCAGCCGGTCAGCTCGCTGGCGAGACGGACATTCTGGCCGGAACGGCCGATGGCCTGCGCCAGGTTATCTGCCGACACGGCCACGTCCATGGTTCCGCTGTCCTCGTCGACCACGATGGACTCCACCTCCGCCGGCGACATGGCATTGATCACCAGTTGCGCGGGGTTGTCATCCCACAGCACGATGTCCACGCGCTCGTTATCCAGCTCGTTCGACACGGCCTGTACCCGCGAGCCGCGCATGCCGACACAGGCACCGACGGGATCGATTCGCTGGTCGTTGGTTTTCACGGCGATTTTTGCCCGCGAGCCAGGGTCCCGCGCAGCGGCGCGGATCTGGATAACCTCCTCGGCTATCTCCGGAACCTCGATCTTGAACAACTCGATCAGCATTTCCGGGCAGGAGCGGCTCAGGATCAACTGCGGCCCGCGGCCCTCTTCACTGATTTCCTTGAGGATTGCGCGCACCCGGTCGTTGACCCGGAAAGTTTCGCGGCCCACCAGCTGGTCCCGCGGCAGCAGCCCTTCGGCGTTATTCCCGAGGTCGACGATCACGTTGTCGCGGGTGACCTTTTTCACCGTGCCGGCCACCAGCTGGCCGACCTTGCTCATATACTGCTCAACCACCTGCGCGCGCTCGGCATCGCGCACGCGCTGCACGATCACCTGCTTGGCGGTCTGGGCGGCAATCCGGCCGAAACCGACGTTTTCAACCGGTTCCTCGTGAATGTCCCCGGGCTTGAGCGCGGGATCCATCTCGATGGCTTCCTCGGTGGTCAGCTGGGTTCCGAGCAGGGCCATTTCGTCGTCCGGCACCACCAGCCAGCGGCGTATGGTAACGTAGTCGCCGGTCTTGCGATCGATGGTGACATGGATATCCGCGTCCTCGTCGTAGCGCTTCTTGGTGGCCGTCGCCAATGCCAGTTCTATGGCCTCGAAGATGATGTCCTCCGACACCCCCTTCTCATTGGATACGGCTTCGGCCACCAATAGAATTTCCTTTGTCATCTCAAGCCTCGCCTGTTCACTTGCCGCGTTAAATACCCGGTTGAATCCGCGCCTTGTCTATGGCGCTGTAGGGCAACAGGTACTCGTGATCGTCAACCCGGATCACCACTTCGTCACCCTCTATACCCGTCAAAATACCCTTGAATTTACGCCTTCCCTCAAAGGGCGCGCGCAAACGCAGTTCCACTGTCTCACCCACGTAGGCGGGATACTGGTCCAGCCTGAACAACAGGCGATCCATTCCCGGGGAGGAGACTTCCAGCGTGTACTCCCCGGTAATCGGGTCCTCCACGTCCAGCACGCCTCCCACCTGTTCACTGACCCTGGCGCAGTCTTCCACAGTGATGCCGTTTTCCGCATCGATATAGACCCGCAGGATGCTGTGCCGGCCCTGGGACAGGTACTCCACACCCCACAGCTCAAAACCGAGGGCATCCACGGTGGTGCCCAGCAGTTCCGTTATCTGCTGATCTTTGGTCGCCATGCGCGAAAACAATTCTCCACGTATGAAAAAGCCCCTAAAAAGGGGCTTTTTCATGGTCACACCACCGCTCCGTAGAGCTGGCAGTGATCAATTGGTAGCGGGGGCCGGATTTGAACCGACGACCTTCGGGTTATGAGCCCGACGAGCTACCAGGCTGCTCCACCCCGCATCAAAACTTCCTCGCCGTGAAGGCCCCTTTTGGCGCTTCACAATGTGCCGATCTCGTCGTCCCGGCCCAAATTCGAGGCTGTGCATTATAGGTAGACCCCCCTGCCGGGTCAACCGCCGCAAGGGGGAATTTCGACTATATTTTGCCGCTTCTTCCGGGCTGGAAATGACCCCTGGCGGGGCTTTAAAGATGGTGCCGAAGGCGGGAGTCAACCGGGCCGCGCAGGTCCGCACAAGCACCCCTGCGCCAGCAGGGGCATCGATTAAAGATGGTGCCGAAGGCGGGACTCGAACCCGCACAAGCATAGCTCACTACCCCCTCAAGATAGCGTGTCTACCAATTCCACCACTTCGGCTTGTTACTACTTATCCAGCTCTGGCAGGTCCGTTCCGGGCGCTGCCACCGCTGGTGCATCCTGCTCGATCACCGGCAGCTCCTGTGCCGGCGCCGGCGCCGCGGGCTCTACCGCGGCCGGTATTTCCAGGTCGAGGTCGCTGGCGGCGCCCGATCTCTGGTTGGCGAGCAATGCCAGGCTGAAACTGCTGACAAAAAACAGCGCCACCAGCCAGGCCGTGGCACGCGTCAACACGTTGCTGCTGCCGCTCGAACCGAACAGGGTCTGGGACGCGCCGGCACCAAACGAGGCGCCCATGTCCGCGCCCTTGCCCTGCTGCAGCATGATCAGGCCGATAATAGCCAGGGCTACCAGCAGGTGCACTACCAATATAATCTGTTCCATATACTCATCGCCCCGGGGGGCACCTCAATACGTGCGTTTATGCGCCTGTTTCACGCCTGTGCGGCTCCGACAATAGCCAGGAAATCCCCGGCGTCCAGTGCCGCGCCCCCTACCAGGGCGCCATCAATATCCTGCCTGGCGAATAACTCCGCCGCGTTCCCGGCCTTTACACTACCGCCGTAAAGCACCCGGGTCGCATCTGCATCGATGCCGGCCACACCGGCCAGGCAGCCGCGAATGAATGCGTGCATCGCCTGGGCCTGGTCGGGACTGGCGGTCAGCCCCGTCCCTATCGCCCACACCGGCTCGTATGCTACCACCAGACCGGCCAGGTTGGCCTGGCCATCGAGCGCACCCCGCAGCTGGCTGGCTACCACCGCCTCGGCCTCGCCGCTCTCGCGCTGCTCACGGGTTTCCCCGACGCAGACGATGACCTGCAAACCCGCCGCCATCGCCGCACCCAGCTTGGCCGCAACCAGGCTATCCGACTCGGAATGATACTGGCGACGCTCGGAGTGGCCGATAATGACCCAGCGGCAGCCAAGATCAGCCAGCATCTGGGCCGAAACTTCACCGGTATAGGCCCCTGACTGCATATGGCTGCAATCCTGGCCTCCGACTGCGACAGCCGATCCGGCGCAGAGTTGGATCGCCTGCGAGAGGTGCACGTAGCTGGGACAGACGGCGACACCAGGCGCCGCGGCCGGCATTGCCGCCACTATTTTATCCAGCAGGTCAGCCACGCTGGCCCGGGAGCCATGCATCTTCCAGTTACCCACAACAAGCTTCTGGCGCATACTACCTCCGGGCAGAAAAAGCGGCGCAATCTTACCCAAGTTACCGCTGGGTTACAAGGCGCTCCACCTCGGCCGCCAGCTCGGCACAAAGGGCATCCACCTCGGCGGCATCCTCCCCCTCGACCATGACCCGGATCTTCGGTTCGGTGCCGGAGGGCCGCAGCAACACCCGACCGCGCTCACCCAGCCCGGCCTCAACCCGCCCCACGGCCGCGGCGACCGCGGGGTAGTCCCCGAGATCCACCTTGCCGGCGACTGTCACATTGATCATGCGCTGGGGAAGCTTCTTCATACCCGAGCGGAACCCCGCCAGGCTCTTGCCGGAATCCTTCAGGGCCATCAGCACCTGCAGGGCCGCGACGATACCATCGCCGGTAGTGGTCACGTCCGAGCAGATAATATGTCCCGAGGACTCTCCCCCGAGGAACCATCCCTGGGCCTCCATCGCCTCCTTGACATAGCGGTCGCCGACCTGGGCCCTGGCAAACTCCAGCCCCTCGGCCCGCAGGGCCAGTTCCAGGCCGAGGTTGGACATCAGGGTACCGACCACGCCAGCGTCACCATAGCCGCTGCCCAGCCGATACATCGCAATCATGTAGATCAACTCGTCCCCGTCCACCAGTTCGCCATCGGCGTCCACGAACAGGACCCGGTCACCATCGCCATCGAACGCGATTCCAAGGTCCACCCCGCGCTCCCGCACCAATGCCGAGAGCGCGGCGGTATCGGTGGACCCGACGCCCTCGTTTATGTTGAAGCCATCGGGTTGCACACCGATGCTGATGACATCCGCACCCAGTTCGCTGAATACGCTGGGGGCTATGTGGTAGGTCGCACCATGGGCGCAGTCAACGGCAATCCGCATGCCGCGGAGGTTGAAGCCCTCCGGCACCGTGGACTTGCAGAACTCGATGTAGCGCCCGGCGGCGTCCACCACCCGCAGCACCTTGCCTATCTCCCGGGACTGCACTGTCGTTATCGGCAGCTCCAGCTCGGCTTCGATGGCCAGCTCGGTCTCATCCGGCAACTTGGAGCCCGCAGCGGAAAAGAACTTGATGCCGTTGTCGTAGAACGGGTTGTGCGACGCGCTGATGACTATACCGGCCACCGCGGCCTGGGTGCGGGTCATCAGGGCTACCGCCGGCGTCGGCATCGGCCCCAGCAATTTGACATTGACGCCCGCCGCCACCAGGCCCGCCTCCAGCGCCGACTCGAACATATACCCGGACACCCGGGTATCCTTGCCTATGATGACCGTACAACGGCCCTCGCCGCCGGCCTCCCGGGCAAATACCCGACCGCTGGCCCAGCCCAGTTTGAGCATGAAATCCGGGGTGATCGGCGCCTCGCCCACCAGGCCGCGAATACCGTCCGTACCAAAATAGCGTTTGCTCATTTTTCCCCCACTGTTTTCAACGCCGTCCACATGGCCACCGCGTCTGCCGTCGCGGCCACGTCGTGTGTCCTGATAATAGCCGCACCGCGTTCCGCAGCGAGTACCGCCAGGCCGAGGCTGGCCGGCAGGCGCTCGGCCACCGGGCGGCCGATCAGCTGCTGGATCATCGACTTGCGCGACAGCCCCACCAGCAGGGGCAGGCCGAGCCCTGCCAGCCTCGGCAGGCCGTCCAGCAGTTGCAGATTATGCTGCACTGTCTTGCCAAAACCGAACCCGGGATCAAGCAGCAAGCGCTGCCGGGTGAAGCCGGCGGCCTCACAGGCGGCGACCCGTTCCCGCAGGAAGGCCTCCACCTCGGCCACCACATCGGCATAACTCGGCCCCCGCTGCATGGTATCGGGCTCTCCGCGCATATGCATCAGGCAGACCGGCAGGCCCGTGGCCGCAGCCGCCTCCAGCGCGCCCTCGCGGCCCAGCGCCCGCACATCGTTGAGCAGCCCTGCCCCCAGCGCGGCGGCGGCCGTCATCAGCCGGGGCGAGCTGGTGTCGACGGACACGACCACATCCAGCTCGGCGACAATACGCTCCAGCAGGGGCAGGACGCGATCCATTTCCTCGTCGATCCCGATCGCGGCTGCGCCGGGACGGGTTGACTCGCCGCCGATATCGAGTATCGCCGCACCCTCGGCCACCATCGACCGCGCCCGGGACAGCGCGAGATCGAGGTCAAGCCGAGCCGACCGGTACAGGGTGCCGCCATCGGCAAAGGAGTCGGGGGTGGTGTTGATGACGCCCATTATGGCCGGGCGCGACAGCTCGAGGGAGCGCCCGGCACAATCGAGTGCCGGGGTTTTGTGTCCGGGGGCCAAGATCCGGGCCGGAAATCAGTGCTCGCTGGCCGGACCGCCGATGGGACTGCCGGTATCCTTGCGCGGTTTCGCGGTGCCCGCGCCAGGGTTGTCACTGCCGGCATCACCGCCCCAGTCTGCGGGCTCGCGGGGCTCGAGGCCCGCCATGATATCGTCGATCTGGTTCGCGTCGATGGTTTCGTACAGCATCAGCGCGCGCGCCATCGCGTGCAGTTTGTCGACATTGTCTTCCAGCAGTTTCTGGGCTTTCGCATAACACTCGTCGATGATCTTGCGCACTTCCTCATCGATCATCTTCGCGGTCTCGCCGGACAGGGCCTTGTGGGTCTGGCCGGCGCTGCGCCCGAGGAACACCTGCTCGTCCACCTCGTCGTACATCAGCGGACCCATCTTTTCCGAAAGGCCCCAGCGGGTGACCATATTGCGGGCAATTTCCGTTGCCCGCTGGATGTCGTTGGAGGCGCCGGTGGTCACGCCATCCTTGCCCAGGGTCATCTCCTCGGCGATGCGCCCGCCGAACAGGCTGCAGATCTGGCTGACAATAAAGCGCCGGCTGTGGCTGTAGCGGTCCTCCTCCGGCAGGAACATGGTCACACCCAGGGCGCGGCCGCGGGGAATGATGCTCACCTTGTAGACCGGGTCGTGCTCCGGCAGGAGGCGACCGACTATGGCGTGCCCCGCCTCGTGATAGGCGGTATTGCGCTTCTCGTCCTCGGACATGACCATGGACTTGCGCTCGGCGCCCATCATGATCTTGTCCTTGGCCATCTCGAACTGGCTCATACCCACGGTGCGCACGTTGGAGCGGGCCGCGAACAGGGCGGCCTCGTTCACCAGGTTGGCGAGGTCGGCGCCGGAAAAGCCGGGGGTGCCGCGGGCAATCTTGCTCGCTTCCACATCCTCGGACAGGGGCACCTTGCGCATGTGCACCTTGAGTATCTGTTCCCTGCCGCGTATGTCCGGCAGGCCGACCACCACCTGGCGGTCAAAGCGCCCGGGGCGCAGCAGGGCGGGGTCGAGCACGTCAGGACGGTTGGTCGCGGCGATCACGATCACGCCGTCGTTGACCTCGAAGCCGTCCATCTCCACCAGCAACTGGTTGAGGGTCTGCTCCCGCTCATCGTGCCCACCGCCGAGGCCGGCGCCGCGATGGCGACCCACCGCGTCGATCTCGTCGATAAAAATAATGCAGGGCGCCTGCTTCTTGGCCTGGTCGAACATATCCCGCACCCGGGATGCGCCCACACCCACGAACATCTCGACGAAATCGGAACCGGAGATGGTAAAGAACGGTACCTTCGCCTCGCCGGCGATAGCCTTGGCGAGCAGGGTCTTGCCGGTGCCCGGCTGTCCCACCATCAGGACACCCCGGGGAATGCGGCCCCCCAGTTTCTGGAAACGGCTGGGGTCGCGCAGGAACTCCACCAGTTCCTTGACGTCCTCCTTGGCCTCGTCCACTCCCGCCACATCGGCGAAAGTAGTGGTGATCTGGTCTTCGCCCAGCAGGCGGGCCTTGCTCTTGCCGAAGCTCATGGGGCCGCCGCGGCCGCCGCCGCCACCCTGCATCTGGCGCATGAAAAACATGAACACGGCGATAATGATCAGGATCGGGAAGCTGGCCACCAGCAACTGGCTCCAGACGCTCTGTTGCTCGGGTTTGCGGCCCTCCACGACAACATTGTGGTCCAGCAGGTCATCGATCAGCTTCGGGTCCTCCACCATCGGGCGGATAGTCTCGAAACTGGAGCCGTCGACGCGCTCACCCGAAATCGTCAGGCCATCCACCACGACCCGTTTCACCTGGTCGCCCTGGATCTCCTGGATAAACTCGGAGTAACCCACCTGCTCGGACTGGGTCTTCATGTTGAAGTTGTTGAACACCGACAGCAGCACAGCGGCGATCACCAGCCAAAGCAGTAAGTTTTTCACCATATCGTTCAATACGTTAACCTCTCCTGGGGTTTCGGGTGGGCCCGCCAGTCGGCACGGCCAAACCGCCAATTTACTATACTTGGGGCCATCTCTCCACGTTTCAAGCCAGCCGGGTGAAGCCCCCGCTAACAGGCCACCTGGACGGATGATGGCCTGTATCGGGGGTAGTCGGGTAAAACCGGCCCTGGCCAGGGCTGATCGGCAGCGGCCTATTCGCCCCGGAAGGCGCTGGCCACCAGGTATACCTCCCGGGACCGGGGCCGGGAGGCTTTGGGCTTGCGGGTCAGGACCTTGCCAAACGACTCTTTCGCGGCCCGGAACAGGTCATCAAACCCCTCTCCCTGGAACACTTTGGTGACAAAGGCGCCACCCGGCGCCAGCACCCGCACCGCCATATCAAGCGCCAGTTCCACCAGGTATATAGACCGCGGTTGGTCCACCGCGTTCACCCCACTCATATTGGGAGCCATGTCGGAAATCACCAGG
>Ga0316195_10001201_pt1 | contig 11380 bp, 10 predicted proteins | sample Phised1_MG_FD_204937 | JGI IMG/M metagenome (GOLD analysis project Ga0316195, IMG submission 204937) | Coastal sediment microbial communities from Maine, United States - Phippsburg sediment 1 | ecosystem: Environmental > Aquatic > Marine > Coastal > Sediment | place: USA: Maine | collected... | reverse complement strand
ACCGGCGTCGGCAGTTCCTCGCCGTCCAGCCATGCCGTCAGATTCTTCGCCGCGAGCATCGCCATCCCCAGCCGTGAGCTGCGGGTCGCACTGCCGATGTGCGGCGTGAGCACGACGTTGGGCACCGCGAGCAGCGCCGGATCGAGCGCCGGCTCGTTCTCGTAGACGTCGAGCCCCGCCGCGGCGATCCGCCCGTCCCGCAGCGCCTGCGCGAGCGCCGCGTCGTCGACGACGCCGCCGCGCGCGATGTTCACCAGCGTGGCGGTCGGTTTCATCGTCGCGAGCTCGCGCGCACCGATCAGGTGGTGCGTCTCGCTCGAGTAGGGCACCACCAGCACCACATGGTCTGCCTCGCGCAGCAGCGCGTCGCGCTCGACCCGATGCGCGCCGAGTTCCGCTTCGTTGGCGGCCGGGCTGCGGTTGCAGTACAGGATGCGCATCTCGAAACCGCGCGCGCGCCGCGCGACGGCCGAGCCGATGCGTCCCATCCCGACGATGCCGAGCGTCGAACGGAACAGGTCCTGGCCCAGGAACTGGTCCCAGGCCCAGCGCTTCCAGTGACCCGCGCGCAGCCAGTGCTCGGACTCGCAGACGCGCCGCGCGGTGGCCATCAGCAGCGCCCAGGCCATGTCGGCGGTGGCCTCGGTGAGCACGTCCGGCGTGTTGGTGACCACGACGCCGCGCGCGCGGCAGGCCATCAGGTCGATGTGGTTGTAGCCGACCGATCCGGTCGCCACGATGCGCACCGCCGGCGCCGCGGCGAGCAGTTCTGCGTCGACCTTGTCCGACGTGACGACGTAGAGCGCGTCCTTGTCGCGAACCCGCTCGAGCAGCTGCTCGCGCGACCAGATCGCGTCGTCCTGGTTCGTGTCGAGCTCGAAGCGGCTCGACAGGTACTCCAGCACCTCGGGGAACACCTGGCGCGTGACCAGCAGGCGGGGCTTGCGTTCGGCCATGCTCAGTCGCCCTCCACGATCACGACGTGCACCCGGTACGGTCCGTGCGCGCCCAGCACGATCGTCTGTTCGATGTCGCCGGTTCGGGACGGCCCGGAGACCAGGTTCATTGCGCGGGGCGGCTCGCCGCGCTCCTCGCGCACCCGGGCGAAGCCGTCCTCGTAGTGGCGAACGATTCTGGAGGACGAGACCACCGCCACGTGCGTTTCGGGCAGCAGGTGCGTGGAGGCCGGCGTCTGGGGTCCGGACAGCAGCATCAGCGTGCCGGTCTCGGCGATCGCCGCGAACACACCGGTGATGCCCACCGCGTCCTCGTTGCGCGGCGCGCGTGCCTCGATCGTCACGCCGGCACCGGCCCAGTCCAGCCCTGCGAGCGTCTCCCAGCAGACCGCCCGGGTCTCGAGCCCATGGGCGCCGAGATAGCGGGCCACCGCCGCCGGCACGTCGGCGAGCCGCCCGACGCGCTCTGTCGTGCTCGACATCCGCTGTGCCTGCGCCTCGAAGTGCGCGACGATGTCCGCGCCCACCGTGGGCTGCGGCGCGATGGCGTGTTTCGCGACGTAGTCGTCGGCCGCCTGGAGTTCGTCGGACGTCGGGCTGGCCGGACGGCCGTGCGCTCGCCGGATGCGCGCGAGGATGTTCTGCCTGGCGTCGGAGGTGTCCACGCTGCGATGTCCCGTCTGTGGATGGCTGCGGATTGCCGCGATTATAGTCAGGCGCGGATCTCGAACACCTGCCGCAGGTACTGCAGGTAGGCCTCGTCGTCGCACATGTTCTTGGCCGGGGTGTCGGAGAGCTTGGCCACCGGCTGGCCGTTGCACCGGACCATCTTGATCACGATCTGCAGCGGCATGCAGCCGAGATCGTTGGTGAGGTTGGTGCCGATGCCGAACGCGACCTTGGCGCGGTCCTTGAACCGCAGGTAGAGCTCGATCATCAGCGGAAACGTGAGCGCGTCGGAGAAGACCAGCGTCTTGGAGCGCGGATCGACGCGGTTGGCCTCGTAGTGGTGGATCAGACGCTCGCCCCACTCGAAGGGGTCGCCGGAGTCGTGCCGCGCGCCGTCGAACAGCTTGCAGAAGTACATGTCGAAGTCGCGCAGGAACGCGTCGAACCCGTAGACGTCCGAGAGCGCGATGCCGAGGTCGCCGCGATACTCCTTCGCCCACATCTCGAAGCCGTAGACCTGCGAATCGCGCAGCCGCGGACCCAGCGCCTGGCAGGCCTGCAGGTACTCGTGGGCCATCGTGCCCAGCGGAAGCACGCCGTCGCGCATCGCGAGCAGCACGTTCGACGTGCCGGCGAAGTTCTCCCCGAGCGTGCGGGCGCAGGTGAGGATCACCTCCTCGTGCCAGGTTCGCGAGAACCGGCGCCGCGTGCCGTAGTCGGCGATGCGGATGTCGGCGAGCTCCGGACGGTCGGTGATCATCGCGATCTTCTCGTCCAGGCGGCGGCGACCCTCGGTGTAGTCCGGCAGCTTCACCGTGTTGCGGAAGTAGACCTCGTTGACGATCGCCAGCACCGGAATCTCGAACAGGATCGTATGCAGCCACGGGCCCTGGACGATGATGTCGATCTCGCCGTTGGCCTTGGCCGAGGGCCGCACGGTGATGTACTTCGCGTTCATCTGGAACAGGCCGAGGAAATCGACGAAGTCGCTCTTGATGAAGCGGAAGCTGCGCAGGTATTCGAGTTCGCGCTCGCGAAAGCGCAGTGTGCACAGGTGCTCGAGTTCGTCCTGGATCTCGTCCACGTACGGGGTCAGGTCGATCCCCTCGTTGCGGCACTTGAACCGGTATTCGACGTGCGCACCGGGGAAATGGTGGAGCACGACCTGCATCATGGTGAACTTGTACAGGTCGGTGTCTAGCAGCGAGTCGATGATCATGACGAGATGCTAGCGGGAATCGGCGCCCCAGGCGAGCGGGCGCGTCAAACCGCCAGTCCGGCGCAGCCGGTATCCTCTTCATCGCCATGGGCGCGTGCGCGCGCTTTTCCCCGAGGATGCGACCGACGAGATGAGCGAGACCCCTGCCGACAGCACCCCCGCCCTTCGCGCAACTCGACTGCGCGGCCCGCTGCGGGCGTTCGAGCCCCGGCTGACGCTGCCCCTGATCGCGGCGCCGATGTTCCTGGTCTCGGGCACCGCGCTGGTGACCTCGGCCTGCCGCGAGGGCGTGATCGGCGCGTTCCCGACCGCCAATTGCCGCAGCACCGAAGAACTGCAACGATGGCTGGACCGGATCCGCGCCGACCTCGCCGCGTTCGAGCGCGACAGCGGCCGGCGCGCCGCCCCGTTCGCGCCCAACCTGATCGTCCACCGTTCGAACCCACGGCTCGCCGGCGATCTTCGCGCCGTGATCGCCGCGAAAGCGGAACTCGTGATCGCCAGCGTCGGGTCGCCCCAGGACGTCGTCGCGCCATTGCACGACGCGGGCTGCCTGGTGTTCGCCGACGTGGCGTCGATGCGCCACGCGGAAAAGGCGCTCGAGGCCGGGGTGGACGGGCTGGTGCTGCTGTCGGCCGGCGCCGGCGGGCAGACTGGCTGGGCGAACCCGTTCGCCTTCGCGCGCGCGGTGCGCGCCGTCTGGGACGGGCCGATCGTGATGGCCGGCGGCATCTCGGACGGCTGCGCGCTCTTCGCGGCGCAGGCGCTCGGCTGCGACCTCGGGTACATGGGGACGCGCTTCATCGCTACCGACGAGAGCGCCGCCGACCCCGAGTACAAGCGCATGCTGGTCGACGCGTCGATGGACGACGTCCTGCTCACCAGCGCGGTCACCGGACTGCCGACCAGCATGCTGCGACCCTCGCTGGTGGCAGCGGGACTCGACCCGCAGAACCTGCCCGCGCGAGGCGCGATCGACATCGCGCAGGACTTCAGCATCGAAGCGCGTGAGACCGCCGGCGCGACGCGCTGGAAGGACGTCTGGAGCGCCGGACACTCGGTGTCGGGGGTCCGCGCTGTGGCGACCGTGCGAGGCCTGGTCCGAGAGACCCTTCGCGAGTACCGCGACGCGAGCGCGATTCAGGCGGCGACGTAGCGGCGGATGATGTCCGCGCTGGTCTGCCAGTGCCGCGTCAGATTCGCCACGTCACGCAGGTTGCGGTCGAGCACCGCCGACAGCGTGTGCTGGTTCGACAGCAGAAAGTAGCCCAGCGACGCGATCGCCAGGTAGAGCTCCACCGGATCGATGCCGCTGCGGAACACCCGGGCGCGCTGGCCCCGCGCGATCAGTTCGGCGAGCATGCCGACGACCGGAGACACGAGCTCGTGCACCCTTGCCGACTTGCGAAGGTGCCGCGCCTGGTGCAGGTTCTCGGTGTTGACGAGGCTGATGAACTCCGGGTGGTCGACGTAGTACCGCCAGACGAAGCGGCAGAACCCGTCGAGCGCCTCGAGCGGAGGCTGCTCGTCCAGGCGCAGGCCGCGTTCGGCGTCGCGCAGCGCGCTGTACACCGCCTCGAGCGCGGCGCGGAACAGCCCTTCCTTGCTCCCGAAGTAGTAATAGAGCATGCGCTCACTGGAGCGCGCTCGCTGCGCGATCCGCTCGCCGCGCGCGCCGGCGAAACCGTAGCGCGAGAACTCGGTGGTGGCCGCCTTCAGGATCCGGCCGCGGGTCGCCTCGCGGTCGCGGCGCTTGCGCGTGACCTCTTCGCTCACTGAACGATCACCGGTACCTCGGTCGCGGGCGGCGTGTTTCGGCTGCGCTGGCAGCGCACGATCCCGTCGATCATCACCATCCCCACGCCCGGGATGTCGCCCAGGCGCACGCTGTCGAGCAGGTCCCGTCCCGCCGAGTGCTGCGCCTTGTCGAGGAACACGAAGTCCGCCGGACGGCCCGGCTCGATCAGCCCCTGGCGAAGGCGCCGCATCCGCGCGATGTTGCCGGTGGCGAAACCGAACACGATCTCGGCGGGAACGTCGGCCAGCGACGAGATCAGCGCGATCAGGCGCAAGATCCCGAGCGGCTGCACGCCGGAACCCGCGGGTGCGTCGGTCCCCAGGATCACTCGGTGCGGGCACTTCAGTTCCATCGCGTGCTTCGCGGTCAGGATCGCGATGCGTTCGTTGCCGTTGTGCACGATCTCCAGCGCCCGCGGGCTCTTCTCGCACAAGGTGCACACCGCCTTGTACGACAGCGACGTGTGCCCTCCGTTGACGTGGCCGATCACGTCGGCGTCCGCCTCGAGCACCACGTGTTCGTCGATCAGCCCCGAGCCCGGGATCGACGGCCCTCCGGTGTGGATCGTGCTCTGGATGCCGTGCTTGCGCGCCCAGGCGACCATCGTGCGCGCCTCGTCTCCGGCCTTCACCGAACCGAGGCCGATCTCGCCCAGCAGCGTGACGCCGGCGGCGGCCATGTCCGCGAAGTCCTGCTCGACCATGCCCTTCTCGATGACCGGCGCACCGGCGAGCACCTTGACGCCGCCCCCCACGCCGGCCGCCCGCATGCCGTCGAAGGCGCGCTGCGCGGTGATCGCGAGCGCCTTGACTCCGACGACGTCCTTGGGCCTGCCGGGAAGGTGCACCTCGCCCGCGGAGATCATCGTGGTGACGCCGCCGTGCATGCAGGATTCGATCCAGCCGAGCTGGCTCTGGCGCGGCGTCCAGTCGCCGAACACCGGATGGACGTGCGAGTCGATCAGCCCCGGCGCGAGCGCCGTTCCCCGGCAGTCGATGACCCGGCGCGCGTCGCCGGTGTCGCAGTCCTTCTCCTTGCCGAGCGAGCGGATCGTGCCGTCCTCGACGACGACCGTGTCGGCGTCCAGGATCGGCGCGTCGATGTCGCCCGAGAGCATCAGGCCCACGTTGCGGATCACCACCTTGCCGGAGGTCTCGTTCACCACTGGTCCTGCCATGTCGACTCCTTTGTTCGCGGGCGCACCCCGCCGTCAGATCGTCAGGTACTGTCGCCGGACCTCTTCGTTCTCGCTGAGCTCGTGCATCGAGCCTTCGAAGCGGACCTGTCCCTTCTCGAGCACGTAGGCCCGGTCGCTGACCGCCGCGGCGAACTGCACGTTCTGCTCGGAAAGCAGCACGGCCAGCCCTTCCTTCTTCAGTTCGCCGATCATCTGCGCCATCTGCTCGACGATCAGCGGCGCGACGCCCTCCGACGGCTCGTCGAGCAGCACCAGTCGCGGGTTGCCCATCAGCGTGCGCGCCACGGTCAGCATCTGCTGTTCGCCGCCGCTCATCCTGCCGCCCGGCCGGTCCGGCATCTCGCGCAGGTTCGGAAACAGATCGAAGAGCCGCTCGACGGTCCAGGCCGGCGCATCCGGGCGCGCCGGCCGCCGCCCGACCTCGAGATTCTCGAGCACGGTCAGCTCGGTGAAGATGCGCCGGTCCTCGGGCACCCAGCCCACGCCGAGCCGGTTGATCCGGTAGGCGTCCAGCCGCATCACGTCGGCGCCGTCGAAGCGCACGTGACCTCGCCTGCGGTCGACGAGTCCCATGATCGAACGGATCGTCGTCGTCTTGCCGGCGCCGTTGCGCCCCATCAGCGCGACCACCTCGCCGCGCCCGACGGACAGGCTCACGTCGAAGAGAATCTGCGCGCGTCCGTAGAACGCGCTCAGCCGGTCGACCTGCAGCAGCGGCTCAGCCATTCGCCGTTCCCGCTTCTCCGCCTGGGGCACGCGTCTCTGCGCCGGGTCCGCGGCTCGCCTGCCCGCCCTGCACCAGCTTGCCGCTGCCGAAGTAGACCTCGGCGACCCTGGCGTCGGCCCGGATCGCTTCCGGCGTCCCCTGAGCGATCAGCTGCCCTCGCGCGAGCACCATGATCCGGTCCGCGTGCGCGAACACCACGTCCATGCTGTGCTCGGTGAACAGCACCCCGATCTCCATTTCCTTGACCAGCCGCCGCGTCAGCGCCATCAGCGCGTTGCGCTCGCGCGGGGCCATTCCGGCGGTGGGCTCGTCCATCAGCAGCAGCTTCGGCGCGTTCGCCAGCGCGACCGCGAGCTCCACCGTCTTGATGTCGCCGTAGGCGAGCGTGCTGCACGGATCGTCGGCGCGGTCGGCGAGCCCCACCTGTGCGAGCAGGCCGAGCGCCTCGTCGCGATGCATCGCGGCCGCGCGCGGCCAGAAACGGAACAGCTCGCGGCGGTGCGACAGCAGCGCCATCTGCACGTTTTCGACGACGGTCATCGACCCGTAGGTCGCGGCGACCTGGAAAGTCCTGCCCACCCCCATGCGCCAGATCTCGCGCGGTTTTCGCCCCGCGATGTCCGTGCCGTGCAGCAGCACGCGGCCCGCGTCGGGCGCGAGCTGGCCGTTGATCATGTTGAAGCAGGTCGACTTGCCCGCGCCGTTGGGACCGATCATCGCGAGCAGTTCGCCGCGGCGCAGTTCGAAGCCGACGTCGTCGACCGCCTGCACGCCGCCGAACGACTTGCGCAGTCCCTGCACCGACAGCAGCGCGGGCGCGTTCACGGCGCCTCCTCACCGGCGGTCCCGCGATGGCGCAGCCGCGCGGCGAGCGCCAGCAGCCCTCCCGCGATGCCCTGCGGAAACGCGACCACCAGGACCAGGACGATCAGCCCCAGCAGCGCCCGCCAGTAGTCGGTCGCGCGGATGATCGTGTCCTGCAACCAGGTGAACACCGCGGCGCCGACCACCGGCCCGGCGAGGGTCTGCACGCCGCCGAGCAGCACCATCACCAGCCCGTCGACCGAGCGTCCAACCGAGATCGCCTCCGGCGCGATCGAACCCTTGGCAAACGCGAACAGGGCCCCGGCGACGCCGCAGAACAGCCCTGCGATCGCGAAACCGACCCAGTGCACCCGGACCACGTCGATGCCGGTGGCCTCGGCGCGCAGCGGCGAGTCTCGCCCCGCGCGCATCGCGTAGCCGAACGGCGAAAACAGGATCCGGCGCAGCATCCAGACACCCGCGGCCACGAAGACGAGCGTCAGATAGAAGTAGGCGCTCTTCGACGCGAAACGCTCCGACGGCCAGATGCCCACCAGGCCGTTGCTTCCGCCGGTGAACTCGTCCCACTGGAACACCACAGACCAGACGATCTGCGCGAACGCCAGGGTCAGCATCGCCAGGTACACGCCCGACAGCCGCACCGCAAACCAGCCGAACAGCAGCGCACCGGCGAGCGCGACCGTCGGCGCCAGCACGAGTGCCAGTTCCATCGGCGCGCCGAAGCCCTTGAGGAACAGCGCCGCACCGTAGGCGCCCAGACCGAAATACGCGGCGTGACCGAACGAGTGCATGCCCCCGGGACCCATGATGAAGTGCAGGCTCGCGGCGAACAGCACCGCGATCAGGATGTCGATCAGCAGCACCGTCGCATACGGAAACTGCGCGCTCGCCATCGGCACCAGCAGCAGGCCCGCCAGCAGCAGCCAGACCCAGCGCGCCGCCGACGGGCCGAGCAGGCGCATCGGCGCCTCGACCGCGGCGGCGCTGCGCACTTGGCCCTGGGACCGGCCCAGCAAGCCCCACGGACGCCAGATCAGCACCGCGGCCATCACCAGGAACTCCACCACGAGCGTGAGCTTGGAGAACGAGAAGGACACCCCGAACAGATCGACCGCGCCGAGCCCGTAGCACAGCGCCTTGATCTCCGCGATGATCAGCGCCGCGAGGTAGGCGCCGGGGATGCTCCCCATCCCGCCCACCACCACCACCACGAAGGCGTCGCCGATCGTCGTCAGGTCCAGCGCGAGGTTGGCCGGCTCACGCGGCAGCTGCAGCGCGCCGCCCAGCGCCGCGAGCCCCGAGCCCAGCGCGAAGATGCCGGTGAACAGCCACGCCTGGTTCACGCCGAGCGCGCCGACCATCTCGCGATCCTGGGTCGCGGCGCGGATCAGCACGCCGAGCCGCGTTCGGTGCAGCAGCAGCCACAGCACCCCGAGCACCGCCGGGCCGACCAGGATCATGAACAGGTCGTACTGCGGGAACGCCCTGCCGAGGATCTGGACCGCCCCCTTCATGCCGGGCGCCTTCGGCCCGAGCAGGTCCTCGGGCCCCCAGACCCACAGCGCCGCGTCGCGAAGGATCAGCACCACCGCGAAGGTCGCGAGCAGCTGAAAGAGCTCCGGGGCGTGATAGACGCGACGCAGCACGGTGAACTCGATCAGCGCGCCGAGCAGCGCGACCACCACCGCGGCCAGCAGCACGGCACCCCAGAAGCCGAGCGGGCCGGCGCCGAATCGCTCGACCAGTGAATACGCGACATACAGCCCGATCATGTACATCGAGCCGTGCGCGAAGTTCACGATCCGCGTGACGCCGAAGATCAGCGACAGGCCGACCGCGATCAGGAACAGCGTGGATGCGCCCGCCAGGCCGTTGAGCAGCTGGACGAGGAGGCTGGAGATCATCGGTGCTCGCGCCGGTGCCTGTCAGGTGGACGGAAGTGCCGCAGGAGGCGGTCGCGCTCGGCCGGCGCCGCCGCTGCGACCGGAGCCGCAGCCGGAAGGCCGACCCCGGCGGTCGCGCGGCCGCCGGCGCGAGCACCGGGCGCCCGCGACGACGCGCCGACCGCTGCGCGCGTCAGTTCGCCGGACGCAGCTTCGCGACGTCGGCGTCCGAGGGCATCACCGTCGCGCCGTCGACGTAGCGGAAGTTCGTCATCACGCCACGGCCCTGGTTGATCGCGGTCATGCCGACGTAGGCGCCCATCGTCGACTGGTTGTCCTGCGCCCGATAGGTGATCCTGCCCAGCGGCGTGTCGACCGGCAACCCCTTGAACGCGACGATCATCTTCTCGGTGTCGGTGCTGCCGGCCTTCCTGACCGCCGCCGCCAGCGACATCATCGACGCGTAGCCCACCACCGAGCCGAGGCGCGGATACTCCTGCCACTTCTTCTGGTAAGCGGCGAGGAACTTCGCGTGCTCGGGCCTCTGGATGCTGTACCAGGGGTAGCCGGTGACCCACCAGCCGACCGGCGCCTCGTCGCGCAGCGGATCCAGATACTCGGGCTCGCCCGAGAGCATCGAGAACACGGTGCGGTCCTTGAACAGGCCTCGCGTGGTGCCCTCGCGCACGAACTTGGCGAGGTCGGAGCCGAACAGCACGTTGAAGATCGCGTCGGGTTTGCTTTCGGCAAGCGCCTGGGCCACCGAGCCGGCGTCGATCTTGAAGAGCGCCGGCGCCTGCTCGCCGACGAATTCGACGTCGGGCTGCGCTGCCTTGAGCAACTGCTTGAAGGTCGCCGCCGCGGACTGGCCGTACTCGTAGTTCGGGTAGACGACCGCCCAGCGCTTCTTCTTCAGCTTGGCCGCCTCGGGCACCAGCATCGCCGCCTGCATGTACGTCGACGGACGCAGCCGGAACGTGTAGCGATTGCCGTTCTCCCAGGTGATCTTGTCGGTGAGCGGCTCGGCGGCGAGGAACAGCACCTTGCGCTGCTTGGCGAAGTCGGTGACCGCAAGACCGATGTGCGACAGGAAGGTGCCGAAGATCATGTCGACGCGCTCGCGCGAGACCAGTTCCTCGGCCACCCGCACCGCGTCGCCCGGATTGGCATTGTCGTCGCGCGATATCACCTCGACCTTGCGTCCGAGCAGCCCGCCGGAGGCGTTGATCTCCTCGAGCGCGAGCTCCCAGCCCTTCTTGTAGGGCTCCAGGAAGGCCGGCTGCGCCTTGTAGCTGTTGATCTCGCCGATGCGGATCGTCTGCGCCGACGCCGCACCCCCCAACACCATCGCCGCGATGCCCGCGGCCGCCATCCAGTTCCTCATCGATCTCCCCTTTGCCATTTTTTCGCCACCCGTTTCGATGCCGCCCGTTTCAACGAAGCCCGTCTTCGCCCTTGATCTCGTTCGTCTTCAGTCCGCCCACGCGCGCGAGAGGCCTGCCGCTGTCGGTCACCGCGACCGCGACGAGGATCTCGGTGGCGCGCGGCGCGTCGGCGACGCGCGCCTCGACCGCATCGAAGTGACTGCGCACGAAAGCCGCGTCCTTGTGCCCGAGCGGCACGTCGATCGTTGCGCCCGGCCCGCCCATCTTCTTGGCCGACGGCACCAGCGCCGCGCCCTTTTCGACCGCCTTGCGCAATGGCGCGCCCAGCTTCGGGTGCAGGATCGCGGCGGCGTGCTCGAGCTCGCCCGCCTCGCCGACGATCGCCGCCTTGCCGTAGCTCTCGGCCTGCGCGGGCTCGATGCCCAGCGCCTGCACACAGCGCCGGCCGAGGAGCTCGCCGAGCTCCTCGCCGATCGCCGTCAGCTCGTCGAGCGATTCCGAATACCGTCCGGCGTAGGGATTGGCGATCACTGCGATCGCGACCGCCTTGCGGGTCGGGGGCTCGATGCTGCGGCCCATTTCCCTGCGGGTCTCCTCGACGGTCACTGTCAGCTTGCGGATGTCTGCTTTCATGGGTTTTCGACGATACGCGATCGTCCCTGCAACGACAACAATGCGGAAACGACGAGCCCGCGCGCGCGAAGCTCCCGCGCGTAGGCC
>Ga0316195_10001200_pt1 | contig 11380 bp, 9 predicted proteins | sample Phised1_MG_FD_204937 | JGI IMG/M metagenome (GOLD analysis project Ga0316195, IMG submission 204937) | Coastal sediment microbial communities from Maine, United States - Phippsburg sediment 1 | ecosystem: Environmental > Aquatic > Marine > Coastal > Sediment | place: USA: Maine | collected... | reverse complement strand
GCACGTCGATTGCGAGGCTGATCCTGACTGCGTCGGGCGGTCCGTTCCGGGGATGGAGCGCCGAGGACCTCGAATCGGTCACGGTCGATCAGGCGCTCGAACACCCAACATGGGAGATGGGTAGGCGCATCACGATCGACTCAGCGACCTTGATGAACAAGGCCTTCGAGGTCATCGAGGCGCACTACCTGTTCGACATGTCGTACGACTCCATCGACGTCGTTGTGCACCCCCAGAGCATCGTTCACAGCTTCGTGGAGTACGTTGACGGCGTCGTGAAGGCTGAGGTCGGCTTCCCCGACATGCGAAAACCGATCCAGTATGCGATCACCAGCCCTGAGCGACTGGCGACGCGCACCGGTGCATTCTCACCTGCGGGCCTTGCGCTGACGTTCGAGGAGCCGGATGACTCGACCTTCCCATGCCTGTCCCTCGGCTACGAGGCCGGAAGGGTTGGGGGCACCGCCACCGCTGTGCTCAATGCCGCGGACGAAGTAGCGGTTGCGGCGTTCCTCCAGGGCGCGATCGCCTTTCCGTCCATCGCGGCCGTCGTCGAGGACGTCCTATCCGGTCACGACGCATATCCGCCGACATCGGTCGGGGATATCGAGTCGGTCGATGCTGACGCAAGGATGCACGCAGGAGCCGCCGTCGATCAGTACCGCGTGTGATTACCGACCCCCATCGGTACCTTTCCTCCAGCAATCGGACGAGGTGAGTCGGCTTGGGTGCCTTCATCATGATCGTCGGGGTCATCCTGATGATCGTTATCCACGAGGGTGGTCACTTCGTCGCGGCCAAGTACTACGGCATGAAGGCAACCGAGGCGTTCTTCGGTTTCGGGCCGCGACTGTGGTCGATGCGTCGCGGTGAAACGGAATACGGAATCAAGGCCATTCCCTTCGGCGGGTATGTCCGCATCATCGGCATGAACCCCTTCGAGGAGGTGTCCCCGGAGGAAGAGGGGCGTACTTACCGGAATGCCTCGTACGGGAAGAAGACGGTGGTTGTCCTGGCAGGCATCATGAGCCACTTCATCGTCGCGTTCCTGCTTCTGTGGATCGTTGGCGTGGTCTGGGGACCCGTGGCGAGGGATGCGAACGGGGACGCGATCCGGACCGCGACGGTCGCTGCCGTGTCGGAGTACACGCCGAACACAACGGATCCGTCGCCAGCCCTTGAAGCTGGTGTCGAAGCGCAGGACATCATCGTGTCCACCGATGGCATGCCAGTGGTGACCTGGGACGACTTCGCCGATTTCGCATCGACCCATCCCGGCGACCAGGTGGTCATCGGCGTCGACCGCGACGGGCAGATCCTCGACCTTCCTACCACCCTTGCAACGGTTGATCGCCCGCTGGTCGTGGACGGTGAGGTTGTCACCGACGACAGCGGGGAACCCGTCATCGTGGCACAGGGGTTCTTCGGTGTGACGGCGGAGGTGGCCAGGGACCAGGTTGGGCCACTGGCCATGGTTCCGGTTGCGCTCTCGCAATTCGCCGAAGCGGCAGTTCAGAGTGTCCGTGGATTGTGGGAGATGGTGATTGGATTTCCGAAGCTGATCGCTTCCCTGTTTGGAGGTGATGACGAGATCCTCGACACCGTCAGGCCGATCAGTCCGATCGGGCTCGTCCAGATCGCAGGGCCCATCGAATCGACCCTCCAGTTGCTGGCTCTGGTCAACATCTTCGTCGGAGTACTCAACTTCGTGCCCCTGTACCCCTTGGATGGTGGTCACTTCGCTGTTGCGACCTACGAGAAGGTCACCGGACGGGAGCCAAATGTCCAGAGGTTGGTCCCGGTTGCCGCGGTCGTCTTCCTCTTCCTGGTCAGTCTTGGTCTCGTCGGGATCTACCTCGACATCTTCAAACCACTCTGATCGACTCCGCCGCGGGCAACGGGGGATCGCATCCTCTATTGTCGATCCATGATCGATGACGAAACCACACCCGAACAGGTCGTGGGATCACCCGCTGCATTCGAGGCGGACATGCGGAGCCGTCGGGAGCTGATGGTGCAGATGGCAGGCAGGGAACACTATGACTTCGACCCTGTCTGGATTCGGATCGGACGGCTTGCGATCACCATCGCGCTGTACCTGGTCGCCTTCGCCGCCATCGCATTCGTTGTGTGGAAGATCGGTGGCTCGATCCTCGAGGGGTGACGGTTGAGTCACCGCCATGTGGCGGCGCACCCTGTACCCTTCCCTGCATGATCGAACGACGCAAGACGCGGTCGTTGATGGTCGGTTCAGTGCCCGTCGGTGCCGGCGCACCTGTGTCCGTCCAGTCGATGACCACGACGAAGACCCACGACGTTGACGCAACCCTGGCCCAGATATATGCACTTGCCGGAGCGGGAGCAGACATCGTCAGGGTCACCTGCAACACCGTTGAGGCTGCGCAGGGCATTGCCGAGATGATGCCGCGGTCTCCACTCCCGATCGTCGCCGACATCCATTTCCAGTACCGCCTTGCCCTTGCCGCCATCGAGGCCGGCGTCTCGGCGCTTCGGCTGAACCCTGGGAACATCCGCAATGAAGCGCACATCAAGACCGTTGCTGCGGCTGCGAAGGATGCGGGCATTCCGATCCGCATCGGTGTGAACGCAGGGTCCCTGGACAAGGATCTCCTCGACAAGTACGGCGGCCCCGTTCCTGAAGCCCTCGTCGAGTCGGCGATGATGGAGGTCAAGTACTTCGATGACGTCGACTTCCACGATGTGAAGATTTCCGTCAAGCATTCGAACGTACCGATGATGGTCGAGAGCTATCGCTTGCTCGCAGACACCACCGATTTCCCCCTCCACCTCGGTGTGACGGAGGCGGGGCCTCCGCCGGGCGGATTGATCAAGTCCGTTGCGGGGATCGCGACGCTCCTCAATGAGGGAATCGGCGACACTATTCGGTTTTCGCTGACGGCTGACCCTGTGGAAGAGGCCAAGGCAGGCAAGGCATTGCTCGAGTACCTCGGCCTGCGAGATCGGACCGGCCTCGACCTCATCGCATGTCCATCATGCGGCAGGGCCGAGGTCGACGTCATCGGCGTGGCATCGGAGGCGAACGAGCGGCTCACCGCCCTCAACCTCCCGATTCAGGTGGCCATCATGGGATGCGTCGTCAACGGGCCAGGGGAAGCACGAGAAGCCGACCTTGGATTGGCTGCGGGCCGTGGACGGGGCCATCTGTTCATCAAGGGTGAGGTCGTTCGTGTCGTGCCCGAGGCTGAGATGGTCGACGCCCTCATCGAGGAAGCACTGCTCCTCGCCGAACAGGGGGCCGAGGCACGGATCGCCGCACGCGACGTCACCGCAGCTGACATCGCCGAGGAAACCCGCGTCGAGCTACTGTCGAGCCAGGGCGATGTCAACCTCACGGAGGCGCGGCGAGCAGCCGTTGCCGACGTAGCGGCCCCGTCAGACTGACCGAGGCTATCCTCGCCGCTCGCGCCCCGACGGATCTGGAGTCACCGTGCGCTGGTCACAAGCATTCATCCCAACCCTTCGGGACGACCCCGCCGATTCGGAGGCGGTGAGCCACAAGCTGCTCGTCCGCGGCGGCTATATCCGGCAACTGATGTCGGGTGTGTATTCGATGCTTCCGTTGGGACAGCGGGTCAGGGAGAACGTGATGGCGATCATCCGCGAGGAGATGAATGCCATCGGTGGCCAGGAGTTCATGCTTCCACAGCTCCATCCCCGCGAGATATGGGAACGGACCGGACGCATCGACACGATGTCAGACATCATCATGGCGTTCGACGACAACAAGGGATCACCGATCGTGCTTGGTCCGACGCACGAAGAGATCTTCGCCACGGTGTCGACGGAGCTCGAGTCGTACCGCCAACTCCCTCAGCTCTGGTACCACATCCAGACGAAGTTCAGGGACGAACCGCGCCCCAAGTCCGGGCTGCTTCGGGTTCGGGAGTTCACGATGAAGGACTCGTATTCCTTCGACATCGATGAGGCAGGCCTCGATGCCCAATTCGATCGACACTTCGATGCGTATCACCGCATCTTCCGTCGGTTGGGCATGGATGTCGTTGCCGTGAGGGCCAGCTCGGGAGCCATGGGTGGCAAGGAATCCGTCGAATTCATGGTCAGGAGTGAAGTCGGCGAGGATCTCGTCGCAAGCTGTGATTCGTGCTCGTACGCGGCGAACCTCGAGTCCGCGACGTCGGTGCTTCCGCCCGTCGCCGATCCCGAGGAGGACTCATCCGATCTCGAGCGGTTCGACACGCCAGGTGTCAGGACGATCGCCGATCTCGAGGTGTTCGACGGGGGTGCAGCTGCGGACCACCAGATCAAGACGCTCGTGTATGTCCTCGATGGTGAGTCGGTATTGGTACTTCTGCGGGGTGACCATGCCCTCCAGGAGCAGAAATTGCTCGATCAGACACGGGGGATCGATGCTCGCCCAGCGCAGCCAGCTGAGATTGTTGCCCTGCTCGGAGCGGACGCTGGGAGTCTCGGGGCGGTCGGTCTCGCCGATGTTCGCATTCTCGCCGATCACGAGCTCAAGGACCGAAGGTCGATGACCACCGGAGCGAACGAGAACGATGTCCATCTGCGTGGTGTGGATATCGAACGTGACATCGCTGTCACCGAGTGGATGGATCTGCGCACTGTCGCCGACGGTGAGGCATGTCCTGTATGCGGAGGGACCCTTTCTGTGTTCCAGGCAATCGAGGTCGGGCACATCTTCAAGCTTGGAACGTTCTACGCCGAGCCGCTTGGGGTCAAGGTCCTCGACAGGAATGGCAGCACCGCACCGGTGGTGATGGGTTCCTATGGGATCGGCGTCGAGAGGAACATGGCAGCATCCGTCGAGGCGAATCATGACGAGAAGGGCATCGTCTGGCCCATGGAGATCGCTCCATTCCCTGTCATCATCACGGTGATCAGACCCGATGATGAAGCAGCAATGACAGCTTCGCTCGCCCTGTACGAGTCGCTCAGGGAGGCCGGAATCGACGTCCTCCTTGACGACAGGGATGAACGCCCTGGCGTGAAATTCACCGATGCCGAACTGATCGGCATCCCCTTCCGTGTCACCATCGGTCCACGCGGTCTTGCCGCGGGCATCGTCGAAGTGGTCGAGAGGCGGAGTGGGGAATCACGAGAAATTCCCGTCAGCGAGGTTCACGACACGCTCGTCGGTCTCATCAACGCCTGACGCATCAGGGGAGCCCTGATCCCCATTCCGGTGAGCTGGTATACTCCCCTCTGCGAACCGAGATCTCTGCCGGGGTGGGCCGTGGCCCACCTCTTTGTTTGAGCAGAGCTCTCATTTGGCGTGTGAGGAGCATGATGAGCAGTGTCACAGAGCGATTGTGGGATCGAATCGATCCTTTCGTCGCGGCCGAAGGAGTAGAACTCGACGATGTCGAGGTACTCAGCGGTGGGCAGATCGTGCGCGTCATCGTCGACGGGGACGCGACCATCGGGGTCGACACCATCGCTGAGCTTTCCCGTGGCATCTCTCGCCTGATCGACGAGGAGGACCCGTTCCCCGGTTCGTACACCCTTGAAGTGTCGTCCCCTGGTCTCGAGCGCAAGCTCACCAGGCCGCGACACTATGAGAAGGCAATCGGCCGCGAGGTGATCGTGAAGACGCACCAGCCCGTCGATGACTCGAAGAACCACCGTGGTGAACTGGTCTCAGCCGATGAGAACATGTTCACATTGCGGACAGAAGACAACGACCGCGCATTCGCCTATCGGGACGTTGCATCCGCGCGTACCGTATTCGTGTGGGAGAAGGCTCCCCGCCCCGGCAAGGACTCGTAGGAGACAACATGGACTACAACCTGATGGACGCTCTCGAGATGCTCGAGCGCGAAAAGGGTGTGCCGCGCGACATCATCCTCGAAGCCCTTGCCAACGCCCTTGTTTCGGCATACAAGCGAACGCCGGGTGCGGCTGAGGAGGCCCGTGTCACCATCGATGCTGACACCGGTGAGATCAGCGTCTACGGCCAGGAACTCGATGAGGACGGGAATGTCACCGACGAATGGGCGGACACCCCCGAGGACTTCGGCAGAATCGCCGCCCAGACCGCCAAGCAGGTGATCATCCAGCGTCTCCGTGACGCCAAGCGCGAACAGGTGTTCGATCTGTACGACGGTCGGGAGGGTGACCTCATCACCGGCATCATTCAGCAATCGGACCATCGCTACTCGATCGTCGATCTTGGTGACGCAGAGGCGATCCTGCCAGGATCAGAGAAGATCCCCTACGAGCGACTCGAGCGCGGGAACCGCGTGAAGGCGTGGATCCTCGAGGTTCGTGGCGAGGGGAAGGGCCCCCAGATCGTTGTCTCGCGAAGCCATCCCGAGTTCATCAGGGCCCTCTTCGAGCTCGAGGTGCCGGAACTCGTGGACGGCGACATCGAGATCAAGGCCATCGCCAGGGAGGCCGGTCACCGTACGAAGATCGCTGTGACGTCGAATGATCCGAACGTTGATCCCGTTGGGGCCTGTGTCGGTGCTCGCGGTTCGCGAGTTCGCCAGGTCGTCAATGAACTCAAGGGTGAGAAGGTCGATATCGTCGAGTGGGACGACGACCCGAAGCGGTTCATCGCCGAGGCCCTCAGTCCTGCCCGCGTCCAGGACGTCCAGATCGACGAGGACGAGAACACCGCTGTCGTGATCGTCCCGGACCACCAGCTCTCCCTTGCCATCGGCAAGGAGGGCCAGAACGCGAGACTCGCCGCCAGGTTGTCTGGCTATCGGATCGACATCAGGTCGGAATCCCAGGCCCTCGGTCTCGACGTTGACGAGGACGAGGACGGCGAGTACGAGACCATCGCAGAGGGTGACGGTGCATCGGCAGTCGCCGCTGACGTCGCCGAAGAAGCGGCAGACGAGGCTGCGGAGGCCGTCGAAGAGGCGGTCCTCGAAGCGGTCGTTGCCGAGGAGGTCATCGAGGAAGCGATCGATGAGGAGATCATCGAGGAAGCCTTGGACGCGGTGACCGAACAAACAGCTGATGAAGATGTGAAGGCCGAGGAGGTCGACGGTGATGAACCGTCCGAGTCCTCTGAGGCGACCGAAGAGGATGCCGCCGATCACACCGAGTGATCACGGTGACGTGAAGGTGCGGAGGTAAGCGTGGCGAAAGTGCGCATATACGAATTGGCGAGAGATCTCGGCCTCGAATCGAAGGATGTACTCGACCGCGCCAAGGACCTCGGCCTCGATGTCAAGACAGCGTCGTCGGGACTCGATGAGGCGGGTGTCGCAGCCGTGACAGCCGCCCTGTCAGGCGCGTCGACAGCGGCGCCGGAAGCGGAAACATCGGACGCAACGGAAGCGGTCCCTGCCACGGTCGCGGATGAGGATGTGCAGATCGTCGTTGACGAGGACCTCGACGAAGAGGTCGACAGCGAGGAGGAGGTCGCCGATGATGCCGCGGTGGTCCCGACGGGGCCCGCTGGCGACGACGACGAGGAACGCGTGTTGCTCGTCGAGCCTGGCATCACCGTCCACGAGCTCGCCAGGTTGATCAAGATTCGCACGGCGGAGATCGTCAAGACGCTGATGTTCATGGGGGAGATGGTCCCCGGTGGCGGGGAGATCCCTCTTGCGGCGATTGAGCCGCTCGGCCGCGAACTCGGCTGGGAGATCCTCGTCGCCGAATCGGACGAGGAGGAAGAGGAGGAGGTCAGGCAGCGGCACCTGATCGAGTACGAGGACGATCCTTCGAGCCTCGTCCCTCGTCCGCCGGTTGTCACGGTCATGGGCCACGTTGATCACGGGAAGACACAGCTGCTGGACACGATCCGCCACGCAAACGTCATCGCGGACGAGGCAGGGAGGATCACCCAACACATCGGCGCCTATCAGGTCGAGCAAGCAGGGCGGAAGATCACCTTCATTGATACGCCGGGTCACGAGGCCTTCACTGCATTGCGAGCGAGGGGTGCAGAGGTCACGGACATCGCCATCATCGTCGTGGCAGCCGATGACTCGGTCATGCCCCAGACGGCCGAAGCCATCAATCATGCAAAGGCCGCGGACGTTCCGATCATCATCGCAATCAACAAGATGGATCTCGATTCTGCGGATCCCAACACCGTGCGGGCAGCATTGACACAGCACGAAATCGTGGTCGAGGCCCTCGGTGGTGATGTGCCAGCGATCGAGATATCCGCCCTCAAGGGAACCAATATCGAGGAACTCCTCGAGATGATCTCGCTGGTGGCCGAGGTCGAGGAACTGACGGCCAATCCGAAGGCGCCCGCCATCGGGACCGTCATCGAAGCCCAGCTCGAGGTTGGTCGTGGACCCGTTGCGTCGGTCATCGTCCAACGCGGGACCCTGAAGAAGGGTGATGCCCTGGTTGCAGGTGCGGTCGCCGGGCGGGCACGGGCGATCTTCGATGATGCTGGCACTGAGATCCGTGAAGCAGGCCCCTCCATGCCGGTCGTGGTCATGGGCTGGGACGATGTCCCAACCGCCGGCGACATGTTCGAAGTCGTGAAGAACGAGCGAACTGCCCGCAAGATGGCGCAGGCGAAGATCGACGAGATCCGCGCACATGACCTGACCGTGCCGACCGGTACCGATCGGCTCGGAATGCTCATCGAGCATCTCAGGACCCAGGACCACTCGGAACTCCGGATCATTGTCAAGACCGACACCCACGGCTCGCTCGAAGCCATCAAGGAATCGGTGCGCAAGATCAGTCGCGACGACGGGTACGTCACCATCGTCCACGATGGCGTCGGTGGGATCACATCGAACGATGTCACGCTCGCCGAGGCGTCGGGCGCTGTGATCTACGGTTTCAACGCTCGCCCTGACGCATCAGCGCGGGCAACCGCACGGGAAGCGGCCATCGACATTCGAACGTTCTCCATCATCTACGAACTACTCGATGATGTGGAGTCGTTGCTCGTTGGTGAGCTCTCGCCAGAGGAGGTCGAGAACTTCCTCGGTGTCGCCGAGGTCCGACAGGTGTTCCGGGCACCTCGATTGGGAACGGTTGCCGGCTCCTATGTCACCGAGGGTGCGATCAACAGGAACGCGAGGGCGCGCCTCGTCCGCGATGGCGTGGTGATCTACGACGGGACGATTGTGTCCCTCCGGCGGTTCAAGGATGATGTCCAGACCGTTGCCACCGGCTACGAGTGCGGCATCGGTCTCGCCAATTTCCGCGACATCAAGGAAGGCGACACGATCGAGTCCTATGTGGTTCGAGAGGTCGCACGCGTCTGATCCACACGGATCGGTCATGAAGGATCGGAGGCGACATGGCACGCCAGCCCAGTCCGCGTATGCGAAAGGTGAACGAGCTCATTCGTGAGGTCGTCGCCGACGCCGTTCACGACCTGAAGGACCCGCGGATCGGCTTCCTGACGATCACTGGTGCAGTCACCAGTCCCGATCTTCGTCATGCGGTTGTCTATTACTCCGTCCTCGGCACGGACGAAGAGAAGGAATCGACGGCCATTGGCCTCCGAAAGGCGTCCCCGCGCATCCAGTCGGCCGTCGGGGCACAGACCAGGCTCCGATACACACCGAAGATCGAGTTCAAGGTGGATCCATCCATCGACCAGGGCCTCAGGATCTCCGAGATCCTGAAGGATCTCGATGACGGGAACCGGCCCGAGAGCGATGACGCCGATGAATAGCAGGGATTCGGCGATGGGTCCTGGCGTGGCGCTGCTCGAGGCTGCGTCGACCATTGGTGTTGTCGGTCATGTCGGTCCCGATGGGGACGCTCTCGGCTCCATGATCGGGCTCGCACTCGCAGCGAGGGAAGCAGGGAAGACGGCCGTTGCCTCCTTCGACGAACCATTCGTCGTTCCGGAGGAGTTGGGCTTCCTCGACACCTCGGTATTGGTCGCGCCGAGTGCTTTCCCGCGTGATCTTGACGTGGCAGTTGCCGTCGACACATCGGTGAGGCACAGGGTGGGGTCCCTTGCAGAAGCGATGGAGGATGCTCGGTCGCTCCTCGTCCTCGACCACCACCTGTCCGAAGGGACCTGGGGCGACATCGTCGTCGTGGATCCAACGGCGTCGGCCACCACCGAGATCGTGTACGACGCGATCGTCGAGCTCGGCTGGCCGATCACACCAGCCGTCGCGACCGCGCTCTACGTCGGCATCGTGACCGACACGGGTCGCTTCCAATATTCCTCGACGACACCGACGACCCACCGGATCACCGCCGCGCTGCTCGAATATGGCGTTGACCAGGCCGCGATCGGACAACGGCTGTTCGAGGAAGCACCATTCGGCTACTACGAACTCGCTTCTCGCGTCCTCGGAAGGGCAATCCTCGACGTTGATCGTTCCTTCGTCTGGTCACACATGACGATGGACGATCTCGCCGCCTCTGGCCTGGACTACCACGAGAGCGATGCACTGATCGACCTCGTCAGATTGGCTCGCGACGCACACGTCGCATGTCTTCTGAAGGTCAAGGGTCCGGGGGTGGTGAAGGGATCGTTGCGCTCGCGGGGCGCTGTCGACGTCGCAGCCATCGCACGGAGTTTCGGCGGTGGGGGACACCACAATGCTTCTGGTTTCACGTCCGATGACTCGATTGAGGCCATCGTCGAGCAGGTCGTTGCGCAACTGCCGTGAGTGAAGCGTCGACCTCCGGCTTCCTACTCGTCGACAAGGATCAGGGCTGGACCTCGCACGATGTCGTTGCGAAGGTTCGCGCAAGCGTCGGTGGCAAGGTCGGGCACGCAGGGACGCTGGACCCGATGGCGACAGGTCTCCTCGTGCTCGCCCTCGGAAAGGCAACGAAGTTGCTTCGCTTCGTGCAGGGCGAGGAGAAGGAATACCTCGCCACCGCGCTGTTCGGCGTTGCGACTGACTCACTTGATGCAGACGGTGCCGTGTTGTCGAGGGAACCGCTTCCTGTCGGCCCCGACGAGATCGATGCCGCGATGGATCGATTCCGAGGTGAGATCCTCCAGGTCCCGCCGATGGTCTCGGCAAGGAAGATCGAGGGCAAGCGCCTGTATGAGCTGGCCAGGGAGGGAAAGGTCGTCGAACGGGAAGCACGGCCGGTCACGATCAAGCGCCTGGAGATCGTCGACGTCGCTCCGAGTGACTATCCCGAGGTGACGTTTCGCACCGTGTGTTCGACGGGAACCTATGTCCGCACCCTTGCGGATGACATGGCCAGAGCTCTCGGAGGGAGGGCCCACCTCACCGCTCTCCGGCGAGTCCGGAACGGGAACCTCCATGTCAAAGACGCATCGACGGTAGCCGAGGTCGTCACTGCGGCGAAAGAGGGATCACTGGACGACCTGGTGATGCGACCGTCCGAGGCGCTTTCGCTGATGGCGGAGCTGAGGGTCGATGACGCAGGCGAGTTTCGGGTCAGGAATGGTTCACGACTCGTCGGTCAATCCCTG
>Ga0316195_10001199_pt1 | contig 11391 bp, 4 predicted proteins | sample Phised1_MG_FD_204937 | JGI IMG/M metagenome (GOLD analysis project Ga0316195, IMG submission 204937) | Coastal sediment microbial communities from Maine, United States - Phippsburg sediment 1 | ecosystem: Environmental > Aquatic > Marine > Coastal > Sediment | place: USA: Maine | collected... | reverse complement strand
TGCCTTTTTTAATCAGTTTTCCGGAATTAATGCATTTTTATACTATGCTCCCAGAATTTTTGAGGAAGCGGGGATCGATAAAAGTAGTGCCTTTTTGAGTTCGGTAGGTATTGGTTTGGTCAATTTGATTTTTACATTGCTCGGTGTATTTTTAATAGATCAGCTCGGCAGAAGAAAATTGATGTACATTGGCTCTTTGGGCTATATTGTTTCTTTGTCCTTGGTCTCTATGGCATTCTTTTTAGAATGGAAAGGATTTTTTGTCCCTGTGTTTTTGTTCATTTTTATAGCCGCTCATGCCATTGGTCAGGGAGCAGTGATCTGGGTGTTCATTTCCGAAATCTTCCCGAATCAATTAAGAGCGTCAGGACAGGCTTTTGGCAGTTCTGTACATTGGGTCTTGGCAGCCATTATACCGTCTGCTATTCCGTTTTTATTTGGTTCAATTGGACCGGGTGTCGTATTTCTTATTTTTGCGGTGATGATGTTTTTGCAATTACTTTTCGTCAAATTTATGATGCCGGAAACCAAAGGTGTGCCATTAGAGGAACTTAGTAAACAGCTTACAGGAAAATGAGCATAAGTTCGATGAGGATATCTGAACGAGTACAAAGTCTTAAATAAATTGCTGTTGAAAAATCATAGTGGTAAAATAAACTTCAGTAAGAATTCAATTGACCTCAAGTCAATGACTTGCTGGTAGATTTTCTCTTGATCAATTCTATGGGAACTTCAATGGTTTTTAATTTGAAGGGTCGTTTTTCCACTTTGGCCTCAATTTCCTCTATCAAAATTTCACAGGCCTTTCGCCCAATCTCATGGCCATGTTGTTTGATGGTAGTTAAGCTAGGTTGCGTTATTTTTGTGTAAGGAGAATCGCTGAAGCCAAGGATAGCGATTTCTTCGGGAATTTTTACACCAAGTTCATTTAGTCGGATAATAATTCCAATCGCCAAAAGATCATTATGACAGAGTATCCCGTTTATGTTGTCTTTATGTTCAAAAATTCTATCAGCAATAGCAATGCCATCATTTATTGTCGGGCCATTGGCTTCAAAAACGATCTCTCTTTTATAGGGTATACCATTATCGCGCAAAGTGTTTCTATATCCAATAAACCTATCTATCGCAGTTAAAGCATTAAAATGCCCCCTTACTTCGGCAATTTTATGGCAACCAATATCAATTAAATGTTGTGTCGCCATTTGGGCTGCTTTTCTATCATTAATAACGACTTTCGAACACTTTACCGCTTTACTTACTTTATCGTAGAGTACTAAAGGAGTGTCATTCTGTAGGACATTATTGACATGACCATAATCTAAAGTGTTATCCGATAAGGCCAATAAAATTCCATCAACTCTTTTGTTTACTAATAAATGCAACTGTCTTATTTCATTCTCCATGTTATCTTCCGAACTAGCAACAATGACATAATAATCTTTTTCTTGAGCCACTTTTAAAACGCCCGACAATATGTTAAAGAAAAAATGATGCAGAAGATCCGGAGCGATGAAACCAATCAGCCGCGATTGTTTGGCTCGTAAACTTTTAGCAACAGAATCAGGAACAAAATTTAATTCTTCGGCCAGGTCTTTAACCTTTTTTTTAGTAGCAGCACTAATATCTTTATAGTCATTGAGCGCTTTGGATACGGTAGCAACTGAAATACCAAGTTTTTGAGCAATTGTTTTAAGACTATGCTTTTCCATAAAAGTGAATTAACCTAAAGGATTGAGTTCGTTTTGATACACATCAATTAAGAATATAATCTATAATCAATTGTATTCAGCTGATTTTTAACAAAAAATAAGGATAAAGGTATAAAAAAAGTAATTTCCGAAATCGTTTTCGAAGCTATATTTTGCCATTTTCCCTAATTCTCTGTTAAGATTTCCATAAAATTGATATTTTCGTTAAACTACTTTTATTATAATCACAATTAACAATTACTTAAACTAACTACTAATTTATGAATTATGAGAATTAATTTGCTAAAAGGATTTCTACTTTTAATCACGATGCTGTGCAGTGGGGCTATGCTTGCTCAAACTACAGTTTCGGGTAAAGTTGACTCTGAGGAAGGACCACTACCAGGAGTAAATGTGGTGGTTAAAGGTACTAATAATGGTACTGCCACAGATTTTGACGGGTATTATTCTATCGACAACGTACCCGCAGATGCGGTTTTGGAATTTAGTTTTGTGGGTTTTTCTACCCAAGACGTTCCCGTTAATGGAAGAACAACGATTGATGTCAATTTATTGGCAGATGCTCAAACACTTGATGAAGTGGTTGTTATCGGTTATGGTACTGTGAAGAAATCTGATGCTACAGGTGCCATTGATGCAATTGGCGCAAAAGATATTACAACGGTCAATGCTGCGAACCCTGCAGAAGTATTGAGAGGTAAAGTCGCCGGTGTTCAAATTACTCAAACGAGTGGGGAGCCAGGAGCAGGCTTAAATATTCGTGTACGTGGTAACAGCTCAATACGTTCAGGAAATGATCCTTTGATCGTGGTAGATGGAGTACCACTTGCCGGAGGTGATGTATCTGCTGGTGGTGGTGATGTAAATGGTTTGGGTAGTGCCCCTCCAAGAAACCCCTTGAACTTTATCAATCAGGATGATATTGAAAGTATCAACGTGTTAAAGGATGCTTCTTCTACGGCAATCTATGGTTCTAGAGGTGCAAATGGGGTAATCTTGATCACTACCAAAAAAGGAACAATAGGAAAACCTCAGTTTGAGTATTCAACTTCGATGGGTTTCCAAAAAGTTTCAAATCCTATAGATATGATGTCTTCTGAACAATATGCAGAACAAGCTAGTTTAAACGGTTCTCCCGGATTGGATCACGGATCTAGAGGTTATGATTATGAAGATGCTATTTTCCGCACGGCTAATACCATTAGTCACGATCTTTCTGCTAGTTTTTCCGGAGATGATTCAAGAACACGTATGTCATTTGGATATTTAGACCAAGAAGGTATTGTAAAGGAAACAGGTATGCAGAAATATACTTTTTCATTGAATAACAGCCTAAAAGCATTTAATGAAAAGGTCTTATTAGAAACTAATGTGCTTACCTCTCATATTGCTGACAAAGCACAATTGATTACCGGCGGTGCCGGATTTATAGGTAACCTTTTAGGATCTGCTCTTTACTGGAACCCAACTTATCCGATTTTTAATGACGATGGTTCTTATTTTGTAAAAGGAACAGACTATTTGAACCCTGTTCAATTGCTTAACAGTTATGATGATAATGCCAATACAACGCGTATTTTGGCAAGTATATCTCCAACAGTGCATATCACGGACAAGATAGATTACAAATTTGTATTTGGTGTTGATTATTCTACATCTGACAGAGCTTCTCAATTAGCTGCTGATTTCCCATTGAACGATGTATCAGGTGGTACAACTGCTGACGGGTCTCCTGCTGGAGGTTTGGCTTTCCTGTTTGATGTGGAAAGATTCAATAAGACCTTTGAAAATATTTTGACCTACCGCAATGATTTTAGTGAGAATTTTTCATTGAACGCTTTGTTAGGATATTCATTCTATTCTTATGAATATAAATCGAATACTGCTTCTGCGAGATATTTTAATGTGAATCAAAAGAATTTGGTAGACAATATTGAGGGGGGTAAGAATAGTGATTTTAGAGCTTCTTCATTAAAAAATGTTCAAGAGTTGCAATCTTTCTTTGCTCGTGCAGAAATGACCATATTTAATAATTTATTGGTAAATGCTTCTTTGCGTTTTGATGGATCGAGCAAAGTAGGTGAGAATGAAACCTATGGTACTTTCCCTGCAGTTGGGGTGGCCTATAAGATCTTTGAAAATGAAGACAGCCCGGTAAATAACCTAAAAGTTCGCGGTAACTGGGGTATTGTGGGTAACCAAGAATTTGGGGTTTATTCGTCAAGAGCTTACGGCCGTTATAACAACGGAGGTCTTTCACAAGCGGGTAACTCGAATGCTGATTTGAAATGGGAGACAACAACTAACTACGGTATTGGTATCGATTTTAGATTGTTCAATAATTTGAGTGGATCGTTTGATTACTATCACAGAATTACTGAAGATTTGATCTTCCCTCAACCTGGTGCGTCAAACGTACCTAATAATGCCGGAGCTGCTACCTTCGTAAATTTACCGGGTCAGTTGAAAAATACAGGTTATGAGATTTCTTTGACCTGGGATGTGATCAGAAATGAAGATTGGTCATTGTCTCTTTCCGGAAATGCAGCCTTCTTGGATAATGAAATGCAGGACTTCCCATTGTTTATAGAAACAGGTGGAATTAATGGTCAGGGATTAACCGGTGCTTATGCGCAAATTATTGCAGATAAATTGCCATTATATACTTACTATTTGAACGAATGGAGAGGATTTGATGCCAATGGCAACTCAATATATGCCGCTGCCGATGGAAGTGATACAGGTTTGGGTGGCGCATCTAAAAAAGTGTTGAAAAAATCCGGATTGCCCGATACAAACGTAGGTTTTTCATTAAACGGAAATTGGAAAAGTTTAGACTTTAGTGCGGCCTTCTACGGACAGTTTGGTGGATATATTTACAACAACACAGCCAACGCATTGTTCTTTAAAGGTTCATTCCTGGGAGATAGAAACGTTCCTTTGGAGTATGCTACAGCAAATCAGGCTCAGGGAGATCCTAACTCACCTTCAACAAGGTATTTGGAATCAGGAGATTTCTTCAGATTTGCTAACTTGAATATTGGATATACGATCAATGGCGATAGATTGGGTAACTATGTAGATCGTCTTCGTTTTCAATTCAGTGCTAATAACTTGTTTGTGATCACGGATTATTCAGGCTTCGATCCTGAAGTTGATACCAATAAGGCCATCAGCGGTGTTAATTCTGCCGGTATGGATTATTTGGCCTATCCAAACTCTAAAGGATTTACACTTGGTCTTTCTGTAGGATTTTAACAATAAAAAAACTTAAAAAAATGAGATTAGATTTGAATAAATTAAGGAATTTAAGTTTCTTCACTGCAGGATTGTTGCTCTTTACGGCCTGTACAGATCTAGAAGAAACTGTAATAGACGGTGTAGAATTTGAAGTTGCGAATACTGAATATGCAGTTTCAAATGCCAATCCGGCGGATTTACTTGCGTCGGCCTATACAGCAATGAGAGGTCCTTACCAAGACCAGGCTCGTTTGTTCTGTTTAGATGAACACTCTACGGATGCAGTAGTGGGTCCGACAAGAGGTGGAGACTGGGATGATAATGGTGTATGGAGACAATTACATACCCAAACCTATGCTCCTGACCATGGATTTAACAGAGATACATGGAATGATATTTTTTCAGCGATCAATCAGGCGAACTTTGTTTTGGGTGCAAGTCCGAGTCCACAGCAAGAAGCTGAGGCCAGATTCTTAAGAGCTTTACACTATTATCATGTGATCGATCTTTGGGGATCTGCACCTATCAGAGAGATAGGAAGTGATCCAAACGCTTCGGCTCCTGTATTGACCAGGCCAGAGGCAACAGCTTGGGTGATTGAGGAGTTAACTGAAATCTTGGGAAATCTTCCTGGAGGAAATGATGCGACGATCGCCAATAAAAATGCTGCTCATTGGTTATTGGCTAAAATGTATCTGAACAAAGCGGTTTTCAGTGCTGAAAACCCTGCTGGTCCTTATAATTTTGATAATGGAGATATGGACATGGTCATTCAGCATGTCGATGCTATTTCCGGTGTAAGTATGGCCGGTGACTATTGGGATAACTTCTTGCCGGATAATACCCAAACTTCAAGTGAAATTATTTTTGTTTCAGAAAATGTGGGTGGAGTTGCTTCGGGTAACGTTCGTTCAAGATGGTTTATGGGTCAACATTACAACCAAACACCTTCGGGATGGAATGGTTTTACAACGTTGGCCGAATACTACGACAAATTTGACCCGAATGATGAAAGAATTTTAAAATGGTTCCCTGATGTTACTGAAAAGAATGGGTATAATGTTGGTTTTCAGATTGGTCAGCAATACGGACCAGGTGGTCCAGGCGTTGGAGCTGCACTTAAAGATAGACCAGGAAATCCTTTAGTTTTCACAAAAGAACTCACTTTGATTACAGGAGGAGCTACATTGGAAACTGCGGGTATTCGTGGAGTTAAATATGTTCCTGATAATGACAGTGGAGATAATGCCGATAATGATTTTGTGATTGCGAGATACGGAGAAGCATTATTGATGAAAGCAGAGGCTCTGGCCAGAAAAGGAGACTTAGCCGGTGCTCAAACCATTGTTCAAGGATTCAAAAATGAAAGCTCAACGAGCATAAATAGTGTTGATGATCTTTTGGACGTAAGAGCCCGTGAATTGTGGTGGGAAGGTTGGAGAAGAAACGACAGAGTTCGTTTTGGTAAGTTTCTATCACCTGTCCAGTTGAAGGAGTACGAATCTGATCCAAAATATGTATTGTTCCCAATACCAGCTGCGGCACTTGCAAATCCTAATATAACGCAGAACCCAGGTTATTAATAAGTTTAATTGTTTTAATGTTAGAATTGGGTCTTTTAAGTTTTTTGAAAGACCCAATTTGTTTTTTTATTACTTTTCGTTTTTATAATTTATAATGACTTTCAAAAGTAATTTCACCTACCTCTTTTTTTTGTTCTTGATACTTTTTTCATGTCATAATGAAAATCGTTCTACCCATGATTTATTTGAGCTATTGCCTGCAGAACTCACCGGAGTTCATTTTAAAAATGAACTGAAAGACACGCCTGAGCTAAATATTTTATCTTATTTATATTATTATAATGGAGCCGGACTCGCCATTGCCGATTTTAACCAAGACGGATTGGAGGATATATTCTTTGCTTCAAATCAAGTGCAAAATCATTTATACCTGAATAAAGGAAAACTCAAATTCGAAGAAGTAGCACAAAAAGCGAACCTTCTTGAGGAAGGTTGGTCTACAGGTGTTGCTATAACTGATGTCAATAATGATGGTTTACCCGATATCTATGTCTGTCAAGTCAATGGATTGAAAGGTTCTTCTGGCAGGAATTTGTTATATGTAAATCAGGGCTCTGACGAGAGTGGAATTCCACAATTTGAAGAAAAAGCAAAGGACTATGGATTAGATTTTTCAGGTTATTCCACCCAGGCTGCTTTTTTTGACGCAGATCTGGACGGCGATTTGGACATGTATTTACTCAATCACTCTACTCATCCATCCAGTAACTACGGAAAAGGGATACAAAGGACAATCAAAGATTCGATCTCCGGAGATCGATTCTATAAAAATAATAATGGATTTTTTGAGGATTTTACGGAAGAGGCCGGGATTTTTAGCAGTAAAATAGGATTTGGACTGGGCTTGGGCGTATCTGACCTTAATTCGGATGGTTATCCTGATATTTATGTAGGAAATGATTTTTTTGAGAACGACTATTTATACTTAAATAAGGGTGACGGTACCTTTGAAGAACAAATTCACCGGAACGAATATGTGCTTGGACACACTACTCATTTTTCTATGGGGAATGATTTAGCCGATTTTAATAATGATGGAGCAGTAGATATTTTGTCCATGGATATGTTGCCCAATGATTTGGAAACCTACAAAACTTCCGGAAATGAATTCAATTTTAATATATATCAAAATTACCTGAAGAATGGTTACAGGCCACAGTATATGCAGAATACCCTGCATTTAAACAGGAAGAACGGTTATTTTAGTGAGATCGCTTATTTGTCCGGTATATCAGCTTCTGAATGGAGTTGGGCAGGTTTATGGATGGATTTTGACAACGATGGTTGGAAAGATATATTTGTTTCAAACGGGATCTATGGCGCAACAAATGATATGGATTATATCAGCTTTATTTCTAATGAAAATATTCAGAAAAGACTATCAAAAGGCATGACAGCAGATGACATGCAAATGATAGGTGAAATCCCACAAAAAAAAGTACCAAATTATTTTTTTAGCAATAACGGAGATCTGACCTTTACTAAAACAGCTCAGGGGATTCCCTCTTTTAGCAATGGGGCTGCTTATGCAGATCTGGATAATGATGGTGATCTGGACCTCGTGACGAACAATCTGAATCAAGTAGCATTTATTTATAAAAACAGAAATGAGCAATTCCATTCCGACCATCATTTTATCAAACTTTCTTTTATCGGAGAAGATCAAAACAAGTTAGGCATAGGAGTAAAATGTAAAGTTTATATAGGCGATAGATCCATTTTTTATGAGAACTATCCAACCAGAGGTTATTTGTCTTCTGTTTCTGCTCAATTAACAATTGGTCTGGGAAATATTGAGCGTATTGATTCTTTGCAGGTCATATGGCCAAATGGAAAAGCTCAGACTCTTCAAAATCCAACTCTAAATTCGTCGATAATTGTAGATATTAAAAATGCCTTTGAAGAAAAGTTGAATGTGAATCCTTATGTGATTGCTGATCAAGAAGTTGATTTCATTCCGAATTTTAAGCATACGGAACTCGATTCACAAGAATTTTTAAGAGAACCACTGGCACCGTATATGACTTCGCATTTAGGTCCCAGAATTTCTGTGATCGATATAAATAGAGATGGTCTGGATGATGTTTTTATTGGAAATGGGAAAAAACAAAGTGCTTGTTTGTATCTGCAACAGAATGATGGAACTTTTGTTTTAGACAAGAACAATGATTTGGAAAGTATTTCCACAACCGAAAATAACAACCAGGAATTTTTTGATATAGATAACGATGGAGATTTAGATTTACTCATTGCAAATGGGGGCGGCGAATTTGTTTCCGGTGAAAATTTACAACCTAGTTTGTTTGTCAATGATGATGGATATTTAAAACTTGAAAACAATCGATTGCCAAAAATAGAAACGAATATTTCTGCCATAGCGCTAAACGATTTTGATTTGGATGGCGACATCGATATTTTTTTAGGAGGCTCCTCAGTATCGCAAAAATTTGGAGAAACACCCGAGTCTTTTCTGCTTATCAATGAAAATGGCTATTTCAAAGTACTTACATCGGAACAGGTACGCGGACTTTCATACCCGGGATTAGTAAGAGATGCGGTTTGGACAGATCTGAATAAAGATGGCTGGGATGATTTGCTCATCGTAGGACATTGGATGCCCTTGAAGATATTTCTGAACAATAGGGGAATTCTGAAAGAACACACCTCTGATTTTTTAGCACAAACAAACGGATTGTACAATGTGATTGAGCCCATTGACTTTGATGGTGATGGCGATACAGATTTTATACTTGGCAACTGGGGAATGAATTCAAGATTTCAAGCTTCAGTAGAAGCACCCATGAAATTGTATATCAATGACTTTGATAAAAATGGAACGCAAGAACCAATTATAACTTATTTCAGTAATGGCCAAGAAACTGTTTTTGCCAATAAAGATGAGATCACCAAGCAAATTCCCTCTCTGAATAAGCGATTTTTGAGCTATAGCAGTTTTGCAAAAGCGAAATTCGAGGATTTATTTAAAAAGGAATTGATCCGTTCCGCAGAAGTCAAAAAAGTTTTTAATTTAGCATCAATTTTGATTGAAAATAAAGGTGACCTGAACTTTGAGATGTTTAAATTACCTAAATTTGCACAGATTTCCCCAATACATGCTGTTTTGATTCAAGATCTTGACCGAGATGGAAAGGTTGATATGTTTGTTGCTGGTAATGATTTTCAGCTAAATACGCAATTAGGACGACTGGATGCCTCAACCGGACAAGTATTTACCGCGAATAAATCGGGGAATTTTGAAGTCAATAGCAAACTGACAAAAAAAATGACTGTTTCAGGAGCGATAAGGGATATCAAATCTATCCAAATAGGAAAAGAAAACTATTTTGTCATTTCGAGAAACAATCAAAGTTTATATTGGATAAAAGAAAAGTAAAGAATGATCAGATTTAAAAATTTAGTGGTTTTTGGGTTATTGGTGTTAGTAGGATTCTCTTGCACCCAAAAAGAGGATAAGGTAACAGAAAATAAAAATGCATTATTTGTTTTAAGAGAGGATGCAGGGATCGATTTTAGCAACAACCTTAAAGATATCGATGGATATAACGTTTTTTCCTATCGAAATTTTTACAATGGAGGTGGAGTGGCGATTGCTGATATCAATAATGACGGTTTGTCGGACGTTTATATGACGTCAAATATGGAAGAAAATAAACTTTATTTAAATAAAGGGAATTTTCAATTTGAAGACATTACTGAAAAAAGTAGGACAGGAGGTAAGAAAGCTTGGTCAACCGGTGTGGTGATGGTGGATATCAATAGCGACAGATTATTGGATATTTATGTTTGTAATGCGGGAAATATTGAAGGAGATGATCAGAAAAATGAACTTTTTATCAATAATGGAGATATGACCTTTTCAGAAAAGGCTGAAGAATATGGTCTGGCTGATAATGGATTTACAACACATGCCGCTTTTTTTGATTATGATTTGGATGGTGATTTGGATGTTTATATGCTCAACAATAGTTTTATTCCCGTTAGTACATTGGGCTATAATAACAAACGGGATCTAAGAGAAGAAAATTGGCAAATCGATGAAAAATATAAAGGCGGAGGCGATAAATTATATGAGAACAGAAATGGAAAATTCGTTGATGTTTCAGAAAGTGCTGGAATTTACAGCAGTCTCATCGGTTTTGGATTAGGTGTAACCATCGGAGATGTGAATGGAGATCTTTATCCCGATATATTTATTTCAAACGATTTTTACGAACGTGATTATTTGTATATCAACAAAGGAGACGGGACATTTTCAGAAGAGGGTAAAGATTGGATGGAGCATATGAGTATGTCATCTATGGGTGCTGATATGGCCGATTTGAATAATGATGGCTTGCCTGAAATATTTACAACAGATATGCTTCCTGAAGGCGATGAAAGGCTCAAAACAACCAGTGAGTTCGAAAGATATGACATCTACAAACTGAAATTGAACAGAGATTTTCATCAGCAGTACATGCAAAATACACTGCAATTTAATAACGGCAACAATAGCTTTTCTGAGATCGCTTTTCAATCGGGAGTAGCACAAACAGATTGGAGTTGGGGCGCCTTGTTGGTGGATTTAGACAATGACGGATTAAAGGATATTTACGTTTCTAACGGTATCTTTCACGATCTGACCAACCAGGATTTCGTTGACTTTTTTGCCAACGATATCATCAGAAATATGACCGTCAAAGAAATTGAGGCCGACAAAAAAAAGGTTATCGATCAAATGCCGAGTAACCCGATTTCCAATTACATCTTAAAAAACAACGGAGACCTGACCTTTACCAATGTCGCTGATAAATGGGGAATGGACATGCCTAGTTTTTCTAATGGCGCATCTTATG
>Ga0316195_10001197_pt1 | contig 11399 bp, 13 predicted proteins | sample Phised1_MG_FD_204937 | JGI IMG/M metagenome (GOLD analysis project Ga0316195, IMG submission 204937) | Coastal sediment microbial communities from Maine, United States - Phippsburg sediment 1 | ecosystem: Environmental > Aquatic > Marine > Coastal > Sediment | place: USA: Maine | collected... | reverse complement strand
ACCTCCTTATATGACGTTAACCGTAGCAAATCGCCTGGCTCCCAAAGCCCGCACAATAATCGGGGCACGGTGCTTCTCTGGTGAAACATCCCGCGCTACGCAGGTGTCTTTTGGGTAAAGAGATATTCCCTGAATCATCGACGCACCAAAAACATTATGCGGATCGAAACGCTGTCATGCAAGCCCCATACAGATCTTTCGATAACTTGACAGTGATGCCAGATCCATCTAAACATCATGGCAGCACGGCGCCGTGAATATAGGCCCCTATGTATCGAAATACGAGCGTTGGCATAGCTCCGAACGCGATTCACCCCTATGAATCTCTCTCCCTCCACGATGACGCCCTTTCGCCGAATTGTGTGGCCACTGGCCATCGCACAAATCGTTATGTGGGCTGCCATGTACTATTTGTTCCCTGCCCTGCTGCTGGAATGGGAACGCGATCTCGGTTGGTCGAAGACGGAGCTGTCCGGTGCGTTTACACTGGCCCTTGTCATGTCGGCCGTTCTCGCACCGGTGGTGGGCCGTATCATTGATCGCGGGTTAGGACGCCATGTTTTAGCGTGCAGTGCCATTCTAGCCGCTCTGCTTCTTGCCCTCCTGTCGATGGTCACCACCCTTTGGCAGTTCTACGCCGTTTGGATCGCGTTGGGTGCGGCCATGTCGGGTGGGTTATACGAGGCATGCTTCGCACTCCTGACGCGCTTCATGGGGGCGATGGCCAAACAGGCCATTACCCTGGTGAGCCTGGTGGCCGGATTTGCTGGCACGCTTGCCTTTCCGGGCACCCATGCCTTGGTGGGGATCGTCGGTTGGCGCGGCGCCGTGGTGGCCTTCGCTGCCGCCGTTATCCTTATTGCCCTGCCGCTTATCTGGATCGGCTGTCGCAGCTTGGAAGAAAATGGTGCAACCCATGTCGCCCTGGCCACCCACAAGACCATGGAGACCTTGCACCTATTGCGCAGTGCGCGGTACTGGCTGCTGGCAGTCGCCTACATGACCATTGCTCTCGATCACGGCGTTTTGTTGACACATCTCTTGCCCCTGCTGGACGAGCGCGGCATTCACAGCCAGACAGCGGTTCTCGCCGCATCGATGATTGGTCCCATGCAGGTCGCCGGGCGACTGGCCGCGATTGCGGCGGGGCAGCGCGTGTCAACGCTCGGTATATTCATGACCTGTTATCTCGCCATGGCCATCGGCGCCATGTCGTTGCTCGGTTCACGAGCGGTGCCTGTTTTTTTGGTCAGTTTCATTCTCTTTCAAGGTGCGGGCTACGGTATTACCAGCATCATGCGCCCCGTGATAACGGCAGAGATGCTGGGGCGCAGAAATTTTGGGTTGATTTCCGGGTTTCTGGCGGTACCGTTTCTCGGCGCGGCTGCGGCCGCCCCTACGGTTGCGGCCATGATCTGGCGGGTCGGCGGATATGATCTGGTGATCTGGTTCGCTTTGGGCGCATGCGCGCTGGGGTTCCTATCGCTGATGGCGGCCGCCACGCTTTCGTCGCGATCTTAAAGGCAATGTGGTTGGTGGTTTTCTCCGGCAACGGCGCACCTTCCATTATCACCGCCCAGCTCACCGCGACCGTGATGACCGATCAGGGTGCAATGGTATTGGGATACCACCAGGAGAATGAAAAGAGGAATGACCGTGAAATGTTAGTGCTGATCCCATTTACGGGACAGGCGGGTGGCGGCCCCGGCAAAACAACACGCTTGGCGCAATAATCCTCATTCGGGGTTTTACCGCCAAGGGAAAATGGTGACGCTTCATGGTTTTTTGTGGGCGGTGATAATGGCTTAACAATCGAAGACGATATGATGTATGGTTAATCTACCGTTGCCGTCCTTAAACATCCAGGGGATTCATGAAAACACTTTTTAGTCTGTTGGGTAAACTTTTCTACTGGTCAACGAACTGGCATTTTGAACCAATGCCGGATTATGTTTCCAATAAGCATGTATTGATAGGGTTTCCCCATACCTCCAATTTGGATACCATCCGGGCTTTTTTCGGCTTTAAAATCATCAAGCGCACCGGCCATATCATGATAAAAAAGGACTGGTTTGTATTTCCGATGTCCCTCTTTTTTACTCTCCTGGGCGGGATACCGGTTGATCGTGATTCGCCCCAGGGCACGGTGGGTCAGATGGTACAACGGTTTCATGAACGCGATGAATTTCTCCTGGCAATTGTCCCGGAAGGCACCCGCAAGGGGGTCAAAACGATTAAAACCGGTTTCTGGCACATTGCCAAGGAAGCCAACGTTTCAATCATATGCTGGTATCTCGATAATGAAAAAAAGGTGACCCGCTGGCTGGGCGAAGTGACGCCCGGAGAAGATAAAGCCGAAGATATCTTAAAAATTCAAAATATCTATGCCGAAGCAGGCTATCAATTCCCGCTGGATGTCGCATTCCTCTATAAAAAGTAGCCGTGGTTTTCTGAACAACTGGAAAGCAGCAGCAATCCAGGGTTTCCTCCATAAACCTGTCCTTTTATTTCGCTACCCTTTCATATCCAAACGTTGTCGTCCGCCGTCATTGCGCCACCGGTGCCGCCCGTGTTGCGTGTTCCGGCCGGTTCGACCAGCATGGCCCGGCATTCTTTCTCCGCATACGGTTTGTGGTCGACGCCCCTGGGCACCACAACCATTTCTCCGGTCTTCAACGTCACGGCACCATCGCGGAAGGCGATGGACATTTCGCCTTCGATAACAATGAAGACTTCATCCGTATCTTCGTGGTTGTGCCATATAAAATCGCCTTCGAATTTGACGAGCTTGAAATGATAGTCGTTCATTTGAGCGACAATTTTGGGTGCCCACTGGTCGGAAAACTTCGACAATTTCTCTTGCAGATTGATCGGCTTGTACACCATGGTTTCGATTCTCGTGATCACAGGGTATGGTTTAGCAACGGTTTCGAAGCCCTATCTGGCAGCCAACCGCTGCGCGATCGGGCGATCGTCTGATACCATGCGATAAGGATGCGTTTTCCAAGAATGAATTACTTTTGCGCTTTCAGCAAATCGCGGATTTCCGTGAGCAATACCTCTTCTGCCGGGGGCGCGGGCGGGGCCGCCGGTGCTTCTTCCTCTTTTCGTTTGAGCGAATTGATGGCTTTGACCGCGATAAAAATCGCAAAAGCCACGATGGTAAAATCCACCATCGTTTGAATGAACTTACCATAGCCGATCACGACCGCGGGGACTTCTCCAGCCGCCTCCTTAAGGGTGATCGCTAAACCGGTGAAATCGACCCCCCCTAAAAGCACACCGATGGGCGGCATGATCACGTCAGCTACGAAGGAGCTGACGATTTTCCCAAATGCAGCGCCGATAATGATGCCCACAGCCATATCCACAACATTTCCTTTTACGGCAAATTCCTTGAACTCTTTCATCATACCCATGATCGTTTCCTCCAGATAGATATAAATCATTAAAGTAAAAAAGACAGCCGAACAATTTAACTCGCCAAAAGCAAAGGCTGCCGCCGGGATAACTTACATAAGGAATATAGATAAGTCATTTGGTTGCCATTGCAACCCCATCGGCCTGAGAAAGCACCGCGTTCCATATCGCATCGGTCTCATGTTGGATTTGTCCAATAATGTTCCCAGGCAAATTCCCCCGGTCAAAACCGTCTTGCAAGGCATAGGCCATCCCCTCCAGCGGGCTGTTGCGGTAGCCGGACTGCATCAGGCCCACGCCGTAGGCCAGCAGGAAATGGTCCACGCCGAGCCGGTCCCACTGAATCACATGCACGATTTCGTGGAAATAGAGGCTTTCGGTCTGCTGTCCCTGCTTCACGAAGAAAGTGTTCTGATAGGTTATGCCCGCGATCGGCATGGCTTCAAAGGAGGCGAACTCGGGCAGCCCCATGCGGCTCAGCGGAGGAAACGGCGGATTGTCGGCGACGACCACGACCCGCGCCCGATTTAGCACCGTGCCTGGGAAGACCTGGCTGAGCCGGGGATAATCCCTGCGGTTCACCGGAACGGCCTGATCCTGGTGCGCCTTTAAAATGGCTTCGACCCATTCGCGGACAAGCGGCAGGGTCTCCTGGAATTTTCCGACGAGGTCAGGCGGAATCATTTTTTCCCTTTGATTTTTCCCAGGACATCGTCCTCGAAGGCATTCGCTCGCGGATCTTAATCTTTTAAGGCGCCCATCGTCAGCCCTTGAACAATGCTTTTGCGCACAAAAAAGGCGAATATGGAAACCGGCAAAACGATCAGGGTGGCCGCCGCACCGATGCCGGCCCAGTCGATCTTGCCATAGGAGATGAAGTTGTAGACCGCCACCGGTACGGTTTTGGTCTTGGGGCCGGACAGGATCAGCGAAAACAGAAACTGGTTCCAGGAAAAGATAAAGGAGATGATGGCGGAGGTGGCAATGCCGTTGCGCACCAGGGGCAGCACAATGATCCGGAAGCTTTGCAGGCTCGAGCACCCGTCGATCATGGCCGCGTCTTCCAGTTCGGCCGGCACGCTTTCAAAAAAGGAGATCATCAGCCAGATGACCATGGGCAGGGTAATGATCAAATGGGTGATGGTGAGGGCGGTATAGGTATCGATGAGATTCAGGTAACGAAAGATGATGTACCATGGCAGCAGGTAGCTCACGAAAGGCGTCATGCGCGCCACCAGGATGAGGACTCCGATGCGACCCTGGCGATACTTGGCGATGGAATAGGCCGCCGGCAGGCCCAGCAGCAGCGAAAGGCCCGTGGCCAGACTTGCAACGATCAAACTGTTCATCAGGTATTTGAAGAAATTATATTGCGCAAAAACCGCGCGGAAATTTTCCAGGGTTGGTGAAAATATGAACTGGGGCGGATAGGAGATGTTTTGCACCCCGGTTTTCAACCCGGTTAAGATCATCCAGACAAACACAAATACCGGCGGCAAACATAGCGCGACCGCTCCAATATAGAAGAGCGTCGATCGGAAGAGTTTTGTTATGCGGCTGCCGTTGGCCATAAAAAACATTCCCATATGCCGACCTTAGGTCGACCCTATCAGATATCCTGCGCGCTCAGGCGCATACGGTTCATCACCACATTGAACACCAGTACGATCAGAAACACCACGACCATCAGGGCCGAGCCATAACCGGCCTTGAAGAAACCGAAGGCCACCTTGTACGAATAGAGATACAGGGTTTCGGACGCGACCCCCGGCCCGCCCTGGGTGATGGTATAAATGATGTCGAACTCCTTGAGATTGTCCAGCGATCGCAGCATCAGGGCCGCGATCAGAACCGGCCGGATCAGCGGCAGGGTGATATACCAGAAGATCTGCAGGGTGTTAGCCCCGTCGATACGGGCGGCCTCATAAGGATCATTGGGCAAGGATTTGAGGCCGGCCAGAACGATGAGGGTGATCATCGGGGTCCATTTCCAAACGTCCACCATCACCAGGGCCGGAACCACCGTCGCGGCGCTGCTGATCCACAGACTGCCGGGAAGACCGATACTGGTGAGCAGGTAGTTCAGGACCCCGATTTCGGGATTCAGCATGATGCGCCAGATCAGGGCCACGGCCACCGGCGTGGCCGCAAAGGGAAAGATGTAGATGGCCTGAACGATTTCGCTGCCTTTGAATTCGCGGTGAAAATAAAGAGCGATGAGCAGGCCCAGCACCAGTTCCAGGGTCAGGCTCAGGCCGCTGAAATAGATCATCACTTTGAGGCCGTTTAAAACGCGGTCATCCCGGAAGAGCTCGATAAAATTATCGATGCCGATAAAGCGGGGGTCCCCCAGGCCAATCGTCCATTTGGTAAAGGCCAGATAGAGATTATACCCGATGGGAATGACCACGATCAGAAACAGGCCGATCACGGCCGGGGCCGGATAGACCAGGGCTTGACGGCGATCGACAAAACTGGAGATTTTACTGGCGGCAGTCTTCATGCGCGTCGTTTCGGCCGGGACTGTCCGCATCGCGGATGCGGACAGTCCCGGATCTTTGGGCAGCTACATTTCCATTTTCTTGTTCATCTCTTCGGCGGCTTTTTTAGCCGAGGCCGCCACGTCCTTGCCTTCGATGGCGTCCACGATCACCAGGCCGGTGATATCCCGGATTTCAGGAACGTTCAATACGGGCGGGTTCCACTGGGGCTGGCCGATTTCGAAGGACTTCAAGGAGCCGGCCGTCCAGTCCGGGGTCGCGTCTTTGGACTTGTAATCCGGTGAGTTCCATGCGGAGGCGCGTCCGGCCGGCACCCCGGCCATGAGCGCGTCCAATACGTTTGCCTTGTTGGTGGCCCACTGGATGAACAGCCAGGCCGCTTTCTGGCGCTCGGGTGTGCTGGTGCCGCTGATCGCCAGGCTCCAATTGGAAACATGCGGCACTTTACCGGCCGGTCCGGCCGGGATCGTGGTATAGCCGACCTTGCCGGCCACCTTGGATTCCTTGGGGTTCTCGTACAAGGATTTGAAGACATTGGCATCGAAGATCATGGCGGCTTTGCCCTCCATGAAGATGGAGGTGCTCTCGGACCAATGCAGCATGGTGCCGCCCTGGGGGCCGTAATTGCGCAGCAGGTCGCCATAGAATTTGAAGGCCGCGATGCTTTCGGGCGAGGCCAGGTTGGATTTGCCCTCGGCATTGGTCCAGGACCCGCCGAAGCTGTACAGGAAATCTACCCACTGGGAGGTGGCCGCAGCCCCCTTGCCGCGCAGGGTGATACCCACCATTTTCTTGCCGTCCACCTCCTTGCCTGTGAAAAATTTGGCCGCCTCCTCCAGTTCCTGCATGGTGTCGGGTACCTTGACCTTGAAGCGCTCGAACAGGTCCTTGCGATACGACAGCAGGGAAGCTTCGGCGTTGATCACGATGCCGATCTGCTTGCCGTCCATGGAAGACCCCTTCATGGGACCCGCGAAAAAGTCTTTCACATCCCAGTCGGCCTCGGTCAGGGCCGGATCGGCGATGTAGTCATCCAGGGGTTTGAGCCAGCCCGCCTTCCAGTAGTGCAGTTTGGCCTGACCCGGCATGATCATGTAGCCGTCCACCGTGCCGCCGGCATTGAGTTCGATCATGCGTTTGTTGCGGAACTGGTCCTCCGGGAAAACTTCCATATTCACCTTGATGCCGGTCATCTTCTCAAACTCAGCCACTTTGGGCTCAATGGAGGTCGTAAACGGGTGTTTGTTCATCAGAAATCGTATTTCCGTACCCTGGAATTGCTTCCAGTCCACACTGCCGGCAACCGCCGCCGACACCATGCCCACACACAAAAGGGCTCCAATTAGAAGAAATATCATTTTTTTTGGCATGTGCTACCTCCTCCTGCTGATGGTTAAGGATCTTTCGTTGCTGCCTACACAATGGTCTGTGACGTCGCTTCGTCAAACAAATGGATTTTGTCCATGTTGAGGCCTATCATCATCTCCTGCCCGATGGTCAGGGGGCGATCCGGAACCGCCACGCGGGCCACCATGGTTTGGCTGCCACAGGTCAGGTGGACAAAGGTTTCGGCACCCAGGGTTTCCACCACCTCGACACGCGTCGCAAGGGTATTGCCCTCGGTTTCGGACAAGGCTTCGTTCTGCTCGCTCATATCCTCGGGACGCACGCCGAAGATGACCGGCCGCCCGGCGTGCGCCGCAACACGGGAGGAGAACGCGGCCGGAAGCCTGACCTTGAAATGCTCCGTCTGGACGAAATAGGCCCCCTGATCCGCAACCAGCGTGGCCGCCACAAAATTCATGGCCGGCGATCCGATAAATCCGGCCACAAAGCGGTTGGCCGGCTGTTTGTAGACCTCCAGAGGAACACCGGATTGCTGCAGGGTGCCGTTGTGCATGATAAAAATACGGCTGGCCATGGTCATGGCCTCCACCTGATCGTGGGTGACGTAAATGATGGTGGCCCCCAGGCGCCGGTGGAGTTTACTGATCTCGGCCCGCATGGCCACCCGCAGCTTGGCGTCCAGGTTGGAAAGCGGTTCGTCAAACAGGAACACCTCGGGCTTGCGCACGATAGCCCTTCCCACCGCCACGCGCTGCCGCTGGCCCCCCGAGAGTTGCTTGGGCTTGCGGTCCAGCAATTCATGAATGCCGAGAATATCGGCCGCCTCCTGCACGCGCTGGTCGATTTCTTCTCTTGGGAACTTGCGCATTTTCAGGCCGAAGCCCAGGTTGTCCCGCACGTTCATGTGCGGATAGAGGGCATAATTCTGAAACACCATGGCAATGTCGCGATCCTTGGGCGATACGTCGTTTACCAGACGATCACCGATATGGATCTCTCCGGATGTCACCGTCTCGAGGCCTGCGATCATTCGCAGGGCCGTGGTCTTGCCGCACCCGGAAGGCCCCACCAGCACGGCGAACTCGCGGTCCTGGATCTCGATGCACAAATCATCGACGGCGGTTACCGTCTTGAAGCGCTTGACGATGTTCTTCAGAGTTACACTGGCCAAGGTGTCTTCCTCTTTTCCGATAGGCCGCAGCCGCTCAAATCGTGTAGGACGAAAACCCGCCGTCGATGGGGACCACCACGCCGGTCACAAAACTGGAGGCATCCGAGAGAAGCCATACCAACGGCCCCACCAGGTCGTCCGGTTGACCGTAGCGTCCCATGGGGGTGTGAGCGATCACTTTTTGCGCTCGCGGCAGCAGTTTGCCGGTTTTTCGGTCGATATGCAGGAATTTCAGCTGTTCGGTCATAAAGAAGCCGGGCGCCAGCGCGTTGACGCGCACACCGGTGTGAGCAAAGTGGACTGCCAGCCATTGCGTGAAGTTGCTGAGCGCCGCCTTGGCGGCGGAATAGGCCGGCACTTTGGTCAGCGGGGTAAACGCGCTCATGGAAGACATGTTGACAATGGCCCCTTTGCCTTTGGCGATCATCTCGCGGGCGAAGGCCTGCGAGGTCAAAAAAGCACCCATGAAATTGAGGTCGAATACGCCACGAAAATCGCCGACCTCGAGATCGAAAAAAGACCGCTCAACCGTATCCGCGGAACCGTCGGTGGCGTAGAATTCTTCGGACGTACTGCCCCGCGGATGGTTGCCGCCGGCGCCGTTGATCAAAAAATCGGGCGCCCCCCACCGGCCGCAAACCGCCCGGCAGCATTCCCTGAGCAAGGATGCGTCCAGCACATCGCAGGGGAAAGCCTGCGCCGTCCCGCCTGCCGCGACAACGGCCCGGGCCCGGGCCTCTGCTTTTTCTCCGTCGATATCGAGAACGGCCACCTTGACCCCCGCCGCACCCAAGGCATCCGCCATGGCGCCGCACAGGGCGCCCCCGGCACCGGTGATCACGGCCACTTTATCGGACAGATCGAAACGTTCTGCTACGGATTTCTGCACCTTGCCTTTACTCCCCAATGTGTCAACTGGTCTTAAAGAACGCCCCCCGGCCATCGGTTTGCTTCGATTTCAAAGCCCGCCCTGTTGATCGACAAAAGACATCACCTCGTTGAAATAGGGCATGGAAACCGAGCACCCGTGTCGGGCTGCCACCATGGCCCCGCAGGCATTTCCCAGCCGGGCCGCCTTCCGCAGGTCCCAGCCCTTCACGACCCCGTAGAGAAACCCCGCGCCGAATGCGTCGCCGGCCCCCAGGATGTTTTGAACCTGAACCGTGAACCCCGGAACGTCTTCCACCGGTTGGTTCTTGCCATGGATCCGGCAACCCTGCTTGCCCCGCTTTTCCACCACCAGGCGCGGACCGCATGCCAGGAGGGCCTGGACATGACGGGCGGTATCTCCCGCCACCCGCGCATCGGTCAATTGGGAGTGGGTCAATCGGACGGCCTGCGGGTCGGTCAACATGGCGGCGTTGATTTCATCTTCGGTCCCCAAAATGATATCCACGCCTGCCAGCATGGAGCGGATCGTAACGCCATAGGCGCACGGGTCGTGCCATTGATCCGGCCTGAAATCGAGATCCAGCACCACGTCCGCACCGGCCTTGCGGGCCACCTCGGCGGCGTGCAACGTGGCGCTGCGGCTGGGCTCCCGGCTCAAATTGGTTCCGGCAAACTGAAACACGCGGCTGTCGGCGATGGGTGCCGCCTGCACATCCGCGATTTCCAGGGCGATGTCGGCACAGTTATCTCGGTAGAAAACCAGCGGGAATTTATCCGGGGGTTCGATGCCCAGCACGACCAGGCTGGTGTGCCGGTTCTTCTTGCGCGGGCAGAAGCGGATATCCACGCCCTCGGCCGTCAAGAAATGAACGACAAAATCCCCCACCGGGTCCTCTCCGAAAGCGGACAGCAGCGCCGCGTCCAGTCCCAGCCGGCGACATCCGACACTCATGTTGGTGGGTGATCCGCCGACGTAAGCGGCAAAGCTGTTGATGGCGACAAATTCAGCCCCCACGTCGTTGCTGTAAAGATCCATACAGGATCGCCCCATATGGAAGGTGTCGTAAACGGGACGGGCGCTGTCAGGTGTTTTGGGTTCCATTCAAAAGCCTCGGGTGTGGCTGATGTGGTAAGGTGGTTGGATCGATCAATGGTCCTTGCCCGGGCAACGGTCTGTCTTTGCTTTCTTGCTCGGAAGATATGCTGGAACAGAATCAAAAATCGCGTACAGGGCAGAATACCGTAAAAACAAGACCCGGAAGACGCGTTCAAGGGCAGGATTCTGCCCGATCGGGTTGGATCGGATTAAGGCTTAGAATGCGCGTGCTGAGATGTCAAGCTTTTGGTCCTGCAATGATGCGATCGGGCTTATCCGTTCCATCGATGACAGGTATCGGAACGTCTCCTGATTTTTCCTCTTTACGTCCTCCGGAGTCTTCATGACAATCGGCGCGCAACATGCGTTCCTTGTTCTTGATCCCGCGGCGGCCTGCGTTCAGCGCAGGATTTCTTTCACTCGCCCGATCGCCCCGTTTTCCAGACGGACCTTGATGCCATGCGGATGGGTCGGCGATTTGGTCAGAATGTCTTTTACCACGCCCTCCGTCAAGTTGCCGGATCGCTGGTCTTTTTTGAGCACGATGCGCACCGCAAGGCCGGGCGTTATGTTGAGACGTCGGGTTCCGTCCATGGTCCTCACCTTAATCATCCATCAAGATTTGTCATCTAACCGGGTCCTGACAAGGACACGTCAAGCTTAGACCCCGCCTTCCGCTTCCACCCCTTATTCGGTCCCGATGGCTTCCTGGACCCATTGGTAGAACTTGCTCTTGGGTATTGGGGTATCCATCCAGGACTGGTCGGGACCCGGGTCGCGGATAACTTCCGCGACCGGTTTGAGGCGCGGCATGGGCTTGGAGCTGACATATCCTTTAGCCGTTACCCACTGGACCTGCCGGGCGTCTTGTATGGCGCGAATAATGAGGTTGGTCATCTGGCAATCACCGAGGCAGTAGTCCATCACTTGCTGGCAATTTCCGGCGCGCCATTCCTTGGGTGCATCGGCGCCA
>Ga0316195_10001196_pt1 | contig 11401 bp, 11 predicted proteins | sample Phised1_MG_FD_204937 | JGI IMG/M metagenome (GOLD analysis project Ga0316195, IMG submission 204937) | Coastal sediment microbial communities from Maine, United States - Phippsburg sediment 1 | ecosystem: Environmental > Aquatic > Marine > Coastal > Sediment | place: USA: Maine | collected... | reverse complement strand
GCGGTGTCCGGGCTGTCCAAGGGAACTGTCAGCCGCATCATATTGACCCGGCCGGCGGTTGAAGCCGGGGAAACGTTGGGCTTTCTGCCCGGTGACCTGACGGAAAAGGTCGATCCCTACCTGCGACCGCTTTATGACGCGCTGCATGACATGATGCGTTTCGAAAAAGTGTCCAACCTCATGCAGCAGGGCGTCATCGAGGTTGCACCCATCGCCTTTATGCGGGGCCGCACGCTGAATGACGCCTTTATTATTCTGGACGAAGCACAGAATACCACCTCTGAACAGATGAAAATGTTCTTGACACGGATTGGCTTTAATTCCAAGGCGGTCATTACCGGTGATATCACCCAAATTGACCTTCCAGCCACTAAAGCATCCGGTCTCATTGAGGCCAACCGAATTCTCCAGGATATCGACGGTATTGAATTTGTATTCTTTTCCAACACGGATGTCGTACGGCACCGACTGGTACAGGATATTATCCTAGCCTACGAAGCACTGGGAAAGGACCGTTCCGAATAGCACGGCGGGGTTGATGATCAACCCCATCGAAGACTTTTGCCGATCTCTTTCGACCGATTTTCACCGGACCGGCCTTATTTTTTATTGAGGTAAAAACATGACCGCCAACAGGATAATAGAGACCTTTCTAAAACGCCTGGACCCGCAGCAGCGGCTGCGCTGGCTGGTCATGCTGGTAGTGATTCTGGTCTTCACCGCCATTCTCTACCCCGGCCTCGTGGTAACGGATCTTGCCTACCGGATCGGCGATGTGGCTGAAAGAGATATCAAGGCCTCACGCGACTTTCTCATTGAAGACCGCCAGGCGACCGAAACCAATCAGCGTAACGCATCCGAGCTGACACGGACGGTATACGACCACGACGTCCTGCTGGCCCGCAATCTGACCCGCAAAGTCGATCAGGTCTTCGGCGATATGCGAAAAACCATTGCTGAACTTAAAGCCCGGGAAGCACTTCGCGCTGCGGCAAAACTACCTGAAGGCGCTGTGGTGAACGAGAACCCCTTGCCACAATCATCGCTTCCACTTGCGGGTGCCGCACCCGATGAAACCAATCCGGTCTCTATCAAGCAGAGTCTCATGGAAAAGCAGGCGGAATTCAGCGAAAAACTCGGAATTACGGTCCGGGAGGACGTCTATCGACTGCTGGTGGAGGCCAATTTTTCCCGGACAATCGCCGACCGCATGGTTCAGATTCTCTATGAAATAATGAAAAGTGGGGTCGTCTCCAATAAAGATATTCTTCTGCGGGAATCGGAAAAAGGAATTGTCTTGCGTACCGTAGGAACGGACAAAGAACAGACCGTTCGAAATCTCCGACAGTTTTATGATCTGGAAGAAGCCAAAATGATGGCCCGCATCATGGGCCAGCCCATGCTGAAAGATATGGGGTATACCAAAGCCGATCTAATTGTCGACATGATGCAAGACCTCCTGCAGCCGAACATCACGCTCAACCGGAATGAAACGCTGGAGCGTCAGAATGCCGCCGTGGAGGATGTCAAACCCGTATTTCACAAAATCAAAGCCGGAGAAATGCTCCTGCGTGAAGGAGAACGGGTTACCGCTGTTCAGATTTTAAAACTGCGCGCCCTCCAGGAAGAACAGCTCAGCAAGCGAATCGCCATGAGCAGCATGGGTGCGGCAATGATCATGGTCTGTGTGCTGCTCTCAGCGTATCTTCTTCATTATCGAAACCGGGACGACCGGGCAACTTCAATCAACAAAGATATTCTTTTTTTGGCTGTTGTGTTGTGCACCTTTTTTGTCATTGCCGAGGTTGCCGGCTCGCTGTCACGAACGCTGGCCCAAAACACGCCACTTTCCTTTGACGCCTTATCACTTTTCTACGCCACCCCCATTAGTTCGGCAACAATGATCGTCTGCCTGTTTTTAGGACTTGAATGTGCCGTTCTGCTTGCGATGATCCTTGCCATCGGCGCGGCCATCGTCTTTCACGGCAGTTTTGAAGCCTTGCTATTTTTCCTTATCAGCGGCACGATGGCCGCCTACTGGATCCAGAGCTACCATGGCCGCAAAGTGTTTATCAAAGCCGGCCTGAAGACCGGCCTTTTGAATATCATACTCGCTGTCGCTATTGGTGTATACGCCGGATTCGAATCGACCAAAACCATCCTCTGGGGCGGCGCCTTCGGTTTCCTGGGCGGTATTATTTCGTCCATCATCGCGACCGGTCTGGTGCCGATTATTGAAATTATTTTCGAGTATACCTCGGACATCAAACTCCTGGAACTGGCCAACCTGGATCAACCCCTCATGCGGAAACTCATGATCGAAGCCCCGGGAACCTATCACCACTCCGTTATCGTCGGCAATATGGTCGAAGCGGCGGCGGCTGAAATCGGCGCGAACCCCCTGCTTGCGAAGGTCTGCGGTTATTATCATGATATCGGGAAAACCCGAAAACCGGCCTACTTTATCGAGAATCAGTCCTCTGGCCGCAACCGGCACGACAAGCTGGCGCCATCCATGTCCGCCCTTATCCTGATCGCGCACATCAAAGACGGCATGGACCTGGCACACCGGAATAAGCTGGGACAGAACATCACCGACACGATCCGTCAGCATCACGGCACCAGTCTGATTCAATACTTCTATGACAAAGCCAAACAACTCAAAGGCGAAGATGCGGTCAATATTGACGATTACCGTTATCCCGGCCCCAAGCCGCAAACCCGCGAGGCCGGCTTGGTCATGCTCGCCGATGTCGTGGAAGCGGCATCCCGCGTTCTTGGCAACCCGACACCGTCGCGACTGCAGGGGCTCGTACAAAAACTTATCAACCGTATCTTCTCCGACGGGCAACTGGACAATTGCGAACTCACACTGCGAGACCTTCATAAAATCGCCAAATCGTTCAACACCATCTTGAACGGCATCCATCACCATCGCATCGAGTACCCCGAGAACCGCAGTGGAGCCCTCGTCAAGAAAAGGGGCCGGAATGGAAGTTCTGATCGACAATCAGCAAAGCCTGCTATCGATTCCCAACGAGAATCTGAAGAGAACAGCCAGGGACATCTTAGGCGTCTTGGACTGTCCTGACGGGGAATTGTCACTCCTGATCGTTGATGACGAAAAGATCACCCCCTTGAATCAACAGTACCGCGGGCACTCAGGACCGACCAACGTCCTTGCGTTTCCCATGCATGAAGGTGCGTTTGCCGAGGTCACGCCCTATCTCCTGGGAGACGTGGTCATTTCTGTGGAAACCTGTCTGAGAGAAGCGCAATCCGCCGGCGTCACCTTCGAACGCCACTTCACCGAATTATTGATCCACGGCATACTGCATCTTTTCGGCTACGATCATGAACAATCGGAGGAAGAAGAAGAGCGAATGGCGAGGAAGAGCGAAAACATCCTGCACCAATTGGGAGCCTTGCTCCAAATGTGACCATGCCTTGGCCGGGTATTTCCATACCCAGACCAGCAGGCCGTTGAAAAACGTCATGCGCGCAGGCCAGGCAAGGCCAGGTCCGACGAAAAAGCGCCGTTTATGTGCCATAAATGAGCATTTTGAAGAGGATTTTAACACCGTATTGCCAAACGCAATCGTTTTTCAACCGCCTGATAGACAGATCCAGCCAAACGCGACGGTCTTCAGACTTTTTTCCGTTACCGTCCGGCCGAAAATGACAAACATCACGGGGGGCAGAACCGGAACCGCCAACCGGCCAGGCAAATGCCCCGAGGAGGAACCATGCCGGATCTTGTAGTCAATGTTAACCAGGTGGCGGCGCTGCGCCAGCGCCATAACGACAACCATCCCGACCCTGCCGCCGCGGCCGTTCTGGCGGAGCTGGCCGGCGCGGTCGGCATCGCGGTGCGGTTTACAGGCGATCGACGCTACGTGAATGATCGGGACATCCGCGTTTTGCGGGAAATTGTGCAGGGACGCTTTGTTTTAGGGATGGCGCCGACTTCGGAAATGATGGGGATGGCCCTCGACGTCAAACCGGACGAAGTGATTCTAATTCCCGAACACCCCGAGGAAGCAACCACCGACGGTGGCTTGGATCTGATTCTTGATCGTTCCGAAATCAACGACACCATCGCCACCATTCGCGACGCCGGCATCCCGGTATTTCTCCTGACGGACCCCGACCCGGAGCATATCAAAATTGCCCATCGCTTGAATGTCGACGGCGTGCAGCTCCACACCGCCTCCTATGCCGGAGACGCTTTGCCGTCAACGCGTGAACGTCTTCTGGCGCGGTTGGTGGATGCGACCAAAATTGCCGCCAAGTTAAAATTGCGCGTCGCCGCCGGCGTCGGTCTGGGGTATACCACCGCCCGTGCCATCGGGAACCTGGAGGAAGTGGAGACCTGCATCATTGGACATAGCATTATTGCCCGGGCGCTGCTGGTCGGCATTGAAACAGCGGTCCGCGAAATGATCATTCTCCTCGAAGGAAAATGAAGCGCAGCCTGTCAGGCAAAGCGTCCGGCCGCCACCGGCATCATCGACGCGATGGACACCGAACATGACACCTCCGCTGGAATGCCATGTGATATCCGATTCACCCGAACGCACCCGCGAGATCGCCGCGCATATCGGTCGGCTGGCGCAACCCCATCTAGTGATTGCGCTCAGCGGCGATCTGGGAAGCGGCAAAACCTGTTTTGTGCAGGGGCTGGCCCGTGGACTCCAGGTGGCCCAGGACACCTACGTGACCAGCCCCTCCTATACTCTCATTCACTCCTACCCGGGCCGCCTGACGCTCCACCATGTGGACCTCTATCGCCTGTCCGGCGGTGACATCGAAGATATCGGGCTCATCGATCTCATGGATGAGCCGGCCGTAATTGCCATCGAATGGTCGCAACAGTTGGCCGGCGACATGCCCGAACAGAGGCTGGCGGTAGCTATTCATCCTCTTGATGACACCTCGCGCCGGCTCGACATGACGGCGTATGGACTTGCGCCGGCGAATTTGCTAAAAGAGCTTCAAAATGTCATGTGAGAGGAAATTATGGGCCTAATCGTACAGAAATTTGGCGGCACGTCGGTCGCCGATCTCGATCGTATCCGCAATGTGGCCAAACGGGTTGCCCGCACGTATGATCGTGGCAACGATGTCGTCGTTATCCTTTCGGCCATGGCAGGGGTCACCGACAGCCTGATACGCATGGCCCGCCAGGTCACCGATATCCCGGACAAACGGGAATTGGACGTTCTGCTGGCCACAGGCGAACAAACGACGGCCGCACTGCTGGCCATGACCCTGCGCGCCATGAATTATTCGGCTGCCTCCGTTCTGGGTCACCAGGCCAAAGTGGTCACCGATTGCGCATTCGGTAACGCCCGTATCCTGGATATCGGCGCGGATCCGATCAAAGCGCTTATTCAGGACCGCAAAATCGTTGTGATGGCAGGTTTTCAAGGCTGTGACATCAATGGCAATATTACCACGCTGGGGCGCGGCGGGTCGGACACCTCGGCCGTTGCCATCGCCGCCGCCATCAAGGCGAACATTTGCGAAATCTACACCGATGTCGACGGCATTTACACCACCGACCCCAATATCTGCCCCCGGGCCCGTAAGATGGCACGTATCAGCTACGATGAGATGCTGGAAATGGCCAGCCTGGGCGCCAAAGTCCTTCAAATCCGATCGGTGGAATTCGCCAAAAAATACAACGTGCCCGTACACGTGCGCTCGTCATTCAGCGATGAGGAGGGAACAATGGTGGTCAATGAAGAGGCCAGCATGGAAAAACTGTTGGTATCCGGTGTGACGTGTGACAAGAATCAGGCCCGCATCACGCTGAAGAAAGTTCCGGACCAGCCGGGGATCGCCGCCAAGGTGTTTTCACCCATCTCGGAGGCCGGCATTGTGATCGACATGATCATCCAGAACATGCGATCCAGCGGGCAGACCGATCTGACGTTCACGGTGCCGAAAACGGATTTCAAGCAAGCCATGGCCATTGAGGAGCAGGTGGCCGCCGACATCGGGGCCGAAGAAGTCCTGGGCGACCAAAATATCGCCAAGGTATCGGTGATCGGCGTCGGGATGAAAAATCACTCGGGTGTGGCCGCCAAAATGTTCGAAACCCTGGCGAGTGAGAATATCAACATCCGACTCATCAGCACATCGGAAATCCGCATTTCCTGTGTTATTACTGAAAAATATGCCGAACTGGCCGTCCGCGTCCTGCATACCGCCTTTGGCCTGGATCAGGCCTAACAGGCTGTTGAGGCATTGCCCGGTCAATGAAATTCTTCAGGCGTGACCAACTGATGCTGATCCTGTTGTTGGCCGCGGTGATCGCCTGCCTGACCATCGTCCGCAACCTCTGGTGGTATTGAGACGGGTCGGGAAAAGGCGCACTCCGCGGCAGGTCAGGTCAATCCCTCGGCAATCTCATCCGCCACCTGCCGGGCGGCCCGGACCGGATCGGCCGCATCGCGAATCGGGCGGCCGATCACGATGTAGTCCGCCCCGTTGCGCACCGCTTCAGCGGGTGTCATGACGCGCCTTTGATCGTCCGTCCCTACGGATTCCCAAGCCGGCCGAATCCCCGGCGTCACCACCAGAAAGTCAGCGCCCAAGGCGCGTTTGATAGATTGGGCCTCCCTGCCGGAACAGACCACACCGGCACAACCGGCGTCCCGGGCGGCACCGGCGCGACGCTGCACCAACACGGCCACGTTTTCAGCCAGATCCGGCGCGACGCCTGCCTGGCGCAAGTCCTCCGGCCCCACACTGGTCAGCACGGTCACACCGAGAATCTTGGTTCGGCCCTGGCTAGCCTTCACCGCCGCTTCCAGCATGCGCGGGTTCTCGCCGCAATGGACGGTCGTCAGGTCGACCTGCATATCGACGATGCCCTCCATGGCACGGGCCACCGTCATGGGGATGTCGTGCAGTTTGAGGTCCAGGAAGATCCCGGCATCCCCTTCCGCACGAATCCATCGGATTAACGCCGGCCCCGAGCGAATGAACAGTTCCAGCCCGACCTTGAACATGCCGACTTGCCCCGCCAGCTGGTGCACCAATTGCTCCGCCTCGGTCCGCGTAGCGACATCAAGGGGGAAAATGATATAGTTGCGTGGTTCGCGCATAAGCCTCCCTCTGCCTCCCCCGCAGCGGGCGATCGCCGTCGCGGGGGGGAATAAATAGATTGAAATATTTAACTTTTCGATGCTAAAAAGTAAAGTTTAAGAATTCAAAACAATGTAGCCCGTTTCAAAACGTTTCCGTTTGTTCAAGGTCCGCGAAGGCGAAAATTATTACCACAGGAATACATCGCGTATTTCGGGATTATAATTTGAGCCTGACGCAGACATGGCCCCAAACGGGCCGTTATGAATCCGGCTCAATAGGCCGCAGGATGATCGGTGCGCCGGTAAGGGTGGATGATGGACGACCAGACCCAGATATTGCTGCAACGCTTGCCCGCTGTGGACCGTTTGCTGGACTGCGCCCGGCATTCAGAGACACTCCGGCAGGCCCCCCACTCCGTGTTGCGCAATGCGGCCCGCACCGCCCTGGACGCCCTGCGCCACGCGCTGCTGCAAGAAAACACACACGTTAACGCCGGCGATGTGGAAGAAGCCGCCGTGCTGCAGCGCATCGAGGCCCTGGTCGCGACGGCCATGCAGCCCAATCTGCGAAAAACCATCAATGCCACCGGTGTGGTCATCCACACCAATCTGGGGCGCTCCCTGCTCTGCCAGGATGCCATCGACAACCTGACCATTATCGCAAGCCGTTATTCCAACCTGGAATTCAATCTGGACGAGGGCCGGCGCGGCTCCCGGTACAGCGCCGTCGAAGACCTCCTCTGTGAAATCACCGGTGCCGAAGCCGGCCTGGTGGTCAATAACAATGCCGGCGCCGTGTTGATCGCCCTGGAAACCATGGCCAAAGATCGCGAAGTGATCGTTTCCCGCGGTGAACTCGTCGAAATCGGCGGTGCCTTTCGCATCCCCGACGTGATGAGCAAAAGCGGTGCGGTGCTCAAGGAAGTGGGCACCACCAACCGCACGCACCTGCAAGATTATTCCGCCGCTCTCGGTGCAAAGACAGCCCTGCTGCTCAAGGTTCATCAGAGCAATTTCGCGATCACCGGGTTTACCAAAGAAGTGACGCTGAAAGCACTGGTCGATCTTGCCCGCCAGCACGATGTGCCGGTCATGGAAGATCTGGGCAGCGGCACTTTTGTGGATTTCAGGCGCTACGGACTGCCCTGGGAGCCGACCGTCCAGGAATCCGTCGCCAGTGGCGCGGACATTGTTACCTTCAGCGGTGACAAGTTGCTGGGCGGCCCCCAGGCTGGCATCCTGGTTGGCAAACGCACCTATCTGGACGCCATTAAAAAGAACCCCATCAACCGGGCGCTGCGTATCGATAAATTGACCCTGGCCGCTCTCGAAAGCACCCTGCGGCTCTATCGGGAAGAATCCCGGGCGGTGGCCGGCATCCCCACCCTGCGCATGATGCTGACACCCGACAACGTTCTGGCCGACCGCGCCGAACGCCTCAATGCCAGTTTACAACGCATTCAGGATCCGCGGCTGGTGTTCTTGCGGGACCAGGTCCAATCACGCATTGGGGGCGGTTCGTTGCCGTTGCTGGAACTTCCCAGCCACGGCGTCGCCGTCACCTTCCATGACGGATCGGCCCAGCGCGCGGAAACCTTTCTGCGACGTCATGTCCCGCCGATTATCGGCCGCATCGAAAATGACCGCTTCATTATGGATGTTCGCACCCTGCAAGACGATGACCTGCCCCACATTGAAATGGCCTTCAGGCGCATGCTCAAAAAGGAGTCCCCATGACGTCAGACCCCGGCGGTGTGAACCGCGACCTCATCGCAACCCAGCACTTTCTTTTTTCCAAGACACCGGCCGAGGGCACGCATTCCCCCTCCCGCGGCCCACAGCCCCAAGGCGTAGCGTCTGAAGCCGACGACCCCCTGCGGCAGCCCTATCCCGGACTCCGGTGCGGCCAAGCGTATATGGCCTGGGCCGCCGAAAAAGCCGCGGCCACGCCCCTGTTCACAGCCCTGGCCCTGCGAATCGACACCGCCGCTCACCGGCACGCCGAGAACCTTGAACGCCTGCAACCGTTGCGTCTTAAAGTGGCTGCCGCCATCGACAAGCGGTGCGCGGCCGACAACGGCTGGTGGGGCCTGATGGAGACCGACATCTTCGGCTGTGTTTTCCCGGAAAGGGATGTGGCCTCCGGTCTGGCGATCGCCAAAAAACTCCAGGAGCACGTTAACGCGACGGCCGCCCTCACCCTGACCATCGGCCTGGCCGCCTTTCCCTGCCTGAAATACTCCCCAACGGAAGTGATCGAAAATGCCCACAAGGCACTGGAACATGCCTTCTTTATGGGCCCCGGCGGCCGCGCCTGTTTTGACGCCGTCAGTCTCAACATCAGCGGTGATCGCTACTATGACGCCGGCGATATCGAAAGCGCCATAAAGGAATTCCGTAATGCGTTGCGCTTGGATCCGCGGAATGTCAATGTGCTGAACAGCCTGGGGGTGTGCTTCGGGGTGCAGCAGAATCATGAGAAAGCACTGATCGCATTTGAAACGGCCCTCAAGATAAACGCTGATGAAATCCTGGCGCTTTACAACGCCGGTCTCGTCAACCTGCTGATGGACGAACGGGAGAAAGCGCTCAAGTTCTGGCTGAAAGCCGCGCCGCTGGGAAAAGATGTTTTCGAACTAAACTTCCAGACCGGCAAGCTCTTGCTGGAATCGGGTCAGCCCGAAAAAGCCCAGCAACTGATGCAGTATGCCGCCGAACTGAAGCCGGAATCCGCCACGGTTCAGCGTCTGCTGGGCGATACCTACCTGGCCCAGCGCCTTCTCGACCAGGCCATACCGCCCTATAAAAAAGCCCTGCGAATTCACCCCAACGATGCGCCGGCCTTGTCGGGACTGGGGCGCTGCTATGAGTTAAAAAATGAAAATTTGGACATCGCCCTTGCATTCTGTCAGCAGAGTGTCGAAATTACGCCCGACAACGGACGGTTTCACATGCGGCTAGGGCGGTTGCTGAAAAAAACCGGCCAATTCGACAAGGCGCTGAACGCTTTTAAAACAGCGGAAGCGTTAGGGGAAAATGCACGTGAATCGATCGTGGCCCTTGAAGACCGTTGCGTCGACAAGGCCTCCTGACCGATATCGCTCACCTGCCGGCGACACCCGAAGAGCACGGCAATACCATTAGGGAGAACATCGACACCTCATGCGAGACATCATCACCACCATCCTGGAAGACAGTATCCGCATCAAACGGCAAGCGGTCATGGAACAAATGGATGCCTTGATTGCCGCCGCCGATATGCTGGTGACCTGTGTGGCCTCCGGGCACAAAATTCTATTGTTCGGCAACGGGGGCAGCGCGGCGGATGCCCAGCATCTGGCGGCGGAGTTCATCAATCGTTTTCAGATCGAACGCCACCCCCTTCCGGCCCTGGCGCTGACCACCGACACATCGGTCATCACCAGCATCGGCAACGATTATTCTTTCGATCAGATATTCGAAAAACAGATCCAGGCGCTGGGGAAACGGGACGACGTCGCCTGGGGCATCAGCACCAGCGGTAATTCCCCCAATGTCCTGGCGGGCCTGCGCGCTGCCCGTGAGCGGGGAATGCGCTGCCTGGGCATGACGGGTCAGGGCGGCGCTTTGATCGACATCAGCGACCTGGCCCTGACGGTTCCGACGGCAACGACCGCACGCGTCCAGGAAACCCATATCATCATGGGCCACATCCTCTGCCAATTGGTCGACCAGACGCTGTTTCCGCAAGCCTCGGACGCGTCGTCGCCTTCATGAACACACCCGGGCAGGACCCGTGGGCGTCGCTTGCCAAAACCGGCAAAACCATGTAAAAAGCAGCCCCGACGGAGAAAATATACGGAAGGGGCCACGCGTCCCTTCAAATGTTTGTGGCGTTGCAGCGACGCTGCGCACAAGGAGAAACCCGTATGCCGATTTATGAATACCAATGCCAGGACTGTGGAAAATGCTTCGAATATCTGGTGATCGGAAAACCCGATCCGGAATGCTCGGATTGCCATAGCAAGAAAGTCCGCCGCCAGATGTCGACCTGCGGTTTTTTCAGCAAGGGCAGCGGTGGTGAAACCGTAAAATCCACGGCGGCCACCTCCTCCTGCGGGGGCTGCAGTGCTTCCAGCTGTGCGGGCTGCGGGCACTGATGGGCACTACGGTCACCATTGGAACGCGTGGCAGCAAGCTGGCGCTGTGGCAGGCCAACTGGGTCAAAGATCGCCTGGAAAATCGCCACCCCGAAACCCGCGTCGCGCTGAAGGTCATCAAGACCAAAGGGGATATTATCCTGGATGTCCCCCTGGCCAAAGTGG
>Ga0316195_10001195_pt1 | contig 11406 bp, 12 predicted proteins | sample Phised1_MG_FD_204937 | JGI IMG/M metagenome (GOLD analysis project Ga0316195, IMG submission 204937) | Coastal sediment microbial communities from Maine, United States - Phippsburg sediment 1 | ecosystem: Environmental > Aquatic > Marine > Coastal > Sediment | place: USA: Maine | collected... | reverse complement strand
ACGACCATTTTCTCGCCGCTGCCTGGGGAGATTTTTCACCGGAGCCGTTGGCAAACTATGCTGCTGGAGTTTATCAATTGCTGCGGGTCAACCATGAACAGCTACCGCCGGGCCTGCAGCGTGTCGCGCCGCACATGATCGAGCACAACTGGCTGGTTTCGTATCAACGCCGGGAAGTCGTCGGCAAGGCACTGCAGCGGATCGCACAGCGCCTGAGCAGGCCCCTACCGCTCGCCGAAGGCATCCATGATCTGACTGCCCATGAAGAGTCCTTCCGCAAGGATTTCAAATACTTCATGAGCGAAGCAACCGATTTTGTGCAGCAGGAGATGAAAAAGATATAGAGGTCAGGTCTACACATTTCACTTTTTTTGCATAGAATGCATTTTTTGTGAAATGTGCAGACCTGACCTCTAGTGCTGAAGGGTTTCCAGAGACTTGCCGAGTTTTACCAGGTGATGCCGTTCCTCGCTGGCCATGATTTCGAAAAGACGCTGGCTGTCGGGGTCCTTGCTGTTGCGCTGCAGGTGGAGATAGTGGTCGTAGGCGTTGAGTTCGAGGGCCATGGCGAAATCGAGAATTCTGCTGGGAGGGTTAAACTCCGCCCAGGCAAGGGCTTCACTCAAGTGCAGTCCCCCTTCCATAACTTCGTTGCCAGAGCGCACAGCTGAAAAAGTCTCGCCGGCAGTGCGCCCAGCAAGCGCCTCCCAGAGAGCTTGCAGGGTTGCCTTGTGGTGGCTCTCCGCCGCGGCCAGTTCGGCAAACAAAGCTGCGACCTGAGGATTTTCGATGGTGTCGGCCATCTCCTCGTAGAACTGGCGTGTGGTTTCTTCGACCTGCCATGCAAGCAAGGCTTGCTCCTGGGCGCTGCCGGCCTCAGCAAGAGGGGCGGTGAGCTGCCCCGGCAGACCGTCAGCCGTTCCATAAAGCCAGGCATGTAGCCCCCCCTGGAGAACGTGAACATCCCGGATTCCAGCTTTGACAAGGACCTGCGCCGCCGCGCGGCTGAGTGAGCCATGAGAGCAGTAGACAATCGTGGTCTTTGCGGCATCAAGCTCAACCAGCCTACGGGGAAGATCGTCAGCAGGGATCCAGAGAGCGCCGGGCAAATGCTCGGCTCCATACTCCTGCAGTTGGCGGACATCGATTAGCTGGTAGTCTTCTGGGTGATGCTGCGTAAAATATCCACGCAGTTCATCGACAGACCATTCTACTGTTTCTCTGAACAGCTCGGCATAACTCATTGCAATCCCTCATCTGTTGAGACCATACCGCCAGTTTCATTGCAACTTCTTATGTTGAGAATACTTGCTGCATCCCGACTGTCAACCCGCCATGATCTGACGAAGACCGTCAGTGATGAACTGGATCGAGAGTGCGGCGAGAATCACACCGAGCAGGCGACGCAGAATATCATCACCAGTCCGACCGATAACCTGCTTGACGCGGTTTGCCGAGGAGAGTACGGCAAAGGTGCACGCATAGATAACGAGCACGGCCGCAACCAGAGCCAGGCTGCTGGACAAGGTCGGCGTCTGGGAAAAGAGAAGGATCGTCACGGTCAGACACCCCGGGCCGGAGAGGAGTGGAATCGACATGGGAAAGACCGAGATGTCAACCTCCGGGCCACTCGCCCAGCGCCTGCCTGTTTCCCCCTTGGTGACCATATTGAAGGCGGTAATGAACAGCAGTAGTCCGCCGGATACGCGCAACGCCTCGATGCTGATGCCCAGTTTGTTCAGCAAGGCCTCACCAAAGAAGGCAAAAACCAGAACAATCGCCGCCGAGATCATGGTCGAACGCATGGCCATCCGCCGTGCGTACCCCCGGTCGCAATCGGCCGTTAAGCCGTGAAAGATCAGCGCAGTCCCGATCGGATCGATGATGACGAAATAGGAGGTGAGGGCGTGGAGAAAAATATCGGATGGCATAAGCGTCTCAATCCTTATCGTTGCAGAATCCTCAGGGCATTGTAAATCCAGCCGAGACGACGATTACAGCTGAATCGGCCACTCGGATTCAAAATCGGGCGGGAAAAATGTGTCGTGGGTGCGATTGAAATAGCCGTACTGCAATTGCGGGAAACGCGCCTTGTGGCGTTTTAGCATCTGGAGCATGCCGACCCCCTGCCCCGTCATACCCAGAGAGGACAAGTAGAGCACGGGGTCGAGGCTCAGGTTGCGCATCTGTATCATATCGATGCCGATAGCATCCACCAGGCCGGCAAGGGCCTCGATTTCTTCGGGGCGGTCACTCACACCGGGGAAAACCAGGTAGTTGAGCATTGTATAGAGCCCGGCAGCCTTGGCCTGCCGCAGCGATTCGACGACGTCGGCAAAACGGTAGCCGCGCGGGCGATAATAGGCGTTATAAAGTGACTCTTGGGCTGAGTTGAGCGATACGCGGATCGACTCGACCCCGGCAGCCGCGAGCTTGTCGATAGCTGCAGGTAGTGATGCATTGCTGTTGAAGTTGATCGTCCCTCGCCCCGTCTGTCGACGCATCTCGCGCACCGCCTCACAGATGACATCGGCCTGGAGAATCGGATCCCCTTCACACCCTTGGCCGAAGGAGACAATTGCATGCTCCGCTTCCTTGAGATGCGGCACAGCCACCTCGCAGAGCTCCGTGACCGACGGCACGAAAGTCAGCCTTTCCTGGCTGGCCGGGCAGCAATCCGACTCCTGGAGGGAGATACAGCCAATGCACCGGGAGTTGCAGACCGGCGACGTCGGCAGAGGGGCTTCCCAACGACGGAAGAACAGATTCTTGGCGGCAAAGCAGTGGTAGTCGAGGGCACAGCGGGAGAGCTGTTCGAGCAGGCGATTGGCCGGGTTGGCCAGAATCGCTTTTCTGACCAGCGGTTCAAGCTTGCGGTCGTCGAAGTGATCCGGCTGCCACTGGGTGTTGCGATCAACCTGCACAGCCGCGGTATAGAAACGTTCTTCCTCGACACACCAGCCAACCGCCGTATAGGACCAGAGCGGCAGGGTTATCCCTTTACTCTGGTAGTCAGCAGCCGGCAGCAGGGTCCGGGTGAATCCAGGGGTCAGGAAGGCCGAAACCGCCTGGATTGGCCCACCTCCCCACTGTCTGGGTAAGCGTTCAGTGGTCAGGCGCTGGCCGCTCCGGCGATCGAAGCCGATTGGCGGTGTCTGCGGAATAGTGAACAGGCGGCTGCCCTCAGGCATGGGAATCATTTCCTCCGCCAGCGGTCGCACGACTTCGGTGCCGTTCATGCCCGCCATCAGCAAATCCGGATGTTCGAAAACCTCGCCCTGCTCATCGGCGACCACCGCCAGTATGGTTCTGCTCTTTGCCACTTGCCGCTCCCTTGCACTGGACCTCCCGTCCCGACGATGTGACGGTTACCGGAGCCTATCACAGGCGGCCCATTGAAAACAATTTCTCCTTGATGTTGCGCTACAGACGCCAGCTAAATGGACGCTTCTATACTACATTATTTATATGTACTTTATATTTAATTAAAAATTATCTTGCAACCGTATTATCTAGATGCTATACACGATTTAAATAATCAACTTTAGGAGATGAACATGAACACTATTAAACGGTACATCCTGACAGCAGTCTTGCTCCTCGCCGGATTGCCCACATTCGCCAATGCAACCCTGAGCGAATATTTCACTGAAACCGAATGGCTGGCCGAGAACCGCACGCAGGTCGTGGTCCTCGATGTCCGACAGTCCCCCCTCTTCCTGCTGGGACATATCGAGGGAGCCCATCACCTCCCCCAAAACGAGTTTCTGGAAACGCGCAACGGCGTCAAGAGTCTGGTGCCGACTACCACTGCCTTCGAAGCCTTGATGGAGAAGTTAGGCATCACGCCGGAGACTATCGTCGTCACCTACGCCGAGCATGACAACCCTTATGCTGCACGCCTGGCCTGGACACTTCACTACTACGGTCACGCCAAGACATTGGTCCTTAACGGCGGCTACGAGAAATGGTCCGCCGAAGGCAGGCCGACCACACTGCTGCCGACAACAGCAGCGACACCGAGTCACTACCGCGTTTCCGCGCCGGGGCAGTCACGCGCCGAGGCTGATTACGTCCTGACCCAACTGGGTAATCCAGCGGTAGTCATTTGGGATACCCGTACCCCTGAAGAGTACAACGGCAGCAAGGTGCGCGCTGACCGTGGCGGGCACATCCCAGGGGCAACCCACCTCAACTGGACGGAACTGCAGAAAGAGGTTGATGACGTCAAGGTCCTGAAGAGCGAAGCCGAAATTCGGGCCCTGCTCGCCGAGCACGGCATTATCGAGGGACGCGAGGTTATCGCCCATTGCCAGACCGGCATCCGCTCGTCTTACGCCACCCTGGTCCTACAGGGACTGGGTTACGACCAGGTGAAGAATTTCGATGGCTCATGGATCGAATGGGCGAACAATCCGACCTTGCCCATCGTCGAGGGCGCACGCACCTCACCAAGCGACGAGATTGCGCTGTTGCGCAATTAGCCGCCAATTGACAGACCAAAGCTGAACAGCAAGAGGCCCATCCGGCTTAACGGATGGGCCTCTTGAATGCTGCCTGGTAACCTCGTTGCAGAATGTTGCGAATCATGAAAAACGCTGCAGCAGCCAAGAAAATGCGCGGCATCCTCACAGAATCAAGCTATAATTACAATAATTACCTTTACCGGAGAGGCCATGTCGATAACCAGCCGCCTGAAAAACCGTCTGATCGCCAAGCTGATCACCCACTACCCGAGCCTTGCCAAGGGCTTCATCAAAGCCTATGCACCATGGGAGTCGCACGAAACCATTCCCTGGGAGCCGCCGACCAAGCCACTGAGCGAGTGTAAACTGGCGGTGGTCACCACCTCCGGCGTCCACCACCACGCCCAGGAGCCTTTCGACATGCAGGACAACGATGGCGACCCGAGCTTCCGAGCCATCGATGGCACAACCATCGGCGGCGATTTCCGGATTACCCACGATTACTATGACCACAGCGACGCCGAGAAAGACCTCAATATCATCCTCCCCCTCGATCGCTTGCGGGAATTGCAACAGGAGGGGGTCATTGGCCGCCTGGCCAACACGCACTATTCCTTCATGGGGCATATAGACGGCCGGCACATCGCCACCTTGAGCGGTCACACGGCAAAGCAGGTGGCGGAAAAACTTCGTCAAGATCAAGTCGACGTCGTCCTGCTGACGCCGGCCTGAGGCATCTGCAATCAGTCCGTGGGACTGATCCAGAGAGAAATAGAAAAAGTCGGCATCGCCTCCATCGGCGTGTCGATCGTGCGTGAGTACACCGAAAAAGTGCAACCGCCGCGCACCGTGTTCCTGCGTTGGCCCTTCGGCCACCCGCTGGGCGAACCGGGCAACGTCAAGCAGCAGCGGGCCGTGATCCTGGAAGCCTTCCGGGCGCTTTACAGTATCACAATCCCCGGCGAGATCGTTGATCTACCCTTCCGCTGGCGACGGCACGATTACGAAAGCTACGTGGAGCCTGGCCTCTTCGAGCCCTAGTCAGAAAGATTTTGCAAGAACAGTCTCGGTTGGTCTGATGAAACAGGGCTTTTATGCAGATTTCAGTGCAATGAATGGATCAAGGTTATGGATAAAAAGAAAAAAATTCTGCTGGCCGATGATGCCAAACTCTTCATAGAGCTCGAGAAGTCGTTTCTGCAACGGTCAAGTGTCGAGATTCTGACCGCAGGTGACGGTAGACAGGCACTGGAACTCGTTCGCCAGCATCACCCCGACGTCGCTTTCCTCGACCTGAATATGCCGGAAATGGATGGCGATGAGTGCTGCCGTGCCATCAAGCAGGATCCTGACTTAAAGGATACGTCGGTCGTGATGGTGACCACTAAGGGCCGCACACAAGACCAGGAGCGCTGTCGTGAGGCTGGCTGTGATGAGGTACTGCTTAAACCGATCAACCGTATTGAGTTCCTGGCGACAGCTGAAAAGTTTTTACATGTTCCCACGCGCAACAAGCGCTATAAGGTGAAAATTCAGGTTCAGTATGTTGATAATATCGCAACAACATTGACCGCATACAGCATTGACATCAGCTCGGGAGGTCTTTACATCCGCACCGAGAACCCGCTTGGGGTGGATGAATCGTTGGTCATTCGTTTTTCACTGGAGGATCCTAAAAGGGAAATTGTCTGCAAGTGTCGAGTCGCCTGGGTCAATTCGCCGCTGAACCTGAAAAAGTCAGACCTGCCTACCGGAATGGGAATCCAGTTTGAGGGTCTCTCACTGAAGGATCTGCATACCATCCGCAATTTCATAGAAAACAAACAACTCGAACCCGCTTGGTAGCCCCCCTAAATAAACCATCATGGCCACCGGTATCATTCCGAGTGGCCATGGTCTTACTGGCGCATACTATTGAAGAAACTGGCTTTTTTTCGTGTCACGTACCGTTACGTTCGACAAGGCAATGCAGATTGCTAGAGGATTAATTTGTCCCTTATGAATAAATCCTGCCAGAAGCTGTGCCAACCGCCAGCTGTTTTTTTCGAGTAGCTGCCATTTGAGTTGGCAAGCATCGAGGCAAGCAGTTTAAGGCGGATTTCTTCTTTTTCAAGCTTTGAAAAAGCTTTATTGAAAGCCATTGCTACCTCCAATCTCCCACTCACAAAGATCAATGGATGGTCCTATTAACAAACCATATTTTTTCGAAATTGCAATCCGGTATTGATCCTCACCATCGACCAAAAATGCAAATCCTCGACCTGCGGACCGGGGATGACTGGCATTACAGTGAAAGTAAGAGTTTTTCGTTCGACCACCCCCTTTCTCTTCAGGTCAATGCTGGCTGCCAAATAAGACGTTAGCGCTTGCCTTGAGACAATCATACAACGGTCCTGTCATGGGTCGGCTAATGATCTTAACAACAAGGCCCTTAAGCCTGGCTCTGAATCCGCACGGGCCAATCCTGGCAATTCGGGTTGCATTATCACTTCTTGTATGAGGCAAAAAAATGGGGGACAGGGGGCTCCTGGGTATCATCATAAGCTTCAAAGCCCTTTTCGCTTAGACCACATCGAATGAAACCATCTATCTCCTCTTTATCAAGGGGAAGGGGGATGTCATCTTCTTGTTCTCCCTTGAGGCGGCTTCGACATGAAACCAGAAGATATCCCTGCGGTGCTAGGAGTGAGATCATAGCATCGCGTGCTTGTAATCTGTATTTGCCTGGTAAAACTTGGATTGTGTTGCACTCATAAACCAGATCAAAACATTCTGTCCATTGAGGTGGGGAATTAAAAAGATCTGCGACCAGGTAGTTGACCGTGGTGTCTGGATAACGCTTTTTACAAAGTCGGATCGCTTCAGGAGCAATATCAAAAGCTGTCACCTCATATCCTGCTTCACACAGAGCTTCAGCATCATCACCAACCCCACAGCCAATAACGATAGCCTTGCGTCCAGCATGCTTAAAAGAACGGCTTTCCAACCATTTTAAGAGGTAAGGGTTCGGCTCAAGGTCTGCCCAGAAAACCGCGGTATGATCTCCCTGAGCATCAGTGTAGATACGATCAAACCAGCCAGTAGGATCATCCCTGTCCTGGTAAGATTTGACCATTTTTTTGTAAGCAACAGGATCAAACTCCTTCATACATAGTCACCTCTACTTGTGTTGTACGAATTGAATCAATTATCCTAGACGCTCACGATTTTGTCAAAATTGAGCCGTTATGAACAGTATCCTTCCTGATCGGCAGATCCACTTGCCTCGTTTCGCAAATCTCCCGTCAAAATAAGCTTTCATATATCCAAGGGGATTTTGACGAGACAGCAGGTGAATGCAAATCACCACCATCAGAAACGAAAGCCCCTGATCCTAAGATCGGGGACTGCTCTCGTTTACCTGGACATTAAAGACCTGAGTGAAAAAGCCAAGCAAAAAACCAGGGCTGAAACCAAAAACACTTTCAACCTTTATCTGTAAGAAATTGAGCGTTTGAACAGGGTGATCAAGAAAGGATGTGACTCTCTTTTTTTGCATGGTTCTTCGCGGTCACAAGAGGGTTTTAAGTTCGCGATTGAAGATCAAGATGAATTTCGCAATTGTTTCAACCGACGTTAATTTTTCTTTTGAGTTATCGGTTAACCAGGTAACGAAGTCTTCATTGATAGAAGTGACGATCTTCTCTGTATCATAGTCCGTAAGGTGTTCGAGTACATACTTGGCAGTGGTGTTGATGCCCAGGGCTAGCCGGGTTTCCAGGAAGGTTCTGAAAATTAATCGCCCGATCGGGGAGCGATAGTATGTGGCGAGGGGGTCTGTGACCGTCCCACAGTTGCGGCAGACAATATCGAAGTATTGTTCGAACTGGGCCGAATCGATCGATACTTTGTTGTCATTTTTATTTGTGCTCGCAGGCTGCAGTGCTGAAGGGATCGGCAGCCCATGTTCTTTCAGCAGTTGAATAACAGCCTCGGGGTAGATAAATGTCCCTGTGAGGAACGGCTCTGATTCGCCACGATGATCCATAATATGAACAACCAAGGTGTGAAACATTTGCTCGAGGCTATCGTTTCGTTCGATGGCTGGTAAGGAGAATTTACGCAACGCGACTGAGAGGTTCTTCGGCAACCCGTAATACTTATCATGGCGGAGCACTGCCAAAAGGTCTGTCGTAAAGAAGAGATCTTTCATTTCGGCTTCCAAAAAAAGGGGTACGTGATTGTACCACCTTGTTGAGGTCTTTAAAAGGAGAGGACACCAGTGAAGCTATTCTGCCGCCCCTAACAATTTCCCTTTATATCCCGCCTGCCCTTGGTTATCCTTGCGGCATGCGCACCCTTCTGACCACCCTGCACAGCAAGTTCATCCACAACAGCCTGGCGCTTCCCTGCCTGGCCACTTACTGCGGCAGTGGTTGCGGCGAGGTACTGATTCGTGAGTTCACCGTGCATGAACCGCGCGAATCGATCCTTGCCATGCTGCTCGCTGAAGAGCCCGACGTCGTCGCCCTCTCGGTCTATCTGTGGAACCGGCGGGAGACCCTCGACCTGGTCGATGCCCTGGCCGTCGCCCGGCCCGGATTGCGCATCGTGCTAGGCGGACCGGAAGTTTCCTTTGACGACCAGCAGGTGTTCGACCAGCATCCCGGGCTGACCGCGCTGATCCGCGGTGAAGGGGAAGAGCCGTTGCGTGCCCTGCTGCAGGCCTGGCGTGAAGCCCGGCCGCCGGGCATGATCGAACGCACAGTTCTGCGTCAGGATCAGGTGCTTGTCAGCGGCCCGGACACCCCGCCGATGACTGATCTGGACCGCATCCCCTCGCCTTTTGCACTGGGCCAGGCCGATCTCGAACGCGGCTTCGTCTACCTAGAGACCAGCCGTGGCTGCCCGTTCCGCTGTAGCTTCTGCCTCAGCGCCCGCGACAGCCAGGTGCGCTCCTTCTCGATGGAGCGCATCCGCAGCGACCTGCTCTTACTAATGCACAGCAGGGTCGCCAAGGTCAAACTGGTCGACCGCACTTTCAACTACGACGCCAGTCGGGCCAGGGAGATCTTCAGCTTCATCCTTGCGCACAACCAGGGGACTCATTTCCATTTCGAGATTGCCGCGCACCTGCTCGACGAAGCGACCCTGGAGCTGCTCGAGCAGGTGCCGGCAGAGACCTTCCAGTTTGAAATCGGCGTGCAGTCCACCCTGGAAAGCACCCTTGATGCCATCGACCGCAGGGTCAACCTCGCCAGGCTCGAGGAGAACGTGCGGCGCCTGCGCCAAAGCGGGCGCATCCATCTGCACCTCGACCTAGTGGCCGGCTTGCCGGGTGACAGTTATGAGGGGTTCCTCGCCTCGATCGACCGGGTCATTGCTCTTGAGCCCCATCATCTACAGATCGAGCCTGTTAAGCTGCTCCCCGGGTCGCCGTTGCGCGACCAGGCGGCGGGCTTGCAGATCCGTTTTGACCCGAACCCGCCCTACACGATCCTAACCAGCCGGGACCTGACCTTTGCCGAACTGCAGCAACTCCAGGAAATCGGCCGATTGATCGACCTGACCTACAACAGCGGCTGTTTCCCAACCTTCCTGCAGGAATTGAGCGCCACTACCGGTTCATTTGCCTCAGGGATCGAGTGGCTGGCCGGCGCATGGCGCCGACGGCGCCTGTTCCGCTTTCCGCTGAACCGCCAGGCGATTTTTAAAAATTTATTCGAGATTGTCCAAGAACGTGATCAGTGCGCATCCCGTACACGTCTGGTGGAAAGCATCGCTTACGATTATGCCCGCTGCGAACGCGTCGTCACCAACCGCATTCCACCCTTCTTCGAGACCGGGCTAACCTCAGGAGAGCAAGAGTGGGTCAAGCGGTTACTCGAGGAGAAGACGGAGAAGATCAGGGGACAGGGGATCAAGCTGCAGTACTTCGCAGCCATTTTCACAACCAGAGCCGCCGTGGAAGAACGGACCGTCCACCTCTTTTGCTACCTCACGGCAACGGGACAGAAGATGCAGATCGAGGAATACCTGCACCACTCAGAAACAACGCCATCTGTGCATCAGCAATAATCTTATTAAATGCTGGGCTGAGTCTATGGAGAGGCGCAGGCAGACCTCAGGCTGTCGCCACGCGCATGATCAGTCCACCGACGAAGCGTGGATCGATCTCCTCGAAATCGACCGAGCAGAACTCTTCCTCCCAGATATCCAGGCAATACTCGGCAAAATCACCCCCACCCGGCAACAGCGCTTCAAGCCACTTGACCGTCTCCTCGCGCAGGCGCGGTTGCAGCTCCCCCGCCTGTGAGACCATGCCGTGCAGCCCTGCCAGCTCTTCCTCGGCAATCGGCAGCGGTGCGAAATCGCGCCCCAGCAGCTTGTTGGCCAGGGAGGTCAGGAAGAATTCCACCAGGGTGACGTCCTCGGCGCTGTCGGGCTGACAGCCGGCAAGATCAAGCTCTGCCGGTTCCGGCATGGAGAAATGCAGGGCGTCCTCGAACAGGTGGCACTGCAGTTCGATCCTGGCCAGCCATTGCTCTGTGGCGCGTACCTCGCCGAGAGAAGCGAACAGGCGACTGCCACCCTTGGTGGGGTCGGCGATGCTTTCGAGAAAGGATGGCGGTTGCTGCGCAAGAGCGGCGAGACAGCCCCTGGCTTTGGCGTCGAGGTAAGGGGCGACGCTCGACTTGCCCAGAGCAGCAGCCCGGCGCTGCAGTTTCAGGGTCAGGCTGAAGCCAAGGCGGAACAAGTCTTCGCTGTAGCAGCCGGTCAGGCATGACCTGGCCGCCGCAACATCCTGGCCTGCCAGCCATTCCAGCGCCAGGTTGAGATAGGCATCGACTTTATTGAGCACGCCAGCGACCTCTTCGAGATCGCCCATGGCGATGCGATCGGCCATGATCACCTTGTTGACCACGTTGGCCATCTCCCAGGCAAGATTTTCGTCGATGCC
>Ga0316195_10001193_pt1 | contig 11422 bp, 9 predicted proteins | sample Phised1_MG_FD_204937 | JGI IMG/M metagenome (GOLD analysis project Ga0316195, IMG submission 204937) | Coastal sediment microbial communities from Maine, United States - Phippsburg sediment 1 | ecosystem: Environmental > Aquatic > Marine > Coastal > Sediment | place: USA: Maine | collected... | reverse complement strand
GAAGCTCCCCTCGACGTGAACACGCCTGAGGGCTATGAGGAGTTGCTGCGAGAGTCTTGAGTCACGAGACGAGCCGGATTCCGGCTACCACTTCCAGTTGCCAGCTTCCGGTCGCCGGCGGCGCCTGTTCCTCCGCCTCAGCCGGGGTCTCATGGTGGGACCGGGATTCGAGACGTTGCCGATGGTCACGATCCGGGTGAAGGGGTGAACGGGACTTTCTGACACGCTCCTCCACGCAGTTGGGGAGATGGGCGGTAGGCCAGAGGGGGCCCGTGTTGGCCTCGTCACTATCGGATGCGAGTGCGCTTGTGTGAACTCGCTGGTGGCCCCCTGCTCGTCGCAAGCTCCTCGCGTCCCTCGGCCGTTCCGGCGGGGGGACAGGAGAAGGGCGGTCTCTCCCACGTCACCAACCGTGGATTGAGCCTATGGGGGAGGTGGCCCGAAGGGCCGGGGGGCTCTGGGCGCCTGAATCATGGCGATGAGGCAAGGACGCCCGTCATGGCTCAGAGCAGGAAGCTGGAGGCTTGGAAGTCCGGGACTAGGGGATGGGACACGTTGGCCGACCCCCTGCACCTGTCCGTGGAATCGACCATCGGGCGAGCAAGTAGGCTGTCTGAAGTGCATCGGACAGACCGCCAGGAGGCGAGTGCGCACCGCCATCGAACGAGCAAGTTGAGGAGTTGAAGTGATCACGAATCCAGCGTTTGGACCGCGACGAGCAACATGGGTGGAGGTGTCAGAGCCGGCGGAAGCGATGCCGGACGATCTGGCGGCCTTGAAGCGGTTTGACGATGTGTACCGAGGGCTGTGTGCGGTGCTGTTCAACTACGCCCAGTCCGGGCACCCGGGTGGTTCGGTGTCGTCTGGCCACATCGTGGCGGGGTTGTTGTTCGACGACATGGACTACGACATCGGCGATCCGAACCGCACGGATCAGGACTTGATCTCGTACTCGGCCGGGCACAAGGCGCTCGGTCTGTACGCGATGTTCGCCCTGCGCGACGAGATCGCTCGAATCGCCCGGCCTGAACTCCTACCCGACGAAGAGAATCTACGGCTGCGCTTCGAGGATCTACTCGGGTTCCGTCGTAATCCGGCCCGGCAGGCCCCTCTGTTCCGGCGATTCGGCTCGAAAGCGCTGGATGGGCATCCGACTCCTGCGACGCCCTTCGTGAAACTGTCAACCGGTGCATCGGGAATCGGGGTTGGATCGTCGCTCGGCCTGGCGGTGGCGGCTGCCGACGCCTACGGCACCGACGCGCCCCGGGTGCATCTGATCGAGGGCGAAGGTGGGCTGACTCCGGGGCGGGTCGTTGAGGCGGTGGCGTTCGCCGGCACAGCGGGCCTGTCGAATGCGGTGATGCATGTCGACTGGAACCAGTCCTCGATCGATTCGGACGCGGTGACTCGCGAGGGCGACCGACCCGGCGACTACGTGCAGTGGGATCCGAAGGAGTTGTTCTATCTGCACGACTGGAATGTGATCTACGTCCCGGACGGATTCGACTTCGCGTTGGTGCTCACCGCCCAGCGGATGGCGGCCGAGATGGACAACGGGCAGCCCACCGCGATCGTGTATCGCACGACGAAGGGGTGGCAGTACGGCATCGAGGGCAAGAAGTCGCACGGTGGCGGTCATGCCATGTGCAGCCCGGAGTTCTTCGACACCCAGCGGCCCGTGTTCGGTGACGACGTCGATACTTGGGAGAGGCCGGACCCGTCGGATGAGGTCGCCGTCGAAGCGGCGCAGTGGGCCGCACTGGAACGGTATCGAACACTGCTGGAGTCCGATGAGATGACGGCCGCCATGGCCGACCGTATCGCACGCGCGAAGGATCGTCTCGAGACCCGGGGGAGGAAGCTCCGCGACGGGGTTCCGGACGTGGAACGGATATTCGCGGCGGCGGATCCGGCGACGGTGCCGGGCGAACTTGCGTTGGAGCCAGGTGACAAGCTGGCGCTGCGACAGGCACTGGGCAGGGTTCTGGGATATCTGAATCGGGAATCCGACGGGGCGATCCTCATCGGGGCCGCCGACTTGCTGGGGTCGACGGCGATCTCAGACGTAGGGGCAGGATTCCCCGATGGCTTCTACCATCGGACGGCCAATCCGGAAGCACGGTCGTTGTCCGTCGGAGGCATCTGTGAGGACGGACTGTCGTGTGTGCTCTCCGGAGCATCGGCCTTCGGCATCCATGTGGGAGCCGTGGCGTCGTATGCCGCTTTCCTCGCACCGTTGGGACACATCCCGGCGCGGCTCCACGCGATCGGCAACCAGGCGCGACAGGAGACCGAACCGGGTCCGTACCGGCCGTTCGTGCTCGTCTGTGCACATGCGGGCGTGAAGACCGGTGAGGACGGTCCCACCCACGCGGATCCGCAGGCGCTTCAGGTGTTGCAGGAGAATTTCGCACCGGGCACGGGCATCACCCTGACGCCTTGGGAACCGGCAGAGATGTGGCCGCTCGTGGCAGCGGCATTCCAGGCCCGTCCGGCGCTGATCGCCCCGTTCGTCACCCGTCCCGGCGAGACGATTCCCGATCGCGATGCGCTCGGGTTGGCAGCCGCCGGCATGGCGGCGCAGGGGTTCTACAAGCTGCGCGCTGCTGCCGGTACGGCCGACGCCGCCGTGGTACTGCAGGGCTCTGCGGTGGCCTACGCCTTCGTCGATCAGACCTTGCCGCTGCTGGCAGAGGCGGGGATCGACCTCGATGTCTATCTGGTCACGTCCGCCGAACTGTTCGACAGACTCTCGATCGCCGAGCAACGGGCGATCTTCCCGGAGGCATCGGCCCAGCAGGCGATGGGTATCACCGGGTTCACGCTGCCGACCATGTATCGGTGGATTCGCAGCGAGCTGGGACGCGCCCACACGATGTATCCCTTCGAGAAGGGCCACTACCTCGGGTCCGGCACCGGCGACATGGTCGTCCATGAAGCAGGGCTCGACGGTGAAGGACAGCTGAGGCGGATCAAGGCCTACCTCGATGCCCTGAAGAAGTAGGTCAGCTCCAAGCTTCAAGCTGCAGGCTGCAAGACCAGAGCTACAAGCTGCAAGATACGGAGTTTGGTCCGATCTTGCAGCTTGAAGCTTGCAGCTACTGCTCTGCCCAGTCCTTCAGCAGACCAAGGCCTTCTTCGATGTCTGGGATGTTGATACCGGAGTAGGCGAGACGGATGTACTTGTTCTGCTCGCCTTCGAGTTCGCGGCCGAAGTGGATCCGTGACGTGAACGACACCCCGGTCGCGTGGAGTGCTGCGCGACGGAACTCCTCGTAGTTGCTCATGCCCTTGCGAGCCATCAACTCGGTGACGTTCGGGAACAGGTAGAAGGTGGCGTTCGGCGTGAAGGTGTGGATCCCGTCGATGGCGTTCAGACCTTTGGCGGTTGCGTCTCTCCGTGCTTCGAGTGTGTTGAGGATCGCCTGGGGTTCGCTCTGGTCACCCTCGAGTCCGGCGAGAGCGCCGTACTGGATGAAGTGATTCGAGCAGGATTCGTCGTTGACGTTGATCTTGGCGATCACATCGACGATCTCTTTCGGACCGATGCTCGCACCCAGACGCCATCCGGTCATCGCGAACTTCTTCGAGAAGGTGTAGAGCACGACGGTGCGCTCTGCCATTCCCGGCTGTTCGACGAACGACGTGCTCTTCCCCGAGTAACGCATGTCGAAATACGCCTCGTCGGCGAGCACATACAGGTTGTGGTTGCGGACCAATTCAGCGAGTTTCTCATGCTCCTCGATCGAGCATTCGGCACCCATCGGGTTCTGGAGGTCGTTGAGGATCAACAGGCGGGTCTTGTCGGTGATACCGCGCTCGATAGAGTCGAAGTCGAACTCGAAGTTCTCGGTGCCTTCGACGTACCCGTACGGGACGGCGACGCCGCCGTTGAACTCGATCTGGGACTCGTAGATCGGGTAACCGGGGTTCGGATAGAGCACTTCGTCGCCCGGGTTCATCATCGTCAGGATGAACTTGCCGATCGTGGGTTTCCCCCCGGGCTGCATGACCACGTTCTCAGCCGTGTAGTCGGTGTTGTGGGACGCGGCGACGTCGGCAGCGAGCGCCTCGCGCAGCTGCGGGATCCCCGCGTTCGGGCAGTAGCCCGTCTTGCCGTCTGCGATGGCCTTTGTTGCTCCTTCGACCACGGTCGACGGGGTTGGGAGGTTGATGTCGCCGAGGTGGAACGGGTAGACCCGATTCCCCTCGGCAGCGAATGCGGCGGCCTCGCCCGATACCGCGAAGGCAGTTTCGGTTCCGAGGTTGGCGATCCGATTGGCGATGCGCATGTTTGGGGGCTCCTTGCTATGTGACGATGACGCGACGGTCAACGCTCGGGTTGTGCACGGTCCATTCCTTGGGAGCTATTGGGCGTCCCCTCTCTCAACTGTCGAGAACGCCGAAGCGTCACCTACTCGGTCTTCAGGACCTCCCGTACGGCTCCGAGCATGTCGCTCGGATCGATGAACTGCACGACATCCGGGATGTTGTTGAACAGGCTCCTTGCCTTCTCTTGGAGTCCGTTGTGGACTTCGAGGAGCAGCGGGATGTTGAAGGTGCGGCAGACGTGGAAGATGTCCTCGTAGGTGACACCCCCGGGCTGCACACTGTCCGCCGGGGCGAAGATCTTGTGGACGTATCCGATCAGGACGTCGACCCGGTTTTCGTTGTTGATGATCCGTACGTTCATGCCATGGTTGTCGAACCCGTTCGAAATCGGCACCGTGTCATAGTGATCACAGACGAGATCGGTCAACAGCGTCGAGTCGGTCCCTCCGAAATAGCCAACGACTTTCCTTGTCATAGTCAAACCTCCCTACACCACGCCCTGGTCGAGCATGGCATCTGCCACCTTGCGGAAACCTGCGATATTCGCTCCGACGACGTAGTTGTCCGGAACGTCGAACTCCTCTGCGGTCTCGCGACAGCTGCGATGGATCTCGGTCATGATGCCGAGCAGTTTCGCATCGACCTCTTCTCGGGTCCACGATGTGAACCCGGCGTTCTGGGCCATCTCGAGTCCGCTGGTCGCGACGCCACCGGCATTAACCGCCTTGCCGGGGCCGAACAGCACCCCGTTGTCGATGAGGAGCCGGACGGCATCGGGCTCCGTCGGCATGTTCGCACCCTCTGCCACGATTCGAACGCCGTGAGCGAGGAGTTGCTTGGCGTCTTCCACGTCGAGTTCGTTCTGTGTCGCACAGGGGAGCGCCACGTCGGCACCCTCGACGGCCCACGGCCGCTGTCCCGCGTAGTACTGGACTCCGAACTGTTCTGCGTACTCGCTGATCCGACCGCGACGGACGTTCTTCAGATCCATCACCCAGGCGAGTTTTTCGGCATCGATACCGTCCGCGTCGTAGATGTATCCGGCGGAGTCCGACAGCGTCACGGCCTTGCCGCCGAGGCGATTCACATTCTCCACGGCATACTGGGCAACGTTCCCCGATCCGGAGACGAGCACCGTCTTGCCGTGGATACTCTCGCTCTTCGCCCTGAACATTTCCTCGGCGAAGTAGACCGTTCCGTAGCCGGTTGACTCGGGCCGGATGAGACTCCCACCCCAGCCGATGCCCTTGCCGGTGAGGATGCCGGAGAACTCGTTTGCGAGCTTCTTGTACATGCCGAACATGTAGCCGATCTCCCGAGCACCAACCCCCATGTCCCCGGCGGGGACGTCGGTGCGCAGACCGATGTGCCGGAAGAGTTCGCTCATGAACGCCTGGGTGAACCGCATGACCTCGCAGTCGGTCTTGCCCTTCGGGTCGAAGTCGGAACCGCCCTTGCCGCCGCCAAGTGGCAACGTCGTGAGGGCGTTCTTGAAGGTTTGTTCGAATGCGAGGAACTTCAGGATTCCCAGGTTCACCGATGGATGAAAGCGCAGACCGCCCTTGTAGGGGCCGATGGCGCTGTTCATCTCGACACGGAACCCGCGGTTCACCTGCACCTCGCCGGAGTCGTCGATCCACGGGACCCGGAAGATGATGATCCGCTCTGCCTCCACCATGCGGTGGGGGATCCGGGCTTCCAGATACTCCGGGTGGCGCTCGAAGACCGGCCAAACCGACTCGATCACTTCGTGCACGGCCTGATGGAATTCGAACTGGGCGGCGGACTTCGAAATCACATGGTCCATGAACTCGGTCATTGATTGCTGCTGCACCTCGTACATCCTTTCGTGGTGCGACCCAACGGACAGACGACAGCGCTCACATCGTGAGTGCCATCACCGCCTTCTGGGTGTGGAGCCGGTTCTCGGCCTGGTCGAACACGCGGCTCCAACGTCCGTCGATGACGGCGTCGGCGACCTCGATATTGCGGTCCGCCGGGAGCGGGTGCATGTAGATGGCGTCTTCTTTGGCCATCTCCATACGCCGCGGGTCGACGATCCAATCCTTGTAGTTGTCGGAGATCTTCGCCGACTCTTCGTGGTCGGACGTGGTGAGCATCGAACCCCACGCTTTGGCATAGACGACGTCTGCACCGACCATGCCCTCTTCGAAGTCCTCGAGGATCTCGAACGAACCGTGGTACTTCTTTGCGTTCTCCTGGGCCTGAGCCACGACGTCTGGCATGAGCTTGAACTCCGGTGGCCGCGTGAGACGCACGTTCGCGCCGTAGCGGGTCATCAGGAGAATCTCGCTCTGTGGGACGGAGATCGGCTTCTGATAGCTCGACGCATACGCGTACGAGACGTTGATCGTGAGCTTGCGGGGATCACCCTTCTGCTCGATGACCGTGAGCAGGTCGGCGAGCGCCTGGAAAGGATGGAACTGGTCGCACTGCATGTTGAGGACCGGCGTGCGACTGGCTTCTGCAACCGCGCGGATGTAGTCGTTACCGATGCCCCAGTCCACGTTGCGGATCGCGATGCCGTCGTTGTAGCGGCCGAGGATGTCGCCGATCTCTTTCCACGTGTCGCCATGACCAATCTGGGTCGCCGTCGAGTCGAGGAACATGGCATGTCCGCCGAGTTGAGCCATACCGGCTTCGAAGCTCGCACGGGTCCGCGTGCTCGAGAAGAAGAACAACATCGCGAGAACCTTGTCGCGCAGCAGGGCGTGAGGTTCACCGAGGGCCCGGCGGCGCTTCAGGTCGAGGGCGATGTCGATCACCGTATCGAGTTCGTCCTTGGTCCATTCCTGGGTCGTGATCATGTCGCGACCGTGCAAGTGGGTTTGCATCAACTGCTCCTTTGCAGTTCGGGGATCTGTTCACACGGGTTCATTTCCCGCTCTTCCTTCGTATGAGCCGGAACCGGAGGAGGTCGTCGCGAAAATACGACGTCGCCCTCACGACGGGCTCGTTGTTCTGGTCGAAGCCGATCTCGTCGAACGAGATGGCAAGCGTACCGGGTTCAACCCCGAGCTTCGCCGCCGTGTCGGCGTCGAGGGATACGGGAATGATCTCTGAGAGGTAGTAGCCGAGCGTGCGATCACAGTGGTCTTCGAGGAACTCGTAGATCGGGGTCGCTTCGTCCTCCTCGTACTCGGCGTCGTGGACGATCCGGATCGGGATCTGGTTGATCGTCAGAATCACCGGTTCGTTGTCTTCGAGGAAGAGCTTCTCGATGATGAGAACGGGGGCATTCGGTTCGAGGGAGAGGATCTCGACGGTGTCGTCATCGGCGGGACGGGCATGGCTGGAGAGAACCCTGACCGATGGCGTGTAGCCGTGATCCTCGAGCACCTGCTCGTAGGACCAGATCTCTTCGAGACGCGACCGTATCTGCAGCCCCGGTGCGTTGACGAACGTGCCGGCGCCTTGTCTGCGATAGATCGCACCTTCGTGCTCGAGGCGGCTGAGGGCGTCGCGCACCGTCGTGCGGCTCACACCGAGATCGGTTGCGAGTTCCGTTTCAGGGGGGATGCGACCGCCATCGAACTCGTCGTTGACGATGCGCCCTTTGATGTTCGACTTCACCTGGTCGGTGAGCGATGGGTTGCGTGTGATCATGCGAAGAATTCTGATTGGCGTACGGTCATCATATCGTACTATGGTATGACCAATCCATCAAGCCAGCCCGAAGGAGGGCACCCATGCGTAGCTTTGCCGGACGCGACATCCTTTCGCTCAAGGATTTCGAACGGAACGAGTTCTTCCACCTCTTCGAGATCGCCGATCGTCTCGAACCCATCGCTCGGGAGCGTCGTAACACCGATCTCCTCGCACACAAGACGATGGTCACGGCGTTCTATCAGCCGTCGACTCGCACCCGTCTCGCTCATGAGGCCGCCATGCACCGCCTCGGTGGTCATGTGACCGGATTCTCCGATGCCAAGATGACACGTGCCGGCGACTTCTATCAGGAGTCGATCAAGGACACCGTCCACATGTTGGAGTACTACGGCGACGTCATTGTGATGCGTCACTTCGACCAGGGCGCACCGCATGAGGCTGCCAGGTGGTCTTCAGTCCCCGTCATCAACGGTGGCGACGGCTGGGGCGAGCACCCGACCCAGATCCTTACCGACCTCTACACGATCACCAAGGAAATGGGATCGGTCGACGGCAAGACGATCCTCGCTGTCGGCGACCATCGCATGCGCACTATGCACTCGCTTGGATATGCACTGTCGCAATTCGATGCCGAGATGATCATCCTGGCCCCCGAAGAGATGTCGCCGCTCCCCGAGTTCCTCGCCGAACTCGATGAGAAGGGCACCAACTACCGCATCGTCGACCACATTGATGAGGCCATCGCCGATGCCGATGTCATCTACATGGAGCCGGTTGTCCAACCCGACTACACACAAGCCCGACAGGAGAAGCAGGAGGTCTACGGACGCACCTCGGCCAACTACCAGGTGACCTCAGAGGTGATGGCGCGTGCCAAGAGCAGCTCCATCATCCTCCACTCGCTCCCGCGGCGTGACGAGCTCCTTCCCGAGGTCGACGACTCCCGGCACGCCCGCTACTGGCAAGAGGCGTACAACGGCGTTGTCATGCGTATGGCGCTCCTCTCGTCGATCCTCGGAGTGTGGGAGTGATGCCGAGGCTCGTTATTGCCATCGGTGGCAATTCACTGATTCCGGACGGAGACCACCAGTCGGTACAGGACCAATACGGTGCTGCGGCCGAGACCGACGACCACATCGCCTCGCTCGTCGAGCAGGGCTGGGACGTGGCCATCTCACACGGCAACGGCCCGCAGGTTGGATTCATCCTGCGCCGATCCGAGATGGCGAGCAGCGAATTGCACGAAGTGCCCCTCGACTACTGCGGGGCCGACACGCAGGGCGCGATTGGGTACATGCTTCAGCAGAACCTGGTCAACGACTTCCGCCAGCGCGGCATCTCCAAGAGCGTCGCGACCATCGTCACGCAGGTCGAGGTCGACGCAAACGATCCAGCCTTCGCCAGTGCGAGCAAGCCGATCGGCTCGTTCATGGAAGAGGCGGACGCGAAGCGCCGGCGCGACGTGGAAGGCTGGGACATCCGTGAGGATGCCGGCCGCGGGTGGCGTCGCGTGGTTGCCTCCCCGCAGCCGATGCGCATTGTCGAAATCGAGGTCATCCGTGACCTTCTCGACGCAGGCGTGGTGACGATCGCGGTCGGTGGCGGCGGTATCCCCGTCATCACGAACGCGGCAGGCGATCTCGAAGGGATCGCCGCGGTGATCGACAAGGACCTCGCGTCCGCTCTCTTGGCCGTCCAGGTCGACGCGGACCTGCTGTTGATCTCCACGGCAGTGGAACAGGTCGCCCTCAACTTCGGTACGCCGGAGCAGCGGTGGGTCGACCAATTCACACTCGCCGAGGTGAAGCAGTACCTCGCCGAAGGCGGCCACTTCGCGGAAGGGTCGATGGCGCCGAAGATGCGTGCCGTCGTTCAGTTCCTCGAGGCCGGCGGCAAGGAAGCGCTGATCACCAACCCGCAGAACCTCGAGCGCGCCATGGCCGGCGAGACAGGCACCAGGATCGTTCGATGAACTATGTCGTCGGCCTCACCTGTGTGATCTGCGGCACGACGTACCCGGCGGATTTCGCCGGGTACGTCTGCCCGGACCACGGCAACGAGGGAATCCTCGATGTCAAGTACGACTACGAGCGGATCGGCGAGACGTTCACGAAGGAGTCACTCGCTGCTGATCCCGATCGGACGATGTGGCGATTTCGACCGCTGTTGCCGATCGAGCACGACGCCGCCGTTCCGCCGCTCACCGTCGGAGGGACACCCCTCTACGATGCTCCTTCGCTAGCTGCGGAAGTCGGAGTTGCGCAGGTGTGGGTCAAGGACGAGGGTCGCGAACCGACCGCCTCGCTCAAGGATCGGGCTTCGGCGATGGCGGTCGTGAAGGCCCAGGAACGCAACGCCGAGGTCGTGACCACGGCCTCGACCGGGAATGCCGCTGCGGCGCTCTCCGGCATCTCGGCAAGCGTCGGCCAGAAGAACGTCATCTTCGTCCCTGCATCCGCACCCGAGGCGAAGATCGCTCAGCTCCTTGCGTATGGATCGACCGTCGCACTCGTCAACGGCAACTACGGCGATGCGTTCGAACTGTGCATGGAAGCCTCGGCCGAGTACGGCTGGTACAACCGCAACACGGGATACAACCCGTTCATGACTGAGGGCAAGAAGACCGCCGGTCTCGAGATCCTCGAGGACCTCGGATGGGAGGCCCCGGATGCCATCTTCGTGAGCGTCGGTGACGGCTCCATCATCGGAGGCGTGCACAAGGCCATGAAGGATGCTGTCGCCCTCGGGTGGATTGACCGGATGCCTCGTATCTTCGGGATCCAGGCCGCGGGCAGCGACTATCTCGTCCAGGCGTTCGAGAGCGGTGAGGACGTGCTGACCAAGGCACCGATCTCCGCAGACACCGTGGCCGATTCGATCAGCGCCGATCTGCCTCGTGACCGCATCAAGGCGATGGCTGCCGTTACGGAGACCGGGGGGGCGTATCTCCGTGTATCAGACGATGAGATCCTGGCGGCCATCCCGACCCTTGCACGCGGCTCGGGTGTGTTCGCCGAACCTGCAGGAGCGACCCCCTACGCCGGATTGGTCACAGCGGTGGAGCGCGGACTCGTGGGGCCAGACGATCGGATCGTGATCCTCGCGACCGGCAGCGGGCTCAAAGATGTCGCCTCGGCGATGAAAGCCGTCGCGGCGGTCGGAACCGAACCCATGCGGGTCGACCCAAACCTCGAAGCACTCAAAGCAGCACTCGAAGACTGAAAGGACCACCGGTCATGATCGATCTCACCGTCAACGAAGCCGTACTGAAGTCTGCCGTCCAGCAGGCCAAAGCCCGCGACTTCAAGATTCCCACGTTCAAGCAGATGAAGGATCCCGGCCTCATTCCCGACGCCGTCAAGGCGCGGCTTGGGAGCGTTGGGCTGTGGGATCTGGATCCCATCAATCTCTATCGCATCAACTGGCACAACGACCCGACTCCGACCGGCGGTGGGTTTGG